>Ga0310124_10003270_pt1 | contig 10951 bp, 10 predicted proteins | sample CB11b_AW_Bot5_MG_FD_203507 | JGI IMG/M metagenome (GOLD analysis project Ga0310124, IMG submission 203507) | Marine microbial communities from Western Arctic Ocean, Canada - CB11b_AW_Bot5 | ecosystem: Environmental > Aquatic > Marine > Oceanic | place: Canada: Western Arctic Ocean | collected...
TAGCCAATCTGTGGAAGAAGATCGATCCGGACCAACAGTTCAACTACGTCCAAACTGTCAGGGTCTTCGCGATAGCTACGGCATCTTAGAAATCAGAAGGTGATCTCACGGCCGCCGACAGGCGTGCCATAAGAGCCCAGTATGCCAAGGGGAGAACGCAACCCGTCCACTATCACCGGTCGGACCCCGGAGGCTGATGGTTGGATCCACAACCGGCCGCACACGAAGATTGGTGGGCTCTCGGTATCCTTTTAGCGATCTGGGGATTGTGCAGCTTGTTGCTCGGGGCTGTTTATCTATATGAATCAGCAGCCGGTACATCGCCGGTTTGAGTTGGATAACGCATAGACTACGCCTGGATTCTGTTCCAGGTGCGAGATAGTGTCCAAGGGCGCGCCGGAAGGTGGGACGCAGGTAGAACTACGGCGTCGGTCCGGCCCACCGCGTCAGGATTACGGAGCTACTTGAAGAGCGCGTCGGGGCGCTCGATGTTCTGCTGCAGGCGACGCAGGAAGCCCGCGGCGACGGCACCGTCGATGACCTGGTGATCGACGGTGAGGCTAAGGGTCATCATCTGCCGTACCACCACCTCACCGGCCCTGACGACAGGCTTCTCCACGGACCTGCCGACACCGAGAATCGCGCTCTGCCCCGAGTTGAGGATCGGCGTGAAGCTGTCCACGCTGCCCAGCACACTGATGGTGAAGGTGCCGGCGGCGGTGTCGTCCGGCAGCAGCTTGCCGTCCCGGGCCTTGTCGGCCAGCTCGGTGGTCTCTCGCGAGATGTCGGCCAGGCTCTTGGCGGCCACGTCGCGGACCACGGGCACTATCAGCCCCTCTTTGAGGGCAACAGCGACCCCGATGTTGACCTGGTCGAAGTAGAGGATGTTGCCGCCGCCGAGCACGCTGTTGAGCTCGGGCTGCCGACCCAGAGCGACGGCGCATGCCTTCGTAAGAACGTGCGCCAGGGCGATGGTCACGCCGCCCCGGCTCGCTTCCTTCCTCATCTCCTGGGCGTCGGTAACGTCCACCTCCAGGCTGAAGGACAGCTGCGCGGTATCCGCGATGCTGCGGCGCATGTGGTCGCCGATGGACTTTCGTATGCCGCCGATCGCGACGGTCCGAGCAGGCTCGGGCAGGCCGGGGGGAACAGGCGGAACGGCCGGCCCGGCGGCCTCTATCTTCTGCTCGGAGTGGGCCCGGACGTCGGCCTCGACGACCCTGCCGCCGGGACCCGTCGGGGTGAGGGCACCGATGTCCACGCCGAGCTGGGAGGCCAGCCTTCTGGCGCCGGGTGTCGAGCGTACCTCGCCGCCCGCGGGCCGCTGGGCAGCCCTCGCCTTTCTGGGCGGAGGAGGCGGAACGGACGCCGTCGGAGCCGGCGGCTCGGGCGGCGCTTCAGGGACTTCCTCTCCCTCGGCCAGCAGATAGGCAACCACGCCGTCAACCAACACGCTGGCGCCCTCGTCGACGACGGGATGCAGTATTCCGTCCTCGGTCGCCTCGAGATCGTAGTTGATCTTCTCCGTCTCGATCTCGGCGATCACCTCGCCGCGCCTAACCGTCTCGCCGGCAGCTTTCGCCCACCTGGCTACTACCCCTTCGGACATCACCATGCCGAGCTTGGGCATTACGATCGGTACTGCCAACGCAACCCTCCTGAGTTCGGGTCTGACGGGCCTATTCGAGGACGGACATGGCAGCCTCGTAGACCCGCTCCTTGGACGGCAGGAACGCCATCTCCAGGGGGAGGCTATAAGGCACGGAGGTATGTGGTGAGGTCACCCTTTTGGGCGGCGCATCGAGGTAGTCGAACGCCTCCTCAGCGACCAGCGCCGAGATGTCGCTGGCCACGCTGCACCGTGGGTAGTCTTCGTCAACGATGACGATTTTCCTGGTCTTCATCACCGAGTCCAGGATGGTCTGTTCGTCGAGAGGCGAGACCGATAGAAGATCAATGACCTCGGGCGAGTAGCCCTGGGCCACCAGCATCTCCGCGGCTTCCTGGCACACCAGCGTCGTGTACCCCACCCCGAGCAGGGTCACGTCGGTCCCCTCCCGGGCGACCATCGCCTTGCCGATGGGGAACTCGTAGGGCTCTTCCGGCACGTGGCCGCCGTAGCCGGCGCCATCAGTCATCTGTGGGGTGGGCGTCCTCCCCATAAGCAGCTTGTGGTTGAATATTATTACCGGGTCGTCGTCGCGTATCGCCGAGATGAATAGCCCCTTGGCGGTGTACGGGTCGGACGGGACGACGCACTTGAGCCCGGGGAAGTGCGCGAAGACCGAGTACAGGGTCTCGGAGTGCTGTGCCGCGGAGGCAGTGCCGGCGCCGGTGCTCGTCATGATCGTCAGCGGTATATTGACCTTGCCGCCGAACATGTAATGCATCTTGGCGGCGTTGTTGAAGATCTGGTCTCCGCAGACCCCGAGGAAGCCCACGAACATCAGATCGACCACGGGGCGCATCCCGGAGGCGGCCGCGCCCACGCCTGCGCCCATGAAACCCGCCTCGGAGATTGGTGTATCGCGAATGCGTTCCGGGCCGAAGTCGCCGATCAGGCCCTTGGTGAGCCTGAAAGGGCCGCCCCATGCGTCCTCTTTGTCCGCCCGGCCCGCGCCGCCGGCAATGTCTTCACCCATGATGAAGACCGTCGGATCGCGCTCGAGCTCCTGTCGGAGCGCCTCGTTGACGGCCTGCACGTACGTGATCGCCCGAACTGCCTGCTGCGCCTGCGCCATCTAAGTCCTCCCTGGTGTGCGAGAAGCGGACCCCGCGCCCCGCGATGAGCGTGGGGTAATGTTCAAGTGACCCACTATTCCAATTTGGTCAAGGAGAAAGGTGTCCGCGCGAGACGGAGTCGTTTCGGCAGCCCCAGGTCTCGGCTTCGCGTCTTCCGAGTCCGGTCATCCGCTGCGGCCGCCGGAGCCGATAATATCGGAGGCCGCGGTCGCAGTCAACTTCTGCTCCGGATACGAGATGTACACGTCGGTAAACAGCTCTTCGATGTCCGGGAACGGGCTCTCATCGGCGAACCGTACCGCCTCGTTCACCGCCGCATCGGCCGTATCGTTGATGGCCTGGAGCTCGGCCTCGCCGGCGATGCCGGTCTCTACGATGTGATTCTTGAGGCTCTCGATGCAGTCCCTGGCCTTGAAGTGGTCCTCTTCTTCCTCTGTCCGGTAGTCCAGGGGGTTGTCGGCACCGAAATGTCCGAGATACCGGTACGTCTGTGCCTCGATCAGCGTCGGCCCCTCGCCGGCCCTGGCCCGCTGCACCGCCTGCCCGCCGACCTCGTACATGTCAAGCACGGACTGGCCGTCGACCAGGATTCCCGGCATGTCGTACCCTGCGGCGCGATCGGCGATCGAGCCACCCGCCACCGCGTACTCGAACGGAGTGGACTCGGCGTAGCGGTTGTTCTCGCACAGGAAGACCACCGGCAGCTTCCAGATCGACGCCAGGTTCATCGACTCGTGGAGGCTGCCCTGCCCCACCGCGCCGTCACCGAAAAAGACGACGCTGACGTTGTCGGTGCCCCTGAGTTTCGCGCTGAGGGCCGCGCCGGTGGCAACGGGAATGTTGGAGCCGACGACGCCGTTGGCGCCGAGCATTCCTTTGTCGATGTCGGCGATGTGCATGGTGCCACCCTTCCCGCCATTAGTGCCGGTGGCCTTTCCGAACAGCTCCGCCATCATCTGGTTCAGGTCGACGCCCCGGGCGATGCAATGGTGATGACTGCGATGGGTCCCGAGTATATAGTCACCGTCCTTAAGGTGGGCGCAGATGCCTGTCGGTACCGCCTCCTGCCCAACCGAGGAGTGCATACCCCTCAGCTTGCCGGAGTCAGCTTCGCGCTTGCACTGCTCCTCGAAGAGGCGGATCGTGACCATGGTGTCGTACATCTTTAGAAGGGACTTCGCGTCAGGCCCGGTCGCTGCCATCACGGTCTCCTGCCTTGGTAGAGTGTCGCCGGTAGTATAGGGTCGATGAGTCGACGAATTATATCACAAGGCCCATATGCCGACGACGGAGACGGCAGGCGGTCTGAGTGGACCTCGCGCGGCCGGTGCCGGCGCGCTAGGACGGCTTGCGGGCCACGATCAGGCCGTAGCTGATGGTGCCCTGTCTTACCTGCTCTTCGGCGAGGTCGAGCAGCCTGTCCGCCTCGTACAAAAGCGCGGGGGCGACCCTGTCTTCGCTGCGCTCGATCTCCAGGCCTGCGTCGCGTATCAGGTCGGCGTAAGCCCCCAGCGAGACGGCGCCGGCGACACAACCGACGGCGGCCAGCACCCCTTGTATCTCGCCGGGCAGCTCGCCCCGGACTGTTACGTCTGTCAGGCCCAGACGTCCTCCCGGTCGCAGCACGTGGACGACGCGGTCGAGCACGGCGACCCTGTCGGGGATGATGGAGAGCACGCACTCGAACATAACGTGGTCGAAGGAGCCGTCCTCCAGCTCGACGTCGGCTATGCTTCCCTGCACGAACGCAACGCGGTGATCGACCCCTTGATCGCGGGCAAGGCCATCGCCCGACTCGACGCCGGACGGCTCGAGGGTGACGCCGGTCACGCGGCAGCCCATCGTCCGCGCCAGGTGGACCGCCGTCGTCCCGAGGCCGGAGCCCACGTCGAGCAGACGGCTGCCGCGAGCGACTTTCATCAAGCCAGCCGCACCGTGGATGCGAGTCCGCCGGGGTGGAGGGAGTCGCCGACCAGGAAGCGGGTCAGTGGGTGGCCATATGAGACGGCGCAGCAGGACTCAAGGTCGAAGGGCGCGCCGGTCATGTCCATAGCCGGGTCAGTCAAGCGGTCGCTACTCCCATACCGGCGGCGTGGGCCGCGGCCGGACGCGAGACAGTACGGTCCCGCGGTCTAGGCGAACCAGATTCCCAGGTACTTGGTAAACCAGAAGATTCCCACATAAGTGGCGCCGCCGGCCACCACCATAGACGCGAGCATCCGCCACTGGCTGCGCGCCCCGCGAATACTGCAAATCCGACGCCTCCGAAGGTAGATGACCACCGCCAGGGCTGCGACGGCAAAGCCGAAGGCCCGGAAGAACCAGCCGTAGGTGTAGTAAAGGGTGTCGCCAAGGGTTACGGCCTCGGCCGCCGTGACGACCCCGAGCAGCACGAACACGATGGGGGAAACGCAGCATGTGATGGCGGCGAGACCGGAGACCAGCCCGAGTTTGATTCCGCTCTTTAGCTCGCTGCCTTGCCCGGTCTCCACGGTGCCGGTCGCTTCGTCTCGCGCCGACGGGCGGATTCGGCCGGCGTTGGGCAGGTCGATCTGTGTCTCAGCATCCATTTTCTGGGTACTTGTCCGGGTCCGTATCTCCATCCCCCTTACCCGATCTTCACAACGTTGCTGAACCGGTGTACAGCGAGGATCCCACGGCGGCACACAGCACATTTTACGCGTTGATATACGACTAGAGCCAGCTAGCGCCCCTCCAGGTGCGTGAGCTCCGGCCATACGCTGCTCATCTGCCAGGCTTGCAGTGACGCCAGCCTCGCCGCTCCGCCGCGGGCGAAGACCGATACCCCGGTGCTGTCCTCGCGCTCCGGGTAGACGCGCACCGTCAGGCACTGACGTTCGTTGGCGAACACCTCGACGATGCTACGGTCGACGAAGACGCGTAGCCTGAGCACCTCGCCCTCGGCCAGCGTGATCGGCCCAATCTCAGGGGTCCGCGCGAACACGTCACCCCTCAGCGACGACGCCGAGACGTCGATCTGAAGCGAGCTGATCCCGAACCGCCGGTGGTCCCGCTGGAACAGCGAGATATGCGTCTGCTCGGCGCCGCCCGGCGATCTCAGCACGCTCAGGCCGACCTCTCGCGCGTCGCCCGGCTGCGAAGACGGCCTCGATCTCCATGGCCTTGCCGGAGACCCCCTGGATGGCGTCCTCTTTGTTGGCCGCGATGTCCATCGGCCCCAAGCTCGCGTTGTCCGACCGCAGGCCGTCGGTCTCCTCGGCGGGCTCCATGCGCATTGAGCCGTCCGCCGCCAGCGTCAGGTGTCTGGGCAGAGTTAGCACGTCGTTCCAGGCCTATTTGTCCTTGCCCTCTTTGACGTTGAAAAAGGCGATGAAGCGTCCCCGGTCGCCGAGGGTGCGTGGATGCTGCCACTGACAGAGGCCCGTAGTTCATCCGCCCGTGGTAGTCGGGAGTAAAACGATGGGTGGCGTGATCGTAGTCGTCGACGTAGTACTGGCCGCCCCGCTTGTGGCTGAAGAACAGCAGCATGTGCTTGCCGCGGCCGATGGGCAGGAAGTTGGGAACGGCGCCGTCCTCCCCCAGCTCGGTGTTGGGCGTGCCCTCGATCAGCGGGCCGAGACGCTCCCAGGTCTCGAGGTCCCTGGAGCGGAATACGTGGTCCACCGCGCGGCAATCGTCCGCGATCGTCCCGTCCCGGTAGGTCCCTGACAGCGAGTAGTACCCGTCGTCCTCCTTCCAGATGCAGGGGTCGAATACGCGGTAGGGGGATCCGTTGTCGTCGATGGGCATGATGGGGATGACCGGGTTGCCGGGATGCTGTCCGCCAATTGAGCAGCAGCGGGTCGGACGCGGTGGCTATGCTGTTGCCGGACTGGGTCCCGTGGTAGATGGCGACGACGCGATCGGCCTCCACCAACTACTGCCGCTGAAGCAGTCCTTCTCCTTGTCCGGGTACAGGGCTGGCGGCAGATCGCGCCAGCTGACAAGGTCGTCACTGACGGTGTGGCCCCAGTGTACGCGGTCCCCGTTCTCAGGCACGAACTGGTAGAAAAGGTGATAGCGCCCGTTCCACTGGCACAGCCCGTTGGGGTCGTTCATGCTGTTCTCGGGCGGCGAGAAGTGGTACAGCGGCCGGTAAGGGTCGGCCGCCAGGCGCTCCCTCGATTCCCGAAACCTTCGAAGGGTGTCGTCCCCTTCCAGGGTCTCGATCTGCTCCTCCAGCGTCTCCGGGTACGTCTCCCCAGACAGGTGCTCCAACTCGGCTTCGCTCAATTCACAGCCTCCGTTTTCCTACCTTCACACCTCCGCGTGCTCCGCGATTAGCCTCCCGATTAGACCAGCGTGAACGTCGAGCCGCCGTCGGTCTTGGTGACCTCGATCCGCGTAGGGAACGAGTCCTTGATCTCCTCCAGATGGGTGATCACGATGATCTTACGGAAGTCGGACTTGATCAACTGGATCGCCTCCTTTAGCCGCTCCTGGCCTGCCAAGTCCTGCGACCCGAACCCTTCGTCGATGAACAGAATCGGTAACGGCGCGCCTGACCGCTGCGCCAGAAGCCGCGACAGCGCGATGCGCAACGCGAAGTTGATGCGGAAGGCCTCGCCTCCGCTGAAGGTCTCGTAGGCCCGCGTGCCGACCTCGTCCCCGATCCGGATGTCCAGCTCCTCCGAAGGAGTGCCGGTCAGCCGCTCTTTTCGGCCTTCGCGGAGTTGAAGCTTCAGCGTCATCCGACCGTCGCTCAGCCGTCCCAATAGCTCGTTGGCGTCGTCCTGGAGCTGCGGTATGGCCATCTCGATTATCAGCGCCTGAATGCCGTTTCTGCCGAACGCCACCGCGAGCTCATCGTAGATGCCCTTGGCGTCCTGTAGCTCTTGACGTTCGCGCTCGCGGGCTCCCAGCTCCTGTTCCAGCCCGTCGAGCCGCTGGACCTCTCCTCTGGCCACGCCGTGGTCGATCAGCGCCTGCTGAAGCTGCCGGTCCAGGCTCGAGAGCCGGGTCTGGGCCTCGGAGAGCTGAGACTCCAAGGCCGGCAGCGACTTCAGCTCGGCCGCCAGCTCGTCCCTGCGCTGCTGGTCTTCGGCCAGCTCACCCCGCCGGCGGTCGCGCATCGCCATCACCCTCACCAGCGAATTATGCTCCCGAGGCAGCGCCTCCGCGGCCTCCGCCAACCTGCGTCCCAGGTCGGCGTAGGGCTCCAGCGCGCCAAGCTCTTCCCTCAGGCGCCCGTGCAACTGGGCGTCGTAGCCCACGGCCTCAGCCTCGCGCTGCACCTCCGCCAGCCGGCGTCGCTCGTCCGAGGCAAAGTCGCCGTTCTCGATCACGCTCTTCAGACCGTCCAGCCGAGAGGCAGACTCGCTCAGCACGGCCTCCGCTTTCTTGGAGTCGTCCAAGTCGCGTTCGTGCGTCGCGATCTTCGACTGAAGCTCGCGGTTCCGGCGCTCTAGATCGGACTGCTGGCGTGAGACCAGCGAAAGCTTCCCCGCATGCGCCTGCCTGGTCCGTTCTGCCTCGCCGGCGTATTGCCGATAGGTGAGCTTGGCTTGCTCGCCCTGCGTCCTGTACTCCAGCACAAGGTGCTCCTGGCCATCCTTCCCCAGTGGCTGCTTGCACAGCGGGCAGGCAGCCTGGCCCTGGCCGAGCATGTCGAACTTCTTGCGTGTCTCCTCCATCTCCGCGACCAGCCTGGCCGATGACTCCTCCAGGAAGTGCACCCGCGCGGCTAGGGCCTGGGCCTCTTCCCGGAGCCCGTCGAGCGCCGTCTCCGGCTCTCTCATTGACGCCTGTGCCGCCCTGTCGGCCTGGAGCGTGGTCTCCAGCTCCGGCAGGCGCTTCACCCTGGGCTCCAAGTCGTTGGAGATGGCGGTTTCCAGCCGCGCGAGCTGGCCGGTCAGCCGCTCACGCTCCACCGCTATCGAGCCCTGCAGCCGCACACTCTCCAGGTCCAGCGCGTTCGCCCTAAAAGTGGCCTGGTCGAGACGAGCCGCCTCTGCCTTCACCTGCTCGATTCGCGCGGACCGCTCCATTATTTCCGCCCGCCGCTCCTGGACGGACTCCAGCCGGCGGATTCTCGTCTGGTACTCCTCGACCTGACGGGCAAAGTCGTCTATCTCACCACGACTCGCCTTCAGTCGCTGCTCCAGCGACTCGAGTTCGCCCCGTCTGCTTCTGAGCGCCTCGACGCCGTCGCGCAGCGACTCAACCCACGACCGCTGGGTGTCGGCCTCGGGCCGCACGCGTTCGAGAGTCGCTTCGAGGGCCGCCAGGCGCTCCTCCGAGGCCGGCCGTTGGTCGAGCTGCCCTCGTAGCTGTTCGACCGCTCCCTCTATCTCCCGCAGTCGCCCTGAGGCGTTCCTGCTGCGCTCTCTGGCCTGCTCCTCCCATCGCTGGTAGTAGGACAGGTCCAGCACCTCGGCGAGGCACTCCTTGCGCTGTGCCGGAGTGCTCCTGGTGAACTCGTCGGCGCGTCCCTGTAGCAGGAAGGCGGTATTGATGAAAGTGTCGTAGTCCATGTGCAGGAGATCGCGGATCCTCGCCTCGGTCTCGCTTATCGTGTTGCCTGTGATGGGCTGGACGCCGCTCTCCGACAGTATCTGCAACTCCAACAGAGGTGTTCCTTGGCTGCGTCGTTGGGACCGCGAGTATCTCCTGATCACGCGGTACCTCTGCTCCCGCACCAGGAACTCCAGCTCCACCGCCATATCGGTACGCCCTTGATGGACCAGCTCCGGCGTCCGGGTCCTGCCCCTTCCCCAGAGCGCCCACGTCATGGCGTCCAGCAGCGCCGACTTGCCATGGCCGTTGTCGCCGCAAAGACAGGCGACGTGGATGCCCTCCAGGTCCAGCGGAGGGACGTTGTCGCGGTAGCACATGAAGTTGCGGACGGTAAGCTTTAGCGGGATCATCTTCGTACCGATTCGGGCACAGGAGGCCGCTCCTTGGTTGCGGATCATGGTGGCGCCTCGGATTATATTGGCGTCCGGTTCGTAGGGTCAAACGACGCCCACGACGACGGGTATATAATGTCCGGCGGGCCGGCGCACAGGCCCTCGAATTCCTCAGGAGGCCAGTCCGTGGCAACTCGAGCCTACGATCTCAAGAAACGAATTCACGCGGGGGAGAGCATCCTCGGTGTCTCCGTGCCCATGACCCTCGGCAAGGACGAGCTGAAGTCGGTCATGGAGCGCGGCTCTTACGACTTCGTGTGGGTCGACGGCCAGCACTCGCCCTACAGTGAAGACAGGCTGGCCTCCTTCTGCGACGCCGCGGCGTCGCTCGGGGTGCACGTCCAGTTCCGCATCAAGCACACCCGGCAGACGTACCTGATCGGAAACTACCTGGACCTGGGCCCGGCCGGCGTGGAGCTGCCCCAGGTGGAGCTCGGATCCACCGTGGACGACGCCGTGGGCAATTTCTACTACCCGCAGGCCGGTATCAGAAGCTGGGGCGGACGCGGCCGGATCGGCCTGGACGAGCATCCGGACCGGCTGGACTACGCCGACTGGTGGGGCCAGACCGGCGTCCTGTGGATACAGATCGAGTCGACCGACGCCGTGACCAACGCGGGAAAGTTGGCCAGGTCCGGGGTCGACTGCTTGTCCTTCGGGCCCGCCGACCTGAGCTTCAGCCTTGAGTCCAACCCCATACATCCCCTCAAGACAGTCGACGACTGCGTGAAACACGTCGTGGAACAGCTCAGCGGGACCAGCGTCGCCGTCTGCTTCAGGGTCTACTCTCGCGACGACCTCCAGAAGTACCGGGACATGGGCGTGTCCATGCTGCTGATCCCGATGACGGCCTAGTCCTCAGACAACACCTCAAGGGCGGCCCCATGGCGCTGGCTGGAAGCGGGATGTTCACCTACGAGATGTCCGCCGGATGGAGCCTGCTGGAGGCCACGTCGGTCGCCGTCGACTCGTCTGACAACGTCTACGTGTTCAACCGCGGCGAACACCCGGTGATCGTATTCGATTCCGACGGCAACTTCCTGCGTTCCTGGGGCGAAGGTGTGTTCACCGTTCCTCACGGAGTCGCCGTCGGACCGGACCGCTCGGTCTACTGCGTCGACTCCGGCGACCATACTGTCCGCAAGTTCACGCCCAAGGGCGAGCTGCTGATGACCATTGGGGAGCCGGGCCGGGCTGGGCCGCAGATAGGCGGACAGCCGTTAAACATGCCTACCCACGTCGCCACAGACCGTCGAAACGGCGACCTTCTGGTGTCCGAC
>Ga0310124_10003271_pt1 | contig 10949 bp, 10 predicted proteins | sample CB11b_AW_Bot5_MG_FD_203507 | JGI IMG/M metagenome (GOLD analysis project Ga0310124, IMG submission 203507) | Marine microbial communities from Western Arctic Ocean, Canada - CB11b_AW_Bot5 | ecosystem: Environmental > Aquatic > Marine > Oceanic | place: Canada: Western Arctic Ocean | collected...
CCTGCTCGCGGGGCCCTTCTGCGGTCAACAACTCGCCGATCACGGTGCCGAAGTGATCAAGATCGAGCCGCCCGGCAAGGGCGACCCAATGCGCGAGTGGGGTCAGGAGATCGCCGAGGGACGGTCGCTCTGGTGGCCGGTCGTCGCTCGAGGCAAGAAGTCGGTCACGGTCAACCTGCGCGAGGAAGCGGGCCAGGAACTCATCCGTCAACTCATCAAAGAGGCCGACGTCCTTGTCGAGAACTTCCGGCCGGGAACCCTCGAGCGATGGGGGCTAAGTCCCGAAACGCTGCACGCCATCAACCCGCGGCTCATCATCACCCGGGTGAGCGGCTGGGGTCAGTTCGGACCCAACTCGGGCCAGCCCGGGTTCGGTGCAATCGGCGAAGCGGTCGGTGGTATTCGGTACACGACCGGTGAGCCCGATCGTCCTCCGAGCCGAACCAGCGTCAGCATCGGCGACTCCCTCACCGCGTTGTTCGCGACGATCGGCACGCTTAGCGCGCTGCATGCTCGTGAAGGTACCGGTCGCGGGCAGGTGGTCGACGCAGCCCTGTACGAGTCAGTTCTGGCCATCATGGAGTCGTTGCTCACCGAGTATCACGTTGCCGGGTTCATTCGCGAACGAACCGGCTCGTTGATTCCCAATATCGCGCCTGCGAACATCTATCCAACGGCGGGCGACGGGTTGCACTTGATCTCGGGTAATCAGGACACCGTGTGGCGTCGACTCGCCGAGGCGATGGGCCGTCCCGAACTCGCCACCGACGTCAGGTACGCAACACATCTCGGGCGCGGTGAAAACCAGGCCGAACTCGACGACCTCATCGCCGAGTGGACCATTGGCTACACGAGCGACGAGTTGCACGCACTCCTGGAAGAACACGGTGTGCCCAACAGCCAGATGTATCGGGCTCCCGAAATGTTGGCGGACGAACACTTCGCAGCTCGCGACTCGATCAAGTGGATCGACAGTCACGACTTCGGGGAGATCCCGATGCAGAACGTCGTGCCGAAGCTGTCCGACACGCCCGGCGAGGTTCGCTGGTCGGGGCCGACCCTCGGACAACACAACCTTGAGGTGTTGCGCGGCATCCTTCACCTCGACGACGATGCGATCGACCAGCTGGTCGCCGAGGGCATCGTCGAGGGGTCTGTCGAAGGCGCCACCGAGGGAGTTGAGCAGCCATGACTCCTCCGTCTCGAGATTCCACGAGCGAGTCCGACCTCGACCTCGACTACAAAACGGCCGGCTTCTCGAAGCGGCTCGGCTTCGGTCGACGTCCAGCGCTGGTCATCATCGACTTTTGCCATGCGTACCTCGATGCCGACTCACCCTTATACGCCGACGTCGAGGACGCTCGCGCATCGTCAGAGCGACTTCTGCGTGCGTCGCGGGTGGCCGGGATTCCGATCATCCACACGCGGGTCGAGTTCCAACCAGACGGCTCCAACGGTGGCGTCTTCTTTCGCAAGGTCGACGCGCTGAAGTGTTTCATCGAGGGGAACCCGCTCGGCGAACCAGGCCCTGGGCTCGAGCCACAGTCCGGTGAGGTCGTCGTCACCAAGCAATATGCGTCGGCGTTCTTCGGCACATCGCTTGCGTCGACACTGACGGCACTTGGCGTAGACACCTTGATCCATGCCGGCGTCTCCACCAGCGGTTGTGTGCGGGCCACCGCTCTCGACGCTTGCCAGCACGGCTTTGTTCCGATTGTGGTTCGCGAGGCGGTCGGCGACCGTGATCAGGGCGTCCACGAGGCCAACCTGTTCGACCTCGACGCGAAGTATGCCGACGTGGTTTCCGAAGACGAGACCCTCGCGTACCTCCACGGGTTGGACTGATCAGCTCGGCCCCCTTTCAGTCCTCAGCCCAGCGTTGCTACGAAAGCTTGCTTCGGGGCCACATGCAGGCGTTCTAGTCGCCTCTGTGTAGTGTCCGGCTGAGTGGAACAGCGTTCCTTAGGAGGTTTCGTGTGCCTGATGTCGTCGGATACCGAGCAAAGATCGGCGTGGTCGTGCCGTCGACCAACACGGTCGTCGAACACGACCTCAACCAGGTGCGGCCACCTGGCGTCACCTTCCACAGCGGGCGTTTCTTCGTCGAAGCCCCCGACCTGAGCACCGATGAGAACTTCCTGCACTTCCTTGGGTTGATTCGCCAGACCATCCCCACCGCACTCCGAGACCTCATGACCTGCGAACCCGACTACATCTTGATGGGGATGTCGGCCGAGACGTTCTGGGGAGGGAAGGAAGGAAACTCGGCATTCGAGGCCAGCGTGCGCGAGCAGACTGGCGATCTCGGGATCACTTCGGGCGCAGAGGCGTGCAACGCGGCGCTCGAACGTCTCGGCGTCTCCAACATCGCGTGTATAACTCCGTACCAACCGGTGGGCGACGCTCAGGTTGACGGCTATTTCTCCGAGTGCGGCTACGACGTGAAGCGAGTTCACGGTTTGAAGTGTGCGACCGCCACCTCGATCGCCGACGTGCAGCCCGACACCCTCCTGGACGAACTGAAGCGCCTCGATGGTCCCGACATCGATGCCATCATCCAGTGTGGAACAAACCTGTCGATGGTGGCGGTGGCCGACAGGGCTGAGCAGCTGCTCGGCAAACCCGTACTGGCCATCAACGCGATCTGTCTGTGGCACGCTCTGCGGGCCCTCCACATCGAAGACCAATTCTCGGGCCACGGCATGATGCTTCGCGAGTTCTGAAATGCCCGCAGGCGTCTCGTCCACCACCGCTCCACATGTCGTCGTCGCCGGCGCCGGTCCGGTCGGTTGTGTGGCCGCAGCGGTGCTTGTCAAGGCCGATGTTCGGGTCACCTTGGTCGAGGCAGCTCCGTCACTCCCTCGCGAGCTGCGGGCCTCCACGTTTCATCCCGCGACCCTCGAACTGCTTCGACCGTACGGTGTCGTCGACGAGATGATCGCCCGCGGCCTCGTCGCCCGACACTTCGCCTATCGAGATCGTCGCGTCGGAGTCGTGGCCCGATTCGACCTCGACGAACTGCGTGACATCACGAACTACCCGTTTCGCCTTCAGTGCGAACAGTTCAAGTTGTGCGAGATCCTTCTCGAAAAGTTTGCGTCGAACCCGCTGATCGATGTGCGCTTCAGTTCGGCCATCGGGGCTGTCGAACAGCGGTCCGAGGGTGCTGCCGCTGTACTGACCAACGGCGAGACAATCGAGGCCGACGCTGTCATCGGGGCCGACGGTGCCGCGAGCGCTGTGCGCAAGTCGCTCGGTTGCACGTTCGATGGCATGACCTACGCCGACCGCTACCTCGTGGTCTCGACGCCCTATGAGCTGTCCGACCATATGCCCGACCTCTCCTACGTCAACTATGTTTCCGATCCCGATGAGTGGATGGTGCTCCTACGCACCGTCGATCTTTGGCGAGCCCTTTTCCCAGTGTCCGACGACGAGACCGACGATCAGGCGCTCAGCGACGAAAGCGTCGAGCGGCGATTGCAGGGTGTGGTCGCCAAGCCGACTGCATACGAGGTGGCCCACCGCACGATCTATCGCGTGCACCAACGGGTAGCCGACCGATTTCGTGTGGGGAGGGCGGTGCTCGTTGGCGATGCCGCACACATCAACAACCCGCTAGGCGGCATGGGAATGAATGGGGGAGTGCACGATGCCGTATTGCTGGCGGGTGGGCTGGCGGGACTCTTGCACGGCACGGTGACCGATCAGCAGCTCGATGGGTACGCAGCGCTTCGTCGCCAGCTGGCCCTCGACTTCGTCCAGAGACACACTCACGAGAACGCGGTCACGCTCGCCACGCCCGACGCTTCGATTCGGGCAAAGGCACTCGAGCAGATGACCGAGCGGGCTGCGAATGTCGACACTGCGTACGACTACCTGCTGCAAGCCTCGATGATCAAAGCGGTGTGGGCGATGGAAACCGAGCTCCGCTCGATCGACGCCTACCCGTTCGGCTGAGAGGCCGGGTCAGCCCTGGTAGTCGAGAACCAGGAACTCGTTGGTTTGGTAGCTCGTGAAGACGACCTCGTGGTCGCCGTCGTCGACATCGCCCCATGAGAACACCCCAGGCGCCGCTTGGACCGCGACGATTCGCTGTTTGTTTCGTTGACCGGAACACTGTTTCGTTCTAGTCTCGACACTCATCGAGTGTGAACTCGACCGCCGCGTCAGGCGGCCACCATTTGGAGGAACTCTCAGACATGATTCGCAGACTGCTCGTGTTCTCGACGGTGCTCGTCGCTCTTTTGAGCCTGATTTCGGCTCCAGCGCTCGCCGACCACGGCGTCGCACACAACGGCGAAACCGCCGATGTGTCCAAGACCGAAGGTTTTGTCCAGGACGAGGTGGTCACCGTCACCGGTCACGGGTACGAACCGGGCGCGACGCTCACCGTGGTGCAGTGCTTCGTCTTCCCGGCCGCTGGTCCTGCCGACTGCGAGCTCAGCAACTACGGCCAGTACACCGCAGAGGTCGGCGCTGACGGTTCGGCAAGCATCGACTACGTCGTGAATGTAGTTGAGGGCCGCTGCGATGCAACCACCCCGTGCTTCATTGTGGTTAGCGACGGAATCGGTCCCGCGGCCAACGCCGTCGGCACTGAGGTGACCTTCGCTGGAGCCGCACCAGCGACCACCGCCGCGCCCACCACAACGGCGGCGCCCACCACAACGGCGGCGCCCACCACAACGGCGGCGCCCACCACAACGGCGGCGCCCACCACAACGGCGGCGCCCACCACAACGGCGGCGCCCACCACAACGGCGGCGCCAGCTACAACCGCCGCACCGGTAGAGCCAGACACTGCCACCGACGATGAAGGCGATTCCGAAGTCGCAGCCGGCAATGACGAAACCGATCCCGACGGCGGTGGCCTACCCGGCTGGGCGATACCGCTTGCGATCGTTGCCGTCGTCGTCGTGGGGGCGGCTCTTGCCATCAGGAAAAAGAAATAGGTTCGCCGGACACCGAGGCCGTCGCCGACTCGTAGCGATGTCGGTGGCGCTCGTCGCCGCCTCGTGCACCGGCGACAGCGAGATCGTCGCTCCTTGGGAAGTGCAGTTCGGTTCACCCCAGGCTGACACCTCGTTTGGTGTCGCGGCCGCGCCCGATGGTGACGTCGTCGTGGCGTTGGCTACCGAAGGTTCGTTCGGTCAACCAAATGCCGGCCGTCGCGATGTTGTGCTCGCCCGATATACCAACGCCGGATCGGCCGTATGGCAAACTCAGGTTGGCGGCGAGAGCAGCGACTCTCCGCTCGGTGTCTCGATATCTCCCGACGGGTTCATCTATGTCGGCGGTTTCACCGAAGGCGCGTTTGCCGGTGAAAACGCTGGCTCTGCAGACGTGTGGCTTGCCAAGTTCGACGGTGACGGTACCGAGGTCTGGCGCCGACAATTCGGCGGCGAAGGCTGGGATCGAGGCTTCGATGTCACTGCATTCGATGGTGGTGCGTACATCACCGGTTACACGGCGAGCGTTCTCGACCTCGCGACCGATCGCGAAGGCTTCGATGGTTTCGCTGCTCGTTTCGATGCCGACGGCAATCTCGAATGGATCAGCCAGGTCGGCACCGACGCTGCCGACTGGGGTCAGGGCTCGAGCCTGGCGCCTGACGGAGGCCTGTACCTCACTGGCTACACCGAAGGCGTCCTGGGCGACGCCCACTCGGGCCGAAAGGACGCCTTTGTCGTTCGCATGAGCCCGTCCGGCGACGTCGTCTGGATCCGCCAATTCGGTACGCCAGAACTCGACTGGCCCCAGGGCGTTGGTACGACCGCCGATGGTGGGGTCCTGCTCGCCGGATCGACTGAGGGCGACCTCAACGGCCCGAACGCAGGGTTGCGTGATGCGTTCATCGCGTCGTTCGACGCCGACGGTAACCAGCGGTTCATCACCCAGTTTGGAACCGCCGGAGTCGACTCGGCCTTCGAGGTGCGGGCGGTCGCCGGTTGGGTCGTGGCTACCGGAAGCACCGAAGGCGACCTCGGCGGTGCATCTGGTGAACGCGACGGTGTGCTCGTTTGGCTCGACGCCGATGGCAACGTGGTCGCGTTTGACCAGTTCGGCTCGCCGGGGGTCGACGATCTCACCGGGCTTGCGGTTTCTTCGAGTGGCAATGTGTTCTACAGCGGTGGAACCTTCGCCGATCTCTTCGCCACCAACGAGGGCAACTCAGACGTCGTGCTCGGTAGCGCCAAGGGACCCGACGATGGCTGAAGACGCGGCGGGAAAACAGGTGGTGGGCAAGCGCGGCCGGATGGCGGTGATCGCCCCGTCGACCAACACGGTCGTCGAACACGACCTGGCGATGATTCGACCCGAGGGCGTTACGTTTCACACCGGCCGGATGTACATCGAGAACCCGAGCCTCGACAGCGACGTCGCGTTCGAAAGACTGCTCGACGAAATTCGCCAATCGATCACCAACGCCATCCGCGACGTCATCACCTGTGAGCCCACGCATCTCTTGATGGGGATGAGCGCCGAAACCTTCTGGGGCGGTGTGGCCGGCAATATCGCCTTCGAGGACCGGGTCCGGCGCCGAAGCAACGGACTCGGCGTCTCTACCGGCGCGAGCGCTTGCCGCGATGCGCTCCAGGCTTTTGGCGCCGAGCGGATCTCGGTGCTTAGCCCCTACCAGCCGATCGCCGACCAGCATGTGTCCACCTTCTTCGCCGAAGCCGGATTTGAAGTCGCGTCCGTCACCGGCTTGCGATGCCCGACGGCTACCGCGATCGCCAAGGTCACCCCCAAGATGCTGGCGCCGGTCGTCGAGTCGCTCGATGGCCCCGACGTCGACGCCATCGTTCAGGTCGGCACCAATCTTTCCTTTGTCCACCAAGCGGCACAGCTCGAACACGAGTTGGGCAAGCCAGTCCTGGCGATCAATGTCGCTACGCTCTGGCACGCCCTACGGGCGACTGGGATCGATGATCAAATCACCGGCTTCGGGAGGATCCTTGCCGAACACTGATTCCCATACCTCTCCTCGCGGTGGGGTGCTCATCGAGGACCTGACCGAGGCAGAACTCGAGCGCGCCTACCGAGTCGATTCAGTACTTCCCGCGCTGGCCGCTCGCGCCGTCGAAGCCGACCGATCCGGCGAGTTTCCGATCGAACATGTCCAGACGATCTCCGAGGCCGGACTGCTCGGCCTCACCGTGCCGGTCGAGTACGGCGGACTCGGAGGAGGCCTGCGCGACCTAGCGGCTGCGACCTTCGCGATGGCGACCGAGTGCGCATCGACATCGCTCGCCTACTTCTTCCAATGCAGCGGCTCGTCTCGCGGCCTGTTGCCTCTCGCAGCGATCGACGCCGGCCTTTTTCCCGACGACCAGATTCCGATAGTTCGGGCCTTCGGCGAAAGGGTGCTTCGGCGGATGGGCGACGAAGGTCGCTGGGTCGCCAACTTTGCCAGCGAGTCGGTGCGCACCAAAGGCGCCGCGGTGACCATCGCTACCGAGGCGTCACGCACCGACGGCGGCTGGGTGATCAACGGGGTGAAGTCCTTCGGCTGCGCCACCGGAATCGCCGACGATTATCTCGTCACAGCGAAACTCGATACCGGCGACACCGTCGCCGACCTCGCCGTCTTTCTCATCCCCCGCGATACCCCTGGCGTTGGTGAACGCACCAAATGGGATGCGGTCGGAATGCGCGCCACCGCCACGCATGGAATCACCCTCGAAAACGTCTTTGTACCGGACGACGATTCGCTGACCGTGCCCGATTCTTTTGTGAACATGACCCTTGTCAGCCGTGGAAGTTTCGTCGGCAACCAGGTTGCGCTCTCCTCGGTGTACGTCGGCGCCGCCCAAGCGATCTACGACTTCGCGATGGACTATCTCATCAGCACGAAATACGCGAACTCTGACGACCCCATCGGGAGCAGCGATGTTCACCGACAACTCATCGGAAAGATGCGCAGCCACCTCGACACGGCGTTCTTGTGGGCGCGGCGCCAAATAGCGCTCGAGACCGCCGACCCCGACATTCTCGCCAAAGGCGACGTCGTTGCGAACTGGCGCATCGCCAAGGGCGAAATCGCGGACAATTGTTTCCAGGTCGCGGTGTATGCCATGAAGGCGTGCGGCACGTCGAACACCGGAATGGAAGGGCCGATCTCTCGCGGGCTTCGCGATATTTCGATGGCCTTGGTGCAGGGATTCCCTGCCGAACGCGGTCGACTTGAGGCCGCGTCGTACCTGGTTTCGGGATCCGAAGGGGCCCAGTTCGGAACGCTGAAGCCATGAATAGGCTCGTTGGCCGACCATGGTTTGGTCCAGGTCTCGGGGCGATCCTGTATCTCGTCGGCTTTAACGAAGCACTGCTGCACGAGATCGGCACTGGCTGGCTCAGGCTCGGCCGCATCGCACAAACAGTCATCGTGTTGGTAGTAGTGGGTTCGATGGCTTACCTAACGAGCGATTATCTCAACGAACGCAGGTCGGCGTATCGCACCGCGGTGCGGGCCGCTGCGGTGAACGATGGCAACGCGGGTACGTTCGGAATTATCGTTGAAGAACCGTTTGAAGGCACAGCGGACGCATGAGTGAGGACCCAATGCCGACCCATACGAAACGATTTGGAATCTGTCTGTTGACGCTGGCGCTGCTTGCAGTCGGTTGCTCACAGTCGGCGAGCGATCCCGAAGGTGCGGCAATCGATTCGACCGAAGCTCTCGAACCCTCAGGCTCATCGAGCGGCATCGACGATGACGGAACCGACGGCCCGGCAGCAATAGTTCCGGCGGGGGCCGACACGCCGGGGGTCACCGACGACACGATCACGGTGTCGTTCATCATCACCGACACCACAGCGGTGGCCGCGGCCTTTGGTTGGGAGGTGCCGACCGAAGGCAACCGCGAAGCCCAGGTAGCGGCGTTGGTCGAAGACATCAACGCCCGCGGCGGTGTCGCTGGTCGAACTATCGATGCCAAGGTGCATGTCTTCAATGCCATCACCGACGGACCGGTGGCTGAAGAGGCACTCTGCAACGCGATCACCCAGGACGACCAGGCGTTCGCCGTGGTGATGACCGGGCAGTTCCAGGAGAATGCCCGCCCATGTTACGCCAACGCGAAAACCCTCATGTTCGACGCCACGTTGTACCCCGTCGACGATGCCGGGTTCGACGAACTCGCGCCGTATCTGTGGTCGCCTTTTTTGCCGTCCTACGACAACCTCACCGCCGGTATGGCCAGCAGCCTCACCGACAGCGGGTGGTTCGGCAGCGGCACGGTGGGTGTTATCTCCATCGACTCAGACCTGAGCCGACGCGCCTACGAGCAGGAGTTCGCACCGGTACTCGACGACGCCGGAGTCGAGGTCGCTTCGTTCAACACCATCGACCCCACCAACGGAAAGGCGTTCGAGACCGGCTTGCTCCAAGCGATCGTGAACTTCAAAGAAGCCAACGTCGATCGAGTTGTGGCCATCGGAGGGTCGCGGCTCATCTCGTGGTTCATCAACACGGCGATCACCCAAAACTTCGAGCCGCAGTACGCCGTCTCGAGCTACGACTCACCCGACTTCAACATCTTCAACTACGGACCCCAAATGGTCGGCGCCACAGGAATCAGCATCCTCCCTGGGACCGATGTCGCCGACGATCAGTGGCCGTTCCCCGCCAACGACGCTGAGGCCGCCTGCGTCGATGTGTTCTCCGATGCAGGTCTCGCCATCGACGACCGAGCGACGGTTCGAACCGGGTTGATGTTCTGTGACGCGTTGCGACTTCTCGGGGCCGCCGGCGAAGGCGCCACCGAGATCAGCGCCGCAGGATTCGGCGAATCCATGTGGGCGCTCGACGCCAGCTTCGAAGCAGCGTCGGTCTACAGGGTGCAGTTCGAACGAGGCCAATACGCAGGCGGTGGCGCCTTCATGCCGTTCGCTTTCGATGCGGGATGTGAATGCATGGTCGTCAGCGGATCACCTATCGACTTCGATGGCTGAACGAGAGGCCCAGCTTCGACATCCCCGAGTGCTCCGGGGCCTGGCGCTGCAAGCGGCGGCGATCACCGCGCCGCTCACCGTGTTGTTGTTCTGGCGGGTTGAGGTGGCATCGCGGCTCGACCTTCTCGGGGCTCTCGTCGGCGAAACCGTGTTGTTCGGCTGGTTGGCCGTCGGCGTCGCGTGGGTGACCGTCCGCACCCGCAATACGTTGCCGGCTGGGTCGCTGCTGTTTATGGGTGGGGTCGTTGCCGCCGTCGGACTGGCGCTGATGGCCTGGACGATTCAGCACGGCCTCTTCGTCGTCGGCGGCGTGCTGTACGTCGTCGGCGCCGCACCGTCTCTCGTGCTACACCGGCCACTTCTCGCCATGGCGGCGTCACCAGGCGATCGTCTGCGCACGATGTCGCTGTATTGGGTAGGCGTATCGGTTGGGGCCGGCTGGCCGCTGGGTCTTCGCATCCTCGCCGATGTCGGCTACGACACCGTGTTATGGATCTCCTTCGGATTGTGTCTGATCGCCGCTCTATCGATTGGACCGCACGCGTTATTGCATGACGACGATGTCGAGACCGAACCAACCGCCGGGGTTCTCGACGCACCCTGGCCCCGCCGGTCGTACGGCGCGGCGTTCGGGGTCGGGCTGGTCGTACTCGGCGGAGCGCAACCCGCCTGGCACATCCTGGTCGACGAATGGCAACGAAGCCCTCGCCAGGTCGCCGCAGTGCTGGGCGTCGGCGGTTTGGCCAGCGTTGTGGTCAACGGGCTTGGTCCGTGGTACCACCGCCTCGATCGACTAACCGGTAGCCGTCGATCCGACGCGATCGGTCTGCAACTACTAGTCGCCGGTGTATCGGTTTTCATCGGCTCGATGTCGACCACCTACATCGGAATCGTGGTGTGTTGGATGATCGCCGGCGGGGCCATCGGGCTCGCTGCGGCCGCGCTCGATGCTGCGGTCTTTCCGGCGGTCGCGCCGCATCTTCGCCGACGCC
>Ga0310124_10003272_pt1 | contig 10948 bp, 8 predicted proteins | sample CB11b_AW_Bot5_MG_FD_203507 | JGI IMG/M metagenome (GOLD analysis project Ga0310124, IMG submission 203507) | Marine microbial communities from Western Arctic Ocean, Canada - CB11b_AW_Bot5 | ecosystem: Environmental > Aquatic > Marine > Oceanic | place: Canada: Western Arctic Ocean | collected...
AATCGCATCCAGCTTGTGCTGACCGAGGAACGGCGTTAGGTGCATCCGGAGAATCATCTCCTTGGCCGCGATGCCACTCGGCTTCTGCTGGTTCGCACGGGCGTAGCCATCCAGGAATCGCCCGGCGAAGTCTGCGAGGGTCGGCACCTCCTTCCGTGGTTGTGGGAGAACGACGGCCGGGTGCATGAGGAGTTCGCGCGCACGGGCTTGGCCCCACCGGCGCGCAGCGGACTTCGACGAAACCGGGGCTTTTCTCCGGTCACGCAAGAAGCGGCGATGATTCAGGAGTCCCTGGGAGGGTGAACAGGGTGGGCCCGGCTCGCCCACTCGAACCCGGCTCAACGGCGGCGAGACGGACGTCTCACGCACCTTCCGACGACGAACTGCATTGGGCCGGCAGGGCCCGCTCGCGGGCCGCCTGTTCCCGCAACCGCTCCCCCAGCCCGTCCGCCCGGTGCAGGAGGTCCTCCGTGCTCAGCTCGCTGAGCTCCCCTGCGGGGCCAACGGTCACATCGAGCGACTCCTTGGGCTTCCCGAACGCGCAGTGCCACAACATCGCCTCGACCGCAGGCGCGAGCGTGCCCGCTCGGGCGCGGGCCGTCAGATTCGTGCGGTAGGTGGGGTCGTCGAGGATCGCCGCACGCACGTCGCTCACGCACCTCCAGCGCTCTGAGCGCGTGGTGTCCCTGAGGTGGTGGCGGTGCAATGCGGGGGTGGTGACCGACTTTTGGATCCCGCTACAAAACCCTGGTTTCGGGCCACGCGAGTGACCACTCGCAGCGTCCCGTTTCCCGTTGATATTCGTTCAGTCCGAGGCGAAGGTCCGCGAAGGTTTTTGGGCCAGCCACCGCTGCAACGTGGAGCGGGGTATCCCGAGCCGTTTGGCAGCCTCGCGTGTGGAGAGTCCACGCACCTGCTCCAGTAGCTCAGCGGGGACGTGACGCTGCGGTCGCCCGAGCCTTCTTCCCTTGCTTCCTGGCCCTCGCCAGCCCCGCCTGCACCCGCTCCGCGATGCGAGCCCGTTCAAACTCGGCAATGGCCCCCAGTTATGTGGAGCTGGAGACGACCGGCGGGTGTGGTGGCGTCGATCCCCTCTAAGAGTGACACAAACGCCACCCCGACCATCTGAAGCTCATCGAGTAGCGTGACCAGGTGCTTGAGCGAGCGGCCCAGTCGATCCAGCCGCCAACAGACCAGGACGTCGAACCGGTTCTCTTTGCATCCTTAGATCAGCGCATCGAGGGCTGGCCGTCGCTCCTTGGTTCCGCTGACCCCCTTGTCGATGAACTCGGTAGCGCTCCAGCCACGTGCTTCGACGTAACGCCGAAGCTCCGCGAGCTGGTTCTCGGGTTCTTGGTCGAGGGTTGAAACGCGGGCGTAGCAACCCACGCCCCCGCGCGGGGGGGCACTGTGTTCCCTCTAACTACCCATCGGTCAGACACTTCCAGGCCAAGATTCGCCGATCCTGGCCAGAACTCCGTTTCCATGGCCGAGCGGGCAACCATGAACTCCACGTAAGACTCTGCTTCGCGTGCACTTACCACGAATCGCCAAACTTCCAGGAAATCCGTGTTCACTCCCGACCGGCGCTTATACTGATGATCGGTTCATCAGGGTCGATCACCGCCTTCGTGCCGAAGAAAGCGGCCTAGCCATCAGTGTTGTTCGAACACGGGCCAGGCAGTGCCGCCCAGCTGCAGGGGTCACCGGATGTCGGCGGCCCAGGAAAGTGGTCCTGTTGCCACTTGGGCTGGACAAAGACACCCAGAACTCACCATCGGTCACGCCGCGACCATCACCGACCGCGAAAGTCGTGGGGCTTCCCCGGGTAGGCGGGCTCCACCATCGTTACGAGCGGCGCGACGTAGCCTGAGCCAGTTTTCCTCGATGGCCGCGAGGCCGGTGCGTTGCGTCCGGATCAATATTGACGAACTACAGTCTAACGAGCCAACGGATTCGGCCGGACTTGGAACTTCGCCATCTTACTGGTCGATCCCTTCCCACCTTCCGTGTGCCAATTAAAGTTGGTCCCGTAGTTCGCCCACACGCCGCGTCCCTTCCAGCCGGCGTCGGGGTCGTCGATTCGCCCGTCGAGGCCACGTGAGTAGAACCCGAGCGGATACGGGATCCGCATCGTCAACCACTCCTCGGTCTCCGGGAACAGCACATGGAGCGAGTCGGAGCCTGATCCATTCGCGATCGGGAGGTTCTCACCCAGACCGAGCGTATTGAACTGGTCGACCCAGTTGTAGTAATGGAAATCGGCCTTCACCTCGGTCCCCTTCATGTCGGGGCCGGGGACCTCGTAAAGCGTCCACCCCTCTTGGCAGTGCTGGGAGTCGACCACGTCGGGGCCGGTCAGGACGTCGCACTTGCTTCGGTCGAAGCTGGCGAAGTGACTGCTCCCCGACAGCGCTGTCCAGATCACGCCGTTCTGGTCGACGTCGATTCCGCGCGGCCCAAAGCCGACGACCTTGCCGTCGATGACCGGCACTTCGTAGACCTCCGCTCGACACGTCTCCGGCGGGTTATCGCCCAGTTCGACCCGCCAGATCCGCCCGGGGAACTCCGTGCCTCCGCCCCAGATGACGTTGTCAACGGGGTTGGCGATCACTCCATAGCTGCCCGGACTCATCCGGGTGTCGAGCGTCGGGTCGAAGTCCTCCAACCGTTCGCCGCCGCCGCCGACGTCCACACTCCGCAACGCGCCGACCGGTTGGTTCCAGGGCTTGGTGATCTGTCCGTCGCCGTTTGTATCGACCACGAGCGGGCACCAGCCTTGCGACAGTTGCCCGTCGCCCGTGTCGTCATACATCCGCGTGTTGATCCAGCCGACCACGTCGCCGCCGCCACTGAAATACAGCGTTCGGTCTTCGTCAGGCGCGAAATGTAGATGATGGGTGCCGAAGCACGTATCAATCAACGCGAACTCTTCAGTCGCCGGGTCGTAATACGACGCCTGACGTCCGCTCCGGCTCGTCGGGTAGTACTGCGCATACTTGTTCGAAGAGCCTTCCTGGCACCATTCCGGCAACGTATTACCGCGAACCTTTGTCGTCATCCACACCCGACCCTTGTCATCGAGCATCGGGTTGTGCGGGTCGGCGGGTTCGGTCCACAGCGCTTCATCACCGTAGAAAGGCGATGGAACCGGGAACCGTTGCGCAAACCGAGTGCGCGCCGGGTTCTCGGCGTTGTCGAGCACTGGAATCTCGAGGGTCCGAAACGTATGGGTATTCGGGTCGAGCTCCAGCAGGGCGCCATGGCCGCCATCGACGCCATAGACCGGCCCCCCGGCGTTGACCGTGGGATTCCACTTGTCGGTGGTGATCTCGTCGTGGATATAGGACGAGTCTCTTCCCCAGTCCCACAATGTCACCACGACGTTCTGTGCCAAGCCGCTGGGCCGGGCCGGGGCCTCAGGTACCTCGCCGGCGGCAATGCGGTCGGTCCAGTCGGCGTAGGACCCCAAACCTCTCTCGCGGCCAAACCGGTTCATGAAGGTGCTCATGGTGCCACCGCGGATGCCGATCTGCACCCGATGGTCCCACGCCTCATATGTCGAGTCGAAGCCAAGATGACTGAGATGGGTGATCTGTCGTGTCACCTGGTTACCAAGCTGATGACACAGCTGACACCCCTGCTTGGTCATGTCAATCCACTGCGCCTGGCTCCGCATTCCTTCCGAAATCCCGTTCCCTTCCGGGCCAGTCCCCGGGAACTCGCTTTCCGGCGGGACCTCGAGGAGCGAGTACCAGTAGTTTGCCGGATAGACCCGTGCGGCCTCTTGCGGCGTTCCGGCCACCGATGCGGTCAAGGTCAACTCAGCCCCGGGACGGGCGGGAACCGGACTCGAATCGGCCAGGCCGTATCCACGAACCCAGACGTCATAGATGGCATCGGGTAGCTCCGGGAGCACGAACCGGCCCTCGTCATCCGTGACGACGATCTTGATGAAGTGCGTGGGTAAGTCCGAGGTCTCCGCAATGACCCAGACGCCCGTCTCGGGCCCCGTAGCACTCTCGACGATGCCTTCGATGAAGTTGGATGGATTCTCGGACTGACTGCGAGCAGGCGTCACCATGAGTGCAACGAAACATGCGCACAGGGCCACGCCAAGGCCAACCAACCGTCGGATGTCGCCACGCGCCGCAGAACCATTCGTCGACTTACTCATCGTTAACCCTCATTTCGAGCTGTATCTCATGCCCAGAAACTCGATCGTGTCCGCCTAGTGCACCGCCGATTCTACCGTGGGAACCTCAGAGGACCCACAGGACGTAGACCGCGGCCAGTCCCAGTTGCACCACCGCGAACGGAAGTGCCGCCCGGACAAAGCTCGCAAAAGAGAGTGCCAGTCCATGTTTGTGGATGATTGTAACGGCGACCAACGTCGACGCCGAGCCGATTGGAGTAATGTTGCCGCCTAGGTTCGCGCCGAAGATCACGGCCCACCAATACGGGGAGTCCGCCGAGAGGTCCAGGTTTCCCAGGATGGTCGCCAGCATTGCCGCGAGGGGGATGTTGTCGGTCACGGAGCTCGTGACCGCCGCGCTCACAAGCATCGTGGCCGGGCCGATGGTGTCGCCAAGTCCGAGGATCGGGGTCACGCCGCGACCGATCAGTGCGAGGACCTGCGCGTGCTCCATCACGTTGATGACCACGAACAGCGCGCCAAAGAAGGCGAGCAGGTCCCAGTCGACCGCTTGGTAGAAACGGTCGGCGATGGATTTGTACTGCACGAGCATGATCACGGCGAACGAGAGTGCGACGTAGCCCATGCCCAGCGAATGCAACACAGTATCTGGAATGGAGGCGGCCGCGATCGTGACGATGAAGGCGCCGAGCATCACCGCCCCGAAGTTGAACTTGAAGCGCGATTTGATACCGTCGTTCTCGTCGAACCCAGATACCCGCTGGGCCGCCACGCTGCGCGCCTCGTCACTCGCCAAAGGGTGAATCCCGAAGACCTTCGCGCCCATCCATATCGTGATACCGGTCACGACGACGACGTACGGCGCCGCCCGCGTAAAGAAGGTCATAAACGTGATGCCGGCCGCATCGCCAACAATGATGTTGGGGACCGAGCTGATCAGGGTGAGGAGCCCGCCCACGTTCGTCAGCAGACCCTCGATGAGGAGGAAACCGAGCAACTTGTCACCGAGCTGCAATCGGGTGAGCGACACAGCCGTCAGCGACCCCACGATGATCATGGCCGTCACGTTGTTGAGCACCGCAGAGAATGCCACGGTCATTACGCCGTAGAACATGAGGAGCCGCAGCGGATCCCCCTTGGACGTCTTGGTCAGCGCGATCGCGATCCAGGTAAACAGACCCGATTTCGAGGTGATATCGACAAAGAGCGACGAGCCGAGAATGATCGCGACGACCTCCCAATCGATGGCGGGGATGTAGATCGGCAAGTCGATGTGCTCTTCGCCGACGACGATCACCATCTCCGAGAACGGCAGGAGATCCAGGAGACCGCCGAGCAGCAGGCAGAGGGCGGCGAAGCCTGCAACGATCACTGACTTCTTCGCGTGGAGCTTCTCCTCGAAGGCCAGACTCGCGATCATCGCCGCGAGCAGCAGGGCGAATCCGATGGTGACGGCACTGGAGACGCTGGACGGGTCGTGGGTCATAGCATGAGCAACGGGATTTGCCGCAGCTCCACCGCCAGCGGGTAGGCGAGTCCGTGCATGGCGAGTTGATCCTCGTCCATGGTGTTGACCACGAGCAGGTCGACGCGGTGCGCCTCAATGAGTCTGCGATACTCGCTGAGACGGCGGCCCATCGTCACGATTTCTCCGATCTCGCACGAGAGAGACCGCTCGGCGATTTGGCGGCATGATTCGATGTAATCGCGCGGCTCCTTCAAGAGTTGTCGCTCGATCAGCTCACGCGCCGAGTCTGTGTCGATCTCGGGAATCTTCGAGATGACTTCCAAGTAATGGTCGAACACCGCCTGTGGCTCGACGTGGGTGAGCCAGCAGCTCCCGCCGGGCTGGGTGAAGCCCAGGGCGTAGTTCACCAGCCGGTCGTCTCCACTCAGGTGGTCCGTGATCGCCATGACGCGATCGGTGTTCTGTACGGTGTGGGGGAGCGCCAGCGCGGTATCCGGATGCGGCAGGACGACCACTGGCACGGGTGTCGCCTGAGTCAGCACGTCCAAATACTCGCCGAGGCTGTGCGGCCACTGCCAGGCCGAGGAATGCAGATGGCGGTAGGTGACGATGAGATCGGGTGCCTCCGCGTCGACGATGTCGAGGAGTTGCTGCACGCTCGAGAATCCGCCACCGTCCAGTCGCGCCCAGCGTGTCGACGGGTCGTCGAGCACAGAGAGGAAGGTTCGCACCTGCTGCCAGAGCGCCGTGGCGGCATCATCATTGACGTCGCTGACAACCAGGACGTGTTCGACCGCCAGCTTCTCGTAGTGAAGGGCGGTCTTGTCGGCTGCCAGAAAGACGGACTCAAATTGATCGAGCTTGGTCATCGCAATCCGTCATTCGTCTCGGCAATTCCGAGACCGGACACTGCCCCGCGCACCTTCGGACATAAGACACATTCTATCGGGCAAGCCGATAGCAGGTGTTTGGGATCGCACGTCAATTCTTTGTCCGTCCGATTCAGTCTGTCTCAGCGGTCCGACGTAGTCCGGTCACCGAACTGGTGGACGCGGAGACGCATCGACCTCCAATGTGAACACGTCGGGACGTGCGTAGTGGCCCGTGACATCGAAGTCAAACTTGCTTCGTATGATCGCGGTCAGGTCAAGGTCGGCAACCAGGATCCCTTCTTCTGCCCATAACGGACCCGCGAGCACGTCGCCCAGGGGACCGTAGATCGCGGACCCACCGCGACACAGCACCTCCGGCCAGGCCTCGAGCTCCTCTCGTGTCTCGAGGTCATCGGGATACATATTTCGGTGGGCGTACTGGTTGCAGCCGAGAACAAAGCACCGACCCTCGAGGGCGATGTGTCGCAGTGTGGATTGCCATCGCTCGCGGGCATCCGCGGTCGGTGCGAGGTAGATGTCGACACCCTTGCCATACATCGCCATGCGCGCCAGGGGCATATAGTTCTCCCAGCAGATCAAACCGCCGACGGTTCCAAGTTCGGTCTCGATCGTGGTGAGCGTGCTCCCATCGCCTTCGCCCCAGATGAGTCGTTCCGCAGCCGTGGGCTTGAGTTTGCGATGTTTGCCGAGGAGTGTTCCATCCGGACCGATATACAGCAGCGTGCAAAAGAGCGTGCCCCCGCTGTAGGTGCTGTCTCGTTCCACGACCCCGACGCAAAGATACACGCCAGCACGCTCGGCGGCAGCGCCCATGCGCTCGACTTCTGGACCGGGCACATCGATGGCCGTTGACCAGTACCGTTCCCAGACCCGTCGTCCCGCCTCGGACCGTCCACCCACGGCGGTTCCAAAAGCCAGACCCCACGGATAGCCGCCCACATACGCTTCGGGTAGCAGGACGAGCTTTGCCCCCTTCTCGGCTGCGTCAGCGGTCATCGCACAGACCTTGGCGACGGCTGCGTCTCGATCGAATGGTGTCGCGCTCGCTTGCACGACTGCGACGCGGACGCTCTTGGCTTCGTTCATGAGCTGCTCTCCGATTCTCTTCGGCCGGCCCCTGAATGCTCGGCCCGCGAAGATCATTGCATGACGCGCGTCCCGCGTGGCCGAGTGTAGGCTCGCCAATGTGCTCAGACACCGTGGCGTTCGCGAACTGGTCTGTGAAGCAGTGTCGGCACCGCGAGGGAGCCGGTCGGTCGCCCGTGAGCTTGGGTCAGGAGTTGAGAGTGGTGTACGCGTCGGCTGGCATCCCCACGGGCTGGTGGCGGTCATTGAGATCGATTTCCGTGGCCATCGGCAGAAGACTGGCCATCCGGGCAACTCTGCTACGCTTGACGCCACCCTGACCCTGCTTGCGCGGGGAGACCTGCACTCCCCCTGGCGTCGCCAGGTTGACGTGTGTCAGGGGCCAACATTCTATGACTGGAGCACAGCGATGAAGGCAGTAGGACAGCCATCATGCCGCCGCCGCGCCGGGTTTTACGCCTGGCTGGGATGTGTGGCCTACGTAGGCGTCGCCACTGCGGTTGTCAGCGCGCAGCAGAACACGGTGCACCCGCAGCCACGCCCCGAGGAGCTGCCGAGTCCTGCGCTGGCGACCGCCAACAGAAGCCAACGCGTGCCGCAACCCGAGGGGATCTTACCGACCGTTCCCGACGGATTCTCCGTGACCAGCTACGCCGAGTTACAAAGGCCCCGGATGATGGCGTACGCGCCGAACGGGGATCTCTTTGTGAGCTCTCCCGCGTTGACGTCGATCTTTGTCCTCAGAGATGCCGACAACGACGGCGTGTTCGAGGCCCGTGGTGTATTTGCGGACGGCACGACCGCGCCGCCACCGGCCCCAGCGTCCGCACCGAGAGATGGGCGGCCTGCGCCGGTCCTCGGGGAGCTCGAAGGCCCGCAGTCGTTTGTGGCCAACGCGCCGGCGTGTACGCCGCCCCCGGACTACGAGCGTCGTGGTCCCGGCGGATTGATCTTGCCGTTTGGGCTCGCCTTCCACGATGGCTTTTTGTATGTCGGCAACGCCGACTCTCTTGTCCGATTCGAGTATCGGAGCGGCGATACCGTGGCGCGAGGCACGCCGCAAAAGCTGCTCGACCTGCCGACCGGCGGACACTCCAGCCGCAACATCGTGTTTAACCACTCCGGAACAAAGCTGTATGTCGCCGTCGGTTCCGAGTCGAACAGCGACGCTGGTGAAGACTGCCGCCGCGCCGCAATTCTCGAGGTCAACCCCGACGGTACGGGCGCTCGGGTGTTTGCCTCGGGTATTCGCAATCCAGTGGGACTGGCGATGCAGCCTGGCACCGATGTGGTCTGGACCGCGACAAACGAACGCGACAACCTCGGCGACGATCTCGTACCGGACTACGCGACGTCAGTGAGGGACGGTGGGTTCTACGGCTGGCCGTATTCCTACATCGGCGATCACTACGACCCGAAATTTGTCGGCGCGTTTCCCGATCTTGTCGGACGCGCGATCGTTCCGGATGTTCTCCTCCCTGCGCATTCGGCTCCGCTCGGCATCACGTTCTATACCGGCACACAGTTTCCAGAGAGATACCAAAACGGAGGGTTTGTGGCGCTGCACGGGTCGTGGAACCGAACCGTGCCGTCAGGGTATCGGGTGGCGTTCTTCCCGATGATCAACGAACGTCCGGGTCCGGTAGAAGACTTTCTGACTGGCTTTCTAGCCGATACCGGCGAGGACGGCGCGGAGGTCCGGCAGTGGGGCCGTCCCGTCGGCGTGGTCGTCTCTCCGGACGGCGCGCTACTGGTTTCCGACGACAGCGGCAACCGAATCTGGAAGGTCACCGCAGCTCCTTGAGCTCGAGGGTCGCGGTATCTTCACCGATGGCCAGCTCGTCACGACGCACCATCAATGGGAGGTGTCCGACGTGGACGCACAACCCGCTCACCTCGCGCACGGCGACCAGTTCCCGGCGACGGACGGGACTTGCCCCGTATCCGCACAGTGAACTGCAACCACGGTCCCGGGTGATTGGGCGAGCAATAACGACCCACCATCGTCTTCGGGTAAACCCGGGTCTTACGGCTCGCGGTCGTAAATCATAAACTCCAGCAAGTTTCCGTCTGGGTCGCGGACGTAACGGCTCGTACCGCTCACGCTCCCACCATCGCGACCGCCCTGTCGCTCGACCGGCCCGACCGTCACCACGACGCCGGTGCGTTCGAGCATCTCGGTCAGTGACTCGGGCGATCCGTCCCAGACGACGCAAAAATCTCCGCACGGTGGTCGTGCCTCTGGCGCGCGGTTGGTGAACGCGGGGTCTTGCCAGTGGGTGGGACGGTGGAAGTTGATCTTCTGGTCGCCAAAGTGCACGGAGCAGATGCGCGGGCCCTCGACGACCGTCAAGCCCAGGGCGCGATAGAACGCCAGCATCGCATCCGTGTTGTGCAGCGGCAAGGACACGTGGTCGAAGCTTCGGATGCCGGGTGGGCGTTGGGCCTCTTGCGGATTGTCAGACGTGCCGTGACCAGACGAGCGGTCCATGATCCTCCTCGGGCGGTGGCGATCGGTCGATTCTAACCAGAAGACCGAGTCCTCCAAAGGAGGACCGGGTGCGTTCCACGCCACGGTCCCGGTCTCCGACAAGAGAGATTTCAGCGTGGCGAGAGGAAGGGCGACTACCGGGTCATGGCTGCGACTCGAACAGGCGACCACGCCATTCCGTCTGGTGCCTCGTGCTCAAGCACCAACACCCGACGGCCTGTCAACCCGTCGAGCTCGAATACCTGGATCGTCCCCGCGTTAGGGTCGCTAGCGAATGCCGTTCCGTCGTGGATCAGGACACCGAAGTTTCCGCCCTGCGGCTCACCGTCACGGAGCGGGACCTCAGCGATGGTTCGGCGCGCCGCCACGTCCCATAGTCTCAAGTATTGCGGGACCCGCGAACCTCGGCCGCCATTGGGCACGATGGCATAGCCATTCGGACCCATCTCGATCCGGCCGGCAAACGGCCGAGAATCGAGGCTCGCGACAATCTCCAGCAACTGCGTGTCGATCACCGAGATCGAAGTCTCGCCCCGGTTGGCGACCCACACCTCGCTGCCATCGGCGGTGACGGCCAGTCCCTCCGCGCCGAGCCCGGTTTCTATGACGACGGGATTGCGTTCCTCGTTGAGGAAGATGACCGATAGCGTCCCGTTGGCACCTCGACTCGTCACATAGGCTCGCGCGCCGTCGGGGCTGAGGCGAACCAGATGCCCTTCGCGGCCACCGGTCGCATACAGACGCACCACTGCTAACGATTCGAGATCCACGAGGGCGATCCGGTCGGAGTTCTGCATCGTCGCGACGGCATGGCGGCCATCGGGAAGGAACTGTGCGGTATGGGGACGAGAATT
>Ga0310124_10003273_pt1 | contig 10942 bp, 9 predicted proteins | sample CB11b_AW_Bot5_MG_FD_203507 | JGI IMG/M metagenome (GOLD analysis project Ga0310124, IMG submission 203507) | Marine microbial communities from Western Arctic Ocean, Canada - CB11b_AW_Bot5 | ecosystem: Environmental > Aquatic > Marine > Oceanic | place: Canada: Western Arctic Ocean | collected...
AGCAGTGCAATCTGCCGTCTCTGACGTTGAATCCAAGCTTGGAAAGAATGGTCGAGTTTTGCTTAGACCTTCCGGTACAGAGCCATTAGTGCGGGTAATGGTAGAGGGTGAGGACATGGATATTGTGTCTAAGCTAGCACAGGAGCTCTCGGACATAGTGGCCACTGAGGTTGGCAGTCCAAGTTAAGGCATCCTCGTTTTATTGCAACACCCATCTAACTTGGTTAGACTTGGCGCCCGTTTTATAGGGCTGGTAGCCACTCACTCGAGAAAATCATGCGTCAGAAATTGGTTGTCGGTAATTGGAAATTACACGGGTCCAAGGCGCAGCTTGAAGATCTGCTTGCTGATGTTATCGCTGGGAGTGAAAATTTGACCAGCGCAGTTGAAATTGGAGTATGTCCGGCCTATGTATACTTAGGTCATGCGGCACAAATTTTAGCGGCTTCGAGAGTTAAGCTTGGAGCACAAAATGTTGCCCGAGCTGGCGAAGGCGCTTATACCGGTGAAGTAGCTGCGGAGATGTTGGCGGAGTGTGAACTGGTTTATGTCATAGTAGGTCATTCCGAAAGGCGGCAGTTATTCCATGAATCTGATACCGAGGTTGCGGAAAAATTTGCACAAGTTCAGGCTAGTGACTTAACACCTATCTTATGTGTGGGTGAGACTCTCGAAGAAAGAGAGCAAGAGCTTACGGATCAGGTGGTACTTGGTCAGCTGGATGAGATTATTAATAAGGTTGGGATTGATGCTGTTGCCAATTCGGTGATTGCTTATGAACCGATTTGGGCGATAGGTACAGGAAAGACAGCAAGCCCAGAACAAGCCCAAGATGTCCACAAGACTATTCGCAATCATCTGCGAAAACAGAAAGAAGATGTCGCTGCGACTGTAAGAATTATTTATGGCGGCAGTGTAAACGCGACGAACGCCAGAGAATTGTTCCAGCAAGCCGATATTGATGGTGGTCTGGTGGGAGGCGCTTCGTTACAAGCTGAAGAATTCATATCCATTTGTAATAGTGCGGATTAGAAATCATGGAAACCCTAGTAACAGTAGTTCACATAATCGTCGCCATCGCTATCGTTGGCCTGGTTCTCTTGCAACATGGTAAGGGAGCTGATGCTGGCGCCTCATTTGGCGCAGGTGCTTCGCAAACTGTGTTTGGTGCTTCAGGTAGTGGAAATTTTCTTGTTCAAGCTACCACAGTAGCCGCGGTCATATTTTTCGTTACGAGTCTCTTTCTAGCAATAATTGCAAAGAACCAATCTGGAATCAGTGGAATAACTAATTCGCCGGTGGTAAGTGAAGAAATTTTGCAAGAGACACTAAACTCTCAATCGGACATTCCTCTGTTAGATGTAGTTCCAGCGACTAGCGATCAAAGTGATGTGCCTTTGTTACCGGATCAATAATTACGTGATTCTGAAGAATTGCCGAAGTGGTGGAATTGGTAGACACGCTATCTTGAGGGGGTAGTGACCTATGGTCGTGCCGGTTCAAGTCCGGCCTTCGGCACCATATTTACGTAACCCTCTGACTGCTCACGGTTACGCATACCCTCGTATACCCCGTAAACAAGCACCTCTGTTTTAATGCCCTGTCCGTTACTGTAAGCAATAAATAGTACTTCTTCGTATTCTGCTCGGCCCATCATCTCTATATGCGACAAAATGTCGCATTTGAGCTAATTTCTTGCTACTTTTCACCTGCGACAATTTGCCGCACCTTAAAATTCTTGCTGAATCAGTTTAACTGGGTCTTTCAATTATGGTTAAGATGTATAAGTCATTGTTTTTATCCATTTTTTTATCTTATCGCCGGATAGTTTGCGTGAGGTATATGCAAACGAATTATTGTCACAGCAGCAGTGGCGTCAGCTCCTTGGAATGTCAGGCCTACGCAGGAGCATAGCGCTAGATTCTCCTATGGGGGAATTGCTTACTCGTAATATGAGCTACCGCATGTCGTCAAACTTATCTTTATCAACGGCGGCTTCAAAATCAGTTCCGGTCAAATCCGAAAGTTCGATAGCGCAATTTAATTCTGTTGCATCCATCGGCCATAATGAGGACTATGATTTCTTCTTAAAAACAACAGCAAGACACGTAGACTTTGAAATATCTGACACATTTGATGCAAGCGCTAAACGGTTGGACTTTGGAATTTTGGCTCGACAAATAAGCGGCAAATCAAAACCTACGTATTTCGGTGTAAGCCTTATCGCTGAGGAAAATATTGGTCGCCCAAGATTTTCAGATAGTTCCAGAATTGGAGATGGCATTGGTATAAGACTTGAGTCCGGTAAAGTATTGAACAACCACTGGTCTGTTTCAGGAAAAGCTGAATTTCTAGATTGGAAAGGCAATAAAAAAATGCGATCAATGAATACTGATCGCCAAATCATATCGAATTCCGTTCAAAATGAGCGTATTTACGCGAATCTTGATTTTATCCGCTCGCTCTCCTCACTTAATGGTCGGGGTAGCTGGAGGTCAGGAATACATTACTTGTCCAATCATTTTGAAGACAGTATCAATAGTATGGGGCTTCCCTCGACAGAACCTTTCGGAAATTCCGAAAGATTGGGGATTGCTCGGACTAGTTACTTGCAAATGTGGCCTATTGCGCAGGTCGCGAACACGACCGTTTACTTTGAAGCAATGGTCGATTATGAATTTGAGAATAATATGGATAAATTCACGCAGGATAGTCTCACTTTGAGTGCAAAAGCAGGTATCGCATGGATTCCATCGCCTTTGCGAAGGATACAACTTGAGTGGCAAAAATTTGAGGGGCAAAAAGGACTACGCAGTAGAGAAGGTATTATGCTGATTATTCTATTGGATGGGGTTTGAATCGGGGTGCTTTATTCTGCGTAAAGTTTGTGGATTATTTAAATAACCACAATAGCTAAAGCAACCCCACCAATCTGCGATTGGTTTATGGTAGGTAAAAGATAAAAAACTACATAACCTATTTATATAACTGCCTTTCAAGCCCGGCCTTCGGCACCAGAATTCTCTCGAAGAGCGAATTCGAGCTCAAATCAGCTAAATCTGTGAGTTACGTAATTCGCTCGAAAGCCCCGTAATCTCTTGACCTTGGCCCCAACTCCTCCTTATAATTCGCACCCCTTGTGAAATTGTGATCAAGTTTAGCTCGATCACAATTTTTGCGTTATAAAACAAGGCGTTATAGAAAATTAATTAGACTAAAGAAAGTCAGCCAGTTTAGAGATTTGTTGCGGGGTGGAGCAGTCTGGCAGCTCGTCGGGCTCATAACCCGAAGGTCGCAGGTTCAAATCCTGCCCCCGCTACCAAACATAAGCTTTCTGTTTAGTTGTAATTAGGCTAAGTAGCGAAGATTTTGAAATGGGCCGAAGGCCCATTTTTTGTATGTAGACGATTTGCCCGAAAGAGCTTATTGATCTGCAAGAAGAGCATGGTGAAAAGTAGCGTCGCCTTAGTAGCAGAGATGATTGAGCCAACGATTGCAGCCCTCGGGTTGGAATTGTGGGGAATCGAGCTTAACCAGCAAGGGAGGTATTCCTTGCTGCGAATTTATATCGAGAGTGCCGCAGGCATCACGATTGAAGATTGTGAGAAAGTTAGTCGACAAGCCAGCGCTCAATTAGATGTAGAAGATCCAATATCTAGTGAATATACATTGGAAGTATCTTCACCTGGATTGGACCGACCTTTATTTACGGCGGTTCAATTTGAACAATTCGCGGGAAGCGACGTAAATGTGCGCTTACGTAATCCACTCGATGGAAGGCGTAAGTTTAAGGGTAATATTGTGAAGGTTGAAGGAGACAATATTTGTTTGCAAGTTGATGGTGTTGAGTATGAGCTGTTTCACTCAGACATCGAGAAAGCAAGCATAGTCTTCTGAGTGATTATTACTCTATGTGCCTGATTCTATTTCGGCACAAGTTTTGAGTAAGGTGACACGATTATGATGAGTAAAGAAATATTAATGGTTGCAGACGCCGTCTCGGCTGAGAAAGGCGTTTCGCCTGGTGTGATTTTTGAAGCAATAGAATCAGCACTTGCAACTGCAACAAAGAAACTTAATGACCGAGCCGAGATTGACTGTCGTGTGGCAGTTGATCGTGAAACCGGAGATTATGAAACATTCCGCGTATGGACGGTTGTCGAAGAAGAAGAGTATCTGGAAGAAGGTTCCCAAATCACTCTGGTTCAAGCCGGTGAGAAAGATAAGGGACTTGCCATTGGTGATAAATGGGAAGAGAAAATCGATAACGTAGAATTTGGTCGTATAGCAGCACAAACTGCGAAACAAGTTATCGTTCAGAAAGTACGAGAGGCCGAAAGAGAAATCGTCATCGGTGAATACCAAGATCGAATTGGTGAACTTGTTTCTGGCACGGTTAAGAAGGTAACCAGAGATAATATTATTGTTGATCTTGGTGGTAACGCCGAAGCGTTACTTCCACGTGATCAGATGATTCCTCGTGAAACATTTCGCACAAGCGACCGACTACGAGCATTGCTAACTGATGTCCGTTTTGAACAACGAGGGCCACAATTATTCCTCAGCAGAACATCACCGGATATGTTGATTGAGCTATTTAAGATCGAAGTTCCAGAAATTTCAGAAGAAATAATTGAGATAAAAGCAGCCGCTCGTGACCCGGGCTCACGAGCGAAGATTGTTGTTAGAACAAACGACGGCCGTATAGATCCGGTAGGTGCTTGTGTTGGTATGCGTGGATCGCGAGTGCAAGTGGTATCAAACGAACTTTCTAATGAACGCATTGACATTATTCTTTGGGATGACAACCCGGCGCAATTGGTAATTAATTCAATGTCTCCGGCAGAAGTTGCCTCGATTATTGTGGATGAAGACAGCCACACTATGGACATTGCCGTTGAAGAAGAAAATTTAGCCCAGGCGATTGGTCGCAACGGTCAAAATGTTCGTCTTTCTAGTGAGCTAACTGGCTGGACTATCAATGTAATGAGTGAAGAAGACGCGGCTGCTAAACAACTGCAAGAAGCAAGCAACTTCATTGCAATGTTTATGGAGAAGCTGGATGTTGATGAAGACGTCTCTGAAGTATTAGTCCAAGAAGGGTTTACCTCATTGGAAGAGATTGCTTATGTCCCTCTCGATGAGATATTGGCGATGGATGGCTTTGATGAAGAAATTGCCAATGAGCTTAGAAGCAGAGCAAAAGATGCTTTGTTAACGCAAGCAATTGCATCAGAAGAAGATCTCTCAAAAGCAAATATTGCTGACGATCTGCTAAATATGGAGGGGATGGATGACACTTTAGCCTTGGAGTTATCCAAACGTGACATTCTGAATATGGAAGCACTGGCAGAGCAGTCGATCGACGAATTAATAGATATAGAAAACATGGATGAAGAAAGAGCTGGGAAGCTGATTATGACAGCGCGTGCGCCTTGGTTTGAATAAAACGGTTTGAATACCAAGGTCTATTAAACAAAAGTAGCGGCGTTGTATGGGAGTAAATGAATGGCAGATGTAACAATAAGTGAACTCGCCGATGTGGTTGGTGTATCGGTAGATAAGCTGTTGTCTCAGGTTAAAGAAGCAGGCTTGCCTCACACTAAGGTTGACGAGCAGATTTCGAACGAAGACAAGAATTCCTTGCTTTTGTTTCTGCGTCGTAGTCATGGTGACAGGGAAGCGACCGATGGTGCCCCGAAGAAAATTACCCTCAAACGAAAAACTATAGCCACACTTAAATCTGCGTCTACTCACGGACGTGGCAAAACAGTAAACGTTGAAGTACGGAAAAAACGAACTTACGTAAAGCGCAGCACTATCGCTGATGACGAAGTGGTACAAGATGGTGAAGCGCTTACAGAAGAAACGCTAGATCCAAATTTAGAAGCAGCTCAAGAAACAACTGAAGACGATCAGGTAACAGCAGATGTTGAGCTTAAAGTCGGCGAAGAAGTTGAGAAGCCGGTAGACGTAAAAGCACCGCCTAAGATTGAGGCCGTTGTCCCAGAAGTTCCTCTAGAAGAGGCAGAAGCGGCCCGCGCTGCAAAGTCGGGAGCAAAGCGTAAAGGTGCTGGAAAGAGTGGCGGTGAAGATCCAGCTGAGAAAAAGAAAACCCACCTCCGCAACAAATCGAAGGCCCAAGCTCCAAAACGCCAGGCCAAGAATATTCATGTTAATGATGACTTTGTTCTCGAAGGCGATGATTTCGATGAGATTGGTGGTCGTGCACGTCGCGGCGGTCGCAAAGGCAAGAGGCTAACCGCGCAAAAACATGCATTCGAAAAGCCCACTGAATTTATTACCAAAGAAATTCAAATTGGCGAAGCCAACACTCTCGGAGATCTTGCGCAACAAATGTCTGTTAAATCAGGCGAGTTGATAAAGATTCTTATCAATATGGGTGTAATGGCGACAATTAACCAAGTTCTTGATCAAGATACATCAACTTTACTAGTCGAAGAGATGGGCCATAAAGCTAGTTTTGTATCCGAAGATGCCATCGAAGAACAATTGGTTGATTCAATTGAAGCTGAAATTGGTAATGTGGAAGTAGCTAGGGCCCCTGTTGTCACAGTAATGGGGCACGTAGATCATGGTAAGACTTCGCTACTGGATTATATTCGTAAAGCTACGGTTGCATCACATGAAGCCGGCGGTATCACGCAACATATCGGTGCTTATCATGTGAATACCGATCATGGCATGGTTAGTTTTCTCGACACTCCTGGTCACGCAGCATTCACAGCTATGCGTGCCCGTGGTGCAAAATCTACTGATGTTATCGTGTTAGTTGTAGCTGCTGATGACGGAGTAAAGCCTCAAACCGAAGAAGCGGTTCAGCACGCCAAGGCTGCTGGAGTTCCACTTGTTGTTGCCATCAATAAAATTGACAAAGAAGGTGTTGACCCTGATCGAGTTAAGAATGAGCTGTCCGCTATGGAAGTCATTCCCGATGATTGGGGCGGCGACACACAATTTATTGAAGTATCAGCTATAGAAGGCACAGGAGTTGATCAATTACTTGAGGCGATTCTACTTCAAGCTGAGCTATTAGAACTTAAAGCTTACATCGATGTGCCCGGTCGAGGTGTGGTTATCGAATCTCGGCTAGATAAAGGCCGCGGTCCAGTAGCTTCGGTGCTGGTTCAAAACGGCACATTGAATTCTGGCGATATTGTTTTGGCAGGTCATGAATTCGGTAAAGTTCGGGCGCTTATTGATGAATTAGGTCAGACCGTGCAGTCTGCAGGTCCGGCGATCCCGGTTGAAATTCTTGGATTAAAGGGTGTGCCTGATGCAGGTGATGAATTTGTTGTGGTTACCGATGAGAAGAAGGCAAGAGACGTCGCTGAATTCCGCCGCATTCGTCATCGCGACAGTATGCAAGCGAAGCAACAGAGCAGGATGATTGAGAATATGTTCGACGGAATCGGCGGAGCATCTAAAAGCCTTTTCAATGTAGTTTTGAAGACAGATGTAAGGGGGTCCTTGGAAGCAATTGTAGGTTCCTTGCAGAAACTGAATACAGAAGAAGTCGAAGTAAATATAGTCGCCTCTGGTGTCGGAGGAATATCCGAGACTGATGTTCATTTGGCTGCGACATCCAAAGCTATGATTATTGGCTTTAACGTAAGAGCCGACAAAACGTCTCGCGACATAGCTGAGAACGAAGGCCTGCAGTTACGCTACTATAATGTAATCTACGATGTAGTTGATGATGCAAAAGCTATCATGGGTGGAATGCTCTCCCCTGAAATTCGCGAAGAAATAGTCGGCATCGCTGAAGTGCGCGACGTATTTAATTCGCCGAAGTTTGGGCAGATCGCCGGCAGCATGGTAATTGAAGGCACTGTTTATCGAGCTAAGCCAATTCGGGTACTCAGAGATAATGTCGTTATTTATGAAGGCGAATTGGAATCACTACGGCGCTTTAAAGACGATGCAAACGAAGTACGCAATGGCATTGAGTGTGGCATAGGCGTTCGCAACTATACCGATGTGAAAGTTGGCGACAAAATTGAAGTTTACGAAACAACGGAAGTAGCCAGAAGTCTTGATTAAAGACTTCAACTCGGAATCAAGTCATGGCAGAAATGTCTTCCAGAGCTCAGAGAGTAGCGGATCAGATGCGGCGAGAAATCGCCACGCTGATTCAGATGGAAGTAAATGATCCCAGAGTGGGAATGGTATCAATAACAGCTGTTGACGTAAGCAAAGACCTTGCCTATGCCAATATCTATGTCACAGTATTGAATTCTTTGTCCAACAACGGGCAAGCAGATTTCGACACGCTATCCGAGCCTAGTGATTTGGATAAGTTGGAAGTTGCAGAAAACATTAAAGCTTTAAATAAGGCAGCTGGTTTTCTGCGCTCTTTATTGGCAAAAAGATTGCGTCTTAGAGTAGTGCCAAAGTTAAAATTTCATTACGACGCTAGTGTAGAAAGAGGCCAACAATTATCAAAGCTGATAGATAATGCCCTAGCAGCTGATCAGAATCAGCATAGTGGAGACTAAACGCCCTTGGCAAAACAACGGCGTAGAAAAGGTCGAAGCATTAGCGGCATTATAGTGTTAGACAAGGCTGTAGGTCTCAGTTCTAACATGGCTTTGCAGGAAGTTAAGTGGCTTTTTGAAGCAAATAAAGCTGGACATACGGGCAGTTTGGATCCCTTAGCAACTGGCGTATTGCCACTTTGTTTAGGTGAGGCTACGAAAGTGTCTCAGTTTTTGCTGAATTCGGATAAGAGATACCGAGCTCGCATAAAACTGGGAATTCGCACTGATAGTGCGGACAGTGAAGGGCAGGTAATTGCACAATGCGATGAAGTAAATGTTAGCCGCGAGCAAGTCGAGCAAGCATTGCAGTCATTTAAAGGAGAGACCCAGCAAATACCGCCAATGCACTCAGCTTTAAAAGTGGATGGAGTGCCACTTTATAAGTTGGCACGAGAGGGGAAAACTATTTCTCGAGAAGCACGAAGTATTTGTGTTTACGAATTAGAACTAACTGATTTTCAAGGCGATGAAATCGAACTTGAAATAACTTGTAGTAAAGGCACCTATATTCGGACTATTGCCGATGATCTAGGGCAAGATCTTGGTTGTGGTGCACACATTATTGCACTACGCCGATTGCAAGCAGGCGCATTCACTGAAGCAGATTGTGTAAGCACCGACGCGTTACGTGAAGTAAAAGAAAAACATGGAATGGATCGTCTCGATCAGAATCTCATTCCAATGGATAGGGCGATCGAAGATTTGCCCGAAGTGAATTTGCCAAGTATTGCTGCGAGTCAGTTTAAAAATGGACAATCAGTATTGGTAAGACACTTGCCCGAAGAAGGATTGGTAAGGCTGTATGAAGAGGAACAATTTATTGGCATCGGATGTATTGATGATGATGGAAAAGTTGCTCCGAAACGGTTAATCCTAACCTCTGCTTAATCCCGAGAATAAACTCGGGGGTTTTTCAGTAAATACTTAAACAAGTTTGTAAGTAAGCTTGTAAATTAAGTAGTTAAGTAAATCAAATTACATTAGCTAGAAGGAAGGTATCAGGTAACTATAAGTATGCATGGTTATGCTGATTTTAAATGGAAGTTAATGTTAGCAGCGTTGTTAAAAACTATATGAGTATCCAATAACAAGTTCGCTAACTTGAACTAAAAGCATATTTACGGAGAAATGAGAAATGGCTTTATCAGCTGAACAGAAAGAAACAATCATTAAAGATTACGCGCAAGGAGATGGCGATACAGGGTCCCCTGAAGTCCAAGTTGCCTTACTCACAGCAAATATTAATGAATTGCAGGCTCACTTTAAAGAGCACATCCATGACCACCATTCACGTCGCGGTCTTATTCGCATGGTGAATAGCAGAAGAAAGTTACTTGATTATTTGAAGCGAAAGAATATCGAACGATATGCTGCTTTGATCAAAGGACTTGGTCTGCGTCGGTAGTCGAATTATTAATAGAAAATAGCCTGCAGGGCCTGATGAGTTGGCCCTGCGTTAATAAGTAAATAGTAGGTAAATATTATGTTTAATCCGGTAAGCAAGACGTTTCAGTATGGTGATCAAACGGTCACGATTGAAACAGGCAAGGTCGCTAGGCAAGCATCTGGAGCAGTTGTAGTAACAATGGGCAATTCCCAGGTATTAGCAACTGTTGTAGGTAGGAAACAAGCAAACCCTCACGCGGCATTTTTTCCGCTAACGGTTAACTATCAGGAAAAAACTTATGCTGTTGGCAAAATCCCTGGTGGATTTTTCAAGCGTGAAGGTCGACCAACTGAGAAAGAAACTCTCACTTCGAGATTGATCGATAGACCAATTCGTCCTTTGTTCCCGAAGGGCTTTATGAATGAAGTGCAGGTTATCTGCACCGTAATCTCTGCAGACAAAAATGAAGATCCAGATATAGCCGGGCTCTTGGGAGCGTCTGCTGCTTTGGCGATTTCTGGCATTCCATTCGCTGAGCCCATCGGCGCGGCACGAGTTGGCTACGATACTGAGCAGGGCTACATATTAAATCCAACGGCTGCTCAGTTAGAAACCTCCCAGCTTGAAATGGTTGTGGCTGGAACTAAATCTGCAGTGCTAATGGTTGAATCGGAAGCGAAAGAGCTCTCTGAAGATCAAATGCTGGGTGGAGTCTTGTTTGCCCACCAGGAAATGCAAGTTGCGGTCAATGCAATCAATGAACTTAAAGCCGAAGCCGGCAAGCCGGCCTGGGATTGGGAAGTAGCTGCTATTAATGAAACTCTTAAGTCAGCCGTTGCCGAGAAATTCGCAAGTGGTGTAACCGAAGCTTATAAAATTTCCGATAAGATGGCTCGCCAAGATGCTATTGGTGAGCTACAACAACAGGCTGTTGAGCAGTTAGTCAATGAAGAATCCGGCGTGGAAGAAGGCGATGTTAAAGATGTTTTCGCTA
>Ga0310124_10003275_pt1 | contig 10939 bp, 5 predicted proteins | sample CB11b_AW_Bot5_MG_FD_203507 | JGI IMG/M metagenome (GOLD analysis project Ga0310124, IMG submission 203507) | Marine microbial communities from Western Arctic Ocean, Canada - CB11b_AW_Bot5 | ecosystem: Environmental > Aquatic > Marine > Oceanic | place: Canada: Western Arctic Ocean | collected...
CAAGATCTGTGAGATCATAGTCGAGGCCGCCCACACCGGAGAGATCGGCGACGGAAAGATCTTCATCTCTCCGGTCAGCGAGGTCATCCGCGTGCGAACAGGGGAACGCGGGGAGCCGGCTCTCTAAACGGAATCCAGTGAATTATTCGACGTACGTAAGGAGTGTTAGGGGATGACCACCAGCAAGCTCACAGTGGCAGAGGCCATTCAGATGGCCAAGGACAACAACATCGAGATGGTCGATCTGAAGTTCGCGGACCTTCCGGGCACGATGCAGCATCTTTCACTGCCCGTCAGCGAGCTAAACGAGGAGCTGTTCGAAGAGGGCACCGGATTCGATGGGTCCAGTATCAGAGGCTTCCAGTCCATCGATGAGAGCGACATGCTGCTGGTCCCAGACCCTGCCACCGCCAACATAGACCCTGTGTTCGATGTGCCGACGCTAAGCCTCCTGTGCAACATACGCGACCCTATGACGAGCGGCGACTATCCCCGGGACCCGCGGTTCATCGCCCAGAAGGCCGAGTCGCACCTCCTCTCGTCCGGCGTTGGGGACGTGAGCTACTGGGGGCCCGAGCTCGAGTTCTTCATCTTCGACTCGGTCAGGTTCGACCAGAATGCCCACAGCGGCTACTACTTCGTCGACTCCGACGAGGGGATATGGAACTCCGGCGCTGAGAGGAAGCTCGAAGGCGACCTCGGCCAGGGCTACCGGCCGCGCCACAAGGAAGGCTACTTCCCGTCGCCGCCGACGGACACCCTGACCGATCTCCGGTCCGAGGCAGTGCTCAAGATGCAGGGCTTCGGCATCCACGTGGAGAAGCACCATCACGAGGTCGCAACGGCTGGACAGGGCGAAATCGACATGCGCTTCGACAGCCTCACCAAGATGGCCGACAACGTGATGATCTACAAGTACCTCCTCAAGAACGTGGCGCAGGAGTATGGCAAGGTAGCGACCTTCATGCCCAAGCCGCTTTTCGACGACAACGGGACCGGCATGCACACCCACCAGAGCATCTGGAAGGACGGCAACAACCTGTTCCACGGGCAGGGGTACGCCGACACCAGCGACATGATGATGCACTACATCGGGGGCCTTCTCAAGCATGCGCCCGCCCTCTTGGCCTTTTGTGCGCCCACCACCAACTCGTACCGGCGCCTTGTGCCGGGGTTCGAGGCACCCATCAACCTCGTATACTCCGCCAGGAACCGGAGCGCCTGCTGCCGAATCCCGATGTACTTCAATACCCCCGCATCCAAGCGCATCGAGTTTCGCATGCCGGACCCCTCCTGCAACCCATATCTCGCCTTCGCGGCCATGCTGATGGCCGGTCTCGACGGCATCGCGAACCGGATTGACCCGGGCGACCCGCTCGACGTAAATCTGTACGATCTTAGTCCCGAGCAGGCCGCACAGGTAACCCAGGCGCCGGGTAGCCTGGAGGAGGTCCTCGACGCCCTCGAGGCCGACCATGACTTCCTGTTGAAGGGCGATGTCTTCACCTCGGACGTCATCGAGTCGTGGCTGGACTACAAGAGGACCAATGAGATCGACCCGATGAGGCTCCGCCCTCATCCGTACGAGTTCTTCCTGTATTTCGACGCGTAGGACCCACTCGTCGCAATCAAGTCGGGGTGTTGCCGCTCTCCGGAGCAACGACACCCCGTTGTTTTTCGGGCACTCCTTGCCGGCTGAGCCGAGTCGTGGACCACGAATTGGATTGACACAACTTTCACAAACTGCTATATTTCGTTGAAGTTTTTCCCCGTCTCCAGCACGCCATAGACGATTCCCCGCACCTATGGAATCCCGCCCGGATCGGTATCGAATTGGACGCTCAGTAGACCTGCAACTACGCGAAAGCATGTGATGGTGGAACGAAACTCGGAGGCGATTGAGTACGTCCTCCACGAGGCACGCGAGAACGACGTAAAGTTCATCCGCCTCTGGTTCACCGACATCCTTGGGAGCCTCAAGGGATTCGCCATCACGGTGGAGGAGCTCGAAGCGGCCCTCACGCGAGGTATGGGCTTCGACGGCTCGGCAATAGAGGGCTTCGCTCGCTCCGACGAGAGTGACATGTACGCCCTGCCCGACCCGAATACGTTCAGCCTGCTCCCCTGGCGGCCCCGCACGAACGCTGTGGCCCGCATGTTCTGCGACATCGTCACACCGGATGATGAGCCTTTCGAAGGCGACTCACGCTTCGTGCTGAGGCGCAACCTCAAGAGGGCAGCCGACATGGGCTTCACATACTACGTTGGGCCCGAGATCGAGTACTTCTACTTCGAGGACTCCAAGGGCACCAAGTCCTTGGACGACGGTGGGTACTTCGACCAGGATGCTACCGACATGGCAACCGACCTCCGAAGGGAGACGGTGCTAATGCTGGAAGAACTGGGAATCCCCGTTGAATCCAGCCATCACGAGGTGGCATCGAGTCAGCACGAGATAGACCTTCGCCACACGGATGCACTGACGATGGCAGACACTGTCATGACATGCCGGCTCGTAGTCAAAGAGATAGCCATGAAGCACGGCGCGTACGCGACCTTCATGCCAAAGCCGATCTCCGGCATCCACGGCAGCGGCATGCACACACAACAGTCGTTGTTCAGGGGCGATACCAACGCCTTCTACGACCAGGACAATGAGTACCACCTATCGGTGACGGCAAGCTGTTTCATCGCGGGTCTAATGCGCCACGCGAGAGAGATCACGGCCGTCACGAACCAGTGGGTGAACTCCTACAAGCGGCTGATACCCAGATTCGAGGCGCCTACGTACGTGTCCTGGGCGATGGTCAACCGCTCGGACCTCATACGGGTCCCCGCGTTCAAGGCCGGGCGCGAGGCGTCCAGGCGCATCGAGTACAGGTCTCCGGACGGCGCCTGCAATCCATACCTCGCCTTCAGCGTAATGCTGGCGGCTGGTCTTGACGGCATAGAAAACGAGTACTCGCTGCCTTCTCCCGTGGAGGCCAGCGTCACCGACATGACCGACGACGAGCGCGCAGAGCTGGGTATCGAGGCACTCCCTGGAAACCTCTGGGAGTCGATCCGAATAGCCGAGCAGAGCGAGCTTGTCCGCCGAGCTCTCGGTGAGCACGTGTTTCGCAGCTTCATTGAGAACAAGAAGATAGAGTGGGAGAGATACCACTCGCAGGTCACCGAATACGAGGTCGATCGATACCTGTCGGCGGTGTAGCCACGGCAGGATAGTTTAGGACGCCGAGTAGCTGAGCGCGACTATGGTTAGAAAGTACAAGTCCGAATACGTTCCAAGGATGGCCAAACAGGGGCTGTACGATCCCCGGTTTGAGCACGACGCTTGTGGCGTGGGCATGGTCGCCAACATAAAGGGCGTCAAGTCCCACTCGATCATCACGCAGGGGATCGAGGTGCTGATCAACCTTGGACACCGCGGCGCCTGCGGCGCAGACCCTGAAACGGGCGACGGCGCCGGTCTCCTTATTCAGATGCCTCACGACTTCCTGGTGCAGCAGTGTGCCGGACAAGGAATATCACTGCCCGACTACGGGGACTACGGCGTGGGCATGGTGTTCCTGCCCAGAGACCCCGAGCAGAGAAAGACGTGCGAGGCGATCATCGAGCGTGTCGTGAAGCAGGAAGGGCAGTCCCTTCTAGGATGGCGGGACGTACCCGTCTCTCCCGACGCAATCGGAGTCCTTGCCGCCAAGGTGCAGCCGGTCATCCGTCAGTTCTTCGTGGCGCGGACCGCGGACGGCGAAGATGAAGATCGCTTCGAGCTGCAGCTGTTCTTGATCAGGAAGCAGATCGAGAGAGCCGTAGCCGCCTCGGGCATGGAAGAGAGAGAAGACTTCTACATCTCAAGCCTCTCCTCCAACAAGCTGGTCTACAAGGGCCTGATCATGGCCGAGCAGCTCGAGCACTTTTACCACGACATCTCCGACGAGTCGATGGTCACCTCCTTCGCCCTCGTCCACTCACGATTCAGCACCAACACGCTGGGATCGTGGAAGCTGGCGCATCCCTACCGATACATCATCCACAACGGGGAGATCAACACGCTGCGCGGCAACATCAACTGGATGGCCGCCCGCGAGGGGATGTTCTCGTCCCAAACGCTGGGGAGTGACGCCGAGAAGCTGCTGCCGATCATCACCCCGGGGCAAAGCGACACCGCAAGCCTGGACAATGCCGTGGAGCTGCTGCTGGCTACAGGCAGGTCTCTACCCCACTCGATGATGATGCTTATGCCCGAGGCATGGGGCGACCATCTCCCCATGGACCAGGCCAAGAAGGACTTCTACGAGTACCACTCTTGCCTGATGGAACCGTGGGACGGGCCCGCTCTGGTTATAGGAACCGATGGGACGAAGGTGTGCGCGATACTGGACAGGAACGGCCTGCGCCCCTGTCGCTACCTCGTGACCTCGGACGACCTGCTCATCATGGGCTCCGAAACCGGGGTTCTAGACGTGCCACCGGAGAAGGTCCTGTTCAAGGAACGGATCTATCCAGGGCGGATGTTCATGCTGGACACAGAGGAAGGTCGCATCATAGGCGACGCCGAGCTCAAGTCCGAGCTATCCGCCCGCAAGCCATACGGCCAGTGGCTGAGCTCCGGCCGGGTAACCGTCGACGACCTGCCGGAGCCCGACAGTGTTCATCCCGCCGATTTCGACACCCTCGCGGACAGGCAGGCGGCGTTTGGCTACACGATGGAAGACCTCATGATGATCCTGGACCCCATGGCGGCCAACGGCACGGAGCCGATAGGCTCGATGGGGAACGACGCCCCGATCGCCGTGCTATCGGACCGCAGTCCGCTGCTGTTCTCCTACTTCAAACAGCTGTTCGCTCAGGTGAGCAACCCTCCCCTGGACGCGATACGCGAAGAGCTGGTCACGTCGCTGGCGGCCACCGTCGGCTCCGAACAGAACCTGTTCGAGGAGACGCCGGAGCACTGCCATCAGCTCAGGCTCAGGGGGCCTGTGCTCACCAACCGGGAGCTAGAGAAGCTCCGGAGCATCTCCGAGGGCAAGCTCAAGTCAAAGACACTCTCCACGCTTTTCGATGTCAGCGAAGGGAGCGGCGCTTTGAAGCGGGCCATCGACCTGCTGTGCCAGGAGGCGTCCGAAGCTGTCAAACGGGGGTGTCAAATCCTGATCCTCTCAGACAGGGGCGTCGATGCAGCCCAGGCGCCTATTCCCAGTCTGCTGGCCCTCGCAGGAGTGCATCACCACCTGATCAGGGAAGGCACCCGCACCAAGGTTGGACTGGTTGTCGAGTCGGGCGAGCCGAGGGAGGTAGCCCACTTCGCACTGCTGATCGGGTTCGGCGCGGGCGCCATCAACCCGTACCTGGCGTTCGAGACCCTGGAGGATATGGCCGGGCAGTCCGGCATGTTGAGCTCCGGGGACTACGAGGACTCTGAGAAGAACTACATCAAGGCCCTCGACAAGGGCATCCTGAAGATCATGTCCAAGATGGGCATCTCCACCATCCAGAGCTACCGTGGGGCACAGATCTTCGAGGCTGTCGGCCTCAATCAGGAGCTCATCGACGGCTACTTCACATGGACTCCCTCTCGCATCGCCGGAATAGGTCTGAGCGAAGTGGAAGAGGAGTCAAGGCGCCGCCATGCATCCGCCTTCCAAGAAGCGACAGTAGCAGGCAGCCTGGGCCTTGACGCCGGCGGCCAGTACCAGTGGCGACGCGACGGCGAGTTCCACATGTGGGACCCCGACTCGATCGCGAAGCTGCAGCACTCCGTGCGGACAAACAGCTTCGAGACCTTCGAGGAGTTCACGGACCACATCGACCTCCAGAACAGCAGGCTGTCCACCATTCGAGGACTGCTGGATTTCAAGAGCGGCGACGACTCAATTTCCATCGACGACGTGGAGCCGGCCGAGGAGATCGTGAAGCGCTTCGCCACCGGTGCCATTTCCCTGGGCGCCATCGGCCGCGAAGCCCACGAGACGCTGGCCATCGCCACGAACCGCATCGAGGCCAGGAGCAACACCGGCGAAGGCGGCGAGGACTTTCACCGCTTCACGTCCGACCCAAACGGGGACTCGCGCGAGAGCGCCATGAAGCAGGTGGCGTCGGGGCGGTTCGGAGTCACCATCAACTACCTCTCCCATGCGCGCGACCTTCAGATCAAGGTGGCGCAGGGCTCCAAGCCCGGCGAGGGAGGCCAGCTACCTGGGCACAAGATCGACGAGTATATCGGCTGGGTGCGAAACTCCACGCCGGGCGTCGAGCTAATCTCGCCGCCGCCTCACCATGACATCTACTCGATTGAGGACCTGGCCCAGCTCATCCACGACCTCAAGAACTCGAACCCCGATGCCAGGGTCCATGTGAAGCTGGTATCGGAGGCTGGCGTCGGCACCATCGCCGCGGGCGTGTCCAAGGGCCACGCAGACGTCGTGCTCATCAGCGGCGACAGCGGCGGCACCGGCGCATCGCCGGAGTCGTCCATCAAGCATGCCGGCCTGCCCTGGGAACTGGGTCTCGCCGAGACTCAACAGGTCCTGGTCATGAACGACCTGCGTGGCCGCATCGTCGTGCAGACCGACGGGCAGCTGAAGACCGGCCGCGAAGTCGCGATCGCATGCCTCCTCGGAGCCGAAGAGTTCGGGTTCGCCACCGCGCCGCTCATCGCCATGGGATGCATCATGCTGCGAAAGTGCCACCTCAACACCTGCTCGGTCGGCATTGCGACCCAGGATCCCGAGTTGAGGAAGCAGTTCGCCGGAAAGCCTGAGCACGTCATCAACTACTTCTTCTTCATTGCGAAGCAGATGCGTCAGATCATGGCGGACCTTGGATTCCGCACCGTCAACGAGATGGTGGGCCGCGTGGACAAACTGGACACGCGCGAGGCGATCGTACACTGGAAGGCCAGTGGGCTCGACTTCTCCGACCTGCTCCACAAGCCCGACGTGCCGGAAGACGTGGCAACGTATTGCTGTGAGGAACAGGACCACGCCCTTTGGAAGGCGCTGGACCACGAGTTGATAGAGAAATGCGCCCCCGCGGTTGAACAGCAAACGCCCGTGCGGCTCGAATTGCCCATCAGCAACTCCAACCGCACCGTTGGAACGATGCTCAGCCACCAGGTGGCGAAGCGCCACGGCGAGGACGGTCTGCCCGACGGTACTATCCGGATCAAGTTCAAAGGCTCGGCCGGTCAGAGCTTCGCCGCCTTCCTGGCCAAGGGCATCACGATGAACGTGGAGGGCGACGCCAACGACTACTTCGGCAAGGGCCTATCAGGCGGGACAGTCGTCATCAAGCCGCCATCAAATTCTACGTTCGTACCCGAGGAGAACATCCTGGTGGGCAACGTGGTCCTGTACGGGGCTACCGCAGGCAAGGCGTTCATCCTCGGTGTCGCAGGCGAGCGATTCGCGGTGCGCAACAGCGGCGCCGAGACGGTCGTCGAGGGCGTCGGCGACCACGGCTGCGAGTACATGACGCGCGGTCGGGTCGTGGTGCTCGGTCCCACCGGACGCAACTTCGCCGCCGGCATGAGTGGAGGCGAAGCGTACATTCTCGACGAGTCGGGCGGGTTCAAGGACCTATGTAACATGGGAATGGTGGGCCTTGAGTCAGTCGTAGAGGAAGAAGACAAGGCTGCTCTGCGTCGCCTGATCGAAGAGCACCTGGAGCTCACCGGGAGCGCTACCGCAGCCCGGGTCCTCGAGACCTGGGCCGAGACGCTACCCAAGTTCGTCAAGGTGATGCCCACGGACTACAAGCGCGTCATTGAAGAGAGGGCAAAAAAGGAACGGGACGCCGCCCTGCTGGTTGCGAATGGGTAAGCCAACAGGTTTCATGGAGAAGGGGCGTCAACCCCCACCTCGGGTCCCGGTCGCCGACCGCATCAGAGACTTCAGCGAGTTCTCCAAGGACTGGACCGAGCAAGATGCCCGCGATCAGGGCTCCCGCTGCATGAACTGCTCGGTGCCGTTCTGCCACTCGGGGTGCCCGCTAGGTAACCTCATCCCTGACTGGAACGAACTCGTGTACCGCGGCGAGTGGCAGAGAGCCCTCGAAGCGCTGCACTCGACCAACAACTTTCCCGAGTTCACGGGCAGGATATGCCCTGCGCCCTGCGAAGCGTCGTGCGTCCTCTCCATCAACCAGGACCCCGTCACGATCGAGTACATAGAGAAGGCCATCTCCGACCGGGGCTGGAAGGAGGGTTGGATCGTACCCGAGCCTCCTGAGACGCGCACCGGCAAGACGGTCGCGGTCGTAGGCTCTGGACCTTCCGGCCTGGCGGCTGCGCAGCAGCTCAACCGATCGGGACATCAGGTCACCGTGTTCGAGCGCGACGAGCAAATCGGCGGTCTTTTGCGACTCGGGATTCCCGACTTCAAGCTAGAGAAGCACGTGGTCGAAAGACGAGTCGACCAGATGACCCGGGAGGGTGTCGAGTTCAAGACTGGGGTGCACGTCGGAGTCGACTATCCCGTTCGAGAGATGCTCGAACGGTTTGACGCGGTCTGCATGACCGGTGGGTCCACGGTCCCGCGCGACCTGGAAGTGCCTGGCCGGGACCTGGACGGCGTCCACTTCGCCATGGAGTATCTTACGCAACAAAACAGGGTGAACGCCGGCGAGCGCGTCGACCCTACCGAGCGGATTGTGGCGGAAGGAAAGCGCGTCGTGATCCTGGGTGGGGGCGACACGGGCGCCGATTGCCTGGGCACCGCCACCCGCCAGGGCGCTGAGATCGTCCATCAATTCGAGCTTCTGCCGGAGCCTCAGCTGGAGCGGGGGCCGGACAATCCGTGGCCGGAGTGGCCTCTGACACTCAGATCGTCCGCTGCCCACGAAGAGGGCGGAGTACGCGACTACAACATCGTGACCAAACGGTTCTCGGGCAGCAACGGTCGCGTCAACAAACTCCATGCGGTTCGCGTCGAGTGGGGCGCGCCGGACGCATCCGGGCGGCCAGCCATGAACGAGGTACCGGGAAGCGAGTTCGAGATCGAGACGGAGCTAGTGCTCCTGGCGATGGGCTTTCTGCACCCTGAGCACACCGGCATGCTGGCTGACCTGGTCGTGGACCTGGATGCTCGCGGCAACGTGAAGACCGATGACAACAAGATGACCAGCGTCTCGGGCGTCTTCGCAGCAGGCGACATGGCGCGAGGCCAATCGCTGGTGGTCTGGGCGCTGGCCGAAGGGCGCGAAGCGGCCCGCGGCATCGACCAACATCTCATGGGAAAGACCCGCCTGCCCCGCGTGCTCAGCACCGGCTAGTGCGGCGGGAACATCGCAGCAATCGATACAGAGGAGGAGAAACGTGGCTACACACAAGATAGCTTACCTGGCGAGGTCGGAACCTGATACGCAGCTCGTAGAAGCCCAGCTCGAAGGCGTTGACTACGACCTGGAAATCCACATCTGCGCCAGCGAGGGCGAGGCCATCGAGGCCGTCAAGGGCGCGGACGCAATCATCACCGGGGGCGTCCCCATGCCTCGCGCGGTGATCGAAGGGATCGACACCGCCAAGGTCATCCTGAGCTTCGGTCACGGCTTCGACCGCATCGACGACGGCGCCGCCACCGACCAGCAGGTTATGGTCGTCAACTGCGCCGGCTTCTGTACAGAGGAGGTCTCCAACCACGCCATCATGGGAGTCCTGGCCTGCGCCAAAAAGCTGACCATCCTCAACGACATGGTGAAAAGCGGCCAGTGGGGCTCCGAAAGTCGAGCCCGACTTTCTCCCATGGGTCCGGTAGACGGCCAAACCCTGGGTCTGGTGGCCTTTGGCAACATTGCGCGAGCGACCGCTCGCAAGGCCAAGGTTTTCGGACTTGAGGTGCTCACTTACGACCCTTACATCCAACCCTGGATCGCTAAGGAGTACAGGGTCGAAACCGTCTCCACCCTCGAGGAGCTCGCAAATAGGTCCGACTTCATCTCCATGCACACGCCGCTGAACAACGAAACTCGGAAGCTGCTGGGTGAGTCGTTCTTCAAGGCGATGAAGCGGACAGCCTATTTCATCAACACATGCCGTGGGCCGACGGTCGACGAAGCCGCGCTCATTCGGGCGCTGCAGCAGGGTGAGATAGCCGGCGCCGCCATAGACGTCTTCGAGGTAGAGCCGACGCCGTCGGACAACCCTCTGCTCAAGATGGACAACGTGATAGTGACTCCCCACTCGGCGGGAACGTCCTCGGAGTCCGGTCCGGCCGCCCAGGTGCAGATCGGCCAGGAGGCTGCCAGGGTGCTGAACGGAATGTGGCCGATGTCACTGGTGAACCCGCAAGTGCGCGGCTCGATATCCACCCGCGAAGCTTCGATGACGTAGGGGCGCTTTCCTCGTTTGTCATCCTGAGGAGTAGCGCGACGAAGGAACTGGGGTGGCGGGGTACATTGCCAACGGCCAAGCGCATGGCCCCGCCGCCGGATCCTTCGCTGCGCTCAGGGAAACATGCCCTAAGCTAGAGTTCGTTCCACTCCCGCGGCGTGGCCCCTGCCTCACGGATGATCCTCCGGACTAGGCCTACGCCAACGTCCTCCCCCTGTGCATCGGGATCGGAATGATTCTGTGAGTTTGGTGATGCACCATCCGCACATGTCGGCCGCCTCCAACCGGACCTTCGAAGCCCAGTTTTCGAAGTCTGCGGATGATCTCCTCAGCTCGAAGCGGAGTTAGTCTCGACATCCTGCTCTCTGATATCGACCCCAGCAAGCGGTGGAACGTCCCACCCCAGCTGAAGGGCCAGCAAGATGTTGCCTTCGATCGCCTCCTCCAGGTTGCTTCGAGCTTCCTCATGGGTCCCTCCCTCGGCGAAGGACCCGGGAAGCCCGTCGACAGTGGCGACGACCATGCCGTTCTCGTCTCGTTCGTATTCTGCGCGCCGTAGGGCGGCTTCCACGTAGCGGGCCAGTGAGAAAATCTTTACTTTGGACACGG
>Ga0310124_10003276_pt1 | contig 10936 bp, 7 predicted proteins | sample CB11b_AW_Bot5_MG_FD_203507 | JGI IMG/M metagenome (GOLD analysis project Ga0310124, IMG submission 203507) | Marine microbial communities from Western Arctic Ocean, Canada - CB11b_AW_Bot5 | ecosystem: Environmental > Aquatic > Marine > Oceanic | place: Canada: Western Arctic Ocean | collected...
TGAGTGCTGTCATATCTCAGCGCTCAGCGCAATTTTGGATCAACCGAAACACACGAACTATTCCTGTACCTAGCTAACTTTCGGACTCGACTCCAAGTTCACGCACCAGCTCGACCCTCCCCCGTCTCCACCAAGAACACAAAAAAGGCTCTGATCGCTCGAATTGATTGAGCGGTCAGAGCCTTTTGGTTCTGTCAGAACTCAGTGTCGGGGCAGAATAGCATCACTCTTCATTTGCTGAGGAGATCTGATCATGTCCTGCCCACACTGCATATCTACGTCCATTTCGAAGAGAAAACATCGAACCTCATTGGGTTACAGTACTTTCTACTGCGGAGATTGCGATAGACGTTTCAATGAACGATCGGGCACACCGTTCAACGATCTTCAGTTTCCGACCGATATTGTCCTACTCTCTGTGCTCTGGCGATTGAGATACAAGCTTGGATTTCGAGATGTGGCAGAACTTCTTTTGCAACGAGGGTTCGAAGTTAGTCACGAAACTATCCGGATCTGGGAGTTTCGGTTTGCTCAGTTAGTTAGTGAGAATCTTCGTTCGAAACGTCGTGGAACGGCTGGACGTTCTTGGTACCTGGACGAGACATACATCAAGGTCAGTGGTCGTTGGCGATATCTCTACAGGGCGATAGATCGAGAAGGAAACCTGCTAGATTCGATGCTCAGCGAACACCGAGACAAACATGCAGCTCGACGTTTCTTGAGGCGTTTACTCGATAGTGCAGGGCAGAAGCCGCTACGCATGACGACAGACAAGCACCCCGCTTACACGAAGGCAATTCGTTGGATCGTTGGTCGTAAAGTTATGCATCGACACAATCAGTATTTGAACAATCGCATCGAGCAAGATCACAGATCGATCAAGCAACGCTATTATCCGATGCTCGGTTTCGCCAAGTTTGAATCAGCGAGTCGATTCTGCACAGCATTCGACGAGTTACGAAACTATCTAAGAATTCGGACTGCGGGTGGTGAGCATGTATCGGCCTCTAATCGGAGATATATATTCACCGAAAGATGGTCGACTCTAATGACCGAGCTGTCAGTTTAAATACAGGGATCGAAGGTGTATTTGGGTCGGATGGAATTTGCGGTGAGCGCTGAGTTCTGACAGAACCATTTCAAGGGAGTCGAACTTGGGCTGGCTATTGGCGGAGTCCGCTCGGTTAGTGAGGGTAATCATGATCCACGGTCTTGACGCTGATAGGCTGCACCTTCACACTGCCGTCATACGAATGCCGCACTATTTATGAGGTGACTGGTAAGTTTTGGGATTAATTTCGTAGAACATCTCATTAATCCGCATAGTCGAAGGCACTCGACCCTGGGCTGAGAGGGCGGCAATAGCAATGGCTATCAAACAAACACACCGTCTCGGACCTGCTAGAAATTCTTGGGCTGACATTACTGACTCTGCCTGCAGAGCAGTGGGCTTGGGAGTCGGGGCGAACTACGTCCGTTTCATCGAAAACGACCCGGTGCTTGGAATTGCTAGCGAGCGCGGGTCGTGGGCAGGATCTCGTTCACGGAAAAATTCCGTAGTCCGTGACCTGTCGCGATCGTGCATTGAACGTAAATCGATCGACTCAGGCACCTGCGTTTCGGGAGAAGCCCAGATGTACGAAGCAGCTGCAAGAGCGGATCATCAGGCCTCTTCTACTGGGTGTGTTCATGGAATTGCCGTCCCAGTTGCCGATGCTTCGGGTGTTCTGGGTGCGATAGGGATTTATTTCGAAGAGGAACGTTCTGTCGAACATGATGTGAGTTTCGTGGAGTCGCTGGCTGCAATGCTCGCAATATCTCTTAGGGCGAATCGAAATTCAGAAACATTATCGTCTGAGTCCGTTACATGGCACGCATGTGCAGAGATCACGCGACTGATCAGCAGGTATCCAGCGATCGATGACACCTTCGATCAGGTGGCAGATATAGTCAAAACAATACTGGAATTCGACGCGTTAACGATTACTCTTATCGACCCCGTTAAGCAGACCAACAATATTGAATTCGCGACAGGTGCTGCCCTTCCCACGAACTGGACGCGGGCTCCCTTGGCATTGGCAGACAGTATCGATAAGGAGATTTTGATCTCGGATATCGGGCTGCGGATTGGCGAAGAAAATCGACAGTCTTGCTCTGATAGTTATCAGCACGCCTCAGACTTGAGCACAGCAGGTTTCAGGTCCTGGCTGACAGTGCCCTTGCGCTGGCAGGATCGTGAAATCGGACTGCTCAGCGTCCTGTCCAAATGTAAAGACACATACAGTGACAATGATCTGGAGATACTTGGCCAAGTTGGAGGAATCATGTCGGGTGCGCTGGCGAATCAGGATCTGTATCGCCAGGTAAATCGAGAAACCGAAACGCGCAGGATGATCACTGAACTTGATCGTACAGTGAGGTCGTGTGTTCGAATATCCGAGGTATATCCCCTGTTCGCTGACCGATTGCAGCACTGGATCCCGTTTGACCGGCTCACCCTTTCGGTATGCCACCCCAGCAGGGGAACTGTGACAAAGGTCTATGCTCACGGAACCGAGGTGCCAGGCTGGCACGCAGGGCGGAATTATCCACCGGGGCCTTTGACGGAAATGGCAATCCGCGTCGGGCACGGCGTAATACGGAACCAGGGCGTAATTTACCCGGACGAAAGCGCAAGCTCATATGAAGACAAGGCAACTGCCGCCGGTCTATCATCAGCGCTCGCCGTTCCGCTCGTTGTACACAGCAGGACAGTCGGTACCTTGTGCCTCAGGGCCACTAAGCCACACGCGTTCGACAGCAGAGACATGGAGCTAGCGGAAACTGCGGGTGTCCTTATTGCCGGATTAATCCTAGGTTTTCAGTACCAGTCGTCGCTAGATGAGCAAACGAGTGAAAACGAGACGCTCGACAAGTTTTTAGGCGATATCACTTCTGCCAAGAGCATAGATGTAATCCTCGATTGCTCCTTTGAAACGGTGACTGAGTTCCTCCAAATCAACCGGATGGTGCTTGGCCTGATCACACCTGGTGCTACCCCGCCGCTGTATTTATTCGCTCGGGGTGACGAAGTACCTGGAGATTCCGTCGTAGGCAGGCTGGCCTTTTCAACTCAGGATGCAGATCGTTGGGTCAGAGACGGATACTTACTACCATATTGCGGTCCTGTCACAGACGTACCGCAGTTGGACAGCGACCATTCGCAGCGCCTCGTAGACGCCGGACTGACATCGTGGATACATGTCCCACTTGCAACGGACCAGCTACTCGGCTACTTGGCGGTCCAGGGACGACCACGCGCCGGATACTCGAATCGCCACCAGATAAAGTTAGAGAAGATCGCATACTTGCTAGCCCAGGTTCTCCAGACAGTAACTCTCCTAATTCCACGCCCCGGGCACTCACCAGTAGCCAACGACAACGTCGGCGAACCAGTCGGCAATGCAGGCAACGATTTACTCAACGGGTCATCGCGGCCCGGGGAATCGACGCAAATCGACTTACAGTTAATTAACGGCGACCCGTTATACCTTGCCGGTTTATCAGCGATCATCAACCGAACGAACATTAATCTAGTCGGAGTTACTAACTGGGCCGGCGCTGCTGCAGAAATAGCAGCGGTGTCGCCAGACGCGGTCCTGGTTTACATCAAAGATGATGACGCGGGACTGCCGTTCATACGCAGCGAGCTAAACGGTGAATTGATGCCTCCATTCCTCGTGATACTTGCGGACGACAAAAGCGACGAGGCGCTGCTTTACCTGGAAGCGGGCGCTTCGGAAATCGTTTCCATGGATGCATCAGCACACCAAATCGTTGGCGCGATCGAACGGGCGGCAAATGCACACCGGGAACTCGAATTAACATCTCACGGTGGTCTCCAACTCGTTTCTCCTCCGGTCGACGGCCAAGCCGGAGACCTGAAAAAAATGACTCGAAGAGACAAGGAAATAATAAGAGGCTTGGCTTCTGGACTGACCAATTCCGAAATCGCCAGTGAAATGAATCTGGCGGCCGGTACAGTGGGTAACCGGCTGGCGGAGTTGTACGTGATTCTGGAAGTTCCAGACCGAAGTGCAGCAGTTTACAAATGCATGCGACTGGGCATTATCAAGTAGGTGATGAAACTTTGACCCCCAACGGTTCAATCCCGCTTTCTCGGAGCCCACGTCTCCAAAGCCGGTCGACCCGCATTATTCTGAGGAATCCGATGCAGAGCCACTTCAGCGGATGAACTTTAGCCGCCTGTTCGTCGCGGGGGCGCTGGTCGTAGTTATTGGCCTCCTGGTCACACCTTTCGTGCTTTCGAATCGTTATACATCCCAACTAGATTACAAGGATGAAATGGCTGCGTGGCACGTGAGTTGGAGCGACTCCGCCGACGCGAAAGAACGTGCTGCACTTTTGCCTGAATTGGACAAAATCCGACCACCGGTCGGCTCGGTCGAACAGCTGGATCAGTACAGGATTTACATGCAGGCTCACGTAATTTTGTCGCAGGCAGATGAAATGCTGACAATTGCCCTGAAAGACCTGGCGACGTCAATTCAAAACGGTGATTCCGATCAAGCTATCACCTGCGAAAACCTTGCTCAACTGTCGGTAGACGATCGCACAAATGCGAATGAACTCGCCAGCGCGGCCTGGGCTAAAGAGACCTGCACGTTACGCTCCATGGCCAACAAGCAACTGGTGATATTGCGAGCACAGGCGTCGATGGGCTGGCTGAGAGAAGAGATTCGGGAATATCGTGAGTCCCTGACCTCCGGCGATTGATCCTTTAGCTGCGCACCAGTCGTGTTCGGTTGCGGCTCACTTCAGAAGAGCCAGCTTCTCTCAAAGCTCGCCGCTGCAATACTCGGTTTAACGCATGACAGATTCACGCGCTCAACCCATCGGGCATGTCTATAGACGCAAGGCAACACGGGCAAATCATGCCATCTAGAGAAGATCCTCGCGTTAGATCTTGATGCACGCCGCCTCGTGGTCCGGTCCCATTGTTTTAAGTTCGGGCACAACTTCTGAGCACTCTTTTGTAGCGATCGGGCAACGGGTGTTGAACACACAACCAGACGGGGGATTTCGGGGACTTGGCAGGTCACCACCCAGTACGATTCTATCTCGTGTCCGTTCCAGCTTCGGATCCGGCAGCGGGATCGCCGACAACAATGCTTGTGTGTACGGATGCTTGGGCGATGTATAAAGATCGCGATAGGTGGCAATTTCCACCAGCTTCCCCAGGTACATGACCGCCACACGATGACTGATGTGCCTTACGACGGAAAGATCATGGGCGATGAATAGGTAGGTTAGGTCCAATTCCCTCTGCAGGTCTTCGAGGAGGTTGATCAACTGCGCCTGGATCGACACGTCCAGGGCCGAAACCGGTTCGTCGAGTACGAGGAACTTTGGCTTTGCGGCCAGCGCCCTGGCGACCCCAACTCGTTGTCGCTGTCCGCCACTGAACTCGTGGGGGTATCTATCCGCCATGTTCCGGGAGAGCCCGACTATATCGAGTAAATCGCCGATCTGCTGTTGGTAGTCTTCCTTACTTTCGACGAGATTATGGATGACGAGGGGGTCGCCAATCGTTGTACCAACTTTCATTCGCGGATTCAACGATCCGAAGGGATCCTGAAAAACCATTCCCATGTGGCGACGGCGTCGGCGCATCTCCTGGTTATTGAGCTCGGTGATGTCCTCACCATCGAAAATAACCTGCCCGGAAGTCGGTTCGATCAAACGCAATAACGTTCGCCCGAGCGTAGTTTTGCCCGATCCACTCTCACCCACCAGGCCGAGAGTCTCGCCCGGCATGATCGTTAAATCCACACCGTCTACGGCTTTCACGTACCCAACCGCCCGACTAAACACGATCCCGCTCATGATAGGAAAGTGAACCTTTATATCGTGTGCTTCGAGAAGGGGTTTAACCTCGGGCCCAGTTGTAGAACCGGGGATTCCTTCTTGCGTGGATGCACTCGTCATACGATCACCGCCCGTTCTCTGGATACTGAGTCTGATTCCCAGCAGGCTACGTAATGAGCTTCATCGAGCAGAGCGAGTTGCGGCTCCAGTCTTTCGCACTCGTCCGTAGCCCATCTACAACGCGTTCTGAACGTGCATCCGGAAGGGCGGTTTGCCGGGTCAGGTATCTCGCCTTCGATCGTCCGCATCCTTTCTCGTTCTTCATCGTCGAACCGTGGAATCGAATCCAACAGCCCAACGGTGTACGGGTGGCGAGGATTATCGAAAATCTCGTCGACTGTGCCACTTTCCCTGATACGTCCGGAGTACATGACATTCACTCGATCGGCAAAGCGCGCCACGACTCCAAGATTGTGAGTGATGATCAACAGAGACGTGCCGATATCACGGGTCAACTTCGCCATCATCTCGAGGATCTGTGCCTGGATGGTCACATCAAGGGCTGTCGTGGCCTCGTCGGCAATCAACAGCTTCGGATTGCAACTCATCGCTATCGCAATCATCACGCGCTGCCGTTGCCCGCCGCTCATTCGGTGTGGGTAGTCGTCTATACGTTCCCCCGCATCGGGTATTCCAACCATTTCCAGCAGCTCGATGGCTTTCGACCTCGCGGCCTGTTTCGTCATATTCATGTGGAGTCGCAGCGGTTCAGTAAGTTGCCTGGCAATTGTAAGAACCGGGTTGAGCGAAGTCATCGGCTCCTGGAAGATCATGGCGATTTCGCGCCCTCTTACAGATCTCAACTCCGCATCCGTCAATTGCAAGATATCGCGCCCGCCGAACAACACTTCACCGTCTGCTATTTCACCAGGTGATGGAATCAATCTCATGATCGAGAGAGCCGTGATGCTCTTCCCGCAACCACTCTCGCCCACGAGGCCCAGGATTTCTCCTTCATTGATGTGGAACGACACGTCGTCGACGACGCGAACTGGGCCAGTTTCAGTTGCAAACTGGGTGACGAGGTTTTTCACCTCCAACAATGGTCCACTTCTGGAAGAGCCCAAACCTAATCGCTCCATTGAACGCTTTTACGTTCTCTGCGCCGCAACGATTGCAAATGGCGCTGTATTGATAGCTACTGTGAAATCAAGCGAAATTGTGTCTAACGATAGTTCTCCGCGTTGCGCTACCTACGTAATAGCGCCGGTTCTCAGAACCTCGCTCCTTTAGCGAACATTGCGCAACCTGGGATCGAGCACATCCCTGAGGGCGTCCCCGACGAAATTGAACGAAAGCACGACAATAAACAGAACAAGGCCAGGCACAAACGTGAGGAATGGAGCGAGGCTTACCACTTCGAACGCGTTTCGCAGCATTCCGCCCCACGTTGGGGTTGGAGCCTGTACACCGACACCGAGGAAACTCAACGACGCTTCAAGCAAGATCGCACCGCCAAAACCAATCGACGCCTGGATGATCACCGGAGCCAGCGTATTGGGAATTACGTATCGTAAAAGTACCCTGAAGGGGGACGCGCCCGTAGAAATCGCGGCTGTTACGTAGTCGCGTTCCCTCTCTGAAAGCACCTGGCTGCGAATCACACGGGCAATTGAAGGCGTTTGCACCAGGGCTACGACCAGGATGATGTTCCCGACAGCGCCTCCAGTAATCGCCACGAGAGTTAACGCGAGCACAATATTCGGAAGAGAGGCCAGGGAATCCATTATCCGCATCAGGATCTCGTCGGGCCATTTGCCCACCCAGCCAGCCGTGGCACCGATCGCCACGCCTGCGATCACCGCAATTCCCACTCCCAGGACGGCGATAGAGAGCGAGACCCGTGCGCCGTACATCAGGCGGCTCAGCTGGTCCCGTCCCAACCGATCAGCGCCCAGCCAGTATTCCGATCCCGGTCGCTGGAGACTATCCCGGGGGTGTATCTCGATCGGGTCCATTGGCGCGAGCCATGGGGCAAATACCGCCAATACGATGAAAATAACCAGAACAACCAGACCGAACCTCGCCAGGCGCAGGTCAAGCAATTGCCAGACGAGTTGTAGAGAAGGACTGCGCCGCAGGCTCCGGAAAAAACTTCTCTCGCTTGTGGAAACTTGGTCGGTCATCGTGTTTTGATTGCCTGTTCTATCAACGTCGCAAGGCTAAGCAAGCCTGGATTATTCATACTGGATTCTCGGATCAAGGACCGTGTACAGGATGTCGGCGGCGAGGTTTGCGAGCACCACCCCCAACGTCAGGAACAACAGCCCCATCTGCACGACCTGGAAGTCCTTGGCGATCACCGCGTCAACGACGAACCTGCCGACCCCCGGCAGGAAGAACACCGTCTCGGTGACGACTGTGCCACCAATAAGGAGTCCAAGCTGGAGCGTTATCAAAGTGACTACGGGGAGCAGTGCGTTGCGCACCGCGTGAATCCATATCACGGTGGAGTCGTCCAGGCCCTTGGCGCGCGCTGTACGGACATAGTCTTCGCTCATGACCTCTAGAAGCGCCGAACGCATCAGTCGCATGATTCCCGCAGAGAGCGCCGTCCCCAGCACAATGGTGGGCATGATCATGCCCTTGAACCACCCGAGCGGACTATCGCTGAACGCCGTGTATCCACCTGCCGGGAGCCAATCCAGCGTGACTCCAAACAGGATGATCATCATCAAGCCCAACCAGAAATTGGGCAGCGCAATACCCGAGACAGCGAACGTGGTTGCAACCATGTCTGTGACGGAATTTCGCTTCAACGCCGAAAGCACGCCGACTGGGACGCCGATGATGATAGCTGTCACCCAGGCCAACACGGCGAGCTGAATCGTGAACGCGGCGCGTTCCATGATTTGCTTGAACACGCTGATACCAGAAAAGATCGAGACCCCCCAGTCCCCGGTGAACACGCCTTTCATCCATCTGCCGTACTGGACAACCAATGAGTCGTTCAGGCCGAAACGCTCGTTTATCGCCGCTCGCAACTCCGCGTCGATGTAACCTTCCTCATCCGCCGCCAGTACGGCGGCGGGATCGCCCGGGAGCACACGCGTCAAACTGAACACGATGATGCTGATAATGAAAAGCGTGGGTAAAAGACCAAGAAGTCTGCGGACGAGGTATTTTTTCATGAACTGCGTGACCAGCAACCAGTAAAGCGGAAGCTGATCTGCGCCTTGGAAGCACACACAGCCGTGGGATACACCATATTTTGCACCCCACGGCCATGTTTTTATTTACGTTTTGTTAGTGCCGTCGAAACGTCAGTTACTTCTTTACCCAGAAATCGCTCTGGCGGAAGAAACCTTCACCCCGATTGATGTTTATACCTTCGTCTTCGTTACCGCAACCACCTGTGATCTTGTTGTTGCAGCCGAAGAAGTTCTGGCGGTTCATCAGCGGGAACGTGGCAAACGCATACTGGGTCCCCAGCTTGTCGGCCTCGTTGTATAGCGTTGCCCGGGCATCCGGGTCAACCGTGGCAGCTGCGTCGTCCAGAAGCTTGTCGAGCTGGTCTTGGATCGCCTGGTCGGCGGCTACGAGCGGGTCATGTCCTAACTCGGCGCACTTGCGTGGGTACGCACCGCTGCCTTTCGAGTGGTAGTTACCTTCGAGTTGTCGATGGGAAACGATTCCCGATCCGGTCGACTGCTGGTGAGTTTCGCACTTGTTCATCACGTCTGAGCTCGCAGACACGTTGGTTGTAGTCTCGAATACGTACTCAACGCCGATCTCTCGCCATGTCCCCTGCAAGAACTCGTTGAGTTGCTGCCGGTCCGGCCGTTTCTCAACCGCGCCTATCATCTGCAGAGGCAGAGTCTGGCCTGTGTCGGCCGCGTACTCCTCGATCAGGACTTTCGCCGCATCAACGTCGAAACCAAACCATTCACCGTCCCAGATGTCCGAACAGTCTACTGCCAACGGTCCAGGCGCTAAGATGCAGGAGGTGTTGATGTTCATCGAGTTCAAGTAAACGGACGTATTCAGCGCTTCACGATCAACCGATTTTACCAACGCCCTGCGAACTCGAATGTCGTTCAAAGGTGCCAGTGCGGGATTCCAGCGCCATCCTTCGATGCCGTATCCGCCGGCCCACACGTCGACATCACCATCTTCGCGCGCCGCAGGTATCATTTCCGATTGCAGGAAAGCTACGTTAACCTGTCCGGTCTGCAACGCAGCCAACCTGGTTCGAGTCTCTGAAATCGTAATTACTTTTACCTTGTCGGCGTAGGGCTTGCCCTGCCACCAATCATCGTGGCGTTCGTACTCAATACTATCGCCAACGGCCCAATCGGTTAGCTTGTAAGGACCTGTGCCGATAGGTTGGCTCTTGTGACTGTCGAGACCACCTACCGCTTCCCAGTGTTTCTTGGAGTGAATGATCGTCTCGCGACCCATAAGCTTGACAACGATGTTGGAGTCAAGAGTTTCCAGAATCAGATCGACGGTAGTCGGGTTGACAACTACGACTTCGCTTACGGCTGAGAACAGCCCGCCGCAACCACGGCAGCCTAGCGCTCCCTCTTCGAACCAGCGGTTCATGCTCCATGCCACGTCCTCGGCTGTCATTTCACCGAGACCGCCCTGGAATTGAACACCTTCACGAATCGTAAGCCTTACGCGAAGGCCATCGTCGAGAACCTCGAATGCCGATGCAAGCGAAGCTTCCTGGTCATAGCCACCGCCGGTGTCCATTGCCAGAATAGGTTCGTTGTTGGCCCAAATGAAGAAGTTCTCGTACCCACCGCTCGACTGGTACCCGTCTGGGCTCGTCGGTGCACGGAAGTATGCGAACGCGAGCGTACCGCCGTATTTATCATCAGCTGGCTCAGGCGGTGCCGGTTTAGCCGTGGGCGCAGCTGCTTTAGCCGTGGGCGCAGCAGCTGCTGCTGGTTGTGTCGTCGCAGTAGAAACTACAGGAGCGGCATCACCAGATGAGTCGTCGTCGCCATCACCGCAGCCCACCATGGCGATCGCCATCAAGCCAACAAGCAGCACCAACATT
>Ga0310124_10003278_pt1 | contig 10933 bp, 8 predicted proteins | sample CB11b_AW_Bot5_MG_FD_203507 | JGI IMG/M metagenome (GOLD analysis project Ga0310124, IMG submission 203507) | Marine microbial communities from Western Arctic Ocean, Canada - CB11b_AW_Bot5 | ecosystem: Environmental > Aquatic > Marine > Oceanic | place: Canada: Western Arctic Ocean | collected...
GTTGCGCGTGTAACAGTCCGCGTGGATGTCGCCCATCAAGCCGCAGCCGATGACGCCGATGCCGAGTGGAGCTGATCGATTGCTTTTCTTTTTCGTTGCCATTGCGGTTTTACCTGCGTTGCCGGGGCTTGATTGTCCTGCCGGATGCCGTGCTCCTGTAGATTGCCGTAGCGGCCTCGATCGCGGCAAGACCGTCGTCGATGGTTATTGGAAAGCTCTTGCCGTTGATCAGCGAGCGCACGACACTGCGGTCCTGATCGCGGATACTCCTGTTCTCGCCCGTCTTCGGATGCTGCCAACCACCGCTCTTAACAATCCGCGGCGCCTTGCCCGGACGGTAGTGCACGATGTCGGCGTAGGCGCTGTCACACCAGTAAAGCGAGCCTTCCGTCCCGGTAACACCGCGTTGCCAGATGTAGCGCGAATCGGCCCAGGAGAGGTTGAGCTGCGCGGCGGCGCCGTTGGCGAGCTGACCGACAGCCACGACGCTGTCCTGATACTTACCCGGTGCCAAGGTTTTTGATGTCCCCAGAGCGGTGGCCGACTGCCAGTCGCCCCCGGCCCATTGAATGAAATCAATCTCGTGCACGCCCAGTTCGACAACGACGCCACCGCTGTCGGTATCGGTGAAGCGCCATGGTGCGGCAGCGGGCGACGAGCGTTCGAGGTAGCCCAGGCGGGTCGACCAGACCAGTGTGGGCTCGCCCAGCGTGCCTTTGTCAACCAGCCGGATCATGTCCTGGAAGGGTTTGCCCCAGCGGCCGCTGTGGCCCATGAAGAACGGAACGCCGGCGGCCTTCACCAGTCGGGCGATTGCCCGGGCGTCGGTAGCGGTGTGGGCCAGCGGTTTTTCGCAGAATATCGCTTTGCCTCTCTTGCAGGCGGCGGCGACGACCGGCTTGTGAAAAGCCGGCGGCGTAGCGATCCAGATGAGGTCGCAGGTGTCGATCAGAACATCGAGCGACGGCGCAGTCCCGGCACCGTGTTTCGCGGCTACGGCACGGGCACGATCGGGGGCGATGTCATAAATAGTTAGTTGGCCGACGTCACGTATCAACGATAGGCTGGTGGCGTGATCGCCGGAGACCAGGCCGGCGCCGACGAGGCCTACTGTGAGTTTGGGCATTGGGAAGGTCCCGGTGTTTGGTTAGTCTGCATTGCCCAGGTACAGGCGCTTTGCTACGACTTATATGATAATGGAGGGACGTCGATGTTCAATCTCTCGGTGCGTCAATATCTCCTGTCTTGCAACTTCATTGTCAATACGAGTCCTATGGCCGGTACGATGAGGGCGTACAACATCGCATCGCGGAATGTCCCGGTGACATGTTCGACGAGGGCGAAATACAGTGGGCCTCCGGCACTGGCGAAGACCATGAAAGACTGGTACTTGCCCTGGATCGCACCGAGATGGCGGCGCCCGAAGAAAACGGGCATCGACAGCGAAAAGACCGGTCCCATGCACGCACCGGAAAGGCCCAGCCCCAGGATGCTCAGGACGTAGCCGGCACGCAGATGCAGGAAGCCCAATGCCGCGTAGCACAGCAATTGTGCTATGCACATGAACAGCATAACCCGTTTGATTCCCAGACGGTCACTGACCCATGAAATAGCGAATCCCGCAGGAATCGAGATGCACGCCGCCGGGATAAAAATGATCAGTGCTTTTTGCTCGCTGAACCCCGCCTCCGCACCGATCGCAACGAGATGGAACGTGAACCCGGTGATTATCAAACCGAATATTGCGGAGATGATCACGACTGTCCAGAATTCCAATGTGCGTACCGCTGCCGCGACGGTGATGCCGGGAGGTTCGCCGTTGGCGCCGGTGTCATCGACTTGGCCGTCGACAACGATACCGCAGGTCTCGGGGCTGTCCCGGCAGAACAGCCAGGCGACAACCGGTAAAAGGGTACAACTCGCCAACCCGAGCCATAGCCACGCGCCGAGCCAGCCCAGATGTTGGGTGATGCCGTAGATGACGATCGGTGTCGAGTTGAACATGACCCCGTTGCAAATGCTCAGCGCCGCGACGGCGCGGCCCCGCCGGTTCTCGAACCAGCGGCCGATCAGCGTGTTGCTGACGACCGCCAGCATGCCCTGTCCGAAAAACCGCAGGAAGAAAATGCCGATGGTCAGCGCCAGGATCCACGCGGCGGCGACGGGTACAATCTTCGCCAGGCGACCGGCAGCGGTCGGCACCAGTGACAGGTAGACCATGGTGAGACCGACACCGACGATGGCGATGCACATGAAGCGGCGGCAGCCGAATCGATCAACCAGGCGCCCGCCATGTGGCAGCAGAATGCCGGCCAGTATCGTGCCGATGCAATAGCACTGGGTGAGGGCAGTGCGTGACAGGCCGCTGGTTGCCAGCAGCGGTTCAGTGAATGGAGTGAACCCGACCGTCTGTCCGGGCATGCTCGCGACTATGGCGAGTATCGCAATCGGCAGGATAATCCAGCCATAATAGAACGGCAGGTGGCGTGGATCAAACGGCACATCGGAAGCGAACAATCTTGCAGCCGAACTCTTCATAGCCGGGCTTGTCAGGTACAAGCCCGACTACGGTGAGTGAGGGGGGTCAGTCCTGTTTCGGCTTTGCCGGCAAGAACTGGGACATTTCGTTCTCGACTCGCTCGAGCAACGCTGCGAACACTTCGGACTTGCCCGAATCGCCACCTTTGCTCAGGGCGGTCCAGCTGACCAGCACGCGACGTTGCGCATCCTGCTTTTTGGTCACGGGCTTGCCCTCAGCTGTGATGTTGTGAAGTTTCGTCTGGAACGCCTCGAGGTCCTTGACGAAGTGCTGATCCCAATAGACGTTAAATTCTTTGGTCATCGTCTCGAAGTACATCTCGGAGATAGTTTTCGTGAATGCCTCGTTGCTGAGATCACCCCAGCTTTGCTTGACTATCATTGCATTGGCTTCGAGCTGTTTCTTAAAGGCCGGCATCACTTCCTTGTTGAGTTCGACCATCATGGATGCGATCGCCATGTCGGTGTGATCTTTGAGACGCTGTTCGAGCGCTGGTATCATGTTGATTACGGCGGCGACCAGGTTCTTCGACCACACGTCCGACTCCTCTCGCATTTTTTGCACTGCGGTCTCTCGGTGCTTCGGCAACTCAGTTGCGCACCAACTGCGAGCATATTCGACTATCTGCTCCTCGGTCGTCTGCTCCTCGACAACGTCGGTGATGAACTTGTAGACATATGTGGTGTACGCCAGCACGATGATGATCAGGATAGCATAAATCCAAGCCACGGTTTTCATTCCCCGCCGGATATGCTTTTCCTGCGTCTCGATCATCTCTTCCAGTGCTTGAACGCGTTCTGCTGGCTTACTCATTGTCAGTTACCTCTTCTGCTGCCACGACGGGCTCGCGGCCTAAACCCGGCTGGACCTCGTACATGATCAGTTCGAGAATGCCGCCGATCAGATCATTCTCCAGTTCCTCTCTGCGCTCATTCGAAATCGCACCGTCTTCCACCATGCCATCGAGGGTGCTTGTGAGGCCGTCGAGACTCGCCTTGACTCGAGCGTAGCGTTCGGTCATAAACGTCGTCATGTCTTCCAGCATCACGCTTTCCATTGTGCGGGTGTACTTCTTGAATTCGTCCGGGGCAAAGTGCGGCACGATATTCGAGAGCTGGTCCGTGCTCTCGCCCATGCCGGATACCATCGAACCGAGCAGTTGATCAGCAACCTGCTCCCGGGCGTGTTTTTCGAGGTTCTCGCCCATGTCGTTAGCCTTCTGTTCAATCTCGTCCAGGTTTTCCTTGAATTCGGCGATGACCTTTTCCGTGAATTTTGGCACGACGTCCTGTCGCAGTTCGTTGACAAACGAATTGAGTTCGGGTTGGACCAAGTCTTTACACTCAACCATGAGTTGATCGCGCAGGCTGTCGAAATCGTAGCTCTTCGCGTAGGCATTCAGCCAGCAGGTCAGCCGGCCGACAAACAGCAAGAGCAGGACAAGCAGCACCAAAACGCCGCATATGCCCAGCCGCCGCTGCTTCACACGCAGCGACTGGTTCTGCACCAGTTTGATTTCGAGCGCTGCAAGACGCTCCGTTAATTCTTGTTCCGCGAGCCCTGTGTCTTCAGCCATGTTTTTCCCCAAGGTTGATTAAATGGCGCGACGGACGATCTGCGTGTTGCAAGTGCAAGTGGCCTTGACTGGCTGCAGTTCGTCGTCAAACTGGAGTTGCTGGACACACCGCTACTCCCCTCCGACTGCGGAACTAAGATAAATATTGCCGGTCATTTTTCAACCACATATCTGAAGATCTCTGCCACTTTTGACAAAAGTCCGGCACGTCCGATGGCCGCAACCGGTTAGAACAAACCGCGCACCTGCCCGCTGTCTACGTCGACGTCGATATTGCGAAAAGCCGGATTCGATGCCGTTCCTGGCAGCAGCTTGATGTCGCCTGCCACCGGTGCGATAAAGCCCGCGCCCTTAAACACCAGGAAATCACGGATCGGCAGCGTGAATCCGCGCGGCCGACCTTTGAACTCCGGATCGTGGCTCAGGCTCAGGTGCGTTTTTACCATGCAGGTCGACATCTCACGATTCTTCGGGTCCGCCTCGAGCGCCTTTGCCGTTGCCAGCGCTGAGTCGCTGTAACTGACGCCGTCCGCTCCGTAAACGTCACGGGCGATCAGGTCGATACGGTCGCGCAACGGCGTTTCGAGGCTATACAGAAAGTTGAACTCGTTCGGCTTCTCGCACGCTTCGATGACGGCGTTGGCCAGTTCCTCGGCACCGGCGCCGCCGGAGAGCCAGTGTTTTGATACCGCGACCCGGGCGCCTTGCGCCTCGGCGATACGCCGGACCAGGGCGATTTCCGCGTCGCTGTCGGTAGAAAAATGATTAATGCAGACCACCGGCCGGATACCGCTGAGCCGGACAATTTCGATATGGGCGATCAGGTTGGCGCAGCCGTTCTCGAGCAGTTCGAGATTTTCCTTGGCATACACCGGGTCGAGCTTGAGGCCGGGCTTCACCTTGGGGCCGCCACCGTGCATCTTGAGTGCCCGAATCGTCGCGACCAGGACCACGGCGTCCGGTTTGATGCCGGACATGCGGCATTTGAGGTTCCAGAATTTTTCGTAGCCAATGTCTGCGCCGAAACCGCTTTCGGTCACCGTGTAGTCCGCCATGGCGACGCCGAGCCGGTCGGCGATCACCGAACTCTGGCCGATTGCGATGTTGGCAAATGGTCCGGCATGCACCAGTATGGGCTGTCCTTCGAGCGTCTGCATCAGCGTCGGGTCGATGGCTTTGAGCATCCACGCGGTCATCGCACCGTCGACTTCCAGATCGGCCGTGGTCACTTCATTGCCGCTGCGGTCGTAGGCCATCACAATGCGGCCCATGCGCTGGCGCAGATCCGCCAGATCACGTGATACCGCCAGGATTGCCATGACTTCACTCGACACCGTGATCTGAAAGCCGGACGGCATTTCGAAGCCATCCATCTTGCCGCCCTGTCCGATCGTGATGCTGCGCAGGCCCTGGGCGCAGAAGTCGATGACCCATTGCATCTTTACGCGCTCGGGATCGATGTCGAGACGTTTGAGATTGCTGCGTGCCAGACGGGCGTCGTCATAGTTGCGCTCGTGCTGCATGCGGGCGTTCAACGCCACCATGCTGAGGTTGTGGGCGTTGTTAATCGCGTCGATGTCACCGGTTAGCCCGAACGATAACTCGGTCAACGGGATACACTGCGCGAGCCCGCCGCCGCCAGCCGAGCCCTTGACGTTGAAGGTCGGTCCGCCGCTGGGCTGCCGGACAGTGCCCACCACCCGCTTGCCGAGCCGGCCGAGGCCTTGGACCAGGCCCATAGTCGTCGTTGTCTTGCCTTCGCCCAGCGGTGTCGGCGTGATTGCCGTGACGTTGATTAACTTGCCGTTCGAGTGCCCGCCGATGCGATCGAGAATCCGCGCGTAATCAAGTTTGGCCAAGTGCCGCCCCATCGGGATGATCTCGTCGCTGGTCAATCCTACGGCTTCGGCCAGTTCTGCCGGCGATCGCATATTCGGTATGGCCGCCTCGGCAATTTGCCAGTCGGCCATCTGGGTCGGGTCAAGATTCATAATTCGCAGATTCAGATGGGTGAAGTGAGTGTGACGTATCCAGGCCAAGTTGCCTGCTCAAGCGACGGAAAATATGATTCGCAACCGGGTGAATACAAAAGTTTGACAACGTCCCGCCACTGGCACGGTAGGAAAATGGCAGAAAAATCCGCTATCAACCCGGTGCGTATTGCCGGTGCCATAACCATCGCTGCTGTAGTCGGCGCCGCCCTTATCGCGATTTACCGCACCGGCGAGACTATGGCGTGCCAACTCGATGCACCCGGAACAGCAGCCAATATACCATGCAATTCGATTCAGCGATGGTAGATTCGACAACAGTAACAGATTGCAGTTCGGATAAACCTGCGAGGAGAACTCGCAACTTTCAGCAGCACCGGATCATCACACATACATCGGCGGCGGGACTGCTAAAACACTACCCCGACGCCGACACGCAAGGTATTGCCGCGTGTGAAACCGATGTCTGCGACGCGTTCATCGATGGCGTGCTTGTACTCGATACGGGCCATGACGACATCGTTGAAATTCCAAAACAGCGTCGGACCTGTGGCCAGCCATTTCTCGCCGCCGCGTTCGCGTTCCAGTTCCGTTTCCCAACGAAACGACCCGCAGTCGTTGAAGTTCCAGCCGAGGCCGATGTCGATAGATACCGTCTCCTCGGCGCAGCGGTCCTGCTCCCACCAGTAGGTCGCGTCGGCGGTGATGATGTAGACAGTGGTTTCGCGCTCGAACGTCGCCGAGAACCCATAGTCCGTTGTCCCGTTGCTGATCGGGTAGTCCCCGGAGTCCTCGCCGACAGGAAGACGGATCTGCGGCACGATGCCGAAGTGCCCGGAGTATCCCCAGCCATTGGTGTACTTGCGAATCGGCAGGGCCAGCGTCAGGTCGTCGAAGCCGTCATTGCGCTCGGTGCTGGTGCCGCCACCGGGGTCGGCTCGGCGCCGCCATTGGCGGACGTAAGGGAGTTTCCCGGTAATGCGTAACCACGGCTCGAAGGTGTATACGGCTTCCAGATGGGTGAGTTGCTTGTTCTCGTACAGGCCCGAGGGATTGTCGAGCTCGGTGCTGCCGGACATGAGGTTGTCCGACCAGCGGTGTTCGATGAATACCTGAACCCCATAGCCGCCCTGCCAGCGCGGCACCTCGTCCATGATCGGCTGATCGGCGGCGGCGCTCCTGGACAGAATCGCCAGAAGCAGAACGACGTTGCCGGCGCGCACTGCGGCGGTTCTCAGAACGATTCGGTCTGGAAAGGTAATCTTATTTCTTTTCGGTCGCAGCGATCGTTTCAACAGTCAGTTTTTTGCCTTCGACCAGTTGGTAAAAGCGTACCGGGTTGTACCCGGCCTTGCGGATTGCTTCGGCAAGCGATGCAATGTCGACAATCTTGCCTTTCTTGACTGACACTGTCAGCAATGAATTGGCGCGATCGATGTGGACGCCTGTAGGCGGCAGCGCTGCGGTATCGACGAACTCGAGCTGGCACGCCTTCTTGCCGATCCCGAGCGCACATGTACGGCAGCACATGCCGTCGACCGCCAGGATGACGGTATCGGGCTTTTCCATCAAGCGTTCCTTCACCAGCTTTTTTTCGTCCGTCAACGGATCGGTTGCAGATTCCGCTGCCTGAGCGACGGACAACGTCGCCACGACGAAGAGTATAGGTAGAATGAAGATAGGTATGCGCATAATAAGACCTTTCAAGTACACTCATTATAGGTAAAAACGGTCGTATTGCAACCAAAATCACTGGCGGCGGAACAAGTTAAACTTGACGATGTAGTACATCGCCTTGACACCGTCCCAGACGCCGATTTTCTTCCCCTCGTCAAAACGCCTGGCCTCGTAGGAGATCGGCACCTCATAGATGCGGCAGTTGGACTTAGCCAGCTTTGCAGTGATCTCCGGTTCAAAACCGAAACAGTCGCACTCGATCTCGATCGTCTTGAAAATGTCGGCACGGATCATCTTATAACACGTTTCCATGTCGGTGAGATGGACGTTGGCCAAGGCGTTCGACATGGTCGTCAGAAACTTGTTGCCGACATAATGCCAGAATGAATCGACCAGCAGGTCGCGACCGGAATAACGGCTGCCAAACACGACATCGGCCTTGCCCTGTTCGAACAGATAAAACATCTTGGGATACTCCGACGGCGAGTATTCCAAATCCGCGTCCTGAATGATGACGACGTCGCCGGTCACGGCGTTCTGGCCGGTGCGAATCGCGGCACCCTTGCCCTGGTTGACGCCGTGATGGATGATCCTGAGATCGTCGCTGGTCGCCAGACTCTCGAGCTTTTCGCGAGTGCCGTCTGTAGAGCAGTCGTTGACAATAATTATTTCCTTGTCGATCTCGACAGCCTGCACCCGCTCGATTACCTGCATGATCGTGTCGAGTTCGTTGTAGACGGGAATAATGACGCTGAGTTTCAACAGCCTGCCCAAAGTGGAATGTAAGCAATAGAAACGACGATTGAGGAGAAGGAAGGAAAGGGCGGGAATCTAACCCCTATTCGATAGCGTGTCGACATACAACTTATCATGTTGGGTGCCTGTCCAAAACCCTATCGGCACACTATCTTTAGGTTTGTACTCCTTACTTCCCCCATCCAAGGATATCGCTATGTTCGGACGTCTTGCCTGTACAGCCATAATGATGATAGCAGCAGTGACTGCATTTTCCGCGGAGAGCGGGAACATCCGTATACCGCTGCCGCCCAAAGAGGAAATCGCCAAACTGCCGAAGGACGGCGGCGCCGAGTTCAACCGTCTGGTATTCGAACCCAGCCCGTATCTGCGGCAGCATGCCCGCAATCCTGTGGACTGGTATCCGTGGGGCGATGCCGCTTTCGATGCCGCTCGCGACCAGGACAAACCGATTTTCCTCTCCGTTGGCTACACCACCTGTCACTGGTGCCACGTCATGGAACACGAATCCTTCGAGGACGACGAAGTCGCGAAGCTGATGAACGACGCGTTTGTTTGCATCAAGGTCGATCGCGAAGAGCGCCCGGACATCGACAACGTCTACATGACGGTCACCCAGGCAATGACGCGGCGCGGAGGCTGGCCGATGACCGTGGTCATGACGCCCGAGAAGAAACCGTTTTTCTCCGGCACGTACTTCCCGAAAAGCGGGCGCGGCGGTCGTCCGGGCATGATGGAACTGGTCCCGCATCTCAGCGCTTTGTGGCAGAACGATCGCGACAAGCTGCTGAAGGACGCTGACGCCATCACGGAGCATCTGAAGGCCTTGAGCAGCGGCACGCCGGGTGACGGTCTCGGACTGGAGAGCCTTGGTCTGGCTTTTCGTCAGCTCAAGGGCCGTTTTGACAGTGAACGCGGCGGTTTCGGACAGCGGCCGAAATTTCCCGTGCCGCACAATCTCGCGTTCCTGCTGCGCTACGCCGACCGTACCGACAATGCCGAGGCGGTCGAGATGGCTGTCAAAACGCTTACCGCCATGCGACACGGCGGCATTTACGATCATGTCGGTTTCGGCTTCCATCGCTACTCGACCGACCCCAACTGGTTGGTGCCCCACTTCGAGAAGATGTTGTACGACCAGGCGTTGCTGTCAATCGCCTACACCGAGGCCTGGCAGGTCACTGGCGATCCGCTGTTCAAACAGACGGTGCGGGAAATTCTCACCTATGTCCAGCGTGACATGACGTCGCCGGGCGGCGGCTTCTACAGCGCCGAGGATGCCGACAGCGAAGGTGAGGAGGGCTTGTTCTATCTGTGGACACCGAAAGAAATCATTGACATCGTGGGAGATGTCGATGGTGACAAGTTTCTGGAGATTTTCAATGTCACCAAGCGCGGCAACTTCCGTGACGAATCAACCCGCCGTGAAACCGGCAGGAACATTCCGCACCTGAAGAAATCAATTGCGGAAATCGCCGCGGCCGAGGGCAAAACCATGGACTCCTATCTGTCCTGGATCGACGATGTACGCCGGCACCTGTTCAATGAACGCGAGAAACGCATTCACCCACAAAAGGACGACAAAGTCCTCACTGACTGGAACGGTCTGATGATTGCCGCTTTCGCGAAGGCCGGACAGGCGTTCGGCAATTCCGACTATACTCAGGCGGCGAAAGGCGCCGCCGACTTTGTCCTCGAAACCTTGCAGGACGACCAGGGGCGGCTGCTCAAGCGTTATTGTGACGGTGAAGCGGGGCTTCCGGCACATCTCGAGGACTACGCTTTCTTCGTTTGGGGTCTGATCGATCTGTATGAAGCGACCCTTGAGGCCAAGTATCTGGAAGAAGCAGTGAGGCTCAACGATTATATGCTCGAACATTTCTGGGACAGCGACAAAGGCGCGTTGTTCATGGTTGCGGACACCAGCGAGCAGTTGCTGGTGCGCAGTAAGGAAATCTACGACGGCGCAATTCCCTCGGGCAATTCTGTCGCTACCCTCAACCTCGTGCGCCTGGCGCGATTGACCGCCAACACCGATTACGAAAAGAAGGCCTATGCCATTGTCCGCGGCTTCAGCGGTGGTGTCAAAAGCAGCCCTGGTCATCACACGCAGCTGATGATCGGCCTGGACTTTCTTCTTGGCCCAGCCAACGAAATTGTTGTCGTCGGCAAACCGTTGGCAAACGATACGCGGGCCATGCTGAGAGCCGTTCGCGAGAAGTATCTGCCGCGGAAAGTGTTGATTTTCCGGGCGGCGTCCGGTGATGCGGCGATCTCCAAACTCGCGCCGTACATTGCCGAAATGGATGCCATCGATGGCGCCGCCACAGCCTACGTCTGCCAAAACCAGGCCTGCGACCTGCCGACGACGGATATCGAGCAGATGATGAAGAC
>Ga0310124_10003280_pt1 | contig 10930 bp, 24 predicted proteins | sample CB11b_AW_Bot5_MG_FD_203507 | JGI IMG/M metagenome (GOLD analysis project Ga0310124, IMG submission 203507) | Marine microbial communities from Western Arctic Ocean, Canada - CB11b_AW_Bot5 | ecosystem: Environmental > Aquatic > Marine > Oceanic | place: Canada: Western Arctic Ocean | collected...
GTTCCATCCCATCCGAGATAGGATATCTGACCAATCTGATTAAATTGAATTTATATGGTAATCAATTGACAGGTTCAATCCCACCAGAGATAGGTAATTTGACCAATCTAACTCATTTGTATTTAAGAGATAATCAACTCACAGGAATTATCCCTGATGAAATTTGTAATCAAGGAGATAGTTCACCTGGGTTAGAAAACAACCAACTCTGTCCCCCCTATCCATCTTGTGTTGAAGATGATGTGGGAGAACAGGATACGAGTGGTTGTCCTTAAATGAAAAAACTCTACCCATTATTATCTGTATTATTTTTGATTTATTGGGGTTGTGAAGACCCTAAGGAAGAAGATATAACTCCACCTTCCAAATACAATCATCTGTTTGGTGGTTTTTTACTTGAGTCATCAATATAAATACTTTTGTTCTTTTTATTTCTGAACTCATTTCTTTCTTTGAGTTCTTTACTGGTAACTTTTTTCAAACTACCAGTCAGGGTTTTAACAACCTTTCCTCGTCTTTTCTTCAATTCCCTTTTTGGTAATACTTGAACCTTACCTTTCTTCATTTGTTGGTTCAGTTTGAATCTGAACTCATCACATAATTCATCATCTGTCATCTTACCAATTAGTTTTTTTGTATGGACTAAACCTTTTAAGTGGTTAGAACCAATGTGAACCCATCTTGGTTTACCATAGAGAGATACCTTACCTCTTGTAACCTTATCTTCTTTAATAAGAGTTATACTTTCATTCCCTTTTTCTAACTTGGTCTTTTCACCAATAGAAATGGACATCAGTTTCATTTCTCGTTCCCATTCGTTAATCTGTTTCTGATGGGGATACTTACTATCCTGAAGTTTCTGAATGTTCTTTTTTAGTTTATCAATCTTAACATCAATCAGATTGATTTTCTCCTCTCTACCTACAATCCATTGTTTCATTCTTGATTTTCTACCTAATAGATTTTCAAGAGGGTATTGTTCATAAGGAAGATTCTTCCAATCAATTTTAGGTCTACCAGTTTTCATATATACAAATCCTTTATGGTTGATATTTGGTGTATCCTAAAATTTACGGATAATATCAACCAATAACAATAGTGATGATTTTTAAATGGTTGATTATTTGGGTAATTTCATGGTGTGAATAATGATAAATAACAAACAATTCGTGAGAAGGAAAATAAATGGTAGATAAATCCACTTGGGTTATGATTTTACAGAATATCAACCATTTAAGAAGAAATCTCAAAAATAAAACAGGTGTTTGAGATTTTATCTGATATATATAATTAAATGATTACATATGAACCTAATTGGAAGTCAAAACAAGGATGAAAATGGTAGATAAATCCACTTGGGTTTTTTTATTCATTAGTATCAACCATAAACTAAATGGTCAAATGGGAATAGTTGAATTTTATCGTTAATACCAAGGGTAAGGAAAAAAACTAATAAAAAAAGGAAAAGAAAATGAAATACACACAAATGAACTACACGGATAAAGTATCACACATAACTATTCCGTGTGTTAATGATGATTGTGTAAAACTAATAAACGAGATTTCTGATGTTATTGAGAAAATGGGACAGATTGTATGTTATGAACCAGAGTGGAGTAGGTCAGACGGATGTATGGTATTCAATCTTGATGAACCATTTGAAGGAAAAGAATTGGACAAGTTTATAGAAGAAATGAAGAAATACTCAAAGAGATTAAAAATAGGACGAGATAGTAGAGATGTTACGAATTTCTTGATTTTCCCATCTGGTCTGTATGAGGTTGTTGGTGGAAAGGTTGTTGGAAATCTGTGATGAATATGAAAAAATCAGAGAAAATGGTAGATAAAAATACTTGGGTTTTTTTATTACAGAATATCAACCATAAACTAAATGGTCAAATAGGAATTGTTGATTATTATGGTTTTATTATAGGGTAAGGAAAATAATTAATAAAAAAAGGAAAAACAAAATGAGAAAGAAAAGTCACTATAAGAGAACAATAAGAGATACTGAAAGAATTGAGATGTTATGGAATTACATCATAAAACTCAATTTTAATGGAGAAGTAACTATGGATAGAACTGATGAAGGTTACGATATCCAATTCACTTGGTATGATTGGAGTAATAAAAATGGAAAATGAAATGAAAAAACTAACAGAAGAACAAAAGAGTGAATACATAGGATTTCTTGAGTATGTAATTGAAGAATACCCAAATGATAAAAAACATACTTGGTTTGAAATCTCAAGTGAGTGGTTTATGGATAATGGACACGATATAGATGATGAAGAAATCATAGGTGTGGTATTTGATGAGGTAATGGAGGAAATGAAATGATAGTAACTGATGGATATTCCTATGAAAGTGGAAATGTATGGATTCACCAATGGTATGAAAAAGAACAACTGGAGTTAAAACTTGGAAAGAAGATTAGTGATGAGGAATGGGAAAACTTCATTGACTATTATATGGATGATTTTCCAGACCCCGATGTATACGATAGAATGATTGATGATTACAAAGATTATGAAAAGAATGGTAGATAAAATGACTTGGGTTTTTTTATTCAACAATATCAACCATAAAGTAAATGTGTTAATTGAAAGAGGTTGATTTTTAGGGGTAAATTCTTGTATAAGAAAAAGGGAAATAATAAACAAAATGAATAATACAATAACAATGACAAGTAAAGAGTATGACTCAATGGTAGATAAAACGACTTGGGTTTTTTTATTCAAGAGTATCAACCATAAACTAAACAATAGAATAATAAATGGTAGATATTATTCGTATAATCGTAAGTAACAAGGAAATAAAGGAAAAATAATGACACAACATTTTATACAACAATTCAGAGATAGGGTAATGGGATTACCACTAACTCAATTGGAAATAAAGAAAATTCTACGACACATCATGAATGTAGTGAGTGGGAGTCGTGGTGATGAATCAATCTGTGTTCACAAGTTTGACAAAGAAGTGATTCAACAAGACACGAAACCACATCGTAGAGATGAAGATGAGTTATGGATTATCGTTAGGAACGGAAATCTTGTAACAACTCATAGAAGAAGTTCAAAGAGAACATTTAACACTAACCCCATCAGTATGAAGGTTGACAGAGTTAGATATTCATTCATTTAAAAAATAAGAGGAGAAAAAAATGAAATCAAACATCGTAAAAGGATATGGTATTCCACTACATCTAATAGATGAGTTCAAGAGAGTAAATACTGTTGGTGGTGGAACACGACTTGTGTTAAATAATCCATCAATCCCCGACTTTTGTTATACCGACTTTGTTAGAGATGACAATGGAAATATGGTATTGAAATCAAACAAAGATAAATCCAATAAAAGTGGTAGATAAAGTCAATTTTCAGAAAGTGTCTACGAGTATCTACCAGTTAGGGAATAATCACAAAAATAAATCATGTTTTCAGAAATTTGTCTGATATGTATTGAATGAATGAGAAAACAACTGAAAGTATATGAAAGAGTAAAGAGGAATAAATGTCACCAGTAACAACAAAGAAAGAAATTAAAAATTATGATTACAGGGATTTTGTCCGTGACGAGAATGGAAAACTCGTTCACAAAAGTAAAATTAAAAGTAATTCTAATGAGAAAATAAAACTTCTAAAAAAGAAAGAAACGAAAAGGAAAATAAACAATGAATAACAAAACAATAATACAACTCAAAGGAGTTAAAAATGACTAAAGTAAAAAACTTATTTAAACTATCACCATACGATTATAGTGTAAGGAATATAGACCAAGACCTCCTTTTCCCCAACTCTGTAATTGTAGAAAAGAAACGAAACAAGGATGGTATAATTCTACCTAAATGTTCGGTATGTAGTTTTACAAATTGGACAAAAGGAATTACTAAATCTTGGGTGGATAGTGGAATGAAATTGGAAACTTGGATTTACGATAATCCCAATTACGATATAAGTGATGGATTTAGTGATTATCCACCATCATATGTGATTTACAAAAAAAGAACTAAACCATTAAAAGAAGATAAAGGACACGAAACCAATTGGTATTCTCTGTTTAGTGTTAATAGTCGTAATAAATCCTATCTCATACAAGACCAAAGGATGTTGTCTAAATACAAAGGGGATATATTTCAAAAATTAACATTTGATGAGTTAATCCAAGAGATTACAAGGGATGATGTTGGGATTAGTTCTTTTGAGTTTATGAGATTAAAAAATATCTCATCTCTAAATCGTATCGGTTCTGACGATGATGGTTTTCAAGTGTATTCCAACAAATCAATTGATAAAGAAAAGTTTGTAGATAAAGACGGAAATATTGATGGTGAAAGTTGGATGAAATCTGATGAAGAAATACAAATCTATACAAAAGAGAATTACAAGGAAATAACCCTTTAATAAACAACTAATGAAAAATAATAAGGAGAATAATAATGACTAAAGTAAAGAAGAATCCCTATGGGATTAAAACACCAACAAGTGTTGATGAGTTTCGTGAGAATCTTCGGAAATACTATCTAACCATACCAAACCCAACAAAAGGTGTTGATTATGGTAAAATTCGGGATCTACCAATGGGTAGGAATGACTATCCGATAGATTGTTACTCTGTAAATGTGAAAGAAACTGGTGGATTGATGATAAAAGACATCTCGTCTTTTAGTGACATTTACAAAAATACTGAAACTGGTTTTCGTGGAGATGGAACATCACCATCAATCTGTCCACTACTCACATTTAATAAAGATGTCGGTGATTACATGGAAGAGAAAAAACAATGGACATCAGATGGTTATTTTGAAGATGAATCCAACTATAAGATTTGGACTAATGATGAGGATAACTTTTTAAAGAATGGTGATTGTAAGTGGTTCACTCTTGATAACCAATGGTTACGGGATTATTACATGATGACCCTTGGTGAGTATAGTGGTTATGTCTATGAAGAATCAAAGGTGTTGTCATAGGTGGGGAGATAAGGTGGGGTTTTTTTACCCCACTTTATCAACTATAAAGTAAAACATTAAATAATAATAGTAGATAAATAATAAAAGAAAAGGAGTCTTAAATGACTAAAAAGAAAAAGAACAAAAAACACACTTTAAAGGATTTTGTAAAACCATATAGTAAAGGAAAACCAAAACCAAATGATGAACAAGTTTTCATCCCTGAATTTGACAGGTTGTATGACTTTGTAATGTCTGTTGATTACTTAATGATAGAGTTGTCAAAGAGTTATCTGTCATTGGGGGAATGGGATGGTAAACCATCAAAGAATCCAAACATCGGTCTTGGAACAAGATATGTTTGGGATATATGGATGAAATTTCGTTTTGGTTTACAAAGTATAGTAGATGAACTCTATCAGAATTATCAACCATTAGGAATGAAATCAGAAAAAGGTGAGAAATTCCAAAAAATGGGAATTCCTGAACACATTACTGAAATTATTGGTATGAGAATATTTGAGAATGAAAACAATAACGAAGAATGGGATTTACCTTATAAACAAAATGTAAGAGTAAACGAGGTGAATAATGTTTAATTGGTTAAGAAAGGAAAAAATAGAACCATCGTCAATTTTGGTAAATGGGAGAAGATATTATTCAAAAAAAAAGGATAAAGGATGTAGTCATTGTCACGGATTGATATATCATAATGAAGAATCATATTCAAAATCTCAATTAACAAGAATGGACAAATATGATTTACACCAAATTGATTCCTATTATGAACATTATGGTTCTTACGAAAATATAGGTGGAAGGAAAACTGGTTGGTTTTGGTCATTTGATACATCTAATAATCGTATGGTTCGGAGAATAAGATTTATGGGAGTAACAAATGAATTTTGGAAGGAATGGACATATCGGTCACGAGAATTGGTTGGTTTGAATCCATACAATGATGACTATGAGAGATATCCACATTTCAACGAAGTGTTTTACGAAATCATTATGGATTTTAAACGAAGAAAATTTCTACCACTAAACAGAGTTGTGAAATTTCAAGTGGGTCAACTCAATAAAAATATGTCAAACAGACTTAAAGATGGGAAACTAATCAGAATTGGTAATTACATATTAAATGATGAAGGACAGAATGATGATGTTGATGTTTTCCCTAATAGAACTCTTACCAATAGACATCTACAAAAGATGAGGATGGGTGTTCAGTAATGACTAATAGAAGAAGAAAAATAATGGAAGAATTTGAATTATCAACTCGTCTGAAGGTTGGAATTGTAGAACTAATAACACGAAAAGAGTTTGATATGTTATTAAATGAATTAGGAGAAAAGGTTGGACACAACAACTCTGACCACTTTTTCAGTTTAGATGAAATCAGAAATACTGAAGTAATGAAATATAGAGATTTAACAGAAGGTGAATGGGACTCAATTGAATATAGAGTTAATGAATATTGGTAGGAATTATTTGATTTATAGTTAGATGGGGTAAAGGACACACTCAAACCTTGTAACGGGGTATAGATAGGGATACCCTCGTGTCCAACCCCATCATAATTAGAAGTTATTTACAGATTACTTCCACTTATACGAGGGGAAACACCCCAAAGTTTTGAATAATAATAATAAAGAAAAGGAGACAATTATGTCTAAAAAAATAAATCTTGATACTGAATTGAATAAAAATCTAATAGAAATCTCAAGAGAGTATCTTGAAATGGGTGGTGTAAAGATGACTGACAAACAATGGGAATACTTTTGTCATATATTGGTCAATAAAAGAGTTCTTGACCTATATGAAGAAATAGTATTTGACTGAGTATTATGAGTGAAGAACATCTTACATCTCATCTACTATCATTGATGAACTTTGATAGTAAGAAAATCCTACAACGAATGGATAAGGTAGAATATGAAAAGAAAAAGGTTGATGAGATGTTCAATACAAAACATCGTCTGTTTGAGTTCCTACATTTTAGATTGAAAACATTAGTCAATTTGGAAACCTCACAAAAATTAGGATGGTATAAGAGAAGATGGGGTCTTGACATCAAACAATTCTATAACCCAAAAGATAGTAGAGTAATTGGTGATTTAGATAGGATTATAGGAGAACTGAATATGGAATTTGAAAGGGTTAAATCCCTCACTAACAAACAATTTAGGAAAAAGTTTTCCTAATGAGATTTTGTAACCCGATTAAAGGTATCAATTCTATTACTGAATGAAAATGGGTTTATTGATACACTTACTTTGATAAGTTTGTTGTTAATACCGGTATTACCCACTTTAATAATATAAATCTTTCTATTTGATACTTTTTAATAGTGTTCTGGACACCTTTAGTGTATCAACAACTTAAAAATGGTATCTCTGTTCTTTTATCAACCATTTTTGTCAGATTCTCAAAAAAAATCAATCGTTTCCATTCACACTCTTATACTTATATATGTAACTCATACCGATGATATAGAAATCGTCTGAGTTCCGATTATAAGTGATTATAATCCTTACTACACTCACCTTTGGGTAAAAAAAGTAAAAGGTCAAAGAGGATTGTTATGTATACGACATTGGAAGTGTTAGGATAGATTTTCTCCTCCCTATGTGTAGTAAGAATGTGGTGACTAACTTGGTCACAAATGACTTTTTTAATAGATATAAGTCAGAGTGGAGATTGGTGGGGAAGTAATAGAAGTATTACTAAAAGTTTCTCAATCTCATAGGTGTATCGTAAAAATAGATGAACTGAAAATGATTCAATTGAATCGTGGTTTAGTTGAATAGTAAATCAATAAACCGAGTTAGAAACCATCTAATCCTTTTAAGTAAGGTTGAGACGAACGGACTCTACGAAATTCATAAAAGTTAAAATGGGATGACTTGTGAGAGTGTGTCTTGTGGGTAGGGGATAATTCTGTATCCTCACCCGATGATATAGAAAATACAGAAAAACAAAAAGATATTAATTATGATTATAAGAAAAAGTAGAGTAGAAAAAGAGATTGAGTATTTAGAATTAAAAGAAAAAGAATCATTAAAAACATTACGAGATAAGATATTCAGGTTTGGTAAAGGATTAGGTATAGAACTAACTGATGATATGATAGAAGAACTACAAGGGATTATGAATCTCAATTCGTATCATAGAAACTTTAACAAAGAGAAAAATATTTTGATTTTGAAGAAGTCATTTACACTAAAGATAATGTTGATGTTATTTACAAGTAAGATTATTAATTGGTTCAAAAATTTATTTATAACAAAAAATACGGAGTAACAATTATGGAGTTAAAAAATGTATTTGATAGTGTAAAAGACAAGAACTTTTCATTCATAACAATGGATTCATTAATGGAAGAATTGGAAGTCTCTTATTCAACAATGAGAAGAATGATGTTAGAAGGATTACCACATTATAAAAGAGGTAAGAAGATTTACTTTAGTCCTAACAAAGTTCAAGATTGGTTTGATAAGAAATATCAGATTGTCTAACTATGAAGAAACAAGTGAAGGAATGGATAGAGAATAATGTAAATCCTAAAAAGGTTATGGAAAGTTTTCTCTGGTATACCTTCTCAAAAGTATCAGATGAGGATATGATTCATAATCTAAAAAACTTCAGAGAACTCTTTGAAAAAAGTATGATAGATGATGAGATGGAATGGTTAGAGAAAAGAAATGAAAAACCTGAAATCAAACAACAATACAAAGATGAAGTTAAAAAAGAGATAGAGAAAACAACTGATAGGAATATGAAACATATTCAGAAGGTGGTTAAAAAACTACACCTTGATAAAGATGGTTGGAAGAAAAGGTTAAACTGGTTGTGATTAAGATTAGAAATCTATTCTACACTATTTGGAAACAGATAGGTATGAACTCTAATAATAATCTTACTTATGGTTTATATGTCTATCTGTCCAAGAGATTTGGATTTTATGAAAGATTATTAAAAGAGAGTAATTATGAATAAGAAATATGAGTAGAAAAAAAGTAACTAAAACAGAAGATTTCTTAAATCTAATGACAGAGATATATGATGGATGGAAAGATGTCAGAGATTACGATACTGACCATTTATACTATGATAGAACTAAATGGATTAATAAAGGTATTAGTGATGAATGGTGGGAGTATCCCAATGACCATCATAGAGATGGAGATTTGGAGTCTTTATGTGTAATGATAGAACAATTTCTTAGGTATTCAATGATTGTTAAAGAAACAAAGATTGGAATGTTTCCGAAGGTGGATGGGATAGATGATGAAGATTATTTAATAGGAGATGAAAAGATGAATATTACAGAGAAAGAAAAAGAACGGAATGAGAGTTTAACTAACTATTTATTATTCCGAGAGTAATCGTAAGAAAACTCCACCTACCACAAACACATACAAAACCCCGTTCTTCCAAAATGGGGTTTTTTTATTTTCTGTCAATCCAACACAATCTCAATTGAATCACTTACAAAAGTGGTATAATCAATTAAATAACCTACCGACACCATAATAGTATCTGACCTCATTGTCCAAACAGGACCAAACATCGTATTCACTTCACCATCTGAATTACTATAACTACAACAATTGATGGTAGGAACTATGAAGTCTGAAAATCCAGTGATAAAAGTAGTATCATAACTCACATATTCTAAATCATCAGTCAGTCCTCTATGAATAAAATAACCAAGTGTATCTCCCAACATCCAAAAGTGAGAACTCTCCCAATTAAATTTCATCACATCAAGTGGTATACCATTTCTATAAATATGACCAGAGAGTCTGTGAAGTGTTTGAAAGGAAGATGGATTTAATTGAAGGTGGTAATAACCATTCACATCTTGGTCTAATCGTGGTTCTACAATGAATACGATTTCTATGTCATCTTCTGAACTAACACTCTGACTAACTTGTATTTCTTCACAACTTATTAGTGAAGTTATTAAAGTTAGAGATGTAACTAATAGAGTTAGTGTTTCTTTGACCATTTTACGAAGTCACTATCATAAGGTTCTTTTGTTTCTTTCTCTTTCAATCTTCTCATCCAATCAACCATCCATTGACCTTTTCTGATTCCATTATCTTCTTCCCATTGTTCAACACAATCGTATAAATCATCGTGTTCATCTTCACCTTTATATCCACAGGTTGAACATTCTATTTCTTTATCAAATTCTGATTCCATTCTTTGAATGATGATTGTTTTGATTTATCCACCTTGAAGGGTTTACCAATCTCTATTGAGAAGAACCCTTTGTTATTAGTCCATTCAATAAGATTAGTATCCTCAGTTATTGGTTTTAGTTTGAATCTTATTTTTGACATCCTTCTTAATTTCTTTTTTTGATACTTGTCCATTCCCTATTCCAATACAAAGAAATACTTTCCCATCTGAATCTTCTTCTAACCAAACATCACCTATCATATTGATTGAACCTTATTCCATAATTGAGTGGATACAATACGAGGATAGTTATGTTTCTTTTCAACCACCTTACCATCCCAATTCACTTTCAGAACACCTTTATAGAAAGGATTAGAAAGGATATAACGAATAGTTTTAGAACACCATTCCTTACCATTGTAATCAAAACCTTTCCGTTTCAAACTTTGAATGAGTTTTCTCATTCTTCTGGTTGGAGATAGATGTTTCAGAGTGAACCATCTTTTGTAAATGTATTCAACTATCTTTGATTGGTTAGAATCCAATATTACATCATTATCAATCTTTTTATAGGAGAAGGGAATTCGTCCTTGTGGTCTTTTATTCTGTCTGTATAAAAGTGATTTACGAGATAGTTTTAATTTTTCAACCAACATATCCCTATCCATCTGTGAATAACTGAGAAGGATGTTTAGAAAAAACCTACCTGAAGGTGTAGATGTATTTATTTCTTCCTTTGTGGAAACGATTGATATATCATTATCCATTAGGAATTTGATGAATACA
>Ga0310124_10003282_pt1 | contig 10926 bp, 4 predicted proteins | sample CB11b_AW_Bot5_MG_FD_203507 | JGI IMG/M metagenome (GOLD analysis project Ga0310124, IMG submission 203507) | Marine microbial communities from Western Arctic Ocean, Canada - CB11b_AW_Bot5 | ecosystem: Environmental > Aquatic > Marine > Oceanic | place: Canada: Western Arctic Ocean | collected...
CGAGCCGCCGCTCATTTCAGAGACTTGGTCAATCGTCGGTTCTGCCAGAACACCGTCATCATTCGAAACTCCGATGACCATCGGAGTCCGGAACACACCGGTGTCAAACGAGATCACGCTCGGATGTTGACCGAGTTGCCGTTGGAGATCCCGAACCTGTTGAAGGTCCTCTGTTGAATTCCCTTCTACATCCACGATAACCCAAGCGACGGTGCTCGATGCCAGAACGTATCGTGATTGTAGATCCTCCAACTCATCGATGCCTGGGTCATCTTCTGGAAGCAGTTGATCGATATCGAATATTTCAACTCCGGGAGGAGCAATCACCGCAATGGATGCCAGCAGCACGAGTGCGACAGGCCAACACCAGGACATCGATTGATGAGACGGCAGCAATTTCGATTCCAAGCCCAATTCAAGTTTCAGACGACGACGCAGATAGATGCCCTCGAGCAGGTATCGCGTAACCACCCAATCGAGGATGATGCCGATTATCATGACCATGGCGAGTGTCCTGTGAGCGCGTATCGATGAGAACAGTGCCAGTGAAACCGCTGCCACGGTGGTCACCATCGCAAGTAAGAGCATCTTCCGTACTTCGTCGCGGTCCCGCGACGATCTACAGTACCAGAAGGCGCCATCAACGGCGACACCCATGATTATCGGAATGGCAATTCCGTCAAGAATGGAGAATTCGAATCCCATAGCCGATAGGACACCCAACTCCGTACCGAGAACCAGCAAGAGGCCTCCAAGGGTTGCTCCCGCGGCCACAGCATCTCTCAACCCGATCGCCAGAATGGCTGTGAGCAGCACAACGGCGGGCAGCATGAAGACTGTCAGATCATGTTGCGCGATGTCCTTCGACTTGGCGAACAACATGTTCATTCCGACCGCCGAGACCTCATAATCGGTGGAATCGCTCACTTTCTCGGCCCATCTGGACAGTGAGTTCCAGTCCGGATTTTCCTCATCACTTTCCATCCAGACCATCCAGAGCACCTCGTTTGCGGCTGGAGCAAGTATTGCAGAGGTGCCTGCGAATGCAGGGCATGCAATGTTCAAGATCGTGTCTTCAGGGAGCATCAACAGTGTCGCTTCGAAGGCTACCTGTTCCGCATCAGTAGAGTTGTTTCCACACCACCCATTGGGAATGGCAGGTTCCAGCACTTCTTGGAAATACGAGGCGTTGGCAAGCGAGCGATTCCTTGAGGCGAAGGCTTCCGACCACCTTTTGAAAGGAGTCTCAATGCGTTCAATCCAGTTACTCTCATCATCCCATGCAGTATCCGGGTTAGAGCCGCCCATGGCTGCCTGTTCAAGTTGCATCAGGTCTTGGACTCGAGACAGGTCGTCGGTGATACGCCCTCCATCATCATGACGGATTCTCAGTGTGAGTTGCGATCTGGTTGTTTCAGCGACGGATTCTGCTTTGATGCGCTTATCCACCTCGTCATCGAAGAGCATCTCAGAGGTCATGCTGGGCTCGACAGGGTAGACCAGCAGCAGCCCCGAACATGCCAACATCGCCACTACCAGAGCGAGGCGGGACTGTTCGGGAGTCATGTCGACACCCTAGAACCGCTCCGTGCAATCAGTTTTGCCACTCCATCCACTTTCCGGAGGAGGGGTCTCGCCACCACCATTCGCCACTGTCTGCGGGATGCTCCAGAACCTCGTAGCCATCACGCATCTCTCCGTTCTGACCGGGTGGAGGTCCGTCGGGTGCATTGAACATGACATCCCCTACGTCATCGTCGGATCCTTCACTCCAGATATCGTCTCGGCTGCGGCTTCTCCTCATGACCAACAGCGCGATCGTTGTGATCAAGATGAGAATCCCCACCACTGAACCAGCGATCAGCAGCATGCTGTCCATGCTCGAGCTTGTCGTGGCCCCACTTCCTGCGGAGTCGGCATTGTCTCCGATTCCGTCACCATCTGAATCGGTGTCTTCGTCGGGGTCATCTGGGAACGCGTCGGCGTTGTCACCGACTCCGTCACCGTCAGTGTCTACAGCCTCGTTCGGGTCATTGGGGAAATCATCATCGCTGTCGAGCACCCCGTCGCCATCGGTATCCGCTGGCAATTCTTCGCCGTCTTCAGTTACAACTCCCTGTTCGGTGACGATGATCGTCAACTCAGCTGGATTGTACATTCCACCCGATACTCGGACCACGATGGTGCCTACGGTCACCCAGAACGCAGCCTGGCCGTTTTCATCAGTGACAAGACCGTACAAGGTGACGTCGTCTCTGACCAATGTTACGGACAGACCTCCGACCGGTTGATTGTTCTCGTTGACGGCGGTAATCTGCACGGCGTCTCCCGGCAGCGGATTCGACGGACCGAAGCTCAGCGTCAGATTCTGCAACACAGGTGGTTCTGGATTGGGTTCTGCGACCCTGGTGTCCAGAGCAGCCACTATCGAGGCGGATTCACCTTGTCCAATCTGCGCCACGGCAATCACTGTGTAGTCATCTTGAGGCGATGACAGAACGGGCAGACGCAGGTCGGCACTGGAGCCTTGACCCCAGGCAACCGATTCAAGGTCGCCGAAGAAGTCGTCGAACATGTCGAAAATCTCGGTCTCAGTCATCTCCGTATTACCGGAGCATGCTTCGTTGTCACTTCCCCATTCGAACTGCCCGCCTTCCTCTTCGGTAATCTCAAACTCCATTTCACCACCGTTGACGGCGGTCAGCGTGTACTGTCCGGGGTCCAGATTGAAGTTGGCGTGATACTTGTCTTCCCATTCCTCCATGTTCCAATTTGAAGTCGGTGTCACCTCATTGCCGTCGCTGTCTGCGAGAACGATGTTGTTGGTATTGTATGCAGGACCACTGTATGCATATTCGTTGAAACGGTGTTCCACATTCATGCGGATGTTACTCTCTTGGCTGTCGTCCCAACGGTCTTCTCTCCAGCCGTCAAATTTCTCACACGTTCGTTCAAGTTCCTGCTCGGCTGGAATCCATCCAATTGCTCCTCTGGCGAGTTCCTGATAGAGAATCTCCGTGAACGCCGACAGGTCGAGAGATGCGGGATCCAATCCCTCCTTGGGAGCAGCCATCGCAAGGATGCGCGATGCCACACCATCACTCAGGGCGATGTTGGTTGTCTGTCCCGGTCCGAGCGTCCCCGTCATCTCCATGGTGCCCGGGTTATTGAGGAGCAGGCCAGCGTGAATCGCTGTGGGGAACAATGCACCCTCATCCATGATCATGACTGCGACCAATGAGACCGGTGCCGTGATTCGTACCTCTTGGTTTCGCGATGTGTCACCTTGCTGGAAATCGAGTTCGAATTCCACGGGTTCAGACCATACGCTTTCGTCGATGTCAGGGAACGGAACTGAGAGGTTCACCGGTGCAACACCAAGCCAGGCGGTATACTCGTCCGCATCGACCCCGGAAGGCGTGACTCTGATGGTGGTGAGTCCACCACCATCTGGCTCGACTGTGTACACAGGAATGCCCCCGATGGTCGTTTCCAGAGTCAAGCCACCACCCAACGATATTGACGCCTCGGTGGCGGCAACGAAGTTCAACCCGACGCCGATCATCGTCTCTCCATCGTCTCGCGTGACCTTGGATTGCACGATGCTGATGTAGGCTCCAGGCAGGGTCGGTGTTACCGTCATGCCGACTTCGCCGTCGCTGCCAGAGGTGAGAATCTGCTCGTCCATGACCTCAAGCGGACCATCGGTGATGAATGCGTCAATGATCTGTGCAGAGGGAATGAATGATTCATCCGAATCAAGATCGCACCACCCTCCTTTCCTGTCCTGATCCTCGTAATATTGCTCGCCCTCATCGGAATACTTCGCATATCCGTGATGAGGCTTGTAGGTGAAGTGATGCTCGGTGGTGCGAGAATCCTCATCGGTGTATTTGACCGTAATCTGATGCTCGGTGGCCTCCATCTCCCCCTCTTCGTAGTCGTGGCTCTCCCACCCATCTTCTCTGTGGTCCTCCTCAGAATTGGTGTGCTCCCAGGTCTCTCCCATGTCGCCCCAATCAATCTCGATCTGGCTGAGTTCGGGCTTGTCATATTCGATGTCCTCTTCGTGGATGCGGAAATCGTCATAGCGATATGAAATGTGGGCATATGATCCACCAGAGTGACCTTCAGTGGGGGAACAGCCACTGGTACCGGGCAGGGGCACAACTTGCATGAACTCGAATTCGAGTCCGGTGTCCGTGGTGCCGCTGGTCGTCACTTCGGCCAGACCGCCTGCGGATGGGAGTTCGCTGCTGGCAGCCCAGAAGGTGCCCATTCCAGATATCTCGATGTCATCCTCAATCATTGCCGCCTGTGGGTGTCCTTGCCCTTCCCTCTCGCCATCGTATCGGGAGATGGTTGCACTGACATCACCATCGAGGTCGCTACCGGTGTAACGACCCTCCAACTGGTTAGATACTGTGAGTTCGACCTCCCCTTCGGACTCGAACTGGCTGAGTGCATCCTCTGCACGCTGAGGTGAGACGCGGACGATCGCTATGTCGACCACGGCACCCTCGACGGGGCCAGACGCATCGTAGGAGAGTGCGGTGACGGTGTACGGGGCATCAACCGAGGTCGTCTCGTCCTGTTTGACCAGCACGCCGACTGCGGAGACGACGAATATCTCATCCATGCCTTCCCAAGTACTGGCCTCAAGCATCGAAGGACGCAGTGCCTCCATGCGGAGTTCGGCGTTCTCGACTCTACAGCCCATATCGGCACAGTCAGGTTCGTAGTTCTCCAGCGGTTGGGTGAAACTCCAGACGGTATCTTCGATGTGCGATGCCGTCATGCGACCGAGGTAGCGCTCACGTTCACCGACGTCCTGCTGTAGGACTGTGTTGACCGTGATGCCGTTACTGTTTGTCATGCTCATCGAGAATTGCGAGGGATAGTCAGAATCATCCCATGGCCCCCAGAATCTGACTTCGATACCGAGATCTAGCACGTTGGAATCGTAGACGGTTGTACGCACGTCGTACAACTCGTCGAAGATTATCGAGCCATCACTACTTGTAGGTTGTTCACCTTCACCGTCTTCTTCCTCTTCTCCGTCGGGCGACCAATACATGTGGCGTTCCGTGCCCGAAGAGTTCTCAAACCAATCTCCGAACACTCCTACTGCATCGCCGACGGTTCCCCAGATGGGGTCATCCATGGTGTCGACCAGGATGTCAAGCAGGTCTTCAGGAAGCGTGTTGAAGTCATCGAACACGTCGTTCACGTAGGATGAGTCCGTACTCGACTCCATCTTGGCAGTCCATGCCTGACCCTCGGCTGTGTCCAGGAGTTTCTCGTACTGCCAGATGATCACATCCGGAATCTCATCTCCATTGGTATCTTGGATATCGGTCTCCTCGTCGAGTACTTCGGCCATCTCCACCCAACGAACGATCAATTTCTGGATTGGCGTCATGTTGTCGAAATCACCTTCCATCAATGGCATGATCCATGCTTCCATGGCATCAGCGATGGCTTCGGGGTGAATGGAGACGGCGAGCAGCGCGATGTTGTGCATGATGGTCTGAATGGACTCTAATTGCTTGCTGTTGTCGGCGAGATTGTTCAGAGCCTCTTCCAGGGAAAGCCATTCATCGCTGCCAAGCAGAGCATTGTAGGCTGCCTCGAAATCTCCAGTTCCCTCGTAACGAGTGAAATTCTCAATCGGATCGAAGGTCATCATGTAATCTACGACTTCGCCGAAGTCATCGAATGTCCGGGGTAGCGGGAATTCGTTAGCATACGCCATCAGGCCGATGATTGTCGCCATGCTGGCATCGATGTCCTCTGAATCGAAGAACTCCATCAGAGTCTCAAGGAAATTCGCGCCGGCGGACATGTTGTACTGGGTATGTCCCGCAGAGAGCATGTCATTCCAGAGTTGCTCGCTACCACCTGAGCCTTGGCCTTTGGTTGCTGTAGTAACGAATGACGTCCATCCTCCATGGCTGCTACCCAAGGTGTCGAGGTCAAAGAATTCGTTCCTTATCTCCATGGTCGGATTGCCTATGTCCCATGCTGTGTCGACAGCTTGCATCACCTTCTCGAATTCACCACGCATTATGTTCCACGACTGGGTCGGATTATCTATGGCACGCAAGTTCCCATCCTCGGCAATTATGCTGGCACCATACACACCTCCGAGCGAATTCACTGGAATGATGTAAGTGCCCCGCCAGGTCATCGTGTTGGCATCGTCATCATGGACTCCGGCCTGTGAGAGTACGATTGTGTCAACGTAGACACCGCTCCCGGGAAGACTCACCGAAGTGAGCATGTCCATGGGGTCGATGTCTCGGAAATGCAGAATGTCCGCAGTGACGATCGTGTTGCTGGAGTGTCCACGTGTCAGCGCCATGATTTCGACATCTGAGCCGACACTGGCAAATTTCGTGGTAACGTATCCATCGATGCTCAGAGTGGTATGAACACCGTTGGCGGTTTCATTGTCGTTCGGTGCTGCGATTTCAGCCATGCTCGGAGCCACTGTCATGCACAGCATCAGGGCTACAATCACAATCGGGGTGCGCTTCATGCGCGCGCGTGTACACCAGAACTAATTAGGGATATTGCGTACATTATTCGATGTTGCACATTGTCATCTGACGGACACACCGAGCCTCAGTATCCCATTTTCATCCGCTAGGGAGGCACATCCGTGCTGGTTTGTGTCGACTTCGCTCCAAGTGCCTCCACTAGGTGTGAAGGTGCTGCCCGGCAAGGTGAGTGCCTCGAGCCAAGTGCTCATCGGAGCTATGACCACTCCACCGGTATTGAACGCCTCCCTCGATTGCGAGGACACCATCTCATCGTCTGAACTGTCACACCAGGGAGAGGCGTTGACCTGCTCACCGAGATCCATCAACCCGCGAATGCCCTCCATCTTGGTTGGAGTTTCGTTGGTGCTTGGGCTCCCTTCGAGTTGAACCCAGTCATCAGGATGTTGGATGGTGATTGGGGGTGCAACCGGTTCGCGTGTGGCCGTCAGAATGATGTCGCGGCTAGGGAATCCTTTGCATCTGGAACTGTCCGGCAGGCACCCTTGGGCATTCAGCGCATGGTCCAGCAGCGTTTCGATGAAGATCCAGGGTCCGGTTCTGCTCTCTTTACCTCCATCGCTCGGGATGAAAGCCGCGCGTGTCCTGCCGTCAGGACTCCATCTCGGAGGGTCGTGTACGATGAGAATCTCCCAGTGCCCGAATAGATTGCCTGCACCCCAATCCAGGGACAGCCATTCCCTGAGGATGAAGCCGTCCATGGCATTTTCACTGAGATGAGTGAAGTTGAATTCAATTTCAATCCGGGATACATCACCAGTCAGGTTTGGGATTAGGATGCTGCCATTCATGTGCACACCGGTAGGAGATGTTGAGCAATACGTGCAACCTTCGCTGACCACACCTCGCGAATCCACCTCGATTGTAGCAGGTGCATCTCGGGCGTCCTCACCGAGCCCGAATGCATCCAGTGAGGACTGAGTGGAGAGATCCATGGTTCCGGACAGATGGGTCACTTCCAGAACAGGACTTTGATTGGATGGAGGCTCGACACCGATCGAGAATATGGCTGACACCACGAGGCCTAGGACGATCCATTCAATGATGGATGAAGCCTGTCGGTCCATTGTGCCCACGAATCCGCGAGCGGACCGCTCTTGATGGAATTACCCTCACTCTTCTTCGGCGTCAGGCTTGTTCCCATCCATGACGGTGGGAGCACCTCCGAAGAGCAGCAGCAGCGCTCCGATGAGGGCTGCGGCCGCGACGAGCAGCAGCCAGTCACCTTGGATGAAGCCCTCATTCGACTGAGTCTGGGTTTCAGGTTCCGGCTCGGGCTCGAACTCGTAACTTGGGGGTGGCTGGCTATCCACTGGATGTGAGTCGCTCAGAACGGTGACAGTCCCATTGACGAATGTGCCATCTGAGATTAAATCCTGATAATCGTAGATTCCAGCCATCTCGGTCGAGTTGAACTCGACAGTGAAGGTCACCTCGCAAGCGGGGTCTGTCTTGTTGCCATCCGCATCCATCTCACACTCGTAAGAGAGGTTCCCAGAGTCCCAGTCATCGCTACCGTTGTAGAATCCGTCTCCATCGGCGTCATGCACGATTCGATGCGTGATGTTCGTCCTGTTGTCTACGTTGTAGAAGAAAACCGAGTCGTTCACAATCAGGTTGGCACTCCCCGGTGAGTGTTCATTCGCTTTCACAATCACAGTGAAGGTACCCGGGTCGTGTGCCGCTGCAGGAGTGATGAGCAGGCTGGCGAGCACTACCATGAGCAGAGGGAACCAAGGGACTGAAAGCCTACTACGCATTGTATGCTCGGCGTGCTGCACCCATAAATAAAAGGTGAGCGCAGGGTCGCCGTAATCATGGACAACAGGATGGTCATGGCGGCCGTTCTGGCGGCGGTGTTCGTGCTCAGCAGCAGCATCTACGTCGTGCTGTCAATCACCGACGACGCTGGCGAGAATGAGCGTGACTGGGAGATGGTCGACCCGCTTCCTCAGGATGAGGGTCATGACCATCGAAACGCTACCGAGCACGAGTTCTTCACGCCGAATTTCGAGTTCCAGGATTTCAACGAGTTGACTGAGCCCGGAAACGCAGAGATCCAAGTGGCCGATTCTCCCGATGGCCACATCTACGCGTACATCGCTGGATGGAAGGAGCTGCACATCGTCGATGTCACCGACCCGACGAACACGAGCGTCGTCGGCGTCTACTATGACCCGAACACGCAGGTGCTCGACGTGAAGTACCTCGAATACAACGGGCGAGAATACGTCATCATCCAGAACCAGATTGTGGACGCGGGGGCGGCCGACCCGAACGTGGGGACATGGGAGGATCCCGCGCAAGTGAGCGTGACCTTGGTGGATGTGACCGACAAGACGGACCCCGGCTATGTTGATTCATGGTATGACACCGACCACCCGTCAGGCCCGCACAATCTCTACACTCACATGGTGGACGGTGAGTGGTACATCTTCGTCGCCAATCCGGACTACGACCAATGTGATGTCGGAACCGGTGAGGCGTGTGGTGGCATCACCATCGCGCACCTCAACTTCGCTGGCTACGGAGACCTGCCACGCATCGTCAAGGTTGGAGAGGCGGAGGTATCGTGGGAGACCACCCGTGGCGGTTGGATTTACATCCATGACATGACCGTGCAGACCTGGCCCGGAACCGATTCCAACGACCCTCGCTACGAGCACACCTACATCTACGGCGCATACTGGGAGGCCGGCCTGCGCATCTTCGACATCACTGATGTCCCCCATCCCTCTGACATGGTTCGTTACCTGATGTACGCCGGGCCGTGCTACACCCACAATCCTGTCCCCTGCATCTGGCGCGCACCCGAGGTCGGCATGTGGATGGATTTCGCCGATCTCGACGAGGATGGCGAGCCGGACAGTGGGACGACAGGCAACGTGAACGGTGGGCGCGCCTCGTACATCCACTATGTTGAGCCGTTCGACAAGATGGTCGATGCCAGCCATCTTGGATACGCGCCGGGCAAGCGCCATCTGACCTTCCTCGCAACCGAGGTGCTGGAGACGACGGTCGGTACTGGCATCACCTACCTGATGGACACAACTGAGTACGAGGAAGTGAATGGGCAGGTTCGCTTCGTTCCGGAACTAATCGCCATGTGGGAGAACCCGTTCGCCGAGGATCACTTCATCCCAGGTGGTGAGGAATGGCTGATATTCAGCCCGCACAACGCGGACACGCACATCTTCACTACCGGTCTGCCTGGAATGCCCGACCAGAGCCATGGAGGTTCGTGGGACGGTCGCATCTATCTCGGCTCGTATCACACCGGCCTGTGGGTGATCGACGTTGAGACACTGATGGCGGCGCCACCAGATGCGAATCGTACCGATCTGGCGATGGATTCGACGGTAGGATACTATCTGCCGCACGGCGCTGACGGCGAGGCGCTCGAGAGCCAGTACTACGACTTCGGCTGGACTCCGTTCATCTGGGCGGCTGAGTATCACAAGGGATACACCTACCTTTCGTGCATAACCACTGGATTGTACATCGTGCAGTTGGACATCGATAAGCCCTACACAGGCATCGCCTGATGCCCTCTTAGTGCGCTTCCGCCCTCGGAGGGGAAACCACTTGAAGTCCCGCGGGCCCACGCCCGCCCGCAGGAGCCTCGTAGAGGCTCAGTGAGGTGACACGGTATGAGGGCGCGCAGGACAGAATTGGACATCTCAGGAGTCGTCGACAACCTCGCCGCGATCCTCGGTGGAGCCTTGCTTCTGGTGGCGGTCGTATCGGTGGCTGCGTGGCTGGCACTCGGTGGAGTGGGTCAGGTGTCTGAGGGCGAAAGTGTGCCTGATTGGGTGGACCCGATCACCGAGGTCGAGGATGAGAATCACAGTCACAACAACCTGTCATCCCACGCTCTGTTCACTGAGAACATGCAGCTGATTGACTATCACAACCTGAACTGCGATGGCTCGCTCAAGCCGCCCGCAGAACTGGACAACGCGGCAGGCAGGGAGTGCTATCCTGAGTTCAAGAACGTCGGGCCGACTCCGGGTGACAATTCTGAGATCGTGCTCGAGGGTGACTTCCCGCTCTGCATCGAGGGCTGCTATGCCTACGTCGCTGCCTACAATCAGTTCCACATCCTCGACATTCGTGAGCCGAACAACATCCAGATGCTGTCGACATACTACGCCGAAGTAGCACGAATCATCGACATCAAGGTGACCGATGACAACAACTGGGTACTCATCAACCACGAGTTGACCAACAGTGAACTCGACCCGATTCCCAACGATGATGACGCCAACAGCGGCGCCAACCGTCTGGACCTCATCGACGTCTCCGACAAGAGGCATCCAATCAAGCGGGCCGAGTGGAACAACCCACCTGCCGGCTTCCACAA
>Ga0310124_10003284_pt1 | contig 10921 bp, 11 predicted proteins | sample CB11b_AW_Bot5_MG_FD_203507 | JGI IMG/M metagenome (GOLD analysis project Ga0310124, IMG submission 203507) | Marine microbial communities from Western Arctic Ocean, Canada - CB11b_AW_Bot5 | ecosystem: Environmental > Aquatic > Marine > Oceanic | place: Canada: Western Arctic Ocean | collected...
GAAAGCCGCGGGTCACCGGCTCGCCGTAGGGCCCCATCACAGGGTGGAAGTACGGCCGGTGCCACTAGTTGCCGAAGTAGTAGCTCGTGAACAGGGCGCCCTGAATGAGAACGTCCAGTCGATCGTCCGACTGCAGCTCAAGCTGGACCGGGTCCTCGCCCTGCGGCCGGCCGGGCTGGTCGGACAGGCTGGCCCGGTAGGTCCTCGTGGCGCCCTTCTCCAGGCTGTTCTCGATCCAGCTCAGCAAGATCCCACCCTCACCCACCTCCAACTGGCAGGGCACGGGGTGGTGCGTGGCGGAATCCACCAGCTCGACGGAGCGAGTTCCCTCAGTGCCGTCGAGCAGAACGCTGACCGGTGTCCCTTGATGCGCGTGGTTGGCTGCGGCGACGACGAGTTCCCTGTCCATGCTCACTTACCTCCTGACGGCCCGCTTTTCAGCCGGTGTCACGCCTGTTCTGACTATCATCCGGGAAGTGGAGCGACGAATCCCCCTTGATGCGGAGACAATCCGTCCCCCCCTTTGAAAAAGGGGGGTCAGGGGGGATTTCCGTCCAGTGACTCGGAAATCCCCCCGGATATCACTTCCATCATCCTTCTCTAGCATCTGGAGATCGTCGGAGCGGAGAAAACTAGACTGCCTGGACCTGCTTGCCGCGCAGCCTCTCCCACAGCGGACGTTCACTATCGGCCATCTGCCTACGGAGGCGGCGGGCCCGCTCTTTCAGCTTGCGGTTGTGTTCAATCACCGTGGGTCAAATCCCCCCTAACCCCTCTTTGAAAATGGGGGGAGGACAGAACCCGCTACCCAGCCCTTTATCGCAAAGCTACCGGAGGGCTACTCTCGCCGCGCACCTCCGAGACCTTGCCGTAGTAACGGTCCTCTTCGGTTATGGGGAAGCGCACGCGCTCTCCGGTGAGGGCGGCCTTGTAGAGGCCCATCACCATCTCGATGGACTTGCGGCCTTCGGAACCTGTGACGGCAGGCACTCGCCCGGCCTGGAGTGACTTCAGCACCTCGCCGATCTGGGCGGCATGGCCGCCGTGGGCAGGCTCGGGGATGCGAGACTCGGCCCACTCCTTGAGCTCTTTCGCCTTCTCCTCGTCGACGGCAGCCATTCCGCGACCGCGCTCTTTGGTGACGTGCACGTCCCAGGGCAGTGTGACGGAGGCCTCGTCGCCGCAGATCTCTAGTCGATTGAGGTTTTGGTGGAGGCTGACCGAGCTGGTCATCTGCCCCAGGGCGCCGTCGGGGAAGCGCAGCATGGCAATTGAAAGGTCCTCCACCTCTATGTCGTGGGTGAACGAACCCATGTCTGCGGAGACGCTCTCGGGGAGCCCTCCCATCAGCCACCCGTACAGGTCCACCGGGTGAATCGCGTGGTTCAGGGTGGCTCCGCCACACTCCTTCTCCCACGTCCCGCGCCACCAGAGGTCGTAGTAGGTTGGCCCTCGCCACCACATGGCGTCCATCTTTGCGAAGATGATGCGGCCCAGCTTGCCCTCGTCTATGAGGGCCTTGGCCATCAGGGAGTCCCTGAAGTAGCGATACTGGAAGACTTGCGACAGCGTCTTTCCGTTGCTGCGAGCAGCCTCGATCATGGCGTCGCACTCCTGGAGGCTACCCGCCATCGGCTTCTCGCACAGGACGTGCTTTCCGGCCTGCAGAGCGTCAATGCTGTTCCTGGCGTGCTCGAAGGGAGGGGTGCAGACGCTGATGAGGTCGATGTCATCCCGGGCGAGCATCTCCTTGTAGTCGGCGTAGTGGGACGGGGCCCCGAACTCCTCGGCCGCCTGCCGCGCCGTGTCCTCGTGGATGTCCGCGAAGGCCACGATCTCGGCGCTCTCCGGGAAGGCCTGGTACGCCCTGGCGTGCGTGCGCGCGATGTTCCCCGCCCCTATCATTCCGACACGTATTCGATCGCTCATTTCACACGCTCCTTCGGTGGTCGGATGGTCTTCGCCATCTTACCACAGAGGCCGGACCTGAGACCCGTCGGAGGCTATGGACAGCGCTCGACGGGGAGTGATAGGATTCATTTGAGTCGGAGGATTCAGTGAGGGAGGCGACCATGGCAGACACCGTTGGACTGGGTTTAGTGGGCAGTGGATTCGCGGCGCGGTTTCATATTGAAAACTACCTCCGCGTACATGGCGTAGGCGTGCGCCTCGTGGGGGTCTACAGCAGGCGCCCCGAAGCGACCAGCGAGTTCGCGAAAGAGTACGGGTTCGAGAAGACTTACGGGAGTCTTGCGGAGATGCTCGCCGACCCCGACGTGGACATGGTGGACACCTGCATTCCGAACGTTTTCCACGAAGAGATGGCGGTGCAGGTGCTGCAGGCCGGCAAGCACGTCGTCGTCGAGAAACCCTTCGCCGGCTCCTTTACTCCAGGGAAAGATCCGGAGGACTGGCAGAGGTGCCTGGACGAAGGTCTGGCCAGCGCCGACCGCATGATCGAGGCCGAACGGGCATCGGGCAAGCGGATCATGTACGCCGAGAACCTGGTCTACGCACCGGGCGTCCAAAAGGCGAATCGGCTTCTCGCGTCCGCAAAGACATCCATCCTGAGGATGGTGGGCGAGGAGTCCCATAGCGGCACCCACTCGCCCTACGCGATGAAGTGGGAGACCAGCGGCGGCGGCAGCCTCTATAACAAGGGATGCCACTCCCTTGGCGCGATGCTCTACCTCAAGTACGAGGAGGGCCTGCGACGTCTAGGGAGGAGAATTCGCCCAAGCTGGGTGGTTGGGACGGTGGCCAACATCACCCACAGCGAGGCGTTCCTCAGCGAGTCCCCCTCGAATATCCGCACTGGCTGGACCGACTGTGAGGACTGGGGAATGCTCGTCCTGGGGTTCGACGATGGCTCGGTGGCGCAGATCAGCGCCGCGGACATCGTCCTTGGCGGCATCCAGAACCTCCTCTCGGTCTACGCGGGCCGAGCGGCCATCCACATCGGAAATAACCCCAACAACGCCATGCTCAGCTATGCCCCCGACGAAGACGCCTTCGCTGACGAGTACATCAGGGAGAAGGTGGAGACGAAGGCAGGCTGGCAGTTCACCAACCCCGACGAAGACTGGATAAACGGCTTCCCCCACGAGACCCAGGACTTCTGCGAGGCTGCGACCACAGGGAGGGAGCCGATATCAGGCAGCTTCCTCGGCCGAGACGTCGTGGCCGTGTGCTACGGCGCGTACCTCTCGGCCGCCACAGGAAGACGCATCGACGTCCCCACGGGTTGAGGCAGGAGTGTCCAGGGCGCCCTTCGACAAGCTCAGGGTGAGCGGAATCGGAGGTCACGCCCGCTCATGGTGGGCCTGTCGAACCATGCCGTGAGGATGTTGGACTGGCTCTGAAGTAGGAGGCCATATCAAATGAAACTCGGGCTCGTTACGTACAACATCGCCAGGGACTGGGACGTAGGGACGATAATCGATCGATGCCAGGCCGCCGGCTTTCAGGCTGTGCAGCTCCGCACCCAACACGCTCATGGGGTCGAGGTGGCGCTCACCGCGGGCCAGCGGGCCGAGGTCAAGCGCCAGTTCGCGGAGTCGGGGATCGAGGAGATCAGCCTTGGCTCCACCTGTGAGTACCATTCCCTCGACGCCAACGAGGTCAAGAGCCAGGTGGAGACGACCAAGAGGTTCGTGCAGCTGGCTGCCGACATCGGCGCCGTCGGCGTCAAGGTGCGTCCCAACGGGCTGCAAGAGGCAGCGGGCGTGCCCAAAGAGAAGACCCTTGACCAGATCGGCCTGGCGCTGCGCGAGTGCGGAGAGTTTGCCGATGGGTACCCCGTCTCCATCTGGGTCGAGGTCCACGGTCCGGACACGATGCACCCACCCAACATCCACCACATCATGAAGACCGCGGACCACCCCAAAGTCGGCGTCTGCTGGAACTCGAATGCGACGGACGTGGTGGACGGGTCGGTGAGCGGGTACTTCAACCTTCTGAAGCCGTGGATGCAGTCGGTGCACATCACCGAGCTGACGAATCCCGCCTACCCCTGGAGGGAGCTGTTCCGGCTTCTGAGAGAGTCGGACTACGCCGGGTATTGTCTGGCCGAGCTCCCCTACGAGAGTGCCGAGCCCGAGAGGTTCTTGAGCTACTACGCCGCGCTCTGGCGCGAGCTCAACCGCCCTGCGGCCGACGAGTAACCCAGAGCGACGGGACCGAGGAGGGGAGTTATCAGATGGTAGGGTCGAGCACAGGTGAAGAGTGGGAGCTGATCGCCGACGGGCCGGGCCATGCGATCATGCAGAGATACGAAGAGGCATCGCTCGAGCCGGGCGAAGTGCGTCTACGCAGCGTGTTCAGCGCGGTCAAGCACGGCACGGAGCTTCGCGGGTATCGGTCAGATACAGCGGACGCGAGCGCTCGCTGGGACTGGGACCTGAGGCTTCACGTCCGAGGTGAGGTAGAGCGCGGCCGGTTCCCCATGCGACTGGGGAATATCTGCCTGGGGGTTGTGACGGAGACCGGCCAACAGGTGAGCGATTTCAAAGTCGGAGACACGGTGTTCGCCCACCTGCCTGTGAGGGCAACGCACGTCGTATCCGCCGATCGACTGCAAATCGCTCCAGAGGGTGTTTCACCACAGGCCCTGATGTACTCGGACCCGGCAGGTGTGGCCTTCGGAGGGGTCCGGGACGCGACCGTGCGCCTGGGCGACCGGGTAGCTGTGTTCGGGCTCGGTGCGATTGGACAGATGGCCGTCCAGATTGCCCGGGTGGCCGGGGCTAGCTGGGTGGCGGCCATAGACCCCATCGATATGCGCCGCGACGCCGCGGCTCGCCACGGCGCCGATCTGGTGATCGACCCGACAAAGGAAGACACAGGGCTGTTGATCAAACAGAGTACAGGCAGCCTGGGCGTCGACGTGTCACTGGAGACCAGCGGCTCTTACGCAGCGCTGAACGACGCGCTCCGCGCCACCAAGTATCGAGGCACGGTGATGTCGTCGGCGTTCTACACGAGCTCGGTCCAGGGTCTGTCCCTGGCCGGCGAATGGCACCGCAACCGGATTCACATTGTATCGAGCCGGTCCGACAGCGAGCCGCAGCCGGAGCACGGCTGGGACGTCGCACGGATTCGGGACGAGGCGCTTGCGCTGCTCGTGGCAGGGCGGCTCCAGGTCGACGACCTGATGACACCGATCGTTCCGCTGTCCCAGGCTGCGGACGCCTACCAGGCCATGAACGAGCACCCCGAGCGAGGCATCAAGCTGGGTATCGATCACTCGATGGAGGAGTAGGTGACATCTTTGAGACGCCGGTTGCGCGATGAAGCGGCCTCTAGTTCTAGCGTCACATAAATGGCTTGATACCCGGTCCGTCATCCCGGCGAAGGCCGGGATCCAGGCAACGTTTCTCTGGATTCCGGCTTGCGCCGGAAAGACCATCGTGGCGAGGGGATGTCGCACAATTTCGCCGATGTAACGCTATCTACAAGACGGTACATTAAGAAGGAGTGGACCTCGTGAAAATAGGATGCTGTGCATACTCGTACCGTAAGCACCTGACCTCCGGGGACATGACGATGGAGGGCTTCATAGATCTGGCTGCAGAGGAAGGGTTCGAAGGGGTTGAGCTCACCAACTACTACTTCACCTCGTCGGACGCCGACTACCTCCACTCATTGAAGCGACGCTGCCTGGTCAACGGGCTGAGCGTCTCCGGGGCCGCGATCCGGAGCCAGTTCACGCTGGCCGACGCATCCGAGCGGGCGGCACAGGTGGCGACGGTGAAGGAATGGATCGGCCACTCTGTGGAGTTGGGTGCCCCGGAAATGAGAATTTTCGCTGGCAATACCCCGGAAGGCCACACCGACGAAGAGGCATTCCACTGGACTGTTGAGGGCCTCATTGAGTGCGCCAAGGTAGCGGCCGAAAGGGGCGTCGTCCTTGCGCTCGAGAATCACGGCGGCATTACGCTCACCGCCGGCCAGGTCATTCGACTGATCGAGGCCGTCGACTCCGAGTGGCTGCGACTGAACATGGACACAGGTAACTTCAGAGAGGACCCCTACGAAGAGATGACCAGGACGGCCCCTCTCGCCGTGACCGCTCACATGAAGGCGGCCATACCGATGCCGGAGGGAAGAGTGCCGGTGGACGTCGCGCGGGTGATTGGAACGCTGCACAAGGCCGGTTACCGGGGGTTCGTGAACGTGGAGTACGAGGAGGAGGAGGACCCCATGACCGGTGTTCCGAAGCTGATGGCTCAGATGAAGTCGGCACTGGCCAACCTGGCTTAGCCTATACGGCCCTTCCGCCCGTCGAGAGGTCCTCTCTCGGTCTGCTCGTGGGTTGGCCTGGTCTTGGTCTACGTTCATCACATGGACATTGATGCGCGGTGCCCGATGGCTGCGGACGGCCTAGCCAAGAGGACTCTCCAATGACTGAGGCTCATGAAGCAAATCGTCGATACTGGAACGCCGAGGCACCCCGTTGGGAGGAACTCAGCGATCGTGACGGCCTCTGGCGCAGGTGTCCCGAGCACCCTGAGATAGCATTCGAAGGAGGAGCGCTCGAGACAATCCTGTCATCCACGGGGGAGTTGGCCGACCGGGACGTGTGCATCATTGGAAGCGGCGATAACTATGCGGCGTTCGCACTCGCGGGCTTGGGTGCAAGAGTCACATCGATCGACATCTCGGAAGAGCAACTGACAGTAGCGGCAAGGCGGGCAGCATCCCTCGGCTTGGAAATTGACTTCGTCCGAGCGGATGCTGCCGATCTCCAGGGGCTCCCAGACCAGGGCTTCGATCTTGTGTGCTCTACGAACGGATTCTTTGTCTGGATCGCCGACCTGGACCGTGTCTTCGCTGAGGTGCACCGCGTACGGCGCTCGGGAGGATTCTATGTCTTCTATGACGTCCATCCATTCCAGCGACCATGGCAGGATCAGGAGCGACCACTTCAGATGCGCAAGCCGTATTGGGACACGGGACCGTATGAAATCGATGGCGATGCCCAGAGCTTCGAGTTCAACTGGACGCTGGCTGACCTCCTCAATCCCCTGGCACGGGCCGGGCTGAGGCTCAGCAAGATCGTCGAATCCCCGGCGGCGGACTCTCGATTCTGGGAGTGGCCTTCATACCAGCCTGGGTTGCGCACCAGCCTCCTAGACTGGAGAGAAAACCCTAGAGCGGGTCTGCCAGTGTGGCTCACGGTAGCGGCGCAGAAAGCGTGAGGGTCCAATTATCAAGGCGGCGCGCTTTCTGGTAGTGTCCTAATTTGACCTGATGGCTCGCCAGTCTTTGGTAGCCTCTTGCAATGCATCCCACGCATTATGTTCGCGAGTCTGGGCAGCTCGCAGGTCCATCATGTCGTCGGGACTATCGGGCCACTTTTCAGGAATAGGCATCCGCCCATCGTCGCCAATTGGACCGGAGGGAGTAAACTTCAAGCTCTCCAGACCGGCCTCAAAGCGTGCCTGTTTCCAGTCCTCTAGCCTGTTGAACACCAATTTATAAGCTTCATCTTCGGCTTCTTCGGGTGTTGTCACTGTTGTCCTCCCTGTGTTCTTGAACGATAGCGGCCCTGACAGCCTGCATGCGGGCGAACTCAAGGAGGCCGCTTCCTCTCGCCAGGCGGTTCACCGCCGGCACGGTCAGGCAAGACTTCATCCTTTGAGTATTCTTACCACACTCGAGGGGAAGAACCTGGAGACAAGCTGCTAACGCTGCTGTAGGACGTTGCCGGAGAGCTCGGTGATCCGGTCTACGCGGACCAGGACTGCAAAGCCCGTTCGGTCTGGGTCGCGGTCCATCTCGGCCTCGACGGTCCTACCCATCACCTCGTCACGGACATCCCCCGACTCGTGGACGGTGGCCGTGCCGTGGAACCGCCAGGTGGTGCGCTTGGCGGGATTGCGATAGAGGATGACCACCTGAGGATTCTCGCCGATGTTCTCCAGTGCCGACCGTTTGGCCCGCTCCCAGTAGGCCAGCGTGCCCTCGTCGTAGACCAAAACGCTGCCTTTCAGGCTCATCTGTGGCTCCCCATCGCCGGATGCCGTGCCAAGGATGCACGGCGCGCGGTCGGCGAGGGCGCTGTCTATCAGCTCCTTCATTTCACCCGTGATCGACACTGCCATTGTTCTCTCTCAGGCCCCTTCAGGGCTCGCGTCTTCGGCTAAATGTTCCCGCACCGGTCATCTCCGCCTGAGGCGCTCGGCGATGCTTCAAGCCTATCACAGCTAGGATTGGAGGAAGGCGAAGCTCGACTCAAGGTTGTCCAACACGCGCGGGTCTGGCGGAATCTCCATGATCGCGGGGCCGGAGTAGCCTCTTGCCTGCAGCATGCTCAGCATTCGCCGGCAGTCCAGGTCCCCGGTGTCGACGCTGTGGTAGGGCTGGCCGTCGCGGATCTGCTTGAAGTGAACGATCTTGATCATGTCCAGAGGGACGGCCTCGAGCTCGTCCAGTGGGTCTGAGTCGGGGTATGAGCGGAGCTGGTTGGTAGGGTCGGGACAGAGCCCCAGGTATCCGGCGTCGCTCGGCGACATTCTGGCTCTGGCGTGCGCGACCAGCATGGCCATGCTGCGTATCGGAAGCCCCGAGTTCTCCATCGACAGGACCACTCCGTGCCGAGCGGCCTCCGTGGCCAGGCCGGCTACGGCCAACGCCTCTTCCGGGATGTCGCCGGCAGAGTCCCAGGGGGCCTCGAACCGGCCGGGGTCCACGACCCTGAGGTGGGGTGCCGGTCCACCGACCGCCTTGGCCCCCTCCAACGCCGCCTGGAAGGGCTCGCCTTTGGGGTCGCTCTTCTTGGTCAGGCAGGGCCACACCATCGCCAGGTTGAAGGTCAGACCTGGAAAGTCCTCAGTCAGCGACCGGAGACGCGGCAGCACCGGCCGCCATCCCTCGCCCTCGCCCGTTTCGTACTCGCCCAGGCAGGTCTGACGCAGCTCGATATGCGCTGCGCCCCGCGTCTCGGCATCAACGACCAGCTCTCTCAGGTCGCTGGACTCCAGAAGGAGCCTCCAGGAGTTCGTTATTGCTCCGAATATCATTCTTTTGTCCTCCAATTGTAGTAAGTCACGCATGTCTTGATCATGGTTCTGGGACGGAGCGACAATCGGTTCCCCCGGTGACTCCGAAATTGCCCTGACTATCGTTTCCATCACGCGGGCCCGCTCGTTCAGCTTGCGGTTGCACTCGATCACCGTGGGTCAAATCCCCCCTAACCCCCCTTTTCCAAAGGGGGGGACAGAGCCGGCCCCCAGCTCTATTTTCACAGAGTTTCTTGACCGGGTGCATAGCGAGGCTCCCACGGCGGCACACATCGCCGAGCTACTCCGGCCATACCTTAACCGTGCCATACCGGCCGTCGTAGCCGGGTTCGATGGAGATATCACCAGACCGTACCCGGGCTAACGCCTCGGCGACCCGCTCCCCGGACACTCTAGCCACGTCGGCAACCGGCGTTTTCACCAGCACCGCGAGCTCGCTGCCTATCTCCTCGCACAGCTTGAAGTACTCCCTCTGAGTCGTCTTAGTGCTCGGGCCCACGCCAAGGCTCTCCGCGATGATCTGCTGGAGCGATATCAGCATCCGAAACGGGGGCCGTCCGTCGGCGCTGGCGGTGAGCCCGTCGTCGCGGGTGCGGACGTCGGCCGCCGGACGCGCGGCCAGCTCCTCCACGCGCTGCATCACCCCCAGGGTGAGCGGACGGCCGCACTCCGGACACCTGACGCCGACCTCCTCGAGCGCCCGGGGAGAGAGCGCCACGCCGCACTTGCGGTGGCCGGAGTAGTGGTACTTTCCCTCTTGAGGGAAGAACTCGACGGTGTAGTCGATGCTCTGGTCCTTTAGCGACTCCGCCAGCCCGTCATAGCTCGGCTCTCCTGCGAACACCGTGAGCTCTCGCCCCATCTTCGGCAACGAATGGGCGTCCGAGAAGGAGACGATCGACCGATTGTCCAGCTCGGGTATGCGGTGGTTCATGGCCGGTTCGCTGGAGAGGCCGGACTCTATGGCGTAGATGTGCTCACTCGCATCGCCGAAGCATTCCTCGAGTGAGTCGAAGCCCGACTTGGAGCCGAACACCCCGAACCAGGGCGTCCACGCGTGGGCCGGTATCACGAAGCACCGGGGGTCCAGGTCCATCAGGGTCAGCGTCAGGTCTCTTGCCGAAAGGTGGAGCGTCGGGCGGCCGTCGCTCCCCAGCTTGCCGTGCGGCGCCAGCGTCGAGTTGATGCGCTCCACAGTCTCAAGAGAGGGGGCGAAGACCAGCAGATGCACCCGCCTCTTGCGCCCTCCGACCTCTCCGAGGCAGTTGACCTCCGTGCCGAGGATGAACTTGATCCCGTCGTGCTCGTACAGGCCGTCGCCCGCTTCGCGAAGGGTACGCGCCGTCTCCTGAAACCAGGCCGGATGGGTGAAGTCGGCACTGGCCAGCAGGTCGATTCCCTTGATCCTGGCCCACCGCGCCATGGTCTCGAAGCGGAGCTCTTTGCTGGTGCCCCGAGCGTACGAGGAGTGCAGGTGAAGGTCGGCGACGTAGCTCACGCCGCGATCTTATCAGAGACGAAGTCTATTGTCCGGCCCTGGCCGCAGTGGTACCATCCGAGAGGGAGGGCGGGATTCCCAGGTTGACGCAATACGAGGAGGCGAGACCATGAGCACCCCTGTCAAGGTATCAGTCATCGGTGCGGGCAGCGCGCAATTCTCGCTCGGGCTGGTCAGAGACCTTTGTCTGACCGACGGGCTGGCGGGCAGCCAGGTCTCCTTCATGGACATCAATCGAGAGCGGCTGGACATGATTCACAAGCTCGCGTCCCGATATGCAGGCGAGCTGAGCGCGGACCTGAGGTTCGAGAGCACCACCGACCGCGCGATCGCCTTGCAGGACGCCGACTTTGTCATCAACACCGTCTACGTCAAAGGCCACCACCACGCCAGGGCAGCC
>Ga0310124_10003286_pt1 | contig 10918 bp, 8 predicted proteins | sample CB11b_AW_Bot5_MG_FD_203507 | JGI IMG/M metagenome (GOLD analysis project Ga0310124, IMG submission 203507) | Marine microbial communities from Western Arctic Ocean, Canada - CB11b_AW_Bot5 | ecosystem: Environmental > Aquatic > Marine > Oceanic | place: Canada: Western Arctic Ocean | collected...
GCTCGAAGTCCTTCAGATAGAAGTCGACATACATCCCTAGGGCATTTTCGAAGTGGCGCCAAGCGTCGTTCTTAGCACTCGGACACCACCAGCGGAACGACTCCACGCTATCGTTCTCATCGAAGGCGGTCACATTGTAGGAGTTTTCGCAGCCTGTATACTCGACCACCGGGTCGCCCACGCTCATCACCTGATGTGTCGTCTCAAAGGACAAGGTCTCATCTTCTGGAATGGTGAAGAAGTTCGAACCGCCCTGCCACCAATTCACATCGAGGAAGTCATTGCTCCACTCTTCACCGACATTCAGCGGAAAATCGTAGTCCTCGCGAGGTTCGTAGAATGAATCGGTGACTGTGACTTCCGCTACGTCGATGTATTGGGAGGGGTTGATCCAGAACTTTACATGCATGTATACCTCATTCCTGATGGTTGCGAGATCACCGGCTCGAATGATGTCAGAGGAGGTATAATCTACCGTGATATCACCGAGAGTGCCGCTCAATGTGATGTTCAGACCGACGAACTGTCCTTCCGATTTCACCCGGTAGGCAACCGAACTGTGGTTGTCCACCGTCCATGTGGTCAAGTCATCCACCCACATGTCCAACTCACCTATCAGCGCCTCAGCGTCGGTCTCCACCCCTGAGTTGCTGATCATCTCAGCGACATCAAAGAAGCCGTCGTAGGTCCAACGGTCGCCTTTGTGAAGGACGGGCACATCGACATCGGCGTCAGATAATCGAGCACCGGCAAACTGCTCGTCCTCCAAGTTCTGTGGGGGGGCCTTGTCCGGTTCACCCAATGCGAGCACACCGATGCTGCCGAACAGCAGCAAGAGCACTAGAACAAGCGAGGAGAACATTCGGTGGTTGGCGGGTTGGCTGCCCATGTAATGGGCAGGCTACTTGGGATTCATCAACCATCCCCTTAGGGTCAGAGAGATTTGCGAGCCGGCTCAAAGGTCGAAATCGAGGCTGTCAGCAAGCCCGGGCGGGGCTTGAGATTGCTCCTCAAGCCATTCATGGCCATACCATTCCCACTGCTCCTGAGTCCAGCCGGGAGGCAGCCCCTCGGCGGGGATTTGAGGTGGTGGCCCGGTGGGCGCATCAGGGGTGTCAGCGAGAGGGGCAGCTACCTCCGATGTGGTTTGTCCACCGTCAACGGTTCCCTCCACTCCCCCACCGACCGGCTGGAGAGCGTTGTCGAGCAATGCGGGCGCCGCATCCTGTTGGGCATTTTGAGGCCCATCAAAGGCATAATTCGGCGGCGCAGAGGTTAGTGGAGTCTCCTCAAACAGAGCACCACCAGAGAGCCAATCTTCACCTTGTGGTCGACCACTCCGTCTCATCGTGGTGAAAGCCAAGATACCTAGCAGCGCAACCAGAACGAGACCCAATATGATGACGTAATTGCTTACACCGGCAGTGTTCTTGTCGAACCATCCCAAGAGACTCTTCTCGTCCGGCTCGACAACGATGGTCAGGTCAACTGTCGAAGTGGTCGACTCGTCGGAGACTCGCAGGCGAATGTTCTTGGTTCCTGCTGTGAGGAAAACATGGCGTAATGGCTGATTGATCTCGGTCGTCAACTCGATGTCATTAGCTGGGTCGCCATCATCGTCCCAGTCAGACAATGTGTCTAGGTCCCACTCAAATCGTAGGTTGGACATGTCTGATGCCGAGTCGCTCGTCCCGTTGGTCCAGATGACTATCTCCTCTCCAACCTTCAAGGTGAGATGCTCGGCCTCCGCCATTGCCTTGGGAGGCCGATTGACGACTGACACATTGACGAATGCATCAGCCTGTTCGTTGTCGTCGTCGGTGACATGGAAGCGGACCTTGTGCTCACCATGCACTGCCCATGCGTGAGCGAGATGGGCTCCCTCATAATCGCAGTCATCCATGAAGTCACCGTTTTCGTCTAAGTCGACCATGAAGTCGATGTCCCAGCAGACCCTCAATGAATCTAGGTCGGAAGAGGTGTCCGAGTAGACTCCGGTCAACTCCACAGGATCATCTTCTGCAATCATCATTGGTAGGCCAAACGGTTCAACTGTCGGGGCGACATTCTTCACCTCAAGCCAGCCGTTCACAACGCCGGAACTCTCACCATCGTCATCGATGACCTCCATCGCGATGATGTGCCCTCCGGACTCCTGCCATGTGACTTGAATCTCAGAACTCGGACCTACCGTCTCAAGGTACCAGTTCGGGTCGATGTCCAGATCGGGCTGCCATCCCCAAGAGAGCGAGTCCATGTCGTTGAGAGAGTCGTGAGCGTCCCCTCGGAGGGTGATTGGCTCATCTTCGAATATCTCCCAAATCGGCGGTGTTCTGTTACTTTCATCGAGTACCTGCTCATCACCTCGCCACATCGTAATCCGGGCATCGCTTGGCGCGATGTTGGTCACCAACAGGTCGAACCAGTTGCTCGTCGTCGCGAAATCATCATCCTCGACAGTCACCCGCATCTGGAACATTCCCTCCTCAAGAGGAGTGACCGTGCACTCCATCCCGACTAGACCCTGCTCACATTCGTATGCGATCCCGTCACTCCGCGAAGGAGGCTGCCAAAGTAGGTCGACGGGGGCGTTCGGGTTTCGTGTGTCAGGGTCACCGGAGTCGTGGGCGTCGAAGGTGATCGTGCTCTCAACGGCGATGGCCGGCTTCGGCGAAGTGATGTTTACCCATGGGACGCGGTTTAGGATGGTCACGGTGATTTGGGCGAAATCTTGGTCGTTCTCGTCATCGGTCACGGTCAGCCATACATGGTATTGGCCGTCGTCGTCCCAACTGTTCTCAAGAAGACAGTCATCCTCCTCAAAGGTCTCGTTCGTCGCCACATCCACCTCCACCACGAAGGTGCAGTGAGGGCTTCCTCCGTCCGGATCGATGCTGTTCCTCGCATCGAGCGGAATCATCGTCATCGTCTTGGTCGCCGGAGGTTGAATCAGATTCGCTTCGGGGAGCCGACCGATGAACATCTCGAACTCGCCGATGTCATTCGACTGGTTTGCATCATCGGTCATCAAACCGTCGGGGTCTACTTCGAATATGATTGAAACATCTCCTACCGGTTGAGTTGGTGGCACATTCCAAGTGATGGAGACTAGAGCCTCCTCTTGCGAGGCCAACTCCGGTACTGGCACCCGGCTTGTGGTGCCGTCTGGTGCGGTAACCTCCAGTGTCGAGGTAGGGCCAGCGAAGATTCCCTTGTTCAGGATGGGAACGGAGAACTCCAATGAGTCGCCAGGAATAGCGGTGTAGCCAATCACGGAATTCAGTGAGACCGTGTGGCCATCCCTCGTCCGTTCCACGGAAACCCCGACGGGACGAGGCAGGTAATCCAACAGTGCCAACTGGTCGTCCAAGGTGATGGTGTCGACGCCTACTTTCTTACTGCCGCTCATCCAAGCGATGACGCCGTGGCTGGCGTAGTCGGTAGTGGTCGGAGACGGATCGAGAGCGCTGCCGGTGTTGAAGACGACATGGGCCGAACCGTTTGCCGCAGTGGTCAACGAGGTCGAGTAGCCAATGCACTCGTAGCGGAATTGAACGGTCTGCCCGTTGAGCGGGTTTCCGCTAGCGTCAGTCACATTGACCCATGCTGACAAGTTGGCGTTGGGAACCCATATTGGATAATCCAAGTCGACATCGATGTTCGTGCTGCGTTGTACTGGAGTGATGCTCTTCAACTTGAAGTCTATTTCCAGACCCAATTCAATCTCGATGTGGCGCCACGCATCGTTGCTGACAGCGGGGCACCACCACTGAAACCCGTCTGGAGTGCCGTTGGAGTCGTACGAAGTGACATTGTAGGAGCCTGCACAGCCAGTACCGTAGGGTACATTTGGGTCACCATATGCCACTACACCGTGACCGCTCGAGCCCTGCTCAACGCTGTCCTCGGGGATGGGGAAGTAGTCTGACGCACCGGCCCAAGATAGAGAATTAGTGTAGTTGTTAGTCCAAGCCTCACCGACCCTAAGTGGGAAGTCATACTGCTCTCGAGGAGGGCTGTATTCGTTGGTGATAATCATCTGTCCGACATCGACAGCAAAAATTCCGAAGGCGTAGAATGTGACATCGATATCCATCGTCATCTGGACCGTGGCCAGATCGCTCACTCTGACGAAGTCGGTCTGGTCGTAGTCAACATCGAGGTTTCCGTTGGTGCCGTCCAAGCTGACACCGTTCGCCTCGAACAATGCGTGGGAACGGACCTTGTAGACCAGCGTACTCTGGTTCTCGACGGTCATGAACAAGATGTCTTCAACCCACATGTCGAGGTCGCCGGTGAGTGTTTGGATGTTGGAGGATACGCCGCTGTTGGCAAGCAAGGTTGCCACATCCATGTATCCATCGTAAGTCCAAAGGTCATTTACTCTCCAAGAAGGAACATCAGCATCCCCACCTGAGGCCCGAGCCTCAACCCAAAACACCTTTTCGGGGGACAATTCGGAGATGTCATCGTGTTCCAGCGATGCCATGCCAGACCAACCACTGACCAACAGTAGCAAAACCACAAGCAGAGAGCCCTGCAGTCCATGACCGCCTCTATCCAACCGACCCATGTGTTCGGCAGACCCTCTTCCATTCATCAATCAATCCCCGCCATGGCTGATGTAAATCAGCCGAAATGGAGCCACAATCGGACCAAACTGATTGTCACTCCACCATACATCCAGACCAGCATCAACCGCCGGGTGAACTCGGTCGCCGGTCGCCACCCCGTGAACTTCTCAAAGATCTCCTTCACGAACCACCCCTCCTCATGGTCTGGAGTGAACTCCTCACCCAAGAGCTGGACCTCCCAGGTGGTGAAGATGCAGCGGCGCTCATTCAGTCGCCAGTGGATGCGTGTAATCAGAACGAACGGGGCGTGGAACAGCCAGGATCGCCACCACGGCAGCGCCCAGCCGATGATGATGAAGATGAAGTATGCGTAGTGGGCTAACCGAGTCAGGGATGCGAGGACCCGGCGCACGCCGACACCTCAAATGACGAACAGCCTGAGGGCAGAAAGCACCCATGCGAGGTACATCCCTGCCTCCGCTACCAGTACAACTGTCTCCTCAGAAGGTGATCGGCTTCCCAAAAGGGCGACTGAAATTCGGTGAAGAAGACCCTGCTGTTCTTGTGTGCCCGCGTTGGGATTACCACGCAACTTCGCTTCGAGTGTTGAGAGGAAGCAGATGTTGTCGTTGGTCATCCAATGTATCTTCATGGTAGGGACGAGAAACAATGTCAGCCACCACGACTGCTCCCCTGGCAGGGCCCAGCCGACCAAGGTGTAAATTGGAATTGAGGTATGAATCCACTTCACCAAATCTGCGAAGAAGAGAGAGAGGGCGCGCACCTCCACCTCAGGCAGAAAATCGGCCGTAGCACCCTCACCCATGATTATCCCAAACCTTCCCAAGTTATGAGCACACGCCCTGCGATTTTTCCACTATCGGGGTTGGCAATCAATCCTCAAGAGAATCTCAATATCTAGAGGCGAGAAATCCTATTCAGAGTAGGTCGGCGAGTTCGTCTTGGATGATTTGGACGGCCTCAAGAATCTCATCCTTGTGGCGGGCACCGGTAATCACCATCTTGCCGCTGCCGAAAATCAGGCAGACAACCTTTGGAAAGTCCAATCTGTAAATTAGACCGGGGAACTGCTCGGGCTCGTACTCGACCTTGTCGAACGGAAGGTGGAATGTCAGGTTGTTGAGGTTCAATCGGCGTGGCAACCCTGCTAGAGGGTCGTCAGCATGCAGTTTCCGCTTCTCTACATCATCATCCTCTTTTTGTTCGTCGGTGGCCAGAATGAGCTTATCGCCATCTTCGATGACCATGATGTTTTGGTCGTCGAATCGGGCTCGGCCATCGTAGTCCTCGGGGTAGTGGAGAGCGTAGGTCGCAACCATGTTTTGCACTTCGATTTGAACATCATCGAGATCCCAAGTCTCGATTCCGGCAGCCCGCAGGTCGCCAATCATTCGCTCGATTCCTGTCTTGATGTTGTCTCTGTTCTTTCCGCCAGTGCAGACGGCACGGCCGGAGCGGAACATTAGGATAGCCAACTTTGGGTCGACCACACGGTAAACCACACCGGGGAATTGTTCTGGCTCGTACTCGCAATTAAGTTGGATTGCGATGTCCGGGAGGTCGAGTTCTTCAGCCACACGAGTGGAGGCTACCACATTAACGACAGTTAGGCGTTCTTCATCACTGCTCATGCGGCTCGCCACCTTCGCACCCTATTTAAAGGGCATTACTTAAGAAATCACGCTTTCGTCCAATTTCCCAATTGAAAAATCAATTTTCACGGTGATTCTTCAATTCTCACTCCGGGGGCTCCAAGTGGGGTGATGATGACCCTGCCGCCACGCATCTCAATCGCCTCCGCCGTCGCCTTGGGATTGAGGGTCAGAGCAATCATGCAGCCACCCCCACCCGCTCCGGTCAGCTTCGCTCCGAGCGAGGTCGGGCGAGCGACCTCTACTAGTCGATCCAACTCGGGACAGGATACCTCGATTTCCTGCAGCAGTGAGTGAGCCAAGTCCATCAAGTCGCCAACCTCCTCCAAGTTTCCGACTGAAAGTGCGGCGACCCCTGCCCTAGCGACAACACCCATCTTCGTAATCTCCTGACGGAGTTCGGGTCGCTGGGTGAGCAACTCAGCTACGCCAGACACCATCTTTCCAGTGGGTGAGTGGATTCCCGTACTTCCTACGACGAGCCAAGCATCTTTGGCGCGCTCGGCCAAATCGACGGAATGTATCTCCCAACTAAATTCTCCATCGGGAGTCTCCAGAGTTCGGGTGTAGCGCCAGTCAGCAAACGATTCTTTCTCGTCTGAGAGCATTACACAACCACCCAAGGTAGCAGTACTGGTGTCGACTGGGCTCGCTCTCCCCTTCTGCGCCGCCGCCTCAGCCAAATGTGACAATGTCGCAATTCGCTCAGAATCCATTTCGTCGCCCACCAGCTGCAATAGCCCGGCGCAGGTTGCTGCGGAAAGAGCAGCGGAGGAGCCCAACCCCGCAGCAGGGAACAGTTCGCTCTGCACCAGCAGCGAATGAGGGGGCGACTCAGCGCCTACGACCGCATCACGCAACGAGACGACATGCGGGTGGCGCTCAGCGATCAACGGATTACCATCCAACTTCCACTCACCCTTGCAAGGGGCCATGGAGACTTGCACCCTAGCATCGATTGCAACCGCGACCGCAGGCTCTCCGTAGACCACGGCGTGCTCACCGAACAGGATACACTTGCCCGGAGCAGAGGCGCGCACCATGTGGGCCTGTCAGCCGCTTCCGGCCATAGGGGTTGGGGGGGAGCGGTTGGTTGAAGGGCGTTCTCTCAATCGGCATAACACGCCGGACTTCCACCGGCGGTGAGGCGGTCGAGATGGAACATCCACTCCTCCTCTCCTACGGCCCGATTCCGGGTTGGGTGATTCTCCTTGTTCTAGGCGGCACGTCGATTGGATTCTTCGCCATCCAAGTGACGAAGGCGACCCGGCTGGTAATGCTCGGCACATCCGACTCCCGATTCGACTCATGGGGCGTCCGCGTGCGCGAACTCATCATTGGCTGGCTCGGTCAGAAGAGGGTTCTGGAAGACCGCGTAGTAGGCACGATGCATGTGCTGATGTTCTGGGGATTCCTGATGCTCTCCACTGACATGTTCGACCTCGCCACTGCCAATTTCTTCTCCGACAACATCCTCCCAAGTGTCCTCCTTGGCCCGTGGAACGGAATTGTGGAACTCGGCTATTCCCTCGCCTTTGTCGGCTGTTTGGCAGCACTCATCCGACGGGTGGTTTTCTCGCCCGAGAAATTGAAGGGAGAGTCCCAATGGGAAGGGAATTTCATCTTGATTCTGATTCTTACGATTACGACGACTGCCTTCGTGATCGAAGCCTATGAGACGCCCTCTCAGACTTGGGAACCTATCGGAGCGTGGGTAGCGGCGAATGGTGTCACACAGGGGGCGGTCACCGGCGCCTATTGGGCCCACATATTGGCGATATGCCTCTTCTTTGTGCTGATCCCACTATCCAAGCACATGCACCTTGTGATGGCATTTCCAAATGTCTTCTTCCACGACACTGAGCCGCTGGCGAAGATGCGCCCGCTGGCGGTCGGCGAGGATGGCAAGGCGGTGCCGCTTGAGGACCTCGACATCGAGACCTTCGGTGTCAGTCAGTATCAGCAATTGACTTGGAGACAACTCATCGACGGCTGGTCCTGCACCAGCTGCGCCCGCTGTCAGGATGTCTGCCCGGCCTACGAATCAGGCAAGGGACTCAACCCGATGCAGATCATCCATGATGTTCGAGACTACGCAAACGAGCACGCTCCAATCCTACTGAAGGGGGATACTCCAGGAGAGAGCATCATCGACCGCTTCACCACCGAGGCGATTTGGGCCTGTACCACCTGTCACGCCTGCATGGATGCCTGTCCGCTCTACATCGAGCATGTTCCGAAACTGACCGATGCCCGCCGCCACCTGATGATGGAGGCGATGGATTACCCCGAACAATTCAATGTGGCCCTTGGAAATCTTGAGACGAATTCCAACCCGTATGGCTTTGGGGCGCACGAGCGTGGCGACTGGGCGGCTGACTTGGATGTCAAAATTGGCGAGCCGGCGGAATACATCTACTTCGTAGGCTGTGCAGCGTCGTTTGACGAGCGCAACCAAAAGGTCGCGAGGGCGACGATTTCTCTGCTCAAGAAGGCCGGTTTGGATGTCGGGATCCTCGGCATGCAGGAGGGCTGCTCGGGGGACTCAGCGCGGCGGATGGGCAACGAATACCTCTTCCAGATGCTGGCCGAGACAAACATGTCGACCTTCCAGGAACTCGGCGTCAAACGCATCGTCGCATCCTGCCCGCACTGCTTCCACACGCTCGGCAAGGAGTACGGTGACTACGGTGGTGATGAGTTGGAGGTCTTCCACCACTCAGAGATTCTCGCTCTGCTCCAGAAGGAAGGCAAGTTGCCCGACGTAGAGCGCGATGGTGAGAATAAGATCACCTTCCACGACCCATGCTACCTCGGTAGGATAGGGGGCATCACCGAAGAGCCCCGCTCGATTATCGGTGGAGTCGACGTAGAACCCGCCCGCTCGGGCAAGGACTCCTTCTGCTGTGGTGCGGGCGGCGCCCAGATGTGGATGGAGGAGGACCCGGACAAGCGGGTCAACGAGATTCGAGCGAAGGAGTTGGCTGCGACCGGATGCGACACCGTCGCGGTCGGTTGTCCATTCTGCTCAATCATGGTCGATGACGGGCTGAAGAGCGTCGGTGCGGAAATGGATGTCAAGGATGTCGCTGAGATTCTCTGGGAGCAGATTAAGGCGAAGGATGACGAAATCCAAGTAGCCCTTGCATCCGCCGAATGATCACTCTTCTGCTTCACGCATCTTGCGGATGTGAATGAACGACTTCACGCAGACGAAGGTGTAGAGGCCACCGAGCACCAGCAGCAGAAGGTGGGAGAAGAACGCGAGGTCGTAGTCCCCACCTAGCATTGTGAAGAGGCGAGCCCCTCCTAGAGCGGAGAGCAGACCGAAAACGACTGCGATGTGCATGAACATCTTGCGCTTCTCAGGTATCTTCTCGGAGAGGGATCCCATGAGGAGGATGGGCGCACCCATGAAGGTCGGAATCATCGCCGTGATGCTTGCCATGTCACTGATGACATAGGCGGCGATTCCCCACACTGCGAGGATGCCTCCAACGATCATCGACAATTTCGGTACGGTCAGGCCACAACACTGGAACTCTTCCATGGACTCCCGCAGTTGAGGGGCTTCGTCAATGTTGCTCATTCACTTGCTCCGGTGATGAACATGAAATTACATTCAGGCGAACACACCTTCCCATCGCTGAATGATGGCGAGGAACGGAGAATCATCTCCAGGCACCGACAGTGCCGGTCATCTCCTCGGAAAGGCCCCAAAGCCGTGCTGCATCCTCATTATTCCTGGCCCGACCAGTCGGTTTTGCAGGCTTGCAGTTGTGGCAATACTCGCCTGTCAACCCTTCAGCCTCCTCCGAGACAGCCAACCAAACCACAGTCTCAGCCCCTTTGGTGTCCTTACGCTGAAATGGCCGACTGATAGTCATCAATAGACGAGCCATGGAACCATTGTTACGAGAAAATCCGGTGTTGACGAAGCCGGGATGTAGACAGTTTGCAGTAACCCCCGAACCATCCAAGCGACGGGAGAGTTCACGGGTGAACAGGATGTTTGCCAGTTTAGACTGACAGTAGGTGGACCAGCCTGCCTTGGTACCTCGCCTTTCAAACTGCAGATCGTCCCAATGCATCTTGCCGGGGCGATGTGCATCGGAGGCGGTACTGACCACTCTGGCGTCACCAGTAGACCGGAGTATGTCCTGAAGCAGTGTCGTGAGCAGGAAGTATGCATTGTGATTGAGGGCCCAGGTGCGCTCATATCCATCGACTGTGTTCACCTTTTTCGTGAAGATTGCTCCGGCGTTGTTGACCAGAACATCTAGCCTGTCGAACCGCGTCTTGAAACGGTCAGAAAGAGCCCTGACATCAGCTTGGTCGGTGAGGTCGCACACCTCACCGTGAAGTGGCCCACACCCTGCAATCGGCTGCAACTCGGAAATCAAGGTGTCAACCCTCGCTTGGTCACGGCCGACGACGACAATCGTCGCACCAGTCGGAGCGATCCCATGCGCTGCCATCCGACCGATTCCGCGGGTCGCTCCGGTGATGAGAATCACCTTGCCGCTCATGTCCCGCATGGTCATCTTAGGCCTCGCCATGACCCCTGCCCGCCGGATGGGGTTATTACCCTGTGTCGAAGGCGTATTCACGCACAGGTGAAAGCATGCCACTCCGAATCCACGACACCCGCCGCCGTGAGAAGGTCGAATT
>Ga0310124_10003287_pt1 | contig 10915 bp, 8 predicted proteins | sample CB11b_AW_Bot5_MG_FD_203507 | JGI IMG/M metagenome (GOLD analysis project Ga0310124, IMG submission 203507) | Marine microbial communities from Western Arctic Ocean, Canada - CB11b_AW_Bot5 | ecosystem: Environmental > Aquatic > Marine > Oceanic | place: Canada: Western Arctic Ocean | collected...
TGATCGGTGAACCCCAGACGTGGGGGCAGACCTGGATGCCGCAGGCGTTGGCTATGGCGGCGATCCTCTGCATCTCCGTCAATCCACCACAGTGGGCGACATCCGGTTGCACGATGTCGAAAGCCCGCCGTGTCAGGAAATCGCGGAAGTCGAAACGGGTGCGCAGATTTTCTCCCCCGGCGATGGCCATGGGCAACGCCCCCTTCACCTGCAAGAGCCCATCGATGTCACGTGGGTTCACGGGCTCCTCGAACCAGAACACATCCAGCGCCGCCAGCTGTTGACCGATGCGGATCGCCGTTGTCGGACTGTACGCCAGATTCGCATCGACCATCAGTTTCACCTCCGGGCCGATGGCATCACGAATCGCGGCAACGCGCTGCAGGTCATCCTCGAGTGACAACCCGCCGATCTTCGTCTTCATCCCTTCGAAGCCGGCGTCCACATACCCACGCGCTTCGTCGAGCAGACGATCCGGAAACTCCCCTTCCGTGTAGTACAGACCGGTGGCGTAGACAGCGACACGCTTGCGCACTCGCCCACCGAGCAGATCACACACCGGCAGACCCGTGGCTTTGCCTGCCAGATCCCATAGAGCGATGTCGATGGCGCTGAGAGCACTACCACCGATGCCGACGAAGTTGTTGGCATTGTACAGCGCCTGGAAGCATCGCTCCCACAGACCGGTGCGGTCCATGGGATCCTCACCGATCAACAACGGCGTCAGTGCTTCGACTGCCGTGCTGCCTTCACCCCAACCGACGAGACCATCGTCGGTACTGATCTTCACCACAAACACATCGCGGCTTTCCACCCACCCTTGAGACCAGCCGAAGGACCGCTCAAGGGGACAACTCAGATCGAATGTCTCGACACCGGTAATTCGCATCTCTTCTCTTCTCAGTCCTGTGGAGGGCACTATGTTAGCGTCGACACGGTACTCCCCCTGCCCCTGAGACGTCAACGTCATGGCCCGTCGCCCGCCCAACATCCTGCTCTTCATCAGCGATCAGCAGCGCACGGACACCATGTCCTGTTACGGCAACGACTGGATCCATTCGCCCAACCTCGACGCCCTTGCCGCCGGTGCGTACGTGTTCGATAACAGCTACTGCTCACAGGCGGTCTGTACAGCGGCCCGAGGTTCACTCATGACCGGGCTGCACCCGCACAGCCACGGATGTGTCGTCAACAACATCGGCCTGCGACGGGACACGCAGACGATCGCCGAAATGTTACCCCATGGCTACCGCAAGGCCCACTTCGGCAAATGGCACCTCGGTGATGACGCCTTCTGTCAGCATGGCTTCGACGAGTGGATCAGCGTTGAGGACGACCGCAGGCCACGTTACACGCGCCAGGATGCTCCCTTCAGTGATCTCCGACATTGGCTCGTCGAACAGGGACACACGCCGACGACAAGGATCGGCGGCACCGATGAATTCCACTTCGGCCACACGCAGCGCGCAACACTGCCCGCCGAGCATCAGATGGGCGCCTTTGTCGCCGCACATGCAGAGCGTTTTATACGGGACAATCCCGACGATCCCTGGCTCCTCGTCTTCAGTACCTTCGAACCGCACCCGCCATACTCAGGTCCCTACAATGGTATGTACGACCCGCAGTCGCTGCCCGTTGGCCCCGCCTTCCTGCGTTATCCGGAAGGTCATTCGCAGTTCAACCGAAGTCGCGCCGATTTCTACCCCACAGACAGAGTAGACGGCCAGCAACTCGATGAGGAACTGGGTTGGCGGAGGCTACGTGCACAGTACTTCGCCAACGTCAAGATCATCGATGATGCCGTGGGTCGGGTGCAAAGGGCTCTCGACGAAAGTGGTCAGGCGGATCGCACCTTGTTCGCCTTCACCAGCGATCATGGCGAGATGGCCGGCGACCATGGCATGCTGGAGAAACGGGTGTTCTACGAAGAATCGGCGCGCGTCCCCTTGCTGCTACGGGTTCCCTGGCTCAGCGATGATGCGCAACGCGTGTGCGGCGTCTGCAGCCACGTGGACCTGGCACCGACGCTGCTCGACCTGGCGGGGCAACCGGTGCCCAGCACACTTCCCGGTCGCAGCCTCGCCGGCGCCCTCACGGGGGCCGACGACCTACGCCGGCATGACGCCTTCATCGAGTGGAATGGCGACTCCCCCGACCTGCCCGATCGCAATCTCGGCAGTGCCGCCATCAACGCCGCCAGTGCAAGACCATGGCGCTCGGTCGTGACCGGTGATCGCTGGAAGCTGAATCTGAGTGCCTCGGATGATTGTGAGTTGTTCGACCTGGCCAACGATCCGCACGAACTGACGAATCTGTTCACCGATCCCGCCCATGACCAACGTGTCCATCTGCTGGCGGCGAAAATTCGCCAGTGGCAACTCGACACCGGTGATAGCGCCCCCCTGCCGCAGATGTAAGCGCCTAGTTCGGCAGGCCGCGGCGTTCGCGCCAGATCAACAACACGAACGCCGCGCCGACGATGGCCGTCACCAGCAGCGCCGCCTGGTTGAGTCCATACCAACCGATTCGCTCCTCCAATGGACCCGCCGAAAAGGTCGACACGATCATCGTCCCATAGATGAGAAAGTCGTTCGCCGACTGCACGCGGGCGCGTTCTCCCTCGGTTTGATAAGTGCCGGTGAGTAGCGCGGTGCACGAGACGAAAAGAAAGTTCCAGCCCACACCAAGCACTGCGAGTCCGATCATATACGACATCACCTCTGTGCCCCCCATGTTGATCCACGCCGAGACGCCGATCAGGGCAATGCCGCCCAGCAGCATGGGTCGTTCACCGAGACGCTTGATGAGACTGCCGGTGAAGAAGGAGGGGATGTACATGCCGAGTACGTGCCACTGGATCACATTCGCCGTATCGGCGAAGGCATGATGGTGACGATCCATCGACAGGGGTGTGGCATTCATCAACAGGGACATCAGTCCCCAGCTGGCCACCGCGCCGAGTACGGCCATGACAAATGTGGGACTGCCAGCGATGGTCCCAAGGGGCCGACCATCATCGGCCTCTGTCTCTGGCGTCGGCGCTGGCAGTTTTGTGCGCGACACGATCAGCAGGATCAGCCCCTGCAACACGGTGATACAGGCGAAGGAACCGACGAAGGGATGACCGACGACGAGATCCTTGGTCTGCGTCGCCAACGTCGTGCCCAACACGGCGGCGATCACCCCACCTGCCATGACCAGGGAGATCGCCTGTGTGCGGAATTCAGGCGACGCCACCTCCCCGGCGGCGAACCGGTAGTAGGTGGCGAAGCCATTGACACTGCCGATGAGGAGAGCTCCCACACACAGCAGCAGGAACAGATCCATCCAGACGGCGGCAGCGGCGACGGCGGCACCCAGGATGCCGATGACGGCGGCCAGGGCGAACCCGGGGCGACGGCCGCGACGACGCATGAAATGGGCGGCCGGGATCGTCGTCAGTGTCGTCGCCACCGGCACCAGCGCCAGGGGTAGTGTCGCCAGTGTTAAATCGGGAGCCAGTCGCCGGCCCACCAGGGCCAACGTCGTCAGGACAATGATCGCCGATGAGCGTGTCAGCGCCTCACATAGAAACAGCAGGCCGATCTGCAGCTTCGCACGATCAGGCAGTGGAACCCGCCTGCCGCTTGTCGCGGCGCGCTCGCACAGCTTCGGCAAGTTGCTCAAGGACCTGCGCCGTCGTCTCCCACGAGAGACAGGCATCGGTAATGCTCTGACCGTAGGTGGCGGCGGCGCCGTCGACGAGATTCTGGCGCCCTCCGACGAGGTGACTCTCCATCATGACGCCAAAGATATTGTCGGAGCCATCCGCCAACTGCGCCGCCACGGCGGCGGCCACGGCGGGTTGTCTGTTGTGGTCTTTTTCGCTGTTGCCATGGCTGAAATCGATCATCAACCGATGCGGTACACCTTCGGCTGTCAGTTTGGCTGCCAGTCCGTCCACCGTCGTCTGATCGTAATTCGATCCCTGACTGGAGCCACGCAGAATGATGTGGCAGGCGTCGTTCCCGGTGGTGGCGACAATGGCGGAGATTCCCTGCTTTGTCACCGAGAGGAAATGATGGGCCCCACGTGCGGCCTGGATGGCATCGATTGCCAGCTGCGTGCTGCCCCCCGTGCCATTCTTGAATCCCACCGGCATGGACAGTCCGGACGCCAGTTCGCGGTGCACCTGACTCTCCGTCGTACGCGCCCCGATGGCCCCCCAGGAAACGAGGTCGGCGATGAACTGCGGGCTGATCGTATCGAGAAACTCGCTGCCCACGGGCAGTCCGAGATTGCACAGATCCAGCAACAGTCCACGCGCCAGACGCAGTCCTTCATTGATTTGGAAACTGCCATCCAACCGCGGATCGTTGATCAGTCCCTTCCACCCCACCGTCGTGCGTGGCTTTTCGAAGTAGACGCGCATGATGACGATCAGATCGGCGGCGTGCCGATCCGCCGCCCCCTTCAGGCGAGTGGCATACTCACGCGCTGCGTCCGGGTCGTGGATGGAACAGGGGCCAGTGACGACCACCAGTCTGTCATCGGCGCCTGTCAGGGCGGCATTCACCTGCTCTCGCCCACCACGCACCGTGATCGACGCCTGTTCCGACACCGGCAACTCCTCCATCAGAATCGCCGGTGGAATCAGCGGCCTCAGTTCTGCAATTCTCAGATCATCTGTCGTCTGCAACACCCGTGTTCTGTCCTTTCACTGGTTGTCTAAAAAATCTCGTCTCATAAACCAGGACGGTCACAGCGACGATGGCGCCCATTTGCCCGCGTCCCGTTATTACTTGGCTTGCCTTCGACGCAGGAGAGATTTGTTTGGGAGCCAATCTACCCCCGGAGTCCGGAATTCGGGTACCCGCCAATGCCCTTCGTGGGCTCGTGGATGCACTGTTCCAGAAGGTGGGGATGAATACGGAAAATGCCGGCCTCATGGCACAACTGCTCGTCGCAACCGATCTGCGCGGCGTTTTCAGCCACGGCACGCACCAGACCAGCGGTTACGTCAGGATGATCCGCGACGGTCGCGTCAACGCCCGACCTAATATAGAGGTGACCTCCACTACCAGCACGACGCGCATCTACGACGGGGATGGGGGTATGGGCCATTTGCCGAGTTGGCAGGCGGCCAACTTCGTCGCTGACACGGCAGCCGAACTCGGTACCGCTGCGGCCACCACGGGCAACCACTTCCACTTTGGCGGCGCCGGCAAATACACACGTGTTGCCGCCGCGCACGACTGTATCGGCATCGCCATTTCCTCCCACCGCTGGGAGCGGCAGGGCATGATCGCCAATGGTGCCACCGGCGCCTCTCCCATGAGTATCGCCATCCCCACCAGTGCCGATGTGCCACCGCTCGTCATCGACATGGCGACACGTCTGCTGCCCTGGGAAGAGGATCTGTTCGAGCAGATGCCATTCGCCTACTTCAAGGAACTGGGACTGGGGTCGATCGCCCATGCCCTCGGTGGTGTATTGGCCGGGGTCTGGCAGCCCGGCCGCATGCCACCCACCTCGAAGTGGGAATCCAACCAGGGAGGTTTCTTCGCCGCCTTCCACATCGCCGCCCTTTGCCCGATCGATCAGTTCCGGGCGGAGATGACACGCTACGTCAGCGAGTGTCGCCAACTGGCTCCCTTTCCCGGCCACCAGCGCGCGGAGCTTCCCGGCGGGATCGAGTGGCTGAACGAAGCCGAGTTTGGTCGCCTTGGTATACCCATTTCTGAAGAACATGAGAGCAGCCTGCAGGCTATCGCCGATGAGTTCGATGTCGACACTCCCTTCGCCCAGTTCGAGAGCACGCGTTTCGGCGCCGGCTCCTAACGAAAGGTACCCTCCAACCGTGAGTGAAAATCGCTGCATCATTACCGTGGGTCTCGAGATTGGTGGCGGCCAGCCCGCGGCTGACATCCTCGACAGTGCCGGCTTTCCGTGGGTGCACCGCTACGGCGCACCTCACTGGGAGGACGACGCCACCCGGGACGCGCTCCAGGGCGTCAGTGCCATCCTGGCAGGTTCCGAGCGCTTCGACGCCAGTACTTTGGAAGGCGCCACCGAGTTGCGGGTGATCGCCCGCAATGGTGTTGGCTACGACAATGTCGATCTCGGTCAGTGCACGAAACGGGGTATCGTCGTCACCTACACCCCCGGCGTCATGGCGGATGCCGTCGCCGACCTGACCTTCGCCCTGTTGCTGGGTCTGGTGCGACATATCCCTACGGGGGACCGCACCGTCAAGGCCGGGGACTATAACGTTCCCATCGGCGAGGACCTGCCCTCCATGACCCTTGGCTTGCTCGGCTGCGGGCGAATCGGCGCCGAAACCGTACGCCGTGCCAAAGGTTTCCGCATGCGGGTCCTGGTCAACGACCCCTTCGTCGATGACGCCACTCTGCAGGCGCTGGGCGCCGAGGCGGTGGACCGGGACAGGCTGCTCGCCGAAGCGGATGTCATCAGCTTGCACGTGCCCATGTCAGCTGACAACGCCAACATCGCCAACGCCGACTTTCTTGCAGCCATGAAGAAGGGCAGCTTTCTGATCAACACAGCCCGTGGTGGCCTCGTCGACGAACCAGCGCTCATCGCTGCACTGCAGAATGGTCATCTTGCCGGCGCCGGCCTGGACTGCCAGGCGTCGGAGCCCCCGGTGGGCGTTTCGGCTGAACTCGTCGCCCTCGACAATGTCGTCGCCTCACCGCACTCGGGGTCGTTTACCGTCACCGCCCGCATCCGCATGGCGCAGATGGCGGCACGTAGCATGGTCGACGTATTGCAGGGGCGGGTGCCGGAACAGGTCGTCAACCGGGAGGTCCTGGAGAAGTTGGAGCTGAGCTAGCTGGCCTACGATGACAGATCGCGGGAAGCTTGCCGAAACTGGTCGAATTTCCTGTGCCGGATTGCTCAGCGGCGCGGCAAGATTAAAGATCGTGCGCCGGTCTGCTCGAACAACTCCCTGAGTTTGTCTTCGGCAAGCTCGAAGGGGCAACCGAGTGCATCCAGCAGATCGAAGCTGCCATTGGGGCGACGAGAGCCACGATTGCCGTGTTTGGCAATGCGGCGGCCAGCGCTGGCCGCCACGAAGGCCACCGCGGTTGAGACATTAAATCGCGACAGCCCGCTGCCACCCGTACCGCATACATCCATGCAGTCCTGTGTCAACGTCAGTGGCTGCGCACTCTCCTGCAGCACACGACAGAATCCCACGACCTCGTCAGCTGTTTCGCCCTTCTCTGCGAGGGCGACCAGTAACTCCGCCATCTGCTCATCAGAGACCTCACCACCGAGCAGGACTCGCAAGCAGGCCGATGCTTCCGACTCGCTCATCGAGACCCCTACTTTGACATCGTTCAGCCAGGCAGCTCATCCTTGTTCTTCTCTTTTGCCATAAACTCGGCAACGAGGCTGAAATCCTCGCTGCACGAAACGCCGCTCTTCCAGCAGCTGCCAGTCCCGTGCCACTTCCTGCCCCAGGGCGTTGATGGCGCCTTCGTCCTGCGTGTACACCACCAACTTGCCATCGGCCTGACACAGTCGATGTGACTCCACGAATGTGTCTCTGTAGAGAGAGACATTGGACTGGCGTGTGCCGACACTCTCCCCCCACGGCAGATCGACGCACAGCTTGTCGAAGCTGCCATCCGCAAATGGCAGACGTCGTACATCCGCCCGCAGCAGCAGACTCCGTTCACGCACACCTGCGGCGGCACAGTTGCGTGCTGCCGCAGTCAACGCGGTGGGTGAATTGTCCACGCCAACCATCGTCGCTGCCGCAAATCGCTCGAGTGCCTCGATCATGATCGTACCACTGCCACACATGAGATTGAGAAACCGGTCCCCGCGCACGGGTGTGGTCAGTTCGACGAGGGCGGCTGCAATCGTACCACTGACGCTGCCGAGATAGTTGACCTGTCGGTATGCGCGTGTTCCCAGAGGACGGTTGCCAACCCGACACAACACCTCCCAACCCCCTTTGCCAGGGCGCAGTGTGACGACGAGATCACCTGTTTCGTTTTCGAAGGGCACGCCGAGTTGTTCGGACAACTGCTGGCCCAGACGCTGGAGAGTGGGCGAATTGGCGCCCGCCGCATCAAATCGTAGTCCTGTGTAATGATCTGCGGACGTGACTCTCATGACAGCCTTGAGCTCTCGACCCAACGTCAGCAGATGCTCCGGGGAGAGCAATGTCCTTGGCCGGGTCACGGCAAAATCCCGCCGCCGATAGAGCAGATGGCAGAGCCTGAGTGACAGCAATGTTTTTGGGCGGCCGGCGAAGCGGAAGTGGCACTCGCCTGTCTTGGCATGTGTCAGGAAAACAACCTGACCCTTGAACCGCCTGGAAATCTCCGCTTTCAGCAGATCCTCCAGCCCCGGCAGGGCCGCCGCTACCCAGATCGCCGGCGGATCCGCAGCAACCTTGGCGCCACGCTTGGCAGCGCGCTTCACACGCCGTCCTGGCACGGCCATGCCAACGGCAGCGGACACCACGCCAACAGGGGGCCCAACGTCTGTGGCACATCGGCGACCGCCGCTGCTGGCAGGGGGCCGAAGAACACGCGCATGGCGGTAAAGGCATCCCAGGTCACGGGAGCGGATTCTGCGACTTTTTCGCAGACCACCTCATTGGTACAGACCTGCACGTGCAGGCTGCCGTAGCCCTCGATGCCGAGGAGGATGTCGCCGTCAGCGAGAGCGCCACCCACACATCGCACCTGTAACAATGCACCCACTGTCCGCGCCCAGTCGTAGATCTGCCAGTTACCCGATGAATTGGCACCACCACCCTCGCCAATGGCCGAGAGTCGTCGCAGCAGTTCGTAGCGCGTTGGCCCAATATCGAAGCGCACACCCTCCTCCTGCCGTGACTGCACCCAGGAGCGCGCCACTTCCACCTCCATCGAGGCATCACGAGCCACCAGTTCCAGAACGCTGCCACCACTTGCGTCTGCCACGAGGTATCCGACCATGGTTCCGTCCTCGTCCAGCGCGGCATGCGGTTGGTGATGCCAGGATGCCAGGAATCTTGGAAACAGATCGTTGCCCCCGCGACGGCAGTGCACGAGTAGGGCATCGTGCAACTGTTGCGCCGTGTCGATGCGGGACCGATCCTCTGCCACCAGGGGCTCGAAGCTTAAGCCTTGCCGCTCGCCAAACACGTGTCGCAGATTGGTCGAATTCATGCTGACACTCAATTGCTGACCACACTTTTCATAGCCGAAGTAGCCGTATCGTTGGCGCTGACCGCCCAACCATGACAAGTCATATCCTTCCGCCTTCATCAACTTCACGCAGTGCTCCATCAGCAGCTTCATGTAGCCCTTGCCACGAACCGAAAGGTGCGTCGATACACCGCCGATGCCGCCGACCTTCAGCAGATTGTCCCCCACCTGCCAGTCCATGGGAAACAGACCGACGACGGCACGGATCTGTCCATTTTCCCTGACGGCGTGATTACATGCCATGAACTCGTCCGTCGGCTGGTAGATCGATGGCAACAAGGTGGCAAAATTGAATTCTTCCTTATCATCCCCGAACACACCGTTCAGAAACGCCAGGCCTTCCTCCCAATCCGCTGCTGTGAGTTGTTCAATCTCTACGCTCATCGTTGTTCCCCCTGGCGATCGATCGCTGTGTTGATTTCCTGAAGATTGACTCGTGGCGCGTCCCATTCCGGCCGCAACTCGGCGGCACGTTGCGTCGCCTGTCGCGACTCCTGCAGACGACCAAGCCGGGACAGCGTCACACCACGGTTGAGGTGCGCGTCGGCAAACTCAGGTCGCAGAACACACGCCTTGTCAAAGTGCGACAGCGCCTCTTCGTATCGTGCGGTTCCATGCAATAGGATTGCCAGATTGTAGTGTGCCGTGTCAAAACGAGGATAGATTTCGATGGCCGAGCGGTACTCTTGCTCCGCCTCCGCTACACGTCCTGCATCCTGCAGTGCCTTGGCCAACCCCTTGTGACCACGGGCACTTTCGGGATAGGCCGCCACGACAGCGCCAAACAGCTGCAGTTCATCTCGCCAGTCGGTGCAGCGCGCCGCCGTGCGCAGACCGAGGACGAACAACAGCGCCAACCCGAGTCTCTGCACGACTCGATATCCCAGGTGTCGTCTTGCCCCATCCAGGGCCCAACCCACACCGAGGGCATACCCTACAGACGGTGCATAACTGATTCGCTCAGCCAGAATCGTGCCGATGGGGAACAATACATTCACGAATGGCGCAAAGCAGACCATCAGCCACATGACGGCCAATCCCGGTGTCTCCGGTCGACGCACAAACCACCAGGTCGCGACGCCGGCGAGCAACACCAGCAGCAACCCGTCGGCGATCTCTCCCGTGGGCATGTGGCGTACATCGATGGCGCCAAAGGAGTAGTCCGCCGACAGCCGCGCCGGCGCCACCAGCAGCAGCGCGTAACGTGACGCCACCGCCAGCGCTGCAAGCACTCTCTCGGCTCCATGCAGTTCGACGAGAGGGTTGTCGAGTGCCTGGATCTCGGTCACAGCGATGCCGCCGAGCAGGACCTGTCGCAGCCCCAGATAAACAGCCAGAATTGCAGCCGAGGCGACCAGGGGTGGCCAACGCCAGCCTTGTCCATCCCGCCGATGTTGCAGCCAGCCGACGCACAACAACAGTGCGGGCACGACGGCGGCCTGTTCCTTGCTCAGCAGTGCGAGGGCGAAACAGCAACCCCCACCCAGCGTCCGCCGCCAGCCATCGGCGCCAGTCCAGACGAGCAACGCGGCCAACGAACCCACCGTCGCCAGCAGATCGGCACGTCCGACGATGGCGAGCACCGCCTCCGAGTGTCCGGGCAACACGGCAAATACCGCCGCCCCCCACAGTGCCGTGCTGGCGCCGGCGAACCGCCGAAACAGAGACCATGACAGCAGCGTGACGAGCAGATGCAAGAGCAG
>Ga0310124_10003288_pt1 | contig 10915 bp, 9 predicted proteins | sample CB11b_AW_Bot5_MG_FD_203507 | JGI IMG/M metagenome (GOLD analysis project Ga0310124, IMG submission 203507) | Marine microbial communities from Western Arctic Ocean, Canada - CB11b_AW_Bot5 | ecosystem: Environmental > Aquatic > Marine > Oceanic | place: Canada: Western Arctic Ocean | collected...
AGAGCCTCCAGGACCAGAACAGGGAGAAGGAATCGCTTTCCCGGGAGCACGAAAAGGAAGTCGAAAAGCTTTCGAGGGATTTGGAATCTGCCCGGAAGTCACTTGATGAAGGCGAAAAGAAACTCGCCCGGGAACGTACTTCGCACCAGGCGCGCGAGAAGCAACTTAAGAAACAGGGGAAAAGCGTTCAGGTCCTGGTGAAGGAGGAGAGTGCCGCACAGGGTGGCCGACCGACATCTGATTCGGTGAAACCGCCGGTGGCGAAACGGAAAGAAACGCAGAAGCAAGAAGAGAAACAGCCCGAGCCGGCCCCGGCGATTTTAACAACCGCGGATGCGATCGCCACACCTCCGATGTCCGGCTTGCTTGTGCTCGGATGGCTCAGCCTCCTGGCGGGAATCGGTGCGGCAATTGCCGTTCCCCATGCTTTCAACCTGACCACTGGCGCCATTGGCGCGGCGCTTCTGATCGGCGTGATTGTATTGTTACGACGCCGAACTCCGCTCGTGTTCGGTTTAATTGTCTTGAGCGTTTTGATGCCGCCCATGCTCGCGGTGGGCGTCGGCTTGGGCTATCGCGGTATATTTCCCCTGTCCACGGCGTCATCGGCCCTTGTCACGGCCCCAGAACAAGCCGGCAAGCCGCCGGAACTTTCCATTCCCGAGAATACGCCCCGGACCCGCGTTGGCGAATCGGCGATCGTGGACGAGGTGGAGATTACGTTCGATGGCGTACGGATCGGCCCGGTTATGGTCCGTGCCTTTATCGATGACGACGTTGCCATGTTGGAGGGGGAATTTCTAATTGTCGATCTGACGCTGAAAAATATGGCGGAGGACAGGCCCCTGCACCTTGATAATCCATGGGAACGATCCCGGATATCGGATTCATACAGTGAGTTTTATGTGATAGACCAACAGCGTCAGGGACTTGAGCATGTCGAAGGAACCTTGGGTTCCATGGACCTCAAGCCGGGGGTGGCCATGAGCGACATGATCGTTTTTGCAATGCCGGATGAACAGGCGGATGAATTTCATTTTCTTGCCGATCCCGGATTCTCCACCTTGAGATCGGACGGAATGTTCGAGAATGTTTCTTCAGACACGCTTCGTCTTTGGTTCAAAAGGAGCGCTTTTCAGGTACAGAATTGATCACCGGCAGGTTAAGGATTGCGAGACGGATCAGAAAGAGGTAGGGGTGAGAGCATGAATCGAAAACAGGAAAATACTACCCGCACTCAAAAAAACTCGGGTTCGGCGTTGTTGGGGATCCTCGCACTGATTTCAGTTGTATGTTTCCTGGCGCTGGTCGTCATGCAGGCTCTTGAATTCATGACATACGGAGATTAAAGCTCCGAATGCCCGACCGCCCGAAGACAGAACGACCAGACACTTTTTCAGACAGGCACATAGGCCCTTCGCCGGATGACGTTGGCGAGATGCTCGCTCTCGTCGGAACAGCATCCCTGGAGAAACTGATCGGCCAGACGGTTCCCGAATCCATTCGTCTTTCCCGACCTCTCTCACTTCAACCCGCCCAGTCCGAGTACGAGTATCTCGAGCACCTTCAGAAGCTCGCCGACAAAAATCGCAAGTGTCGGTCTTTCATCGGGTTGGGCTACTACGAAACGATTACGCCCAGCGTGATTCTTCGAAACGTTCTTGAAAATCCCGGGTGGTACACTCCGTACACTCCCTACCAGGCGGAGATTTCCCAGGGCCGGCTGGAATCCCTATTGAACTTTCAAACCATGGTAACCGACCTGACGGCCATGGAGGTTGCCAATGCATCTCTACTGGACGAAGGGACCGCGGCGGCGGAAGCCATGACGATGCTGCACCGAATTCAGTCGCGAAAGAACAAGGGCGCAGACCGAAATCGCTTTATGGTCGGTTCCAATTGCTTCCCCCAAACGATCGAAGTGATTCAAGGCCGCGCGGAGCCACTCGGTATCGAAATCGAGGTTGCGGATCCGAATTCATTCCAGTGGGACGGCGATGAAGTCGGCGCTTTCGTCCAGACGCCCGACCGATACGGCACGCTCCATGAGCTGGCGGACGATATCCAGCGGGCGCACGAGGCAGGCGCCCTGGTCGCGGTAGGCACCGATTTGATGGCACTCACAATGGTCCGGCCGCCCGGGGAGATGGGTGCGGATGTTGTGGTGGGGAGTACGCAGCGGCTGGGGGTACCCATGGGATACGGGGGGCCGCATGCGGCATTCTTCGCGGCCAGGGAATCGCATGTCCGGGAGATGCCCGGACGAATTATCGGAGTGAGTGCTGATTCCAAAGGCCGTCCCGGTTACCGGATGGCGCTGCAAACGCGCGAGCAGCACATCCGCCGTGAGAAAGCGAAATCAAACATCTGCACCGCGCAGGCGCTGCCCGCCAATATTGCCGCTTGTTACGCGGTATATCATGGGCCGAATGGCCTGCGTTCCATCGCTCGCCGAATTCACCAGCTGGCTGCTCATTTGAGCTGCGAATTGAATCGCATGGGAATCGCCACGTGTCCGGGCTCCTTTTTCGACACCGTCTTCGTCGCGCGCGATGCGCTTCAAGGAACTCAATTCGAAGAAATTCGAAACCGCGCCTCTTCAGCACAGCTCAATCTGAATTTCGCTCCTGACGGAATCGGCATATCCCTGGGTGAGCCCGTGTCCCGAGAAGATATCGACCACATTCTGGAGCTTTTTCGTGGTCCCGGCGGGTCGGAAGTCTTCGAGACTCCTCCTGCGCTTGCCGCCGATTTTGCGAGAACTTCGGACTTTCTCAGGCAGGACGTATTTAACCTGTACCATTCGGAAACGGAGTTCATGCGCTACGTGCGACGTCTGGAGCAGAAAGACATTGGACTGGACCAGTCCATGATCCCACTCGGTTCCTGCACAATGAAACTGAACGCGGCCACGGAAATGCGGCCGATTACGTGGTCCTCTTTTGCAGACCTTCATCCATTCGCACCCAGGGATCAGGCGGAAGGGTATCGTCACGTTGTAGAAGAATTAGAACGTTCACTTTGCGAAGTTACCGGATTTCACGCCGTGTCGCTGCAGCCCAACAGCGGCGCACAGGGTGAGTACGCCGGGCTGCTGGCGATCCGTGCTTTTCATGTGGACCGGGGCGACAAGCACCGGGATGTTGTCCTGATTCCCGCGTCGGCGCACGGAACAAATCCCGCCAGCGCGGTGTTGGCGGGGATGCGTGTCATGCTGGTCGCATGCGACGACCGGGGCAACATTGATCTTAACGATCTTGGCGGAAAGGCGGCAGCCCATCGGGACCGGCTTGCCGCATTAATGATCACCTATCCGTCCACCCATGGCGTTTTCGAAGGCGGCGTCCGCGATGTGTGCAAACAGATTCACGACCACGGAGGACTGGTCTACATGGATGGCGCCAACCTGAACGCACAGCTCGGCGTCACCAACCCGGCGTTGATCGGAGCCGACGTGTGCCACCTGAACCTCCACAAGACATTCAGCATCCCTCACGGAGGCGGCGGGCCCGGCATGGGTCCCATCGCCGTTACCAAACAGCTCGCACCCTACCTTCCGGGCCACTCGCTGGTTTCCATCGGTTCCGGGAAAGCGATTCCAGCCGTGTCCTCCGCTCCCTGGGGCAGCGCCCTGATCCTGCTGATCCCCTACGGCTACATCAAGATGCTCGGTGCGGACGGCATGACCCGTGCCACGCACGTCGCTATTCTTAACGCGAACTATATGAAGGCACGCCTTGAACCCTACTACCCGGTTCTCTTCACCGGTGATCAAGGTCGCGTCGCGCATGAGGTGATTTTCGATCTCCGCGATTTCAAGGCCACCGCCGGGGTTACGGAAACCGATGTCGCCAAGCGCCTGATGGACTACGGATATCATGCCCCCACGGTTTCATGGCCTGTCCCCGGCACCATGATGGTCGAGCCGACCGAATCCGAATCGAAAGCCGAAATCGATCGGTTTTGCGATGCCCTGGTCTCCATCCGCGCCGAAATCGACGCCATCGTCGACGGATCAGCAGACCTTTCCGACAATGTCTTGAAAAATGCGCCACATTGCCTCGAGGACGTCGTCACCGACCGTTGGAATCATGACTATTCCCGCGAAAAGGCGGCATTTCCCTTGGCCTATTTACGAAACTACAAAGTGTGGCCGGCGGTGGGTCGCATTGACGATACCGCGGGAGACCGTAACCTGGTGTGCACTTGCCTGCCCATAGAGGCATATGCATCCGGAAGCTAGGCGAGGTTCTGGTCCGCCAGGATTTCTACTGCACGGCGGTATTCATGCTGAGTATTGACCTGATTCAGTGTCTTGTAGCTCGCTGGGACGACTCCCTGGATCGATGAGCACGCCAGTACGTTTCTCGGTGATCGGTTTCCGCTTCGTACGGCCTCCAGCAGCTTTTCGTAGGCCCGGGGTTCATAGATGGCGCAAAGAGGTTCAGGATTGCTGTCGCCAATCCTTAGATAACAGGTCGCTAGAACATTGCGATTTCGCGAAAAGACGAGCCGTCGGATCGTGTTGAAGTCAAGAAATGGCATATCACAGGCCAGAACCATCCACGCGGCTCCCGGATGTTCACGAAAGGCGGAGAGAATGCCCCCGATCGGCCCGATATCGCCCCATGAATCCAGGATTCTGGGATATTGAGCGCGTTCTCCGGTCTCGGCCTGCTCGGCGCGAGCGGATATCCAAACTTCGCCGCAATGCGGCCGCAATAGAGAAAAAAGGTATTCCAAATGGGATTTTCCGTTGTATTGGAGCAGGGCTTTGTCTTCTTTCATCCGCCGGCTTTTGCCGCCGGTGAGAATCAAACCCTGAACTGGAGGAGGCTCCGTGCCTTCGCCTGCCAGGTTTCCCCATGCCATGCTGAGAGGATCCATCGTGGAACTCGCCTGCCTATTCCTGTACCTCCGGACTCCCCACGGGTGCCCGAATCTTATGCTCCTGGTTCGGTCCTAAAAATGAGCAAGGCCTGTGCCATCGCATAGCCATTCTACAGCACCCCGCCGCCCCTGTGGACAATATGTTGAAATCGTTGTTCTGGAAGGCCTCTTCGATCCTCGTTTTCGTCGATTGACCACCAGGCCCCGGCTCACGATTCTAGAAGCCTGGCCGAGCCTAAAGCGCGATTTGCTGCTGGAATCACCGGATCGTATCTTCCGGACGACAGAAAATAAGCCGACCCTCTGAGGAGGGCGATCGCCCCAAGGCACGGCTGGATTCCCTGTTTGTAACTCTTTTGATGTTCGCCGGATGCCACCTCTTTGGCGTTCTGCTTCTTTACGCTCTTGTCAAATAAAAGCTTAGTCACGTAGTCTTTTGGCGGGTAATACCGTACGGGAAGAAAGTGTGCCGCCGAAACTCGGCACGAAGATTTCGAATAGCGCACGAAGAGTATGTCCGGATCATTTTCGCATTTGGATTTCGGTGCCCTCACGGACGTGGGAGTCAAGCGCAAGAATAACGAAGACTCGATAAAAATCCTCCCGGAATACGGCGTATTCTGCGTCGCTGACGGGATGGGCGGTGTCCAGGGCGGCGAAGTGGCCAGCCAGGCAACCGTGGCCTGCCTTGAGCAGGCCTTCACCCAGCTCAGCACCCCCGATGCCGTCGCCAGTGCCGCGGGAAAGGTCCGAATTATCGATCGCGCGCTGAACCAGGCCAGCAAATGGATCAAGCGGCGGGCGGATAAAAAGGGCATTAAGGGCACGGGAACGACCGCGGTGGTGATCGCGTTCGATGGGCGGGATCCAACCAAGGCCGCTGCCGTGCATGCGGGCGACAGCCGCGCGTACCGGTTTCGCAAAGGGGATCTGAAACAAATCACTCGGGATCACACCGTGGCGAATGCTGCCGGCCTCGAGGACGAATCCGAACTACCCGCGATGTTCAAGGGCGTCGTAACGCGTGCTGTAGGGGTCAATGCGGTTGTGGAACTGGAGCAGACTCCCGTGGACGTGGCGGCGGGGGATATCTTTCTGCTTTGCTCGGACGGTCTCGACAAGCTCATGACCGACGACGACATCGCTGATTATCTGCGTCGTGATGGCGAAGGAGGTCTTCAAGCCCTGGCGCAAGCCATTGTCGCCGAAGTGAATCGAAGGGGTGGGGTCGACAACGTATCGGTCATCTTGATCCGAACTTCGGACCCGGATCCGGCCTCCCTCGTCAGCGAGGCCGACGACATCGATCAGATCGAAGAGCCGGTCACGACCGGCGTCCCCATGGAGGATTCCGAGCGGGACACAGCTGACAACGAACCGCTCACTCCCACATCAGAAAGCATCGTCGGAATCACACCGCCCGAAATGGTGGATGCGCTCGATGCAATGATTTCTTCCGAGGAGCGGGACACAGACGATAACGGATTGCCTCAGATCCAAAAGGAGGCGCCCCCTCCGGCCGATGAACCCTGGTTCACGCAAAACCGGTATCTCATCAGTATTGTCGCGGGGTGCGTGGCGATTATTGGCCTCGCGCTGGCCGTCAAGTACAGCGGTGGTGCCGACGAAACCGGCCTGGAGTTTACCGAGGGTATTCAGGAGTTCTCCGGCGAAGGGGAGCGAATCGGGCCCAGAAAACGACCTGAGAAGACGGTGTCGGAGGATTAGGGGAAAGACGCGGAGGAAATTTTCCGGGAACTTCAGTCTGCCATCGACAACGAGGGTGACGGACAGACAGACGCCGAAGACGATACCCCGTCCAATGACGAGGAGGCGATGGCCGAAGCCGAGGCTCAACGACTCGCCGCGGAAGAGGAGGCACACCGGGTGGAAGAGGAGGCGGCAGCCGAAGCGGAACGGCTCGCCAACGAGGAGACCCCCAGCCAGGAGGAGATGAACCGGGTCGCGGAGGAAGATAGAGTCCCGCAAGCGTGCCGCGGAAATGGCACGGGCCGAAGAAGAGAAACAACAACGCGAAGATGCCGAAAAAACGCGCGCCGAAAACCTCGCCGCTTTCGAGGAAGCGCTCGAAACGCTGCGGAAGCAGAAAGGATTCATCCTCGTTTTTTCGTTTCCGTATTCGGCTGTGGGAATTGGTCACGGCTGCCGGTGTTGTTGCGTGCTCGGCAACGCTGTTCGGTTTCCTTGGCTGATTTTCATGGTTTTTGGACCTATTCTCCCACTTCCGAGTTCAATCCCTGCTTGGCCTCTCCATTCCCTTACTCAACCGAGGGAGGACAACTTTGGAATCGGTCTGTTCAGCAAGCTACCGCTTGAAGAGAGCGAGGTGGCCTACATCGGGAGTGCGGATGTTCCCTCGATACTTGCGACCCTCAAGGCAGAAAAGACAAACTTTAGCGTCATCGCAACGCATCCGCTGCCTCCCGGTGGCCGCGACTATTCACGATTGCGCAACGAGCAGCTCGAGGAACTCCCGGACCATCTTCGCTCACCCCTGCCTCTGATCCTCCTTGGAGACCTCAACGTGACACCGTGGAGCTATTACTTTCGCAGATGATCGTCTAGCGTCTTCGTGCCCCGTCTTCGTCTCGCGATTCGGCGGAGGAATCGGGACGCGAAGACGGAGCACGATTTTCACTCGAGTGTGACGCAAGATGGTCGCCGTGGGGCGCGACACCCGGCTACGCCTGCTTCTTCCTGTCTTTCGGTAATCCCGCCATCACAGTAGCGTGTACGATGATCGTCCGAATTGACTTGCCACATGGCCACATCATACGTACAATGTACATATGGCAGAACTGCGGTTTGAGTGGGACGAGCGAAAAAACCGGGAAAACCAACGAAAACACAAAGTCTCCTTTGAGGAGGCCCAGACGGTCTTTCTGGATGAGAGCGCGATTCGTTTCTTTGATCCCGACCACTCCGAGGATGAAGACCGTTTCCTCATGCTGGGCATGAGCTTTACGATACGAGTTCTCGTCGTGTGTCATTGTTTCAGAGAGGATGACCTGGTAGTCCGAATCATTTCCGCCCGCAAAGCCGACAAGGGTGAACAAGCAGACTATTGGAGTTGAATGATGAGAAAGCACTACGATTTCACCAAGATGAAGGGTCAGAAGAACCCCTACAACAAACACCTCAAGCAGCCAGTGACCATGCGATTGGACAAGTCCACAATCGTCTACTTCAAGTCGCTGGCCGAGGAATTGGGCATGCCCTACCAGAGCCTGATCAATCTCTACCTGAGAGACTGCGCATTGCACCATAAGAAGCTGAAGCTTGAATGGGCACAATGACCTGACCGAGCGCTCGCTCGAGACTGGCTGTCGCCGGCACAACAAGTGGACCGTTTGCTGCTTGATATAAAGACTTCCACAAATGACATGCGCACTCCTCACATTGGAGAACGATTTTCCATGAGAACGCGGTTCAGACAGGTAACGGCAGGGCGATCGTGCATCACTCAACAAAGACGGGTGAGAGATCAGCAGCATTCAGGACATATTCGATCAGCCGCGAAAAGTTCTGATGCGTATCGAAGGGCAGTGCTGCCGCAGCGGGTCGCACTGCTTGTTCTGGCGATACTCCCGGTGGTTGCCGCTCGGAACGTAGAGGCGGGTGATTGGCCCCAGTGGCGCGGTCCCGCGCGCGACGGAGTCGCCGTCGGCGAAACCCTGCCCGACCCACTGCCGGGCAGCTTGAGCCGCATTTGGAACACCCAAGTCGGCGGAGGGCATTCTTCGCCGGTGGTCGTTGGCGATCGAGTGTATCTGATGGCTCGGCGCGCCGACGATGAGTACGTTCTCGGCTTGAATGCTTCGGATGGAAGCGAAGTGTGGGTGTATCATTACCCCATGTCCTACAAGATGAATCTCGGCGCGCGCCGTCACGGAAAGGGGCCCAAGTCGACCGTCACGGTCGCTGACGGACGCGTGTATGCGCTCGGCATCAGCGGGGCGCTTACGTGCCTTGATGCCGCAAGTGGAGAGGTCGTGTGGCGGAAGCGGGATGAGGGCGAATTCGGCGAGTCTTCGCCATCGTATGGAACCGCATCTTCGAGTCTCGTCGAGGGCGGATTTGTTATCGTCCACGTGGGCGGAGAGAAGCGAGGCGCATTGATCGCATATGACCGGGACACCGGAGCCGAAGCCTGGCGGGCAGGCGACGACGGTCCGTCTTACGCATCTCCGGTGTTGATCGGCACAGGTGATGCGGCGCAGATTGTTACATTCACGCGCGAAACTCTCCAGGGCGTGCGAAACACCGACGGCAAAAAGCTCTGGAGCCTGGAATTCAAAACGTCGTGGAAGCAAAACAGCATTACACCTCTCTTTGTTGACGGATTGCTCGTCTATTCGGGATTGCATCGAGAGGTCTTTGCCGCGCGCATGAATGAGGAGGGAGGGCAACCCTCCGAAGCCTGGAGAAACAAACGGCATAACCTCTATCTGAGTTCACCTGTGGCCTACCGCGACCATCTGTTTGCGTTTTCGAATCGAAAAAAAGGGCAGTTGGTCTGCCTGGATACGGCGACGGGCGAGGTGAAGTGGGAGACCGAAGGCCGGATGGGCGACAACGCATCACTCACGCGGGTAGGTGATACGCTGCTGGTCTTGACGACCGAGGCTGATCTGTACGCCGTGGAAGCGAGCAGCGAGAAGTATCAGGAGTTGGCCACATGGGAAGTCGCAGACTCGCCGACGTGGGCCCACCTTGCGATCGCGAATGGGCGGCTCTACGTCAAAGACAAAACATCATTGACGTGCTTCGGGTTCTAAGAAATGTGCGGTTTCGTACGAAACCGCCCCATCCGGCGACCGTCGGACTATTTTTTTCGCGCCGTTCCATCGTGGTAGAACGGCAGCGTCACGACCTGGGCCGGTAATGGCTTGCCGCGTATCTGGATGTCCAGCATGGTCCCCGGTTCGGCTAGGGCGCTATCTACAAACGCGATTGCCACCGCGACTCGCATGCTGGGCGCGAGCGAGCCGCTGGAAACGGTACCGACTTCCTCCCCGTCGAGCGTAACCCGATCTCTCTCGCGGGCAGCGCGCTTTGACTCCAGGCGCAAGCCGCACATCTTTCGCCGCGGCCCCTCCTCGAGTTCCCGAAGAACAGCGTCGCGCCCGACGAATGACTTGGTCACATCGATAAACTGGGTTCCGAAGGTCGATACGGGCGTCTGATCTGCGCTCAGCTCGCGGCCGTACAAGGGATAACCGACTTCGAGACGAAGCGTATCCCGCGCGCCGAGGCCGGCGGGCCGAATGCTCGAATCGCGAAGAAATGTCTCCCACATTTGAGTCGCGGGCTCTGCCGGGAAATAAATTTCGTATCCCCATTCGCCAGTGTACCCGGTCCGGCTCAGCGTACACGGAACGCCGCACAACTCCGTGTCACAAAAGCGAAAATAGCGGAGATCGGGCAGGCTCTGACCCGTGATCGTCTCTATCTGCTCTCGGGACCGAGGGCCCTGGATATCGAGCTTCGCCCGGTTGGGGGACAGGTTAGTGAACCGGGTCTCGGACGACAGCCGTTTCTGGATCCAGTCCGCATCGGACGCCAGGGTTCCGGCGTTCACGACCATGAAGAAGTGATCGGAACTTCGCCGGAAGACGGTAATGTCATCCAGCACGCCCCCCGCTTCGTTCAGCAGAAACCCATAGCGGCACTGCCCGTCCTTCATGGACGATACGGATTGGGTTACCAGACCCTCGAGGTCGGATTCTGCACTGGGCCCCCGAAAATCGAATTCCCCCATGTGGCAGGTGTCGAAAATGGAGGCCGAGGATCGCGTATGCAGATGCTCCGGCACGATCCCGGCATACTGAATAGGCATCGCCCAGCCGGCGAAAGGGCCAATCCGGGCGCCGAGCGTCCGGTGCGCTTCATAAAGAGGTGTTTTCTTCATGAAAGAGATGTATACCGCATGGAGACGGGTCATTGAAGACCGTTTTAGGGATTGTGTCGCACTAGCGTTGATTTCACCGCCAGAACCCTATAG
>Ga0310124_10003291_pt1 | contig 10913 bp, 7 predicted proteins | sample CB11b_AW_Bot5_MG_FD_203507 | JGI IMG/M metagenome (GOLD analysis project Ga0310124, IMG submission 203507) | Marine microbial communities from Western Arctic Ocean, Canada - CB11b_AW_Bot5 | ecosystem: Environmental > Aquatic > Marine > Oceanic | place: Canada: Western Arctic Ocean | collected...
TGCGTGACAGATTGTTATCGCTTTGGGATTGCAAATACCGTAAATACCGATTTCGGACGGTGTGGGCTTTTCGACCTTGAACCACGCGACACTCACAACATACGCAACTTGCGTCACTTACGACGATCACAATCGGTTCGCTCAAGGGGAATCCCCCCCTCTCCGCCATTTTTTTTATTGTCGTTTCATTCAGCTATTCTGCTGATTTTTTTTTCCCCCGCATCACCAAGAATCTGCGCGACGTGCGGCGAAGCCTGCAAAGAAGCCCCATATGAAACGAACTCTCGGACGGAGCGGAATTGAAGTCAGCAGCCTTGGATTGGGCTGCTGGGCGATCGGCGGGATGGTCTGGCGGGATCACCGCCCCTTTGGGACGACTGGAACGGACGACTGCGAGTCAATCAGGGCGTTGCGCCGCGGGCTCGATCTCGGCATCAATTTTTTCGACACTTCGAACTCCTACGGCGCCGGGCACAGCGAGAAGCTGATAGGGAAGGCCTTTGAAGGGCGACGTGACGAAGTGGTCATCGCCACGAAGTTCGGACTCAGCTTCGATGAAGCTGCCCGCACCCTCGGCCCCGAATGCTATGATCCCGATTCGATTCGCTCTGATTGCGAAGCGAGCCTGCGTCGGATGAAAACGACCGTGATCGACCTTTACCAGTTCCATGTAAAGCGTTGCGATCCCGTCGAGGCGGTGGAGATCCGAGGGGTCCTGGAAGGACTCGTGGACGCGGGCAAGATCCGGGCCTATGGGTGGAGCACCAATCTGCCTGAATTTGCGACTATTTTCGCTGAAGGCGCCCGGTGCACTGCAATCCAGCTGCACTTCAGTGTATTCGGGGGCGCCGAAGCTGCCCTGGCCCTCTGCGAGAAGCACAACCTGGCCGGCATCGTTCGCGGGCCGCTGCAAAAGGGGCTGCTAACCGGGAAATTCACTGAAGAGACCACCTTTCCTCCCGACGACATACGCCACAGTTGGAACATGAAAGAGGCCTCGCAGAAGGAGCTTCTGGCGAAGATGGAAGCAATCCGCGACGTACTCTCAAGCCGCGGACGTACCCCTGTACAAGGCGCACTCTGCTGGCTCTGGGCAAAAAGCCCTGTCATGATTCCCATTCCGGGCTTTAAGACCGTGGCCCAAGTCGAAGAGAACGCCGGGGCCATGTCATTCGGGCCGCTGAACGACGGTGAGATGAAGGAAATTGACGCCCTGTTGGAGCGCACAGAATCGGCATAGACTGGTTCATTTTCGTCTGCCATTCATCGACACACATCGCGCCGTTATGTTCGTCCGTATCGAAGATCGCCAGCCACACGGTCACGTCCCGGTGCGGGGAGAGCGGCCAGAACTGCGCATCCTGATGCCAGGGGACTTCCATTCTGGTGCCGGGGTACTTGCAGAAGAAGGAGGAGGCCATCAGGAAGAAATCGGGGCCGATCAGGCCTTCTACCTAGTCGAGAATCGCCGATATGTTCTCCGCGATGTCGACACCCGCCGCCGAAGGAACCTGCCTGGCGGCACTGCGATTCGCATTCGTATTGCAGATGTCGACGGGGTGAAATGGCATCAGTATCACCCGGCGTAAACGCCGTCCCCCGCGACGATCTATTACTCGACTTCTTCTGACTCTTGCAACCATCCGACGCCGGACTACGTTCTCAGTTGGAAAAACAAAAAAAGTGAACCAGAAAGGTCATCTATGCGACATTTTTTCCGCTTAATTGTGATGACGTTGCTGCTCTCTACCACGGTCCGGGCAGCGGACCTCGTCGTCGCCGACAACGGCAGGACCGCCGCCAGCATCGTCGTTGCTGCCGACGCCGGGCATTGGGAGAAGCAGGCGGCAACTGACCTGGCAAAGTACATCGAACTCATGTCCGGCGCGAAACCCGCAGTCGTCCACACCGCCGATACGATGCGTCGGCCCAGGCCGATCCTGTACGTCGGCAGCGAGGCGCTCAAAGCCAGGCCCACGCTCAACGCGAAGCTGCAGGCAGTGCTCAAGAAGGATCCATTCCTCCGCGCCGACGGCATTGTCGTACTACGCGACGGGAACCGCGTCTATCTGGCCGGCAACAACGACGAGTCGCACTACTACGCGGTGATGCATCTGCTGCACATGTGGGGGTGCCGCTGGTACCTGCCGACGGCGATCGGGGAGTGCATCCCCGAACAGGAGCGGCTGGCGATCGGTGATCTGGATCATGCTTACGGCTCGCCATTCGAAGTCCGGCACTACTGGATTTCGTGGAACGGCTCGACTGAGGGTCAGGTCGAATTCCAACGGCGCAATTTCATGAGCAGCCAACGTGCCCCCGGCATGGGGCACGCACTGATGCACTACACCAAGGACTTGGCACCGGAAGGCGGCACCTCGTTCAACGTCCCGTTCTCCGAGCCCGAGACTGCCGAGCATGTCCTCAACAAGATGGCGTCCGCGATCGAGGGCGGTGCATCGGTTATCTCGCTGGCCATCGATGATGGTGCGTACACGAATGACTCCGAACGGGACGCCGAGCTGCACGCCAACCTTCAGGACAAGTATTTCGTGAAGACCTCGCAGACCGACCCGATGATGGCGTTCTATGCCAATATCGGCCGGCTGATGAAGGAGCGCTACCCGGAGAGCAAGACGGTGATCGGCGGCATGGCCTATGTGAATGTCAGTATCCCGCCGCAGCGGAATCATGAGGTGCCCGACAACATGGTGATGTGGCTGGCGCCGATCGACATCGATCCGAACCACGGCATGGACAGCGTCTTCAGTCCACCGAAGCAGGAGTACCGCGACATGATGTACCGCTGGTCGGAGATCATGGACGGACGGGTATGCATCTATGACTATGACCAGGGCATGCTGGTGTGGCGCAACATCCCGAACCCGTCACACATGGCGTTTCGGCATGATGTAAAGCACTATCGCGACGCCGGCATCCTCGGCATCGGTACGGAATCGCGCAACGCGATGGCCAAAGTATTCACCAATCTGCACATCCGCGGCCAGCTGATGTGGGATCCGGAGGCGGATGTCGACCGGATGATCACCGAATTCTACAAGAAGTTTTATGGACCGATTGCCAGGCCCATGGGCAAATATTGGGACACCATCTACAAGGCGTGGAAAGAGACGATCGTCACCGAGCACGAGTACATGACAGCACCGGCGATTTATACACGTGAGGTTATGGAAACGCTGCGCGGCCATATCAGAGTTGCCGAGGCCGCCGCCAGGGTGTTGGCGCGGAAAGATAATCTCACCCGTAACGAGAAGCTGGTGCTGGAGCGCATGCGTTTCGTCCGGCTCAGTTTCGACACACTGTCGGGTTACATGGAGATGGTCTTCGCGGCATCGACCGATGCCGACTACAAGCGCGCCTCGGCGGCGGGTATGCGGATGTTGGCGTCACGGCTCGAAATGGCTGAAATGAATTCGACATTCACGACGCGCGTCATTGGGCCGGGCTCTTCCGCCAACGAACCGGGCGGCAGCCCGGCATGGCTTCAGGGCGAAGTGAAGCAGTACATGGATCTGCTCGCGCTCACGGACGGCACCACGGGATCGCTTGTTGCGCGGCTGCCGCTGGAATGGGCTTTCCACCGGGACCCTCGCGACACCGGACTCGGTCGTGGCTGGGGCTACAAGAAGGCGGACCTGACATATTGGCACGCCAACAAGAACAAGTACCGGACACCGGACCGCCGGAAAGATTATCCGACAACCGAATGGGAGATGGTCAGCACCGATCTGTACCCGCCGGCGCAAGGGATCCTGCACCCCGACTGGCAGAGTTTCACCGGTCACCTCTGGTACAAGACGGATATCGAAGTCACGCAGGCCGATACAAACGGGAAGGTGCACATCCATTTTCCGGGCCTGTTCAGCGAATCATGGCTCTGGGTCAACGGCGAGATGATCGGCTATCGGGAGTGGAATCCCTTGTGGTGGCGAAACGACTACAAGTTCGACTGGGACGTAGACCTGTCAGGCAAACTCAAACCGGGCACCAACAATATCACTGTGCGCTGTAACAATGTGTTGCAGTTCGGCGGCATGTTCCGCCGGCCGTTCCTATATCGTGTGGTCGAGTAGACTGCCGACATCTCCGAACTTCTGAACCTACTGGCAAAATGAGTTTCCACGCCTACCGCCCACTCGACGCCGACATGCCGCACCTGCGTGAGTCCTGCGACTGGGGCACCGACCCGGACAGCGGCTCGCGCATCATCCGCATGACCACCAGCGTCGGCATGAGCCACAACATTTACTGTGAGCAACCCTACGGCTCACCCGACGGCCGGCGGCTGATCTTTTTCCGTGCCCTGGACATGCACACGCGGAGTAGGCAACTGCTGATTGCGGATCTCGAAGCACGCGACACGACTCTGATCGAACCCGACGTACCGTCGGAGGAGGTGGCGCACGTGTCCTGGGGCGAATGGGCCTACTATCCGATGCACGACGGGTCGCTGCGGCGCATTTCGCTGATGACCCTGGTAAAGGAGGAGGTCCTGCCGGCGGGCGCGATCACCGGCGGCATCGGCGCCATATCGTCAGATGACCGGTACCTGCTGATGACCGAGGCGAAGGGCGACCACTTCATCTGCAGCACGATCGACCTGCAGACCGGCGAGCGACAAGTGCTCGTCGATTGCCCGGAGAACCGCAATCCGCACGGGCAGCTTTCACTGTGCAAGCCGCCAAGGCTGCTGTATCAGCTGATTGCCGGCGACAGCGATTTACAGGGCGTCCCCGTCCTGGTACGCGAGCTGGCAGCCGACGAACCGTCGCGTCTGCCGTTCGGCAAGCCATGGACAGCCGAATCGACCGGGCACATGACATGGCTGGCGGATACCGGCATGGTTGCCTGCACGGTGACCTGGGATGGAGAAAAACACCGGCATGATTCAAGGCACCCGGAAGGGAACCTGATGTATGCAGCGCCCGGCGACGAAGCACCAACGGTCTTTCCAGCGCCGGATTCGTGGTTTTATCACATCTCGGTATCGCGCTGCGGGAAATACTTCGTCAGTGATGATTTCGCGGACTTCCAGGCAACTGGTGCGATCGACGGCAAACCGGGACCGATTCGAATCGTGATCGGTAATTTTGCCTCCGGGAAGAGCCGGGCACTGGTGCATGACTGCCAAAATTACGGCATCGCCGGGTGTTCGCGGTTCGAGCCCGATCCGTACTTTACTGCGGACAACAAGTACGTGATCTACAACGCCTCACCGTTCGGCACGATACAGCTGTTTGCGGCCGAGGTGCCGGAGGATTTTCGGCGAAGTCTCGATTAATGGTGAAACTCGTTGTCACCGGCATCTTTACCGAAAAGGCCGTTAGGCCCCCGCCCCCCGATCAATGCGACCCAGCTGACGTGACCGTCGACATAAAGCGTGTTGATGCCGACACCGGTCAGGCCGTCCTCTCCTTCGTGGTTCGACTCCGCCGGGTACCAACCTGGCGTGAAGGTGGGAACACCGGTATAGGAAATATCGAACATGAGGGGATTCCTGCTCGGGTTATCGATCAACCGCTCGCGAACACACGGCCGCACACGATCGCCGTCTGCTGCGTCGAATTCCGGCCAATAACCAACGTGCCAGCCATGCCAATACCATCCGATCGGGTAGTCATGCGGGTCGGTGATGGAGGCACCACCGATGTAGAAATACGTCATCAGTCCGTTGCCGTTGGCCGTGGCCGGGTCGGATGGCCAATGGCTCAAGGTCGGAGGGACCGCACCGTCCGGGAAGGAATCACCGCCACTGAGATTGAGCTGGGCCACGGACGGGCAGCGGACGGTACCTCTGATCATCCCGTACTCGTCCAGCTCCGTCGTCATCGGCGTGCCTGAAAGGTCGGGTGAGGTGCTGTTCCTGGTCATCAAGATGGGGTAGTCCCGTCGGGTCCTTGGATACTCCGTCGCGTTATCGGAGGAATACAATTTGCAGGATAGACCGTTTCCTTTCAGATTGCTCATACATAAAATTCGCTTCGCTCGTTCCTTAGAGACCGATAGGGCGGGCAGCAATATCGACATAAGGATGGAGATAACCACGATGACTACAAGCAATTCGATGAGCGTAAAAAGTCGTAGCGGTATCTTACGGTTCATGGCGAAGTCGTACTTCGGGGCTTTCGCTTTGGCAAATGGCTCCGTACAGCAACGTCCAGTACGCGGCTTGCGGCCATTGAGCAATTATTGCAGGGTAGTTCACCGCGCGACACATTACAAGATCGAGCCATCATCCCGGCCTTTTGCGCTTTCATTGCGCAACGCAAGACGGTAGAGTTTCCGATGCAAACAACTGTAACATCCTGGCCGGAATTCTGCGCGGCATGGAACGGTGCCCGCAACTTTATGATCGACGGTTTGATCGATTTCGACTTCGACTTTCCCTCATTGCCGGAGATCGTCGATCAGGCCCGTAGCGACAGTGAAGCACGGATCACACTCGGCCAGGGGCACGATCAGCTGCAGCTCGATGACACTGCCGAGTGGTTTTGCGCGCTGCCGATCGACGTCGCGATGCTCGAGCCGTTCGCGCTGGCCCATTTCAAATTGTCCCGCTTCGACCGGCCCGGCGGTTTCCTGCACGGATTCAAAGAACGCGTGCTCGCCGTCTGGCAGGCGGCACTGACGGCTAACGGCTTCACGTGGGATCGCTGCTCCCCGATCATCTTTATCAGCGGCCCCGGCTGCCGGACCGGGTATCACATGGATGTCTCCCAAGTGATGGCATGGCAGCTCTACGGCCAAAAGCACTTTTGCGGACTCCGCGATGCAGAGCACTGGGCCCCGAAAGACGTTCGCCTCAGCTACAAACAGAAGACGCTCATCCGGCCGGCTGAACTCACTGATGATGATGCGTTGTGCTACGACATGGCTTTCGGCGATATGCTGTGGAACACACTGCTGACTCCGCACTGGGTCGTCGCAGGCGACGAAGCCTCGATAAGTATCAACATCTCGCATGGCGGCCTACGCCTCAACGGCCATCTGGCACCGTTCGAAGCCGAACACGAGGCGTTCTGCCGCGACTACCCCGACAAGGCGCCCCCGCCACCGTCGGCAATGTACTGACGTCGATGCCGGGAGAGACCGGCGACGTAATGTTCAGGTAAGGCGTTACGCGCCAGGAAACGCCGCGAGAACCTCACCTTGCATTATGCGACCTGCCAATAGTGTATTTTTTTTAGGGGGGGCCGTGAAATAACGTTAATTCACGGTTTTATTTTCTTGGATTTTTTCCAGTAAAAAAAAAGCGCGGAATCTTTCGATTCCGCGCTTTTCCTTAATCAACGTATAGTTGTGCCTACTCAGCCAGCTTGGCATCGATGGCAGCATTGATTTCAGAACTGACATCGCAGTTGTCCGCGTCACAGATATTGGCGCTGATCAGCAACGTATTGACAATGACCTGAGCGGCAGCCTGGGTATCCGCAAAATTAGTCGGTATGTTCTCACCCATAACCAGGCACGCCAGGTCAACCGCGCCAGCGGCCACGTCGGCACACGGGGTGCATGGGGCAGCGTCACCGGCCGCGCCAGCGTCACCAGCTGGACCGATCTTGCCCTGCGCGCCCTGCGGACCCGCTGGGCCCGGGGTCAGTTGGACCCCGGCGATCAGTGCAAAGGCATCGCAACCGTCAGCATCGACCGCGCTTCCGGCAGGCGAGTCGGCGCACAGGTCATTCGAATCAGTGACGCCATCGTTGTCGCTGTCTCTCTGAGAGTCGGAACAGCCATTGCCATCAACAGCTTCACCGTCAGGCGTGCCGGCACATTGATCATCGGCATCACTGACGCCGTCATTGTCGCTGTCTTTCTGAGAGTCGGAACAGCCATCGGCATCAACAGCTTCCCCGGCAGGCGTGTCGGCACATTGGTCAGCATCGTCGGCGACGCCGTCACCGTCTGCATCAACAGCGTAGCCGGTGGTTAAATTGTATTTATCCGCCAAATAAATACCAGTTGACAACAAATCATCGGCGTTCAACGCCGTGTTAAAGATAATAATCTCGGCGAAATCGCCGTCAAACGTTAAGTCGTTATCTATGGCCCCGTGGCGGCCGATGTACAGCGGCTGGTCGTTGTCGGCCTCCTTATTGCCGTAGGCTTGGGGGTTGTCGTTGTCGGCCACGCCGTCTGTCCAAGTACTCTTTGTACCCGATCCAGCGCCCGTCTGGTCCAGGTTGAATGCTAAGATCTGAAAGTTACCCGCGCTGGCTATTGGAGAATGCTGCTGCTCTGCATTGCCCGTGAACCACCTGAGGCTCCCCTCGTTAAAGATGGAATAGTCGGCATCCCCACCTCGCTTTTCGAGGAAGAACTTTTGGGCGGTATCGGAGACGTTGAGCACGAAAAACACCGTGAAGCCCTTGCCGGCGGCGGTACCGATGTCAAGATCGGCATGGTCGGCGATTTCCAGCCAATCGGCGCCTCCTCCCGCGTTTGTCGAATCGAACCGTACCACAGAATGGCCGTTGATCACGTTCGTCTGCAGCGATGGATGACGGTTGGCATCGGTTTGCGTGGCGTCGTGAGTGGCACCACCGTTCGACTGGTCCGCCCAGGTAAAGGTGCCGCCCGTGGTGACGCCTACTCCGGCGTCCAACCAGACAACCGGTTCGACGGAGGCTGCTGTGAACGATGCTGCTACGGCCGATGAGGCCAATCCCGAGACCAGCAGGCCCAACATCGTACCGAATAGTTTCTTCAGGGTGTTCCTTGCAACTCTCCTTATTTCTGTTTTGCCTGGGGACTCCAGACGTTTTAAAGGCTTACGCGAACACGGCATATTCGTTGCCGATTTTCGCAGAATCACTAGCCACTGTTCCATGTATACGAAATCTGCTGACAAATTGCAATCTCCCCTGCAATCTTTTTTTACAGGCGCCTTCGAAACGTCGTGGCGCCATGTCCTGGCACGGGTCCCGCTGCTTCACCGCAAATGGCCAGCCGCCGCGTGAGCCCTGCGGCAGGAAAAACAGGGTTCCCGCCTCTCTCCCTTGCTTGCGATTTGTTTCTGCGCGCTTGTAAAGCGCCATCATCTGTGAACATTTAGCTCCATCCCCCCCTCTGACTGTACTGCAGAAACTCTTTTTCATTGTAGAGCTTTAAAAAATCTCACCGACATATAGACAACCCTGGTCGTTTTTCTCTGCTGTCAGAACATTATCCTTCGGGGTATAGTGATCCCAAGCTTCAAATGAGCAGCGGCAATCGTGCGAGGTGATCAGGACATGTCCCAAGACAACGCAGAATTCACATTTGTAATCATAACTGACACGCATGTGGATGTCCGTCCCCAGGCAACGGACGGTAAATGGTGGAATCGCACCCTCCATACGCTTTCGCTCGAGGTGCTTTCCGCCGCCGTGCAGGAGATCGAGGCGAGGGCCCCAGATTTTGTCGTTCATTGCGGCGACGTAACTGACAAAAGCGACGAGGTAAGTTTTCGAAAATCGGCCCAGGTTCTTGAAGCATTGCCGATGCCCTTACACTTCCTGCCCGGCAATCATGACACGTACGAGTCTGGGTCCCGCCAGTTGGCTGCGCGTCTCTTTCATGTGGAACAGGCGCGCTTTCACCGTACCGAACACGTCGGGCGCTGGAGGCTGATTTTTATTGACGCTGCCTACTGGCAAAACAAGGATGGCTCGGTCGGGGAGGCTTTCTCGGCTGAGAACTACTTCGACATGACGACACCCGAGCTGGTGCTGACCTGGCTGCGGACAGAATTTGCCCGGGACAACGAGACGCCCACACTGTGCTTCATGCATCCCATGGTCGTGGTGCGCCCGGGTTATCCCGTCTCCAGGCTGCCGGGCGGGGGACTGCCCCCCCCACATCCAGTGGACCTGAGCGAAGATATTTTTCCCTCAAGAGAGATCAGGCCGATCCTTGCCGGGGCAGCGTGTGTGAAAGCGGTGTTCTCAGGCCACGGCCACTTTCATGACTGTGTCGTTGAGGACGATATTCTCTATTGTTCAACCGGCGCGATGGAGGAATATCCGTGCGAGATGCGGTTGGTGAAGATATTTCCAAACCGGCTCGAAACAGAGGTGTTCGGACTTGCCGACAATGATTGTGCCCAGCAATCGTACATACAGGAGTGGGGCAACGATTGGGTGGCAGGCCGTGAACAGGATCGGTCAATGACTCACTCATTTCAGCCTGAATGATTCATCCATGATCAACCTCGAAAAATTAAAGAGACTAAGATGCTGGCAACAAGGAAGAATGGTTCAAACCGAATGGTTGCTTCTCCAACCCCACGTGCCGATGCCTTGAACAGGTTGGCAGTGGTGACGGCACTGCTGGCGTTGTTTTGCGCCGTTTCCAACGCTGGCAACTACCGCCCGCCCGATGCGCCCGACAAGATCGAGAAGCAGAAGCCGGCCGGCGGCCTGGTCATGGACTATGCGCAGGACAAACAACTCTTCCGCGCAGCGCGCGGCCGGCCGGCAATCAAGCGCGACCCGGCATACCTGACGAACGAGAAGAACCCGGACGCAACAGCAGAGGTCCTGGCCGGAAAACGTACCGTGGCGAACGCCGCCTGGTGGGGTTTCAACGAAAAGGATTCCACCGCGGCATTGCAGGCTGCCATCGATTCCGGCGCCGAGAAAATCTTCATCCCAAATATGGACAAGGACTGGATCGTCGAGCCGCTTTTCTTAAATACGGATGATCAGGAAATCATCTTTGAAGCCGGCGTGGTTGTGATCGCCAAGAAGGGCTCGTTCAAGGGCACAAACGACTCCCTGTTCACTGCCGAGGACAAGCAGAATATCACCCTGCGGGGATACGGTGCGACACTGAGGATGCACAAGAAAGACTACCATTCGGATGCCTACAGGAAGGCCGAATGGCGTTCCGGTCTGAATTTTTATAATTCC
>Ga0310124_10003292_pt1 | contig 10912 bp, 9 predicted proteins | sample CB11b_AW_Bot5_MG_FD_203507 | JGI IMG/M metagenome (GOLD analysis project Ga0310124, IMG submission 203507) | Marine microbial communities from Western Arctic Ocean, Canada - CB11b_AW_Bot5 | ecosystem: Environmental > Aquatic > Marine > Oceanic | place: Canada: Western Arctic Ocean | collected...
GGTGACCGTCACGCGCGTGACGCTGATCAGGCCGCGGACTCGCGGATCCGCGAGTCCGCGCGACAGCGCACGCCCGATGGCGCGATGAAGGGTCGACTCGATCTGTTCCTTTCGATGCAGCGTCATTGACCGGTAAGAATCTCCGTCGTGTGATCGCTCAATACGCAGTCACGGTGACGGCGGATCTTCGCGAGCACGCGGTCGAGCACGCCCTGGCAGTGGGGCACGCTCGAGGATGCCACCGCGACGCCAAGCCGTGCCAGCGTGTGCACGTCGTGCGCATCGACCTCCGCCACCGACACCTGCTGTTCGCGGTGCAGCCGATCCTTGAGAATCGACACAACGCGACGCTTGTCCTTGAGCGACCGAGCGTGATCGATTGTCAACTCGACCTGAAGGATGCCCACGATCACGGCTAACCCAACGTACGCTTCACTTCGAGCGTTCGGTAGCACATCAGCCGATCGCCTGGCTTCACGTCTTCGTAACCGCTGATCCGCACACCGCATTCCGTACCGGACCGCACCTCGCGGACATCGTCCTTGACACGGCGCAGGGTCTCGATCGCACGGTCCTCGGTGACGACCACGCCGTCGCGGATCACCCTGGCCTTTGCCCCGCGCTGGACGGATCCTTCCGTCACCACACAGCCGGCGATCACACCCACCTTGGAGATGCGGAACACCTCACGAATTTCGGCTTCGCCGATGGACTCCTCCTTGGTCTCGGGATCCAACAGGCCTTCCATTGCCTTGCGCACGTCGTCGATCAATTCGTAGATCACACGGTAGGTGCGAATCTCGACGCGCCGCTGCTCGGCACGATCGCGCACGACGGGCGAGGCGATCACGTGGAACCCGATCACGATCGCATCGGATGCGTCGGCCAGCAGCACGTCGCTTTCCGTGATGCCTCCGACACCAAGGTGCAACGTTCGGACCGCCACATCGTCGGTGCCCAGATCCTCAAGGCTCTTGCGCAGCACATCCACTGATCCTTGAGCGTCCGCCTTGAGGACGACGCGTATCGTCTTGGTGTCTCCGGCCTGCAATTTCTCGGCAAAGTTGTCGAGACTCACCTTGGTCTGTGTGGCCAGATGCAACTGTCGTTCGCTGTCGCGGTATTGCGTCGCGATGCTCTGCGCCTTATGAAGCGTGTCGGTGACGTAGAACTTGTCTCCGGCGTCCGGCACGACGTCCAGACCGCTAAATTCCAGGGGCGTTGACGGCCCGGCCACCTTGATTGATTTGCCGCGGTCGTCCGTGATGTCGCGCACGCGACCGTAGGCACGACCGGCCACGCAAAATCCGCCGACCTCCAGCCGACCGGCCTGCACCAGGACACGGGCCACGGGGCCGCGGCCTTCTTTCATCTGGCTTTCGATGACGACGCCACGCGCCGGGCCGGCGAAGTCGGACGCCAACTCCAGAAGCTGCGCCTGGTAGTCGATGATTTCCAGAAGTTCCGGGATGCCCGCGCCGGTCTCGGCGCTGACTTTGACCACCTCGGTCTGCCCGCCCCACTCGGCGGGGTTCAGGCCGTGCTCCGAGAGTTGACCATGAATCCTGCGGATGTTCTCCTCGGTCGCCTGGGGCAGGTCGGTCTTGTTCAGGGCCACGATGATGGGCACCTCGGCGGCCCGCGCGTGGTTGATCGATTCAACCGTCTGGGGCATGACACCGTCGTCGGCCGCCACAACCAGCACGACCAGGTCGGTCATGTTCGTGCCGCGAGCACGCATCGAGGTGAACGCCTCGTGACCGGGGGTGTCGAGGAACACGACGGTCTTGTCCTGTTCGTCCGTGCCCTTGATTGTGACCCGATAGGCCCCGACATGCTGGGTGATCCCGCCGTCCTCGCCGGCGGCGACGTCCGAAACTCGGATCTTGTCGAGCAGACTGGTCTTCCCGTGATCCACGTGCCCGAGCACGGTGACCACGGGAACGCGCGGCTGAATGTCGATCGATTCGCGCGTCTCGAACTCGGCGATCACCTGCTGCTCGGCGGTCTGCTGCTCCGTGACCTCCAGTTCGATGTCGTATTCAAGGCAGATCTCCATCGCGGCTTCCGAGCCGATCCCGGAGTTGATGGTGGCCATGATCCCCTTGCCGAACAGGTGCTTGATGATTCCGGTGCTCTTGATACCCGTCGCGGCGGACAGATCCTTGATCGTGATCGGCTGGGCGATCTCGACCTTTCCGCCGGCGACTGCGGCGCTCGTGGCCAGGTGCGGAGCCTGCTCGCGCCTCTTCAGATCGCGCCGGCGTTGCTTGAGAAAACCGGTGGCACCGCGCAGTCGCGCATCGAGTTCCTCAATGTCGGCCTGGCTGAACTGCGATGGACCGACAGGCAGGGCGTCGGCCGTCCGTCCGCGCCTGCTGGAAAGGGTGCGCCGCTTGCGTGCCGGTTGAGCATCGCGTTCTTCCCCGGCGCCGAGGCCCCGTGCCGGACCGCGCGATCGTGTGATGCCGCCCGAGGACGGACCGCTGTTGTCGGCATCGGACGTCTGGGGCGGTGCGGCGCGGCGCGGCTTGGGCAAGTGTATGGCGTCCGGCTGCTCAATGCGCACGAGCCTCGGCCCTTTGAGCTGGGCTTCCTTGGGCGTTTCGAGCAAGTCCCCCACCGGCTCAACGACCTTGGGTCGATCCGGTACGTTCGGCCGTCCCACCGCCTGCGCCGGCTCAACGATCTGCGGCATCGCATTGGCGACGATGGGTCCGGCCACCTCCAGCTGATCGGCCGGCTGGATCACCGGTGCGATCGGCTCGGTTGTCGCGGGCGCCTCGGATGTATCGGGCCGCGGCCCTTCCGCCAAAGTTGCCGGCACCCCCTCCGGCGACCCTCCCGGCAACGTAGCTGGCGGCGCGGCCTTGGGCTTGGGCTTGCGTTTGGCCCGGCCCCGCGCCGCCTCGGGTGTGGCTTCGACTAGCGGCGCAGGCGCTTCGGATTTCGTGGTCTTATCCTTCGCGGGCGCCTCGGCCACCTTCGCCGGTTCGTCATCGGATTCACCCTTGCGACGGCGACACGCCTTACGGGCTTTGGTCAGGTCCACCTTCTCGGTTGTTTCAATGGCCGTTGCCACCGAGGCCGAGTCGCTGAACCATTCTTTGATCGTCGCCTCAAGACCGACCTTGACCGTCGACATATGGTTCGTGATGCTGGGGACATTCTCGGCCTTGCACTTCTCGACGATCGCCTTGCTGGCGACGCCGAGTTCCTTGGCTACTTCGAATACGCGTCTGACCTTTGCCAAAATTAGGCTCCTGCAGCGGCGCCGCGGCTCTGCTCCGCGTCGGCCTGATCGCCATCGGCTGTCGCGTCACCGTCGTCCGGATCCTGCGAGACCTCAGTCTCAGGTTCAGATTCCGGTTCGGCCTTCGATTCAACTGCGTCTTCCGACGCGCCAGGCGTGTCGGCTTCGGGTGATTCAGTGGATTCAGTGGATTCGGCGTCCGAGCCCTGCCGGGTCTGGGCGTGATGGGTTTCGAGCATCTCGACGATGCTGCCGGAATCGGCCCCGGCCGCATCGGACGAGCCGCGACCGGACGCCGCTGCTGCGCCAAGGTCGCCAAGCACCGCCGCGGCCTGGGCCTCGCCGGGGCTCGTCGCCAGCGCCACCTGATCCTGCGCCTTACGCTGCTCGGCCTCCTGCTTCTCACGCAACTGCTCTTCGGCGACGACCTTGGCTCGTTCGGACGCGGTCTGGATCAATATCTCTGCCTGCCCCAGCGTGCATTCGATCGACTCGACGAAGTAGGGTGCGCCGACCTCCTCGACATCGAACACGCTGATGATTCCCAACGCCGCGAGCCGGTCGATCTGCTCCTCGCTGATCCCTTCGACGCCCTTGAGGGATTCCTCCATGATGTCCAGGCTCTTGGTGAACTCCGCGGGCGTGAGGATGTCGATGTCCCAGTTGGTCAGCCGCGCCCCCAGCCTCACGTTCTGGCCGCGTTTCCCGATGGCCAGCGAGAGCTGGTCTTCGTTGACCACGACCGTGGCCCGACCCAGCTCGAAGCACAGCGAGGTTTCGACCACCTCGGCGGGCTTCAGAGAATTCTGAATCAGAATCTGGCTGGACTCGTTCCAGCGGACAATGTCGATCTTCTCGCCGCCCAACTCGTCGACGATGTTCTTGATCCGGCTGCCGCGCACGCCGACGCACGCCCCCACGGCGTCCACGCGAGAATCGATCGAGCTGACCGCGACCTTGGTTCGATGGCCCGGCTCGCGGGCCATCCCCTTGATTTCGATAATACGCTCGGCCACCTCGGGCACTTCCACCTCGAACAGGCGACGAATGAAATCGGGATGGGCCCTGCTCAGAACGATCTTGACCTGGTTGTCTGCTTTACGCACGTCGAGGATCAGGCAGCGAACGCGCTCGCCCGGCTGGTGCTGCTCACCGGCGATCTGCTCGCTTCGCGGCATAAACCCCTCGGCGCGACTGATCGTCACGACCAGCGAGCCGCCTTCGTAACGCTGGGCCATGCCCGTCACCAGTTCGCCGACACGGTCGATGAACTCGTTATAGATGCTCGACCGTTCGTCTTCACGGAATCGCTGGATGATGACCTGCTTGGCCGTCTGGGCCGGAATGCGGCCAAGACTTTCCAGCGTGATGGGCTCATCACCGCGCCGAATCGAAAGCCCGCCCGTGACCCGATCGAGTTCGCAGGTGAACTCTTCTGTGTCCACCGCGTTGAAGTGTTTGCGTGCGGCCGAGACCATCGCCTGCTCAATATCGGTATAGAGCGATTCCTTGTCGACATTGCGATCACGCGAGATCGAGTCGATCAATCGCAACATTTCCTGGGTGTTCATGCGCGGTCTCCTTGTTCGCTATTCAGTTGTCATAACCGGTCTGTGGTCGGCGGCCATGGGTCACCTGCGGAGTCGATGTCGGAGTCAACATCGGAATCGAAGTAGACCTTGCCCTCGCTATAAACGACCAAGACCACGAGCCTCTGAAAAGAAGCGATCGTGGCCTGAGCGGAGCCTCACGTCGGCACGCCTCCAGGCATCGACCGCACCACTGCAGGCGTACCATGCAGGGTCGCGGATGACGCCAAGCCGGCGAAGCCGACCGGAATGCGCGGCGTGCACTAGGCCATGACCCGCGGTTCCTTCCTCTGGACGCCAAGTTTGTCGCCCCGTCGCACGACCCGCGGTACCACCTCGGATACCGTCTTTGGTACGTGGCGTCCTGAGTTACGGATCGGTGGTCGTCCCATCAGGACGCCCGATCCGCTTCGCCGTGTAGCCAGCCAGCCAGCCGTGTCGCCCATAGCACCTACACCCTTTTGGCGCCCTTCACGCAGCGCCAGGCTCCTTTTCGGCCATATCGGCCCGCGCTCCGCAGCCTGGACCAGTCCGAGGGCACCGGCTGCGCGCAGCGCATAAGTCTACAGAAACAGGCAATGATGTCAACCCGCACCCCCACGCCACGGCCCGCGGGGATGGGCTGTAGAGTCATGCGCCATGGTCGGCCTCTATCTGCTGCTGATCGCCGGAGGAATCGGGTTCGCTCTGACGGTCATGGATCCCCGTCTCGTGACCCTTCGATGGCTGCGGCTGGGCGGGATCGTCGGCCTGGCACTGCTGGCCGCCGCTCTCGTGCACCAGATCGTGACGGGCACCGATGCGAAGGTCGTCTTGATGATCGCGCTGGTCGGCGTCGCGTTCACACTACAACTCCTGACCGTTCAACTCGGCCGCCGCTCGGCACAGCGGTTCGCGGGTGCCGCGGCTTTTCTGCTCGGCGTCGAGGCCGCCTGTGCGTTGCTGCCGCCGGCCGGTCTCGAGCGCGTTCGCGGGGTCGCCGCTCTGTCGGCCGGCCGTTCGAGCTTCGCTTCGGTGCTCGGCGCGGGGCTGGAGGGCGGGGCGCTGGTGGCAACCGTCTGCCTAGGCGCTGCGCTGCTGGGTGTGTGCCTGATGGCGATGCTCCTCGGCCACGCTTACCTGACGGCCGGCAACGAAATGACACAGAAGCCAATGCGTCGTCTGGTCCTGATCCTCGCCGCGATTCTGACACTTCGTGGCGCGGCGAGCGTCGGATGCGGCCTGCTGCCGTACGTCGCCGCCGGTGATCCGGTCGGTGGACAGGCGTGGAACATCGCGATGATGCTTGCCCGCTACCTGGTGGGCCTAGTCGGACCCGCGGTCTTCACCTGGATGACTCACGACTGCGTCAGGCGCGCCGCGAACCAATCGGCCACCGGCATCCTGTACGTGACGCTGGTTCTGGTGTTCCTGGGTGAAGGCGCGGCGCTGGCGCTGATGAAGGGGACGGGGTTGGTTTTCTGAAACCGGTATTGAGGGCTTCAGGCATTGCCGTTCGTACGGAGCGATTGGTACGAACACAGGGAAGAGGCACAAAGGCACTGAGGCACGAAGGGCTGTGATTCGCAGATCGGTCCGCTTCGACCAGATGGACCTCATCATTGTGCATCGATGCGCGTTTCGTCAAGACATTCAGTCATTCCTCTTCCGTCACGACGACAGTCGCGACATCCCCCCTTCGTGCCTTCGTGCCTGGTTCAAGCAGCACCGCCTATCAGCACACGGTCGTAGACAGCCCTCACCCTCTCCCTGTAAAACGCAACCCTCCCGTCGACTCCGGCGCCGGGACCTCGACGGGGCGGCCGGCGACGACCTGCTCGTAGACGGTGTGCAGGCTCTCGGCGTAGCGCTGGCGGCTGAAGTAGCTGTACGCCTCGTGCCGCGCGGTGTCGCGCAGGCGCCAGGCGAGTTGCGGTTCGCACAGCAGTTGACGCAGGCGGTGGGCCAGGAACTTCGGCGCTCCGGGTTTGGCCAGCAGGGCCGAATGCCGGTCTTCAACGACTTCGCTGATCGCGTAAGTCGCTTCACCCACGATCGGGATGTTCGCGCACATGGCCCACAGCAGGCTCAGACCTCCGGCATCCGGTCCCTGGGCCAGCGCGACGTCACAACCCGGGAGAACCAGCCACGGGCGTTCCAACCGCCGGTCAACGATGAATCGGTGGCCGCGGTCGACTTGGGCCATCAGCCGCGCGGCACGGCCGCGGAACCGCGCCGCGGGATGAACCAGGACACAGGTCTGCCAGTCGCCAGGCTCAGGGTCCGGGTCGGCCAGGGCCGCGGCCATCGTGGCGTCGAGGGCGTCACCGCCGTGCGGCGGATCGGTCAGCAGTGCCACGACCTTGAACTGAGGATCCTCCAACCTCCAACCGGCACGCAGTTCCTGCCGCGCGGCGTGTGCCACCCGTGCCATGTCGAGACCCGGCCGCAGCACGTGAACGGCGTCGGCGCGAACGCCGTGTGCCAGGATCGCGCGACGGATCGTCGAGCTGATCGGCAGCACGACGGACTGCGGCGCCGCGTCCGAGGTCACCACGCGCAGCCAGCTCGCCACACGTTTCGGCGGCGCGACCGTCATGGTCAGGACCTTCGCCTCGCGGCGCCACAGCAGCGCCGCGAGGCTGAACGAACCCACCGACCAGCAGTGCACCACGTCGGGCGGAGCCTCGCGGCGCATCCGGCGCTGCACCGCGAAGGCACCCATGGCGGCGCGTCCGGACGGAACGCCGATCAAGACAGGATCTTGAATGCCCACGGCCAGCGCCGACTGGAGCAGCGACGAGCCGCCCAGGAGGATGACTCGCTGATCGACGCCGGCCGAACGCCGTAGCGACTCGCACAGCAACGCCAGAGTCGTGGCGGTCGCCTGCGGACTGGCCGCGTCGATCAAGTGAAATACGCGCATAGCGAGTGGCGTTGGCAACAGATGAGTTGAGAATTCGCGATCGCAAGTAAGCGACGGTCGAAAAAGCGACGGAGCGACGAAGCGACGGAGCGACGAAGGGTAGTCGTTTGGTCGCCGGTCCGCGCTGGCGCCACTTTATCGTGGTTTGGGTGACCGTCCGTGTCGCGGCCAGGCGCTATGTCGGTCGGTCTTCCCGCGCGACGGCCCCTTCGTCGCTTCGTCGCTCCGTCGCTTCGTCGCTTCTTGTATGGAATCAACATTACGAACGCGTCGAATCCAGCCGTCCGTCGCCCATCGGCACCTCGTAATCGACGAAGAGCCGCGCCACTTCCACGCTCACGCGACGCCCCAGGTCACGACCGACCATGACGCGCTCGCCGCGCCGGACGTCCGCAACGGCGGTGTGAGCGATTTCGACCGATATCCTGCCCGCGCCGCGGAGGGTCGGCCCGCCGGGGCCAAGAACCGAGGCCGGGAACAGGCGCACGCCGCGCACGGCGTCGATCACCTTGACCTGACACAGAAGCTGCATGCGCGCATGGCTGACGGCGACCGACTCGATGTTGACGTGCACGACCTGTTCGGCGCCCAATTCCCGACCGATGTGGTCGATGGGCATGCGACCGAACTCATCTCCGAGACGAGCCGACAGTTTCACGAGCCGTTCGCTCGCAATGACCTGGCTCACGGCGCGTTGCTGGGTCAGCTCCACACCCACGCCGTGGGCCACCTGCACCAGAAACGCGCGGTCGTCCAGGAGCGCCAACGGATCGTCCACCACGATCACCGTTGGGCGGTCTGGCAGACGATACGCGGCCTTGATCTTTTCGGGGAAGACGTTGTTGGCGACAAAACCCAGGATGGCGCAGCCGCCCATGCAGGCGGTCGCGACGACCACGCAAGCGCCGGCCGTCACAATCCTCATCACCTGCGAATTACCTTGTGATCGTGGAACAATCCCGAGACGCGCCGCGAAAACAGGTCGATCATGCCCAGTTTGATCGTGTCGGCGTCCTCTTCGAGCAGGCCGAGGCCGGACTCCTCGGGATAACGCGCCGAAACGACTTGCGAATACGCCGCGTTGTTGGTTCGATCGCCGCCGGACTCGGTCACGCTGATCTGCGCCACCACGACGCCGCGAAACTGGTGGGCGTTGCCGGGTTCGTGCGTTGAATATTCCGCCAGATCGATCATCACCAGGCGCTGCACGTTGAGCCGCTCGATCAACTGACTCGTGGGCACGCCGAGCCATTGCGGGTTCTTCCGCTGGAACGCGACGATCTGCTTCGGATCACTCAACGTCGCGCCGGGGATGTCGGCGGCAAGTCGCCCGCTCACGGCACGGGAGACGGTCAGGGGCGCTAACGGAAACTCGAAGAGCACCGTGTGCGGCGCCGCGACGAGCACGGCGATCTTCTTCTGTTCCAGGCCACGGTATTCGGCCGCAACATCGACCGTGCGCTCACCGCCGGCAACCGCGCCGGCCAGCCAACCGGCCGGCTGGCACGCGACGAGGCACGCCATGTGGCACCCGACGCCGAGGGCAAGCAGCGGTGCGATTCGCAAGCGTAGCGCCTTGTTGGTCACTCGAATCATGAGTTAACTCTGACTGCTAACCACGAAGATCTTATAGGCCCACGAACCGACGACTATCGCACCCAGCAGCAGGGCGGACCTCGGTCGCCAGAGCCAGTGCCCCAGCGGAGCAAGGCAAACGCCGCAGATCAGCGCATACCCACTGACAATCGCCACGATGGCCACGAGCAGGGCGAACAGCGCGCCTGTCGGCTGCACGACCAGTGCGGCCAGCAGGCTTCCGTGCACGGCGTGCGTGAATGCGGTGGTCATTCCGCAGGTGGCGCAGGGCACGCCGCATGAGGCCAGAAAACCGCACGGTGGCAGCCCCAGTTGCACGTGCGTGCCGTAGCCGGATCGATCGGCGTCGAGTTGAACGCCAACTGCCAGCAGGGCGCTGCTGGCGGCGAGCAGCAGCGCGGAAACCCACCTCGACAAGGGCGTGGCACCAAGACGGGATCGGCTGTCCCGGCCGGTCATGGCCCTAGATTAGCCGCAGATCGGGCCGCATGCGAATGAGTGGCTAGAATCGACCCATGCCCTACCGCTTCGCAGACGGCGAAGTCCCGCAAGGCGTGCGACGGCGACGAAGTTCCACTCGGCGACGTCTGCGACTACGCAGCGTCGCGGTTCTGCCAACCCTCTTTACGCTCGGCAACCTGCTGGCCGGGTTTCTCGCGATCTTCTTCGCCAGCCGCTCGCCCGACGCCCGCGTGCTGCTGGGTTGGACGCCGCTGACGCTGGCCGCATTGTTTGTGTTCCTGGGCATGGTGCTCGACGCGATGGACGGGCGCATCGCGCGACTGACGGGTCAATCGAGCAGCCTGGGCGAGCAGCTGGACTCGATGGCCGACATGGTCACCTTCGGTGTGGCCCCCGCATTCCTGGCCGTTCAACTCGTCGGCATTCGCCTGCCTTTCTTTTCAGAGGTCGGAGACCGATATTTCGACCGCGTCGTGCTTGTGATTGCCGGAATCTACGTCGCCTGCGCCGCCCTGCGCCTGGCCCGGTACAACATCGAAACTAAATCGAATGCCCCGAGTGATTCGCTGAGCTTCAAGGGACTGCCCTCCCCGGGTGCCGCAGGAACGGTCGCCAGCTTCGTACTCCTGCACCAGCACTTCCTGGCCCACCGCCACGCGGAACACTGGTCGATCGGAGCCGCGGCGCTGGGCATGGTCGCGATATCGCTGCTGGTGGCCGTCGCCATGGTCAGCCGCCTGCGCTACCCGCACGTGGCCAACCGTTACCTTCGAGGCAAAGCGAAATTCAACTCGGTCGTCAAGGTGGTCATCGTCGCGCCCTTCCTCTTGATCTGGCCTCAGGCGACCGCGGCCGTGGCGTTCGCCACCTATGCGCTTTCGGCACCGACGATCTGGTTGTGGCAGGGACCGATGACGCGGTTGCGCGGGAGCGGCGGTGAATCATATTCCGGTGCCGAATCGGATGGAGAACAGCAAACAGTCAATAACAAATGACACAACTGTTCGGTTAAGCACACGATTGTCTCATTTAAACCTTAACAAGACAACGCTTTACCTCAGTTTTAAAATTCATCGACTTCAACTCTGTCGACGATTTCGGCCAAGA
>Ga0310124_10003293_pt1 | contig 10911 bp, 5 predicted proteins | sample CB11b_AW_Bot5_MG_FD_203507 | JGI IMG/M metagenome (GOLD analysis project Ga0310124, IMG submission 203507) | Marine microbial communities from Western Arctic Ocean, Canada - CB11b_AW_Bot5 | ecosystem: Environmental > Aquatic > Marine > Oceanic | place: Canada: Western Arctic Ocean | collected...
CGACCCCGAGAGCGAAACGGTGCGCGACGACGCCGAGGCGAACCGTCTCCTTACGAAGGATTATCGGGCGCCCTGGGGTGTGACGACCTGACCAACGGGTTGAGGCAGATAGTCGTCTAGGGTTATTGGGTCAAGAGGCAGAATCACACTTCCGCCAGAGGTTCGCTCGAGTCGCCGAACTCCTTAAGGGAGATACCGAACTTGGCGAGCATCGACAGGTACAGGCTGCACATCTTGCGGTTCGGCTTTTCGAGGTAGTCGAGGACTCGCCCACCCGCAATCTGCCCACCCGCGCCACCAACCAGCACGACGGGCAATTGCTTGGCGTTGTGCCTGCCCGTCAACATGCTGGAGCAATACATCAGCATGGAGTTGTCGAGCGCCGTTCTGTCGCCTTCCCGAATCTCTTCTAGCTTACGAGCGATGTAGGCGAACTGCTCCAGGAAGAACTGATTCACTCGCAGGTAGTCGGCATCGTCGCGGTGTGATAACTCGTGGTGCCCCACATCAACACCGAGATGCCGGAACAGCAGGTAGCTGTGATCGTTGTTGAGCTTTAGCGTCGCGACACGGGTAGTGTCAGTTTGGAAGCCCAATACCAGGATGTCGCACATCAACCGCATGTGCTCAGCGAGGCTCTGCGGAATCCCGTCCGGGGGGCGCGGCACGTTGGGCTTATCGAGCGTCGGCCGCCAGCCTTGCAACTCGCCTTTGCCGCCCGCCCGCTCAATGCGTTGCTCGATCTCACGCACCGAGTTGAGGTACTCGTCGAGCTTGTGCTGATCCGTCGAGCTTATGTTCCGGCGAAAACGAGTTGCGTCGGTAAGCACTGCGTCGAGGACACTTTGGTCCCCGCGTTGTGCTTGATCATTGAACAACCGGTCGAATGCCAGGGCCGGATAAAGTTCCAGCGGCGTCGGAGCGGTGGGAGAGCTCCACGAAATGTGTGAGCTGTAGAGCATCGAGTAGTTCTTGTGAATCCCCGGATTCGACCTTTCGCAACCGAGGGCGAGGCTCGGCACTTTCGTCGAACGTCCATATCGCTGGGCAACGACTTGGTCGATGCTCGTGCCGGACCGGATCTCGCCACCGGACGCCAGCGGGGCGCCGGAGAGCAGGTTGCCGGTTTGCGAACTGTGGATGTTGCCCTTAAGCGCCTCCTCGTTGTACAGCCCGCCGATACAAAGAAGCTTTTCACGGAAGTCGGCCAGGGGAGCCAGCACCTGACCGAGCTCCATATGCTTCCCTTCACCCTTAGCCCACCACTCGTCACTCCGAAAACCGTTCCCCGAAAAGAGTACGGCGAGACGCACGGGAGCCTGACTGCCGTCCTTGACAGCGGCAACCGCTCGATCGCCCCAGACAGGGATCGACTCCATCCACGGCAGCGCCATCGTGACACCGAGGCCACGGAGGAAGGTGCGGCGAGAAAAGTGATGAGGACTCATGATCTACCTCCTCGTGACCTAACGCTCATGGCGCTCTTGCAAGCTGGGCCCCTCTGCCCCGGATCTCACGGAACTGGTGGCTCTGCACAATCATATCCACGGCGACGGAAAAGCGGTAGTAGCTATTTCGGAGTCGGTCCAGTATTTCGGTGAGCAGCGGTTCATCCGAGAGCTGGACCTCTCGGCCTATAGCGTAGCCCAGCAGTTTTCGGCAGAACTGGTAAAGGATGGCGTCTCGCCGCTTATCGAGAAGATACTCTCGTAGGCCTTCCAGGCCTTCGATTTCGCTTCCGTCGGGAAGCCGGGTTCGGGTATCGATGGGACGGCCCGCCAGATCAGCGTCTCGGCGGCGCCCGATGGCATCAAAACCCTCCAGCGCAAAGCCGAACGGGTCGATCCTTTGGTGGCACGAAGCGCACTGTGGGTCGCTTGTATGCCTTGTCACGAGCTGTCGCACTGTCAGCCCGTCGGTTGCAATTTCGTCCGCGGGAAGCTGAGGAACTTCCGGTGGCGGGCGAGGCAGCTTCTCACCCAACAGAACTTCGCTGATCCAGTTGCCACGCAAGATCGGACTCGTGCGTGATGCGCCGGACTGTCTAGCCAGCGTCGTTGCGAGGCCAAGGATGCCGCCCCGGCCGTGCTGCCGCATTCCTTCGACACGACGCCAGGGCTCGCCATGGATTTCCTCGATCCCGTAGAAGCGGGCCAGTCGTTCGTTCAGGAAGGTGTGATCGGAGTTCAAAAGACCCAATAACGAGCCGTCGCTTTGGAACAAATCGGTGAAGAAGCGGATCGACTCCTCGTACATGTCGTCCCGAAGCCCCTCGAATTCGGGAAAGTGCTTCTCGCTCTTCTCGTCGAGCGAGTCGAAATCCTGGATGTGTAGCCACTGGCAGGCGAACTCGGCGGCGAGGCGACGTACACGGGGATCGGTGAGCATCCGCCGCGTCTGCCGAGCCAATAGGTCCGGGACATGTAGCGTGCCGGTGGCAGCGACTCCGCGGAGTTCTTCATCCGGTTGCGACGACCAGAGAAAGTAGCTGAGCCGACTGGCAAGTTCCCAGTCGGAGACCGGTGCGACAGTGAGTCCGGCCGGTGTGTTTTCGAGCCGATACAAGAATGCCGGCGCGACAAAGACTCGGGCGAGGGTCAATCGGAAGGCGTCATCGTGCCGGAGATCCTGCTCGCGAAGCCTGTGATAGAGCCCGCGCAGCTCGTCTGCTTCCGCGTCGGTTAGCGGACGCCGATAGGCCCGCGCGGCAAAGTCGACGAGCGCATCAACCTGCTTCGGCTGGTGTGCAATCAGCTCTTCCCGAAACGCAGCAGCACTCTGGTCGAACGGTTCGCGGAGCGGCAGTAGTGCGTTGTACTGGGAACGATCTTCCACTCCGTTGCCCTGCAGCGCCTCCATCAGCAGGTCGAGAGCAGTGACTCGCAGCAAAGCGCTCTCGCTGACGGAGTACAGCTCCTCCCACAACCGGTCGAGACGAGCTCCCTCTGGCGCATCCAACATCAGCCGCGCGAGGTGATCGTCCTCGCGATAGAACAGCGCCAAGGTGAGGACTTCGTCGACAGGAACGATCTGGTTAAAGCAAAGCGCTGCCGGGAACAGCTTGCGATACTCGTCGAACGCCGACTCAAGCCGCTGCCAAGTCTTGCTGTCTTTGGCCGTGAGCAAACTTCGTCGGAAAGAAACGTCACGACGATCCGCGAACACCTGGGTCACTCGAGAGAACGTCACGACGACCTCGCTGGGGAGAATCTCCGACGAGGAAGCCGGCGTCCCGACAGTGGCGTCCACCTGCACGCTCCCTTCGCGGCCCACGTTCTGGTCGAGCGAAACAGTCGCGACGAGATCGCGCCCAGCCGCTAGATAGCCGGGAAGACGAACCTTGATGACAGACGGGACGCGAACTACGAGCGAACCAGCGTCGATCATCTTGCCGTGGGGGTGCTTACCGAACATCCCCGGGTCTAGGCCCCACTCGGCTGACTCGGGCAAGGCATCCCGATAGAACTCTCGGATGTCACGCAGGTAAATGTCCGCGTGGCCGGGCGCGACGAGCCTAGGCTCCCGCCAAACAACGAAGTTGTGATCATTGGACCCGATCGCATCCGTCGTGACCAACGAGAGCACCACTTCGCTTTCCTTACGTAGCTCCTCCGGCATGGGGAAGCGGACCCCCTGTTGTGTCAGCAACGGATTGACCGGCTCCATCCATCGTGAGGGGCCGCCCTTTCTCCCGATCAAGCCAACGGGGCCGAAGACCCAGAGCCCCCGCTGCCAAGCGTTGACGTGGGCCGCGAGGGCCGCGGCGCCTCGCGGCGTCGCCCGTCGCCAGCGGGCACGGAGATCATCCAGAAGTAGCGACGGGACGGACCCATTGAGGCTCGACCAGAGGGTGGCGAGATACTTAGCGCTCAGACCGCGTTCACGGGCCACCGCTTCGATTGACGCGTCGCCCGTGGTGAGGGCATTCCGTTCGGCAAGGGTGGCGGCGAAATACTTCTCAAGGGGCAGGCGCCCCGCCAGTCCGATCCGGGTGTCGCCGTGGACTTCGACGTTACCGACATCGGAGCCGACACCGAGATCCGCCGTGTCGGCGAACTCCCCATAGAGCCCACGAATCTGTGCAAGGATTTCATCTGTCCAATCGCGCCGTGTCGAGTGCATTGAGAAGCGAAACCCATCCGGAAGCAGCACCGCATGCCCCGCGATCTCCTTCCCGGCGTCGAGATATTTCCTCAGCAGTGCCGGCGACATCACGAGTGCATTGCCGGTGTTGGTAAACCCTTCTCCGGCTGCGCTATCGGTGGGGAACTCACGGGCCGGGTTCAGGTCGACTCCCGTCAGGTCGCGGATCGTGTAGGTGTACTCGGCATTGTTGAGCCGCCGCAGGACGACCGGCCCTGGATCGCCCGCGTTGGCCAACGCTTCGGCGTGAAGATATCGTTCGACCCACGCACGCAGTTCTTTCCGCTGATCTTCCGCAGGCTGCTGGGCGGCCTTCGGGGGCATCTCATCGTTGTCGAGCATTTCGACAACCTTGAGCCATGTCTTCGTATCTTGACGTACTTCTTCGAGAGTCTCGAAGCGCTCGAGATCTAACTCCCCCGCCCGCGCTGCTGTCGAATGGCAGCCGAGGCAGAACTGCCTCAGCAGGGGCCGAGTTTGAGCTCCGTATTCGTCTGCCAACACATCGAAGTGATTCGAGTCTGGTTCGGCAGAGAATGAGCTCGGCGCAGATCCTAGGAACGTGAACACCGCTGCCGCCACAAACGGAAGCAAGCGGGCGAGTCGCACCCTCCTCGATAATCTCGGCGACCCTGTGGTCAGCCGCCGCAGCTCAAAACTCGCCGAGCAAGTCACAGCATTCTGGGGTTTCCGCCACAGCGCTTGCAGGTGGCCGGCGGACGAAACACACCGCTTGTTCCACCTGGAAGAATTGTACCTCTGCCCTTCTCTACCATCCTTTCCAACTGCCATCGGCATGTCTGTATTGGCGATACGACATGCTTTCGTCGTAGGGAAGCTTCGCGACGTGCTCCTCCTTCACACTAATCCCTAGCCCGGGCCGATCATTCAATTCGATGAAGCCACTCCTGAAGCTGAAGTCGTGATCCACATACTCGCCAAAACGAGCGAGCCAGAATCCGGAAACCTCCTGGATCAGGAAATTACTGACAACGGCATCGGCCTGCAACATAGCGGCGAAATGAATCGGTCCACCGGCGTTGTGAGGCGCCATGAGCATCTGAGCTTCCTCTGCCAGACGGGCAATATGAACATAATCCGTAAGGCCGAAGCTGTGGCTTACATCAGGCTGAAGGAACGCGCAGGCGCGAGCATCGATGATTTCCTTGAATTCTCGAAAGGAAAACAGCTTCTCGCCGGTTGCGATGGGGACGGGACTTTTCGACGAGACCTCTTTGAGCACGTCAACCGAGCCCACCTTGACGGGCTCTTCCAAAAAAAGAGGACGGTACGGCGCTACCAGCTCAGCGAATGCGATGCTCAATTCAGGGCTGGGGCTACCGTGTGTGTCAAGCATCAACTCGACATCGGGGCCCACTTCTTCGCGAACCGCCTTCACGATCTCAGCGGAGTGCTTGAGGGCCTGGTAATCCATCGGCCAGGTACGCGATTCGAGGGGGTTGCCCTTCAGTCCACGTGCACCCGCCTCGACGGCCGCGCGCGCGCCTTCCCGAGCCTTGTCAACCGATTCAAAGTTGATCCCGCCGTTATAGATCTTGATACGATCCCTTTGCCTGCCTCCGAGAATCTGATAAACGGGAACGCCCCAGGCCTTGCCCGCGATGTCGTAAAGGGCCATGTTGACAGCCGCGATCGCCGTGCCAATCACCGGCCCTCCTTTCCAAGGCAGGCGATTGGTGATGTCGGTACAAATCGCCACTACATCCAGCGCTGACCGGCCGACAAGCAGTAGCTCCCACTCAAGCAAGGTGGCCTCGACAACCGGCGCCAGCCACTCGATACTTCCCTCGCCCCAACCCTCGATGCCTTGGTCGGTTTCAACCTTAAGAAACAGCCAAGTTTTGAAAGGGCTGGATACGGCCTGGCGATTGCTCGGATCACGGATGGCCTGCCCCGTATCGACGTTGAACTTGTACGTCTTGATTCCCGTGATCTTCGGACCACGAGACTCAGGAGTTGGAACACCCTGCTGGGCTGCGGCTTGTTTCGCGGCGCCTGTACTTCCAATGAGACCGCCAAGCGCCGTGTTTAGGAAGCTACGCCGTTCCCACCGCTTACTCGCTTTCGTCATCTGTCGCCCCCAACCGCAGTCTAATGTTTCCCAGGAATCGAGCCCGACCTCGGCAGTCGCCAGCGGACCACCTGGGCATACCACTTACCGTCAACAGAGCGGCCCTTCTCGTTCAAAGGCGTATTGCCGAGAGCCGTTACGATCGTGTCATCGGGAAGGACGACGCTTGCAGCATAGCCATGTCCAGCGCTCAGCCGGTAAGCCTCCGGAGCCCACGTCCGCCCTTGGTCACAACTGACACGCGCACGGACATCACCGACCTCGTACGGATACCTCCGCTCATGTGCTAGGACCACCGTACCGTCAGAAAGCTGCACCAGATGTCCATGGGCTTCGCCGAGCACGATATCCATCTCCTTCGTGGCTTCGCGCCGGACGGGTCGAAAATCCGTCCAGGTGGACCCTGCGTCGGATGAATCCGCCAGAAAAACGCGCTTCCCCACCGTTCCCGGGCTCTGCGGGTCCGCCGCGGCTATGTCTTCGGGCTCGTTGCGTGGCGCAGGGGCATGCGGATAGCGTTGATAGCGGATCGCGGCCAGCAATCGCCCCGAAACCAGCTCAAGAAGATTCGTCTCCGTACCCCACTCCTGGAGCAAGCTCTTGTCTTTCCATGATCGCCAGCCATCTGTCGAGCGGTAAACGTAGGTCGTCCAATGTGCAGGACCCTGCCAGGGTTCCTCCGCCACATCTCTTTCCTTGATCTCGCTTCGCCGCGGCCCTAATCGGGTGGGCCAAAGGATGGTTCCGTCCGCCAGCTCCGTCATGCAATTCTGATTGCCGCCGGCCGCCCCGAAGAGAGAACGGTCCACGATCTGACTCCACGGTTGCCACGTTCTTCCACCGTCAGCACTTCGGACGACGAAATCCGTCTCGTGTTCGGGTGAATGGTACGCCCAGAGCAGCGTTCCATCCCGAAGAACCACGAAAGAGTCGTAGTTCGCTCGCTCTGATGCGGGTGGAGCGAGAGACTCAACATCGATCTGGCGGGACTCCCATTCGCGTCCGCCGTTCTTGGACACGAAGATCTTGGCGTACAGCGCGACATAGATCGTTCCATCGGAACTCATACCGATCGCGGGGTCGCCGCGCCACGGCATATCGGGATAATCCAGAGGGATGTACTCTGCCGGCAGGCTACCGACTTGTTGTTCATCCCGAAGGACTGCGATCTCGCCGTTGGGTGTGATCGATACGAATTGAGGAGGATTCGCCGAAACTGCGTTGGTGGAAGTGTCGCCGCTGCGGCAGCTTACAAACATGACCTGCCCCCACAAGTTGCACCACTTTCTAAGTTAGGATCTAGGTCGCAGCGAGGCGCACCGTCGGGCTAACCGGTCCGGCGCTTGAAAGTTCCGAGTCAACCCGCTCCAACAGCTTGCCTGGCGCCGATAGAGGGGATCGAACCTGGACGCGGAGCGAACGGTGTTGCAGCGCATCCATGGATCGGCTACGCTAACGACACCGGGATGGCCAGAGTGGAATTCCTCCTTCAACGCTGTCTTGTGATCGGCGCCATCTCTGCGGCAACGCTACTTCCCCAGAGCGCCGGTGGTCCGTTTCAAGCCACAGGATTCAAGATCGGCGAGGTTGACGCAACGAGCGCCATCATATGGACCCGACTGACTCGCCACCCTAAACGTGTCGGCAAGGAGAGGCCGATGCCAAAGGTCGTCTATCGCAACCCCGGTACCGGCGAGCTCGAGGAATGGATCACGGGACCGCGGCCCGACAGCGAAGTCGTCGTCGAATTCCCCAACGCCTCAACCGTCGACACCATCGAAGGTGCCGTCCCGGGCTCGCTAGGAGAAGTGCGGGTCCGCTATAAGCCGGTGGGCGGCGAATGGCGCCAGACCCCTTGGCAGGCCGTTGATCCGAACCTCGACTACACCGCGCAAGTCAAACTCGAAAGCCTCGCCCCAAGTACCGTCCACGAAGTCAGTGTTCAGGCGCGCAACGGCGAATCGCTCGCTGGTCGGTTCCAAACCGCCCCGGCCGCGGACCATCCCCGGCGCGTGGTCTTCACCGTGACGACCGGCACGAGCTACCGCGACCAAGACCACCCCCGTGGCGGCTTCAAGATGTACGGACGCATGCTCGCCCTCAATCCGAGCTTCTTCGTCCACACCGGCGACATCGTTTACTACGACCGACAGGCGAAATCGCTCCCGTTGGCGCGCTGGCACTGGCAGCGCATGTATTCTCTGCCGACCAACTTCGACTTCCACCGCCAGATGGCGTCGTACTTCATCAAAGACGACCACGACTTTTTCATGAATGACTCCTGGCCCAGGATGGAGACACGCTTCATGGGGGAGTTTACTTGGCAACAGGGCCTCGAAGTGTTCCGCGAGCAGGTCGGGATGGGCGAGAAAACCTACCGCACCATACGTTGGGGCAAGGACTTGCAGATCTGGCTGGTCGAAGGCCGCGATTTCCGAAGCCCCAACACGATGCCCGACGGGCCGGAGAAAACGATCTGGGGCACAGAGCAGTTGGCCTGGTTCGAGCGCACCGTCCGGGAGTCCGACGCGACCTTCCGGGTCCTGATCAGCCCGACGCCGGTGGTCGGCCCCGACCGCGAGAACAAGAAGGACAACCACTCGAACTCGAACTTTCAGTACGAAGGTGTTCGCGTCCGGAAGTTCCTCGCCGAGCATGAGATGGTCGTTGTCTGCGGCGATCGCCACTGGCAGTACGTCAGCGTCGACGACAAGACCGGGCTGCGCGAGTACTCCAGCGGCCCTGGAAGCGATGACCATGCCGGGGGATTCTCGCAAGAGTTCCGCGGTCCCGAGCACCGCTACCTGAACATCGTGGGCGGCTTCCTAGCCGGGATCGTCGATCGCGAAGACGGCAAGCCGGTCCTGACCTTCCGCCACTACAGCGTGGACGGCCATATCCTCAACGAAGACCGCGTCGAGGCCGCGGCGAACGACCGCTGAGGAGGCCCGAAAAGCTTGACTAGAGCCGCGCTACGGCAGTTGCTTCCCGCTCTCGCACTGGGTTTGGCCCCGACGCTTGCAGCCGCGGGCGACGAGTGGGCAGTCCTCGACTCTCCCGGCAATCGCCTTCTCGAGCAAAGCCTGCTGGAGCAGGTCCGGGCCCAATACCGCGATCGGACAACGGATGTGAACGCTTCCGCCCTTTCGCCAGGCGCCGCCCGCGAATACCGGGAGCGAAAGCGCAAGAACTACCGCAAGATTCTCGGCGAGCGGCCCGAAAAGTCCCCGCTCAACGCCAAGACTACCGGTGGGATTCAGACCAAGCGATACCGAATCGAGAACGTTGTTTATGAAAGCCGGCCGGGACACCGCGTCACCGCCAACCTTTATATCCCTAGCGGCAAAGGACCTTGGCCGGGCGTGCTTGTAGCGTGCGGTCACGCCCGCGAGGGCAAAGCTTACGAGCCCTACCAAAAGGTATCGGCGCTTCTTGCGGCGAATGGCTTTGTCGCCCTCATCTACGATCCCATCGGGCAGGGCGAACGCTTACAGCTGCTCGACGGTCCCGATCATTCCGGGTGGCGGCACAAGCTGTTGAACGTGAACTCGCTGCCGGTCGGCCGCAACGCGGTCACATACATGACGTGGGATAGCGAGCGCAGCCTGGACTACTTGCTGAGCCGCCAGGAAGTCGACCAAGCGAAGCCGATCGGGATGACCGGCAACTCCGGCGGCGGAGCTCAAACGATGTATCTGATGGCGCTCGACGACCGTATCGGCCCGGCGGCGCCGTCTTGTCACATCACAACGCTCGAAAGAAATTTCGATCTAGGCGGCGCCGGCGACGGTTGCCAATCCGCTCCCCTTACAGGGCGCTTCGAGATCGAGCATCCCGACTTTTTAATCATGCATATGCCGCGTCCGACGATTGTACTCTCGGCCGAGCGTGACTACAAAGACATCCACTACACCCGTGAGACCGTGGCCGAGGCGGCGAAGTTCGCAAAGGTCTTGGGAGTCTCCGATTCGCTGGACATGTTTGCTTACGACGACGAGCATGCCTTCAGTCGCCCTAGACGCGAGGCAGCGGTTCGCTGGATGCGGCACTGGCTCTATGACGACCCGAGAACCGTTGCTGAGCCCGACGACCTTCCGGTACATCCGGAGACGGCGCTGCATGCGACTCCTACCGGCCAAGTGCTGACGAGCTTTTCGGACGAACGATCGGTGGTCAACTTGAACCGTGAGGTTGCTCGGCGGCTCGCGAAGAGACGGAAACAGAGGTGGGGCGCGGCGAGCGTCGCCGAACACAGAGAGACGATTCGTTCGGTCCTCGCGATTGGGCCCGGCGTCCCCAAGCCGGCTGTGACCGAGAAAGGGCGGGTCGAGCGCGAGGGCCTTTCGGTCACGAAGCTGATTTTGGACGCAGGGTTCCCCCTACCGGCCCTGCTCGTCGAGCCTAGGAGAGTCGAAGGTCGGCGCGTTGAGGGACGGTTACCAGCCGTGCTTCAGATTGACGGTCGCAGCAAGTCCTTCGAGCGGGCCCAAGCCGTCGCGGATATGGGGAAGATCGTCTTGGCTGTCGATCTGCGAGGCTTCGGGGAGACCTTCGACCCGGGTGGGACAAGGCACTACACAACCGGTGAGCACGGTTTGGCGATGTGGTCGTTTCACATCGGCAAGCCTTTGCTTGGGCTGCGTGTCTGGGATGCGATGGCGGCGCTCGAATACCTG
>Ga0310124_10003298_pt1 | contig 10899 bp, 9 predicted proteins | sample CB11b_AW_Bot5_MG_FD_203507 | JGI IMG/M metagenome (GOLD analysis project Ga0310124, IMG submission 203507) | Marine microbial communities from Western Arctic Ocean, Canada - CB11b_AW_Bot5 | ecosystem: Environmental > Aquatic > Marine > Oceanic | place: Canada: Western Arctic Ocean | collected...
ACGAATACCTGACGAAATGTGCGTTGGAGATTACAGACGGTCTGCTGATCCACCCGCTGGTCGGCGAGACCAAACCGGGCGACATCCCTGCCGACGTGCGGATGCAGTGCTACCTGACGCTCATGGAGAAGTATTACGTCCAGGACCGCACGATGTTGTCGGTGATGCCGGCCGCGATGCGCTATGCGGGCCCCAAAGAAGCCATCATTCACGCCTTGACACGTCAGAACTACGGCTGCTCGCACTTCATCGTCGGTCGCGACCACGCCGGTGTCGGCGACTACTACGGCACCTACGATGCCCAGAAGATATTCGAACGATTCAACTCGTCCGAGATCGGTATCGCACCCTTGAAATTCGAACACTCGGCCTGGTGCAACGCGTGTGAGAGCATGACGACATCCAAATCCTGCCCGCACGGGCCGGATCAGAAGGTGTTCCTGTCGGGCACGAAGGTCCGCGAGGTGCTCAATCAGGGGAATCGCCCGCCGCCGGAGTTCAGCCGACCGGAGGTCGCGGACCTCCTGATTCGCTGGGCGCAGTCGTCGTGAGCAGGGGACCAGAGCGTTTTCGTCCATCTTGTAGCGTTTTGAGCGTCGGCGAAGCAAGGCTGGCGCGGAGGGCGAAGCAGGCGACCCCGCAGTGGGTCGTCGATGCAGCACGACAAAGTCGGACGCAGCTGCAGCCAGCTCAGGACGCTAAAAGATGGACGAAACCGCTCTAAAGGTCCCAGACGCAGTACAACCCATCGCTGCGACCGTGAACCTGCGCGGTGTCGTCCGACGCCGGTGGGACGTCGTCGTGATCGGCGCAGGGCCCGCGGGGGCGGTGGCCGCACGGCAACTGGCGCTGCGCCGGTTCGACGTGCTGTTAGTGGACAAGTCGCAGTTCCCGCGCGATAAGGTGTGCGGTTGCTGTGTTAACGCGGCAGCGATCACGGCGCTGCGTCGGGCAGGGCTCGGGGCGCATTTCGATCGAACCGGCGGCCGACCGTGGCGCAAGATGCTTTTGGGTGCCGGCCCATCGCGTGCCACAATCGACCTCCCCCAGGGCATGGCACTATCACGGCGGCGGTTCGACGCCATGCTGGTCGGCGCGGCAGTGGATTCCGGGGTTCAATTCCTTCCCGGGACACGGGCAACACTCGCACCGACGCGCGGCGGTCCGCGTCTGATGACGCTGTCTGACGGGAACTCGTGCGGACAGGCGAGCGCGAGCGTCGTGTTGGTCGCCGACGGTCTTGGCGGCCGATCGCTTCGGGCGCTGGGCGACGATGTTGGTCGCGTGCGCGTCGCCGATGCATCCCGGGTCGGTGGTGCGGTGATGGTTGACGACGCCTGCGGCTTTTACGCCCCGGGCACGATCCACATGGCGTGCGGCGATGGCGGCTACGTGGGGTTGGTGAGGCTGGAAGATGGACGACTCAACGTCGCCGCCGCGCTGGACACCGAACTGGTTCGGAACGTCGGCGGCATGGCACCGGCGGTGGCCGGAATTGTCGAGCAATGCCGCTGGCCCGCGGTGGACTGCCTCGCGACATCGCCATGGAGAGGCACGCCCAGGCTCTCGCGCCAGCGCCTCGATCCAGGCGGTCGACGGCTCTTCGTCCTTGGCGACGCAGCCGGATACGTCGAACCTTTCACCGGTGAGGGGATCGCCTGGTCGCTTGCATCCGCCCTGGCCGTCACACCGCTCGCTTCACGTGCCGTCGCCGGTTGGAGTCCGGAACTTGGCGACATGTGGTCGCGTCGTTACCGGCAAATTTTTTCGGTCCGCCACAGGATGTGTGCGGGTGTCGTATCGCTACTGCGCCGGCCGCGGTGGATGGCGGCCGTGGCCTCATTGCTGGGCACGGCGCCGGGGCTGGTGCACCCGGTGGTTCGTGCCCTGCACGCACCGTCCGCGGCCATGGAGCACCATAGTTTCGGATAACTCTGGTGAACTGGCCCCATGGAACACGAAGCAGCGTCCGCGGTGATCACTGGCATCGGCACGGCGCTACCGCGGGGTTCGATGACGCAGCAGGACGCCGCCGAAAGCGCCGTCCTGCGCTGCTGCGAAACCGACAAGCAACAACACCTTCTTGCGACACTCTATCGGCGCACGCTGATCGAGCGGCGCGGCAGCGTCCTGCTCGATCCGAACAGACGCAATGGGTCGCGTCACGGGTTCTACCCGGCGCCCACCGGTCGTTCGGATCAGGGGCCCTCCACGGCGCAGCGCATGGATCGTTACGCCCAGGAGGCACCTCCGCTCGCGGGCCGCGCCTGCCAGAAAGCGTTGAATCACGCGGGAGTACCGCCAGCACGGGTGACGCATCTGGTGACGGTGTCGTGCACCGGCTTCGCGGCACCGGGTGTGGACCTCGATCTGGTGACGCGTCTTCGTCTTCCCGCGACCACGCAGCGGGTCAACGTGGGATACATGGGATGCCACGGGGCCGTGAACGGATTGCGGGTCGCCGCCGCGCTGGCTGCATGCGACCGCGAAGCGCGCGTCCTTCTGTGTGCCGTTGAACTGTGCAGCCTTCACTTTCAGTACGGCTGGGATCGCCGGAACATTCTGGCCAACGCACTTTTCGCCGATGGTGCCGCCGCCGTCGTCATTGAAGCGTCGGCCGGCCGGACCGAGGCGATGTGGCGTGTCGCCGCGACCGGTTCAATCCTCATGCCGGACAGCGCTGATGCCATGACGTGGCGGATCGGTGATCACGGTTTCGAAATGACGCTCTCGTCCGGCGTTCCCGACCTGATTAACAGGCAGCTTCGGCCGTGGATGCGGCAGTGGCTAGGAACTCAGGATTTGAGCGTCGATACGATCGGATCGTGGGCCGTTCATCCGGGCGGACCCCGGATCCTCAGCGCGGTCGAGGAGGCTCTGGGGATCAGCCGGTCATGTACCGCGGCGTCACGGCGCGTCCTGCGCGACTCCGGGAACATGTCGTCGCCGACCATGCTGTTCATCCTTGACCAGCTGCGCCGAAGCGGCGCGCCCCGTCCCGTTGTCGCGATGGGATTCGGGCCGGGCCTCGTGGCCGAGGCGGCACTGCTGCGGTAGAAAAGGGGGAGTAGAAAAGCAGGAATAGAGCAGGAGAGCGGGAGAGCGGAAGAGCGGAAGAGCGGAACAGCAGGAAACTGAGAACGGCGAGGTCGTGTGATTGATCGCGTTCCCGATTTCCTGCTCTCTTGCTCTCTTACTCTTTTGCTCTCGCACCTCCTGTCAACTTCGAAACGTTAGGCTTTGTGTTGCGAATCATGCACGACGACCCCTACGACCTACCGGCCGCGGCGCAGCGCATTGGTCCTTACGTGCGCCGTACTGCGGTGATGCGCTGCCGCACGTTTGATCGCATGGCCGGGGCGCATCTTTACCTGAAGACCGAGAATCTCCAGACCGGCGGCTCGTTCAAGGTGCGGGGGGCTACGAACGCGGTGATGATGTTGGCCGATGCCGAGGTGCGCCACGGTGTCGTGACCCATTCCTCGGGGAACCATGCTCAGGCCGTTGCCCTTGCCGCGGCGGCCAGGGGCGTTGCGGCCCTGGTGGTCATGCCCGAGGGCAGCAACGCCGCCAAGGTCGCAGCGGTTCGCGGATACGGCGCGAAGATCACCTGGTGCGACAACAACGACAAGGCCCGGTCCAGCGCCGCGAACAAGATTCGTCGCGAGCATGGCGCCGCGTTAATCCACCCCTTCAACGACGCCCGCGTCATTGAAGGGCAGGGCACAGCCGCGTTGGAACTGCTCGAAGAAGTGGACGATCTGGATGCGGTGATCGCGCCCGTCGGCGGGGGCGGCCTCCTGGCCGGAGCCTGTCTGGCAGCCGCGGGTCACCGCAGAACCGTCGAGGTGATCGGCGCCGAACCGCGCCTCGCCGACGACGCATACGAATCAATGAGGACCGGGATCCTTCAACCGCAACGTCCGCCGGCAACGATCGCCGACGGCCTGAGGACCGGCCTGGGCGAACTTCCATTTTCTATCCTGCACACTGGAGTTCGACAGATCGTCCTGGTCGACGACGCGCAGATCCTGGAAGCCATGCGGTTGTGCTGGCAGCGAGCCAAGCTCGTCGTCGAACCCTCCGGCGCCGTGGCCCTCGCCGCGGCGCTCTGGGCAGACCTGGATATGAAATCAAAGCACGTGGGCATCATCCTCTCAGGGGGAAACGTGGACCTGTGCCGCAACGAGCTGTGTCACTTCTGGCGGTGATTGCTCACGCCAACCGGATCGCGCGGGTTGATTCATGCTCCGAACGTTCATTGCGATCAAAGTCGAAGCCTCGCAGGCCCTGCGCCGTGTCCTGAGAACGCTGGGTGAGATGGGCCGCCCGGTGCGCCCGCTTGATCCGAACGCTCTACACCTCACACTGCGGTTCCTGGGGCAGATCGACGAAGCGCAGGTCCCCGGGATCGTCGGGGCTGTGGAAGCGGCTGTCGAAACGGAAGCACCGTTTACGATGTGCATCCGGGGCATGGGCGCCTTTGCGGATTCGCGTCGCCCTTCAATCATCTGGGCAGACCTGGAACAGCCCGAACCCCTGTATCGCATCGTGGGATGCCTCAATGACCGGCTCGAAGTGCTGGGGATTGGCAAGGACAATCGCCCCTGGCGCGCCCACCTAACGCTGGCCCGCGTCAAGTCGGCTCCACCGGCGGAGCTTCGTAATCTGCTTAAGTCTCACGGCGCCACGCCGTTCGCCACGAAGGTGGTTGACGCGGTCGAACTGATAGGCAGCGATCTGAGGCCAAGCGGCCCTCAGTACACCGTTCTTGCTTCGGTGGTGCTTTCACTTGATGGTAAGAGAATCCCTGCATTGAGAAGGCCGTTTCAGTTGTGTCACACGAGACGTGATTCGAGATTCGGGTCCGACACGATGTGACGAATGTGCCGGTTGTAGGGGTGAGTCGCAGCAACTCGTGCGAGCGTCGACGTTCATCGCGGATAATACATGGACGATTAAGTCAAGAGAGGCCGCAAGGTCATCGTGTCACGGCGAGTGGCGCGGTGAACTTGGTGATTGGCTCGAACCGTCCTGATCGTCTTTTCCGCCAGCCGGGGGTCCGCATATGTCAGTGCATCGATCGGGCTTCACGCTCATTGAGCTGATCGCGGTGATCGTCGTGCTGGGAATCCTGGCAGGGGTCGCGGTGCCACGCTACCTAGATTATTCGCAGCAGGCGCACCGGCAGGCTGCGGTGGCGTACATCATCGCGATTCAGTAAGGACTGTCATCCTTGAAGCTGACGTACGCCGTCGGTATCACTGCCGGGTTGCCGCCGCTCAACGGTTTTTGTTTTCCCGCTCACATAGGTGGCGTGGCCGCGGGAGAGCCGACCTTCTTCGACGCGGTGTTCGGCCCACCGGTGACACCCACGCCGAACGGCTGGATGGAGTTTCCGGGATTTACCTTTCCGCTGGTCGGGCGATACTACGGTTACCTCTACGACACAAACGGAAACGGTGCGCTCGACTTTCCTCAAGAACCTTACCTCATCTACGATTCGCAGACGGGAACGGTGATCGTTCACATCCCGCCGTGATGCCTGCGCTTCGTTGCCGCGACGCTTCCTCATAGGTACGCGAACGACACGACGGTGCCGCGTCGACACACTCCTCCCTTCGTCGCTTCGTTGCTACGTCGCTACGTCGCTACGTCGCTACGTCACATTTTCTAGAGATACGCCACCGCCGCCCGGGATCCCTGGAGCAGCGGCGGAGGTTCGAAGTTCAACTTCGTAACATCCCACCCGTCGTGTTCGGCGACGTGCAGTTCGCCAGCCGTCCGGCTCAGGTCCAGTTCGGGACCGGGGGCGACGTCGTCGGCGCCGAAGCTTTCCGGCGGTCCGGGCACGATCTGCACGATCGGGTGGCAGGGATCGGCCCCGTTGTGACGGACGACCACGGCCCACTGGTCGTCCGTCAGGCGCACCACCGACCCGGGCGGGTAGGGCGGGGTCACGAGACACAGGGCCTGCAGAACCTGGGGTTCGAATGTCTCGCCGATCGCTTCCTCGAGCAGTGTCCGCAACACGCACACGGCCGGCTGTTGCGGGCGATTGACCGGGTGGCACATCCTGTCGAACTGGTCGGCGAGGGCGGCGATCTGGGCGAACACATGGATGCGTTTGCCGTTGATCGCCGGCCAGCGCGCCCCGGCGTATCCGGAACCGTCACGGCGCTGATGGTGGTGCAGGACGACGGTCGCGGCGCTGGGTTCTATCTCCCCGCGCACCATGTCGTAACCAAGAGAGGGATGTTCCTGCCAGGCAGGGTCGTTCTCGTCGCCGATGACGTCGTAGCAGTCGCGTACGCTCTGGTCCAGTTGCGGTATGCCCACGTCGTGCAGCATGGCGCCGATTCCAAGATTGGTCACTTCCCTGGCCCGGGCCGGATCGATGTGTCGGCGCTGCTTGGCCAGATAATCGCAGAGCTTCATTCCCATCAGGACGCTGAGGTACATCACGGCGGTGCTGTGTCGCCGCAGATGGTCGTCGCAGTCGGTCAGATCACCCATGAACAGCGCGGCGCTGGGATTGTGCGCCAGCGACTAGATCAGCCGACCGATCGACTCGCAATAATCATCATACGGAAGCCGGGCCGCGGATTGATTCTGCAGCGCGTCGAAGGTCTGCGAGACGTGCTGGAGCACCGGCTGCTGGGCGACCTGGATCCGTTCATCCACGAACCTCGCGAGAAAATCGAAGCTGTGGTAACTCACCCAGAACCCGTGAATGTGCAGTTGTCGCAAGCGGGCAATGTCGTTGGGGTGCAGTTCGTATCCATGCCTCAGGAGAATGTGGTCGGCAAGCGAGGGATGATAGACCGACAGCGCCAACTTCATTCCGGGCGTTGCCGACTCGATGTTGATGCGAAGCACAGGGGATTACTTTCAAGCGCGGAAGAGGCGGGCCTATCGGACGCACGGTCCCCCAGGGCACAGTAAACATCGGCAATATCAGGACGGAGGTTCGCTGCCGGAACGGGGGAGTTGACAGGATCACAGGATGGGAAGGGAGATCTACAGGATCGATTCGGGGTGGGAGAGACAGAGAGCGAAAAAGCAGAAAGGCAGGGAATCAGGAAAGCAGGAACAGCGATCAAGTCAGTCCCCACTCCTCTATTTTTCTGATTTTCTGCTTTTCTGATTTTTTGCTTTCGCAGATCCCGTCCTCCGGCCACTCCCGTAATTCGGCCCTACACCTGCACGCCGGCCGCGGTGATCTTCCGGGCCGCGTCGGTCAGGTCGGTGCCGATCTGCATCGAGGGGATGTCGGATTGTGCGGTCTGCAGGATCTGTCGGGCCTGTTCGACGTTGGTGCCCTCGAGTCGCACGACCAGCGGCACTTCAAAGCCGACGAGCTTGGCGGCCTGGACAATGGCCCGGGCAATGACATCGCATCGCATGATCCCGCCAAAGATGTTCACCAGCACGCCTTTGACATTCTCGTCCTCGAGGATGATGCGGAACGCCTCGGTGACGGCTTCCTCGGATGCCGAACCACCGACGTCGAGAAAGTTGGCCGGCTCGCCCCCGTGCAGCTTGATCAGGTCCATGGTCGCCATGGCGAGTCCCGCGCCGTTGACCAGGCAACCGATGTTGCCGTCGAGCTTGATGTAGGACAACCCCGCTTCGTCGGCGCGCCTCTCGGCCGCGTCGTGCTGGCTGGTGTCGTCGAGGCTCTGGATCTTCTCGTGTCGAAATAGAGCGTTGTCGTCGAAGTTGATCTTCGCGTCGATGGCGACGACCCGGCCGTGGGGGTGGTCGTGATCGGCAGGGGTGAGCACCAACGGGTTGATCTCTGCGAGGCTCGCGTCGGTTTCAAGAAAGAGTTTCGACAAGCGCTGCATGATCGACGCGGCCTGGGCGATCAGCGGCGCGGCGAAACCCAGACGAAAGGCGATCTTGCGTGCCTGGTACTGCTGCAGACCGCCGAAAGCGCAAAAAGTCTCGCGCTCGATGGCCTCGGGATCGGCGGCGGCAACCTGTTCGATTTCAACACCGCCCTCGCAGCTGGCGATCAGGACGGGGCAACCCGCGGCGCGGTCCACGGCGATTCCCACGTAGAACTCATGGTCGATGTCGACGCCGGCGGCGACCAGAACCTCGGCCACATACACGCCCGCCGGGCCCGTCTGAGGCGTCACCAGTGGGTTATTGAGTATCCGCTCGGCGACCTGCTCGGCTTCTGCCGCCGATTTGACCAGCTTCACACCGCCGCCCTTGCCGCGGCCGCCGGCATGAACCTGGGCCTTGACCACGGCCAACGTCACGCCGTGCTCGGCGGCAAGCGTCTCGAACGCGGCACGGGCATCTTCGGCCCTGGCGACCACGATCGCGGGCGGCACGGGCACACCGTACTGCTTCAGCAATTCGCGGGCCTGGTACTCGTGAATCTTCATGAGGCGTGGCTCCAACCGCGGGCCGAGTCGGTGACAGTTTATAACGCCGGGAAGTTTCCGGGGCCAAAGAGCGATTCACCACGGCATAGGTTGACCTGCACGGTGCACCGTGTCGATAATTGATTGCGGATGAACTGTCGAAGGGTACAACTCGATCGTGCCGTTGTGCAGGTGGCGGGCGCCCTGCTGGTGACGCTGGGGTCGGCGGCCGAGGGGGGAACGAGCCTTGCCGCCCTGAGCCACCGATGCACGATCCTTCCATTACGCCAGGCCTCCGATCGGCAGGCCCTGGCTCGATGGATGGGTGACCTGTCTTCCATGGTCCGGGCGTTTCCCCCGACTCAATCCGGCAACGGCCAGTGGTTCGGCCCCGGGCCAGCCTGGGTGGTGGGCTTGACGCCGTTCGATCCGCCCCGGCCGGCGCACCCGCTCGCCGAAAGCGTCGGCACGGAAGCCCTGACGCTCCTTCGTGCGGACCTGATGGATCTACCCCCTCCCGTTTCCCCACCCGTCTGATCCGGAGCAACGCTCCACGACCCGCGACGCTGACCCACTACGTGGACCCACTAGGCGGAGTCGCTCAATCTTTGCACAGTAGACCGTGAAGTTCCGTTTGGAGCGAGTGATTTTCCGCACTGACACTGTGCAAAACTTGATAGGGTTCGCTTGGTCGCCGACCCGCTGACAGGCGCGGTTGCGGCGATGGACGACTCGGCGGTCACGGCTGCTTCACTTGGCGGTGATTCTGCCTGCCCCAATCGCGGGCGCTGCGGCTCCCCGATCGATCGCCCTGCAAACGCATCAACACGAGGGACATCATGGTTGTCAACTATGTGAGCAAGGCCCTGACCAAGGTGTTCGGCTCGCGCAACGAGCGGCTGGTCAAGGCATACGCGAAACGCGTCGAGCAGATCAACGCCCTGGAGTCTCAGGTCAGCGCGCTCACGGACGGGCAGTTGCGTGCCAAGACCGAGGAGTTTCGCCGCGCCGCGGCCGGGGACACGCACGTCTCGGAATTGCTTCCCGAGATCATGGCGGTGGCCAGACAGGTCATGGACCGGTCGTTGGGCATTCGGAACGTCTTCTGCCCCGACCACGGATTCGATGCTGACCGCCTGCCGGCCGACGTGCGCTCGACGTACGAGGCGACGCTGAAAAAGATGCAGGACACCGAGCCCGCCGCGGCTCCCGATGGCGGCACCGAACCTCTGCCCGGCTGGATGCAGGTTGAAATTCCCAACGAAATCTACGAGGCCGTGCGTGACCTGTTTCCGCAGAGCCGACCGCCGTTTCGGGCCCGGCCGTTCGATGTGCAGTTGATCGGTGGCCTGGTCTTGTGGGAGGGCAAGATCGCCGAGATGAAAACGGGTGAGGGCAAGACGATCGTGGCTCCCTTGGCCTGCTATCTGGCGACGATGGAGGGGCTCAAGTGCTACGTCGTCACGGTCAACGACTTCCTGGTGCAGCGAGACCGTGACTGGGTGTTTCCGTTTTATCACTGGCTGGGGCTGTCGGTCGGCGCGATCCACCCGTTTCACATGCAGCCGGAGCAGTTTAAGCAGGGCGCCTACGGCTGCGACGTGGTGTATGGCACGAACAGCGAGTTCGGGTTCGACTACCTGCGCGACAACATGAAGCTTTCCACGCAGGATCAGGTGCAGAACGGCCGTGATTTCTGCATTATCGATGAGGTCGATTCGATCCTGATCGACGAGGCCCGCACGCCGCTGATTATTTCGGGACCGGCCCACGAGGACGCCCCGCGCTACGGTCTGTCCGACCAGGTGGCCCGGCACCTGATCCAGAAGCAGCGGTCCTGGGAACAGGGCAACGAACAGGTCCTGAGATGCCAGATGGCGATCAAGGGACTCGAGGGGGACATACGCAACGCCGCGGACAAGTCGGCCGGTCACACGATGCGAGAACAGATGGAATCGAAGCGCAACGAACTGCCCGACCTCGAGGCGGCGCGAGATCGGCACACCTGTTACTACGAGGTCGAGCGAGACAAGAAGGCGTCGCACCTGACCCACGACGGCGTGGCCGAGGCCCAGAAGGTGGCCGCAATCGGTTCGTTCTACGTCGGCAACAACATGGATTTCCCGCACCTGCTCGAGAACGCGCTGCGGGCCCACGCGGTCTACCAGCGCGACAAGGACTACGTCGTGCAGAACGGCGAAGTCATCATCGTGGACGAGTTCACCGGGCGCCTCATGATCGGCCGCCAGTGGTCGGACGGCCTGCACCAGGCCGTGGAGGCGAAGGAGAACGTGAAGATCAAGGAGGAAACGCAGACGCTCGCCACGGTGACGATCCAGAACTATTTCAAGCTGTTCAAGCGTCTGGCCGGGATGACCGGTACCGCGATCACCGAGGGAACCGAGTTTCACAGCGTCTACAAGCTCGACGTCGTGGCGATTCCCACCAACGCTCTCGTGGTCCGCGTCGATCGCGATGATCTGATCTTCCTGACACAGACGGACAAGTGGAACGCCAT
>Ga0310124_10003301_pt1 | contig 10896 bp, 15 predicted proteins | sample CB11b_AW_Bot5_MG_FD_203507 | JGI IMG/M metagenome (GOLD analysis project Ga0310124, IMG submission 203507) | Marine microbial communities from Western Arctic Ocean, Canada - CB11b_AW_Bot5 | ecosystem: Environmental > Aquatic > Marine > Oceanic | place: Canada: Western Arctic Ocean | collected...
CACTAGACAAAGGATTGGTCAGAGGAAGATCAATCTCTGCCTTGATGGCATCAGCATTATATGCTGCTTGTAGAGACACTGAAACCCCAAGAAATCTTAAGGATGTAGAACAGGCTGCAAACATAAAACGAAAAGATATTGCAAGATGTTACAGACTTCTTATAAAAGAATTGGATCTAAAGATGCCAGTTACTGATTCCGTTCAATGTGTTGCACGAATCGCAAGCAAAATTGGAATACAAGAAAAAACAAAGAGGCATGCAATTAAAGTCCTAAAACTTGCACAAAAAAATGAAATATCTGCAGGAAAGGATCCTATGGGACTTGCAGCAGCTGCGTTATACCTTTCATGTGTAAAAAATGGCGAAGATAAAACACAAAGAGATATTGCAGAAGCAGCTAATGTTACAGAAGTAACTATCAGGAACCGCTATAAAGGATTGAAAGACTCCAGCTAATTTTTTTATTTTATATCTTTAATATAGCCACCACTTTGGTTATCTGGTGGCGGAATTTTTTTTGTCCCGCCTAGACCAATTGTGGTAATAATAACCGACGTTATGATAATAAAAAAGATAATTTGTGGATATGCTTCAGCATTCGGAAGTCCCATTGATAGTGGAAAAGTAGCCAATACTGCTGCTGCTAAACCACGTGGGATCATAACTGATGTTACTTTTTTGTCAAGTTTGGAAAAACCCCTGACAAGAATTGACTTTGTGATAATTATTCTGCCTACATAAATTGCGAGTGCAGCTATAACACCAAAAATAACATATTCAATCTGGGTAAAGCTTGCTAGCAAACCTACAAAAACAAAGAAAAACGATCTTACTAAAAAAGTAACTTGACTGTGTAGAGAGTTATCTATGGTATCCTCTGGAAACTTGATTTTCAGAAGTCGTGAGAAGTATGTCTTTTTTCCAAGCATCAATCCGAACACAAGAGCTGTTAGGGCTCCTGACTCACCAAACGAAGTGGCTAGGAAAAACAATAAAAATATTATTCCGATTGTTAGCATGTAGCTATGCTGGGCATTTTTCAGCTTTGATATAACAAACATCCAGGGAATGCCAACCCCAAGACCAAGCACAAGACCCACCATGATAGCCTTTCCAATTGTTACTCCTAACAGATCAAGACTAAATTCTCCAGACAGCATTGCCTCAAACAAAACGAATGCAATAATGACAGCAAAAATATCAGTCAGTGCGGACTCGAAACTAAGCATGGATTTTGTACCGTCAGATATGTGGATTTTGTTTACAAGACCGAAAACAATGATAGAGCTGCTACCACCAACTATTGACCCAAGCACAATACTGTCTATCCATTCCCATCCTAAGCCATAATGAGCAAGTCCAGCAACAATACCAACTGAGATTGCAAATCCTACAATTACAAGAATTATGGCGAAATGTGCTGTCTTCAAAACCTTGCCGATATGAAGATTCAACCCACCATCAAACATGATAATTATCAACGCAACAGCAGCAAAGTAAGGAACGATTTGCAGTACTGCCTCTGGCTGAATTATTCCCAAAACTGGCCCAATAACTATTCCCAAAACCATCAAAAACAAGATATCTGGAATGCCAGTTTTTTTGAAAAATGCCTCTCCCAAGACACCCATTATTATTACCACACTGGCAGCAAGAAGCAAAATTGGCGCTGAAGCAACTAGAGAATCTCCAAATGATACATTAGCTAAGACATTCTGTAAATTTGCAATTCCCTCTGGCATAAAATTATAACCGGTTCCCCCAGGATCTGGTTCAACAATGGGATTTTCTTCGAAATATGATTTCAGTAAATCTCTTACATTTTTACCTGCAAGGTCAGCGGTGTTAATGTTAGAGAAAACCTCATCTCTAAAAAAAGAGACAAAATTATCAAGCATCGCCAAAAATATCAGATTCACTATAACTAGGTCAATTATTGGTCTGTAAAATAACGATTAGGTCATATACAAATTATAAGTCAGCTTGCAAATTTTGAATAGTTGAGCGCTACAGACACCCTTAGGGATGATCACAAACAGATCAAAAGACTAGACAAGATTATTTCAAAATGCTATTCTGATATTAATGCTGGAAAAACCATCCCATTCCCTGATTTGGAGAAGATTACACTCATAATTTCGGAATTTTTGGATTCAATTCATTATTCCAGAGAAGAGGATTCATACTTTCCCTGTGTTGCTAGCTATGACAACCTCAAAAAAGAGATTCGAGCATTATTGATAGAGCATGAGTTTAGCAGAAATATAGCCTACAAAATTACCCATCATCTAAAACGCTGGAAAAACGGTGAGGATTCTAGCGAGCCAGTAGCACGATTCCTAAGAACTTATTCGATTTATCTGAATGACCATATATCAAAAGAGGAGGATTTTTTTGAGCGGGCAGAAAAAGAGATTATTTCTAAAGAAGAGGAAAAGGAGATGTTTGAACAATTTCAATCAGATATTGCAATTACCAAAAAAATGGAGTCTATTGTAAAAGACATAGATTATTTGGAAAACCAACCTTGGTTCAAAAATTAACTATGTTGTTAATTCGGGTTTTAAAGTCCATGCAATACCAAGTACTACAAAGGGGATTGAGATAAAGCCAATAATTGGTAGAAGAGTGCCTAATTGGTTCTGACCTACATCACCAGTAACCATCCAAGGTAAGGGGAGCGTAACTACAAACCAGATTGATGTCATAAGGATAATTATATTCCGTCTTTGCTTTTTTTTGTTATCTGCCATCACTTTTCACTATTCAAAAGACTATTTCTATTTTATTGGAACGAGTTCTATACTTACTGGGCCTCTCAAATCTCCATTTGGGCTTACAATAATCTTAATTTGTTGTAATTCGTCAAAACTAATTCTTTTCTCGCCCAAATAATCCCAAGTATACCATGAAGATATATCATCTTCAACTAAACTTCCTTCTAATTCAAAATGATTATCCATTAGAACAACATCAGATTCGGCAAATAATTTTATAGATAGTTTTTGTGGGCTATCACCGTTTGGCACAAATCTAAATTCATAGACTCCTTTTTCAACTTGGAAATAATCAACATAAACTCCATTTTCATATAATGTTGGGTCGGCTAGACGAATATGAAAGACATTAGAACCATCAATTTCACTATCCTTCAGATTATCAGGATTTACTTGATCACCGAAAATTATCATGGCAGGAATTATTACTAAGCAAATTACGCCCAAAATTGGTTTTTTCTTCACAAAATTCCTTCATTTACTAGTAAATTTAGTCATCGAAAATTCATTTTCTGTTAACCATTATTCACACAGGAAATTAATAATTAATTTCTAAACCATGTTCCATGGCTTCGCTATCAAGTAGGTGGTCAAAACCACAGAAAACAGGCATATCTGAAAGATTAAACAATGTAATCAAGCCAAAGGGTGCCTTAAAACCACGCATTGAAACAGCCATTAAAAAATTACAAGCTCAAACTTCAAAATTAGATAACATGCTTTCATCATTAGATAGCAGAAACGAAAAAGTTTTTCACAGAATCGTAGAAGCCACACAACAACACGACACTCATACTGCTAAATCATTATCAAAAGAACTAGCTGAAATTCGCAAAGTACGTCGTGTTCTTGGAAATGCACGAATGGCTATTGAGCAAATAGAATTACGATTAACAACATTCCATGACTTGGGTGATACAGTAGTAACTGTGATGCCAACCATCGGACTTATGAAAAACATGAAATCATCACTAGCCAAGTTCATGCCAGGCGCAGATCAGGAGCTTAACAACATGGCAGAGATGTTAGGAGGTTTAATGACAGAAACATTCCACAGCACAGATGCCTCATTTGGTGGTGATACGGTTATGAATTCAGATGCAGAAAAAATCTTGCAAGAAGCTTCTGCTGTAGCAGAGCAACAATCTGGAGATAAATTTCCTTCTATACCAGATCAGGTGTCAGAGCCATCACAATCACGTTTCATGTAAGTGATTTTTTCTAGCTAGATCCTTTTGAAGCTTTAAAACTCTTAATTCTATTAGCCTCATCGGCTACTACTTTCTCAATACCTGAAATCTTATCCCGTAGGCTGTAAACCATATTTCCAACATCATCCGCATCTTTTTCCACTTCGGATCGTTTTCTGGTCAGGTCTTGCAGCCCCTGATTTTCCTCTTGGATGAATTGGTTTATCTTCGTAAGCTTTTCTTTCAAATTCTTAATATCAACAGATTCACCTTCAATGTTTTTTTCCAGATTTGTTCGCTTTTCTTTCAAATCTTTAATCATTCCCCCAACATAGTCAATAGCTTCCTCCAGCTTGAATCGTTTACCCATTAACTGCTCTATTCCAATCTGGCTTTGTTCCGCAGTTTCAGTTTGTGAATATGAGGTTGTTTCTTCAACAGGCTGTTCAGCAGAGGGAGTCTCGTGACTATTTGCTTCTTCAGCTGGTTCAGGCTCTGATGTATAACCAGATGAAGTATCTTCGCTTCTATACTCTTCAGTTGTTCCTCCATCGTCAGAATCTTCATCTTTGTCCTTGAAAACATCAAACACGCCCATTTATTCAATAAAACCTACTCGCGAAGATAAAAGTTATGGCGAACCCCAAACTCCCGCTATCTAGCTTTAACATTTTCTAAAATCTTGGATTTTCGCCCCCGCTCGAAAAATGCCAATTTTTGGCAAATTTTGACGTACAAAAACGTGTTCCGCTATGCGTTCCGCTATGGCGTTTCACAATGTTCCTCATAAACACCTTCATTCTATGCTATGACATGTCAAAACAACAGTACAGATCCGAAATGGGAATCATGGGTGATATCCTAGATGTAACCATGGACGGAGGTCAAAGAGGCGTTATTGTATCTGCAATATCCCGAAAAGCAAACCTCTCTCACTACGCAGTATTAGACAAATGTGAGAAGCTAATCAATGCAGGTTTGATGCAATCGGAAAGACTAGATAGAAACAGACTTTTCAGGATTACTGAAAAAGGACTTGATTTTATCCAAGAATTCCAAAAGTTTCAAAATCTGATTGAATCCATGAATCTAAGGTATTAGGCTATGAATCTGCAACAAAAAGTTGCACAGAAACATCAATCTCCGGGGGGGGAAATGCTTTTGGTAAGGAATACGGATATCCTATCAACGATGGTAAGAATACCAATAGTTGTGATAGGTCTGGTGCTCGTAGCATTAAGCGCACCAATCCAACAATCCTTTGGTTCTAGTCGAACCCTTGATTTCACCATTTATCCAGATGGCTCAACTCATGTTTTTTATGAATTAGATGTGGATCCACTAGAACTGGAAATCACGGTTGAACTTTTTGGAGAAACGATAGAAAACATTACGATTACTGGTGAGGATGGATTTTTACTATCAAACGAGATTAATCATAATTTAGCTGTAATAGAAACATTTGGCGCATCCCATATCTCTATAGACTATGATACGCAGGACTTGGTTTCCAAAACTGGAAAAATATGGGCGTTTGCTATAGATGCACCCGTACAATATTCATTACTGACACCAAGGGATGCGGTGATTATTGAAATGAGTAATTTTCCGCTTAGTATGCAGGTAGAGAATGAGCAATCATATCTAACGTTGCCCCCAGGTCAAGCAAACATCGGCTATTACATTAGCACACTAGCTTCTGCTCAATCCATACAACCAATTCAGGAAGACAGTCCAACGGATGACTCTTTAATCCTATATTTTGGTGGTATAGCAATCATTGTGATCGTTGTTGCTATCATAATTATGAAGAGAAAATCATCTAGAGTCGAGTCATCTATAGCAATTCAGAAAGATGAACAACCTAAACCACAAAGCCTTGATCCAGAAGCAATTTTCAAAGCAAAACAAGATCTGAGAGAAGATGATAAAGAGATAATTAATTTCATTTCAGAAAATGGAGGTCAAGTCTATGAAAGCGAACTACGAAAGAAATTCCTTCAACCACGTACCACAATGTGGAGGGCTGTTAAGCGACTTGAAAGACATGGAATTGTAGAAATTGAAAAGAAAGATTTGCAGAATATTGTAAAACTAACAAGTAAACTGGAGGATCCTGATGAATAAACTACTTGTCTTTTTCTCATTGTTTTTGGTTGCAAGCATGTGTTTTGTTACCATTCCTAATACAGCGCAAGCAGATTCTCAACTTGACATACTCGTAAAAATAACTCAGAATACGAAAGAGCATATAAAAAATGATATTGATAAACTGAACAACGTTTCACAAGAAGTTTATGATTTCTTTGATGAGGGTACAAAAGAAACAGCCCTGTTAATCCAAGCTGCAGAAAAAGAAGATGCCAGTTCAACAAAACAGCATTTCATTTCTGCTATGATTGCCTTCAAACAGGCCAGTTTTGCAATTTCAGAAAATGAATCGCAGAAAACACCACAGGCAGCAACTTATGATCATAGTCAAACAATTACGAAATATGAAAACAATATCAAAAAATTAAAGCTGATATCAGCCAAACTGAATGCTGATATTGATTTTGAACATATAGATCAATTACTTGCTTTAGCCAAGGAAAATATTTCAAAAGGCAGTATAGAACAAACCAAGGAGGTTATTGGTAAGATCTCATCCGAAGGCAAACAAATTCAGAAATTATTATATGAAATCAGTGAACAGAACAGAATTCACAAGGCAAAACAGTTTGTGCAAAAACATACAGAGAGAATTAACAGCCTAATACTTCAAGCTAAGACATTTGGATTAGATAAAACCGCTAATGTTTTGGCACAATCTCAAATCCAACTCTTGCAAGCAAATACTACTGGCCAAATAAAGCAACAATTCAAAATAATTATTATTTATCAACAAAAAGTTGAACAGGTAAAAGAAACCAACCAGGCTGAACTTTTAAGATTACAAGCATTGCTTGTCCCACTTGAAAAGAAAGCTCAAAGACTAACTGACGATCTTGAAGGAAACAATTCAGCGGATTATTTACTCAAAAGAGCTTTTAATCTTATTGAGGAGGTCAAACAAGACATAAAAGAGTTGGAATATGCCCCAGGCAGAATTAATGATACCAAATATTTTGATTTAACAATAGGTAAAAAGATTCAAACAATCAAAGACTTACTGATGAAAGCTGAAAAGATAATTTACATTTCATCATAAACTTCATATACAATTTTAAGAGCAACTGACAATATGGCATCAAAACAAATTACCTTTGGAATTGGAGTTCCAATGATCGTTACGGGCTTTTTAATTGCAATTTTTGGGACACCACTTGCAGGTGATGTCAAAGAAACGGTTGAATTCGTTGGGAGTTTAATTGGAATTATAGGTGTAGTCTTTTTCATAGCTGGACTGTTTTATACCAAGCAACCAGTAATGGCATAAACTAATTCAACTTTATTCGATTTTCAGATTAAATAAATAACCAACATTGTTAGAAAAAATGTTTGAAAACTAGAATTTTTGAAATTTTTACCTCTATTGAGGGAGAGGGAATACTCTATGGAACAAAAACACTATTTGTGAGGCTGGCCGGATGTCCTTACACTTGTTTTTATTGTGATACACTAGACGCACTTCCATTAGATTCTGGCAAAGAATACTCAATTACCGAAGCATGTAATCTAATTGATAACAACCTGCAAGATAACACTTACAAGGTTAACTTTACTGGCGGCGAACCACTCATTCAACACGAGGCTGTTAACGAACTTGCAAAACACGTTCAAGCTAGAGGTCTTCCAACGTATCTTGAATCTGCATGTTTTGATTCAAAAAAGTTTCTGCATGTTTTACCATCCATTGATTTTGTTAAAATAGAGTTCAAAACAGCAGATTCAGAATTTATTGATGAGAAACATTATCCTAATCTGATTAAAAATACGCTTGAATGTCTTCAGGCGGCAATAGAGGCTAAAAAAACAACTTACATCAAAATAGTTGTCAGCTCAAAAACTGAATTAAGCTCATTTAAAGAACTTTTAGAACAAATTTTTAAAATTGCTTCCAAGAAAAATCTTTCTGGGTTTATTATTCAGCCAACAACAAGTATTTCTGAACCAACTTTAGAACAATTATTGGTATTTTATGATAATGTCTATCCATACTATGATGAAGTAAGAGTGGTACCACAGTTACACAAAATAATTTCTGCACCATAAATTTCTAGGATCCTCCAGCGTAGGAAGCATATAATTAATGAGGTATAAATACCGAGCCAGTTTTTTACAGTTTGTATTCTTATGGATGAGGAAAGAATCAGAAAACTTGTTAGAGAATTAATAGCCGAAATAGGCGAAGATCCTACTAGAGAGGGATTAACTAAAACACCCGAACGTGTAGCAGATGCCTATAAAGAAATTTTTGCCGGCTACGATTCTAATTCCGAACTATCTGTACAATTTTCAGAGGACTCGGAGGTAGTAGTAGTAAGAGACATTCAATTTTATTCCATGTGTGAGCACCATATATTGCCGTTTTTTGGAAAAATTCAGCTTGCATATATTCCAAACGGAAGAGTTTTTGGAATTTCAAAACTAGTCCGCTTGGTTGAAAAATATTCTAAAAGATTACAAATTCAAGAACGAATGACAAAAAACATAGCGGATGAGTTGTATTCTCATGGAGCAAAAGGAGTAGCTGTAATTGCGGAAGCTGAACACCTTTGTATGAAGATGAGAGGAGTAAAAAATAACGCAACTGTATCTTCTGCCGCATTTAGAGGAATTTATGAGAAAAAAGAAGAAAAAGAAAATATTGTGAATATTATTAAAAGTCCCTCAAAAACATTTTTTACGCAAAATTCCTGAAAAGATAAATAATCATTAATTGGATCCGATTTGTGGTAGGACGCGATAACGCTCATATTCCAAAAGAATCTTGGCCAAGTTTTACTTGGTACCTTATTGAATTTGCGATAGTATTTGCGGCTGCAAATCTAATTGCATTTCAAATAATACCGATGGTTGACGAAATGGTTGGTCAAAAGAGTCTTTTGTATTGCGAACAGGTATCATGGCTATCTAAATGTGCACCTACTGAGGAAGCAGTATCTGATACAGGATTACTAAATTGGATATACTGGAGCATTGTAGGCGGCGTGTTTATTGGGTGGTATCTGCTCATTCGAGGGCTTATTCTTAAAAAACCAATTCTAGGAAATCGATAATCCTAGATCAGATTTATCAGAAACACTGTACATTATATGAAATGAGAAAAATTCCAAGACCATTTAAAATGTTATGGGGCAAAGGCATGGTCATAGATGAAGTTTCAATATCTTCTCAATATCACGAACCAACAATCCAGCTGTTAGAATTTGATAATGGCGATAAATTACTACGATTCTGTTCTTATTCGCATGGACGGTTCAGTAGATCACCGCTAATGATTGATGAAAAAGATCTTCAACGCCTTGGAAAGGCTATTGTGAAAGGAAAAGAAATTCGAAAGTTTGTTTCAAAATTAAACTAATGAAGGTAAAGCGTTTTATCTTCAATACCTACTTCTATAAACGCCGCTTTACGATTATTACATGACTCACATTTACCGCACTGCACTTTACCATTTTTGTAACAACTCCAAGTGCTGAAAATATTATCTCCTAAAACACTATAGCCTTTTTTTAATAACTGCTTTTTTGATAATTTTGCTTTGTATGGTGACCAAATTTCTATCTTTTTTCGAATTTTCGATTTAATACCATCAATCTCTCCCTGATTAAATGAAGATTCAAGTTTTTTTGAAAAGGCTGGTCTACAATCTGGATAATTTTTGTCGCCTGTATGTGCACCATATGCAACTAAAGAAGCATTTATTGAAAAAGCCCAGGCGGTTGCTATTGATAAGAAAATTCCATTTCTAATTGGCACTACAATAGAATAATTAAATTTACTAGGAATATTTTTTTTCGAATCTGTAAGAACATTCGTGTTCCCATACAATTCTTTCATGAAACTAATGTTTACAGTTTTATGCTCTTTTAGTCTAAGGATTTTTGCAAACGCTTTTGCTTTTTTTATTTCCTGGTTTGCTTTTTGACCATACAAAAATGAAATTCCATATAATTCATACTTTTCCTTCAAATATGCGCACATGCTGATAGAATCAATCCCACCACTAAAAACTACTATCGCTTTTTTCATTTCAAGCTCTAATCTTAGGACCGGCACTGGGTTTACAAATAATTATATCACAATCTACCTTTGCAGAACTGAATCCTTTTTCCATGGATTTTCCAATCTTCTTTAGATTTTGTGATTTTTTACAAAAAGCGATTACAGATGGTCCTGCACCACTTATCGTAACGCCTAAAGCTCCAGCATTAAGCGCGTTACTCTTTACTTTTGAAAAACCTGGAATCAAATGTTTTCTTGCTGGTTCAACAATTACATCCTGAACAGATCTTCCAATAAGATCCGAATCTTTGAGTAAAAATCCAGAAACAATATTAGCAGCGTTTGAAAGATTTGCAGTTAAATCTGATAATTTAACAGTCTTTGGAATTACAGACCTTGAAACTTTTGTTTTTTTCTTTGGCACTTTTAATTTTGGAATTGCCACACACAAGACTAAATCTTTTGGTGGTTCTAACCTAATAACTTCAAATGGTTTTGTTTTAACTACGACAAATCCACCTAGTAATGATGCTGCAACATTATCATAATGGATAGTTCCAGCGCTTGCTTTTTCTCCTATTCCAGCACACTTGACTAGCGTTTTGTTGTCTAATTTTAGATTAAACAATTTGTTGCATGCTAATGCTGCTGCAGCAGCAGAAGCAGCACTACTTCCCATTCCAAATCCAGCTGGAATACCTTTCTTAATTCTAATCTCAATTCCAGATTTTATTTTGAATTTTTGCTTCATCGATTTGATTACCAATCCAGCGGTGT
>Ga0310124_10003304_pt1 | contig 10890 bp, 7 predicted proteins | sample CB11b_AW_Bot5_MG_FD_203507 | JGI IMG/M metagenome (GOLD analysis project Ga0310124, IMG submission 203507) | Marine microbial communities from Western Arctic Ocean, Canada - CB11b_AW_Bot5 | ecosystem: Environmental > Aquatic > Marine > Oceanic | place: Canada: Western Arctic Ocean | collected...
CGCAACGTCGGCGGCAAGCGTTTCGACGAAGTCGGCGTCGACGCCGGTGTGGCCTACGATGCCGATGGACGCGACTTCGCCGGCATGGGCGCGGCCTTTGAGGACTACGACAACGATGGCCGACCCGATATCTTTGTCAACGCCCTCGCCCGCCAAAGCTATTGGCTGTTTCGCAATCGCGGCGGCGAATTCGAGAGCACGACGAAGTCAAGCGGCCTCGGCGCACTGACCGATCTCCACTCAGGATGGGGCACGGGGCTCGTCGACTTCGACAACGACTGCTGGCGCGATCTCTTCGTCGCGCAGGGCCACGTGATGGATGACATCGAGTGGTCCGACCCCTCGCTCTCCCATCACGAACCGCTCCTGCTGCTCAAGAATGTCTTCGGTCGTTTTTTTGATGTATCGAGAACCGCCGGTCCAGCATTCCGCGAACCAATCGCCGGCCGTGGAGCAGCCTTCGGCGACCTCAACAACGACGGCCGCATCGACATGGTCGTCAACGCTAACGGCCAACAAGCCGTCGTCCTACGGAACGTCACCGAGCCGAAGAATCACTGGCTGAGCGTTCGGCTGGCTGGCGAAGGGGACCGAGAAGTTCGCGGAGCCCGCGTACGCATCGAAACCGTGTCCGGGCGTATACAAGAAGCCTTCGTCGGCGCGGCCGGCAGTTATCTTTCCGCGAACGATACCCGTGTCCACTTCGGACTGGGCAACGAAACATCCGTCACTAAACTGCAAATCATCTGGCCCGGCGGCACGGTTCAAACAATGGAAGACGTCGAGGGCGACCAGCACTTGACCGTCCACCAATCCACGCTGGAACAGCCCTAGATCTTCTCAGTCTTTCCGGAGACCGAAGGATCCTTGCGCGTCGGCTTACCGTATTCATGCCGCCACGCCCTGAACTTCGCCATTCCGTACTCGCCGAGGTCGACATCCCCGGCGATTTCGTTGCCGGTGACTTGGCCGTCAAAGTGATAGGCCGAGTGTTCGGCGTCGTGGTGCAATTGGCCACCGAAGCGAACATTGCAGCCGCTGATCGAGCCCTTGACCTCGCCCTCGCCGCGCTGCCCCTGATGTGTTCCCCGTACATTGTTGCCCTCGGCTTCGAGATGCAGCGTATGGCGGGCCGCGCCACGCATGAACGTGATGTCCACATCCCAACGCCCCGAGATATCGGCGGCCGGGGGCATCTGGCGCTGGGGTTTCGGCTTAGGCGCATCACGGAACACTTTGGCTAAGTGCTCGGCGACCACATCGATCTGGTCCTCTCGGCAGTTGCCGGCCCGGATCGCGAACGAGTGGCCCTCGCCGGCCGCATGCGTCTGGACGCGTGGCTCACTGCTCATCAGCACATCGTGCAACTCACCCGCGGTGTAGCCAATGCGTTCGGGGTCCCAGGCAACCTCAAGAGCAGGGTGGGGGTTCTTACCCGGCACCGGCTTGAGCTTAGCGTCAATCCGCTTGAGCCAGCCGTTCCATTTCTCGACTTCCTTCTCGATGTTGCGCGGCCCCAGCGTATACTCAGCAGCAGCCAGCGCGCCCATAATCTCTTCCTTACCGACCTTCATCATGCGGCCAAAGGAATGGTGAGGCGCGCCGTTGATCCAGGCCGCGCTGACGAGATCTTTGCGGCCGATAAGAAAGCCACTGCACTGCGGTCCGCCGCAGATCTTACCGCCTGAGTACGCGACCAAGTCGGCGCCGCGCTGTAGGTACGGGTCCGGCGATTGCGGCCATTCCGGCGAGGCATCGACGACGACCGGCGCGCCGTACTTGCGGCCGGCTTCGGCGAACTCTTCCAAACGGATCGGCCCCTTCGATTCCGCGTTGCCGCGGATGGCGATCATCGCCGTGTTGTCACTCAGCGCGCGGTGGAATTGCTCGCGTGAATCGACCGTGATCATCTTGATGCCAAGCGCCCGAATCGCGTGGCATGATGACTTCCGTGCGCAATCCGGTCAGATCAGGAAGCTGTTGAATCCGCTCCGGATTCGCCCCGGCTAGGCAGGCCGACGTGGCATGCGTCAGAGCACCGGCGGCGCCCGAGGTGACGATCGCCGCCTCGCATTGGAAGATTTCCGCCAGCCGCTTGCCGACCCCTTCCATCAACTCGTCCATCTGAACCGAGAAGTAGGAGGCTTCATCCATCGCCTGTTTCACGGGGTCGACCGTGAGCAGGCCGCCGTTGATCGTGACCGCCGCTGTCAGGTTGATAAACGGCTTGACACCGATCCGCGTGTAAACACTCGGGGACGACGGCATCGTCGCGGCCGCCGCCGGGGCAGCCCCGGAGATCAGTCCAGCGGCGGCGATGCCACCACTTCGGAACATGTCGCGGCGGCTTAGACGGGCGCGGGTTTTGGTGGATTTTGTTTTCGGCATGGGTGTTGGCTCCAGAGGTGCGCGTACTCGGTCAGCGTAGTGGTTGGTTCGAGGCTATTGCAAATGGCACATCGACGCAGGCTAGCGCCGGGCCACCTCGCCTGCGGCCTGCGCATCGCCAAAATCGAGGACAAGCCGCGCAGGCAAGCTAAACTCAAGCGGCTGCTCTACATTGACCTGATAGAGCCCCGGCCACCCGGGAGCCAAACCGCTATAGAGAACAGTAGCTTCCGACTCATTGACCAGCGCCGTGGGCTGCACCGTCGTCCAATCGAGCCCACCGCGGCGTTCAACTGACCCCAAACCCGTTGCCCAAGCCGTCAAATAACCATCGTGGACCGTCACAACAAAGATCCCGGGCGTCCGAGCGGCCACGTTTACATCAAACATGACCGCTTCGTCAGCGACCTGAACCTCAAGCGTGGTGCTTTTCGCGGCAAGAGGGATATCCGGCCGAACGTAAGCGTTGATCTGGCCGGGCGACACAACACCCGCCGGCGTCAAGCTCGCGGCATTCGCAACACCAACCGCCGAACTTTGCGGTGAGGTAAGAGGTCGCGGATTCGCATCACCTTCAGCTAACCCCGTGAGCCACAACAGCGCTTGGAGCATCATCTGCTGGAACCGCTCGTCGCGCCAAGTTGCACGGAAGTGCCCAAGCGCCGCGTAAAAGACGCGCCCGTCGCCGAAGGGATGGCACCAAGCCAGCGGGAAGTCCAGAGTACCGGGGTTGGCTTGCGGATGGCCGAGGTCAACGCTTTCCGTGTCGAGCATCAGCAGAACGCGCGAGCGCTGCCGCGAGAAATCGCGAAACTGGTACGTCTCCGCGCTAATCCGAAACTCGGGCGTCAAATGAGCGATCGCAGAATGCGCGGGGTCCTCGACCTGCACGTTGACTTCATGCACCCACGGATGGCCGTTGAACCGCGCACCGATCAGGTCAAGATACTCCGGCCACATGTAGAACGTATCCGTGGCGCTGTGCGCTCCTCCGAACCCCTTGCCGCCGCGCACAAAATCAAGCAGAGCTGCTTTCTGTTCAGCGGTGATCGGCAACTCACCGCTCGTGAAGAAAAAGACAGCGTCGTACAAGGCGAGCGACGCAGCGTTGAGCTGCGAGACATCCTCGGTCCAGGTCACCGCAACCCGTCCGTCTGTCCGGGTCAAATCCTGAAGAACCTGCGCGGACGTTTCGAGGCTATCGTGGCGAAATCCAGCCGAGTGCGTAACGTAGAGAATCTGGCGCGGCTGCGCTCCGAGAGCGCCCGCCGCCAGCAACAAAAACGCGAGGATTCGCACAAGTCGCCAGTTCGGTGTCACACTCTCTACCGTACTGCGCATTGTGACCGCTACGCTGCGTGGCGGTAGAATCGGACGGGGCAGGCTAGGCCCAAGGAGGTGTTATGAGTCTTTCTCGCCGAACGTTCATGCATGGGGTCGCGGCAGCTTCGGGCGCCGCCTCGGCTGGGCCCGCGTCCGCCGATACCGCCAAGTCGCGATCCACGAAGCCCAAGAAACGAACGATCTACTTCAACGACGCCCGCCACTACTACCTGTTCGTCTTCGAGCCGCCCATGACCATGGAAGACGCCTGGCGACCCATCGACGAGGTGGCGGGGACATCGATCAATACGTTCGTTTACGGCGTCGAGCGAGGTGACGGCCTCTTCTATCCCTCGAAGGTCGGCATGCAGTTCGGCGCCGACAAACGGCCTTTCAGCATGGCCGCCTACTGGCGCACGTGGGAAAACATGCAGAGCCTTTCCTCTCGTGGACTCGATCCGCTGCAAGTGTTGATCGACCGCGCGCACGACAAAGGATTGGACTTCTTCGCCAGCGTGCGCATGTCGAGTTTCGGCGGCATGGACCCGAAGTTCCGTGTGCCGGAAGGACGAGGACTGGCTCATCCGGAAGTGCGCGATCACCAATTCGCGGTGCTGGAAGAACTTGCAACCGAGTACGAGACCGAGGGTATCGAGTTGGATTTCGCCGCCGCTCCGGGAGGCATGCCGTTGTGCCTGCGTTCGGAAGACGTGCCCGAGTCCACACCCGTCCTCACCGACTGGGTGCGGCAGATCTCGAAGATGGTCCGGGCCTCCGGCAAGAACAAGCAGATCGGTGTCCGTGTCTATCCGACCGAAGGAATGAATCGCGACCAGGGCCTCGATGTCGCGACGTGGCTCGAAGAAGGCTTGGTGGACTATGTCGTCCCGCTGCTCTACCTCGATTTCACAGCCGATCCGGACATGCCCATCGACTGGCTGATCGAAAAGGCGCACGAACACGACATCGCCGTCTACGGAATGCTGCAACCATATGTACGAGACGAGGCAACAGACTCTCCCGTCCGCATCTACGCCACGCCCGAAACCGCTCGGGGCGTGGTGGCGAACCACTGGGCCCGCGGCGTCGACGGAATCTATGCGTGGTTCATGCGATGGCCCCTCGACGACAGCGAACATCGCATCTTGACCGAGTTGGGCGATCCCGACCTCATCGCCGAAGAGAGCAAACGATACGTGCAGCGGCACCGCTCCGAGCAAGCCGCCGCATTGGGCTACGACGCTACGCTTCCCCTTGAGATCACCGAAGTGGCCCCAGGCAAACGCTACGCTATTCCCTTCTCCGTGGCGGACGACATCGCCGCCAAGTCGAAGAGAATCCGACAAGTGGTCCTGCAACTCGTCATCAAGAATCTCGTCAGCGCGGACCGGCTCGAAGTCTTCCTCAACGGCAAGTCACTTACCGACGAGACCTGTTTGCGCGAATTCTCCTGGCACGTCGCTCCCTACGAGGGGCAGAAGCTCGAGTTTCGGCTTGAGCGCGTGCGGCCCGTCAAGGGACAAAACCTGCTCGAAGTCTCACTCGAAGGAAGGCCCGAACGGCTCACCGGCGGCATCACGATCGAGCAGTGCGAACTACGCGTCGAGTACGGCGTCTATCCGTCGTCGCCGGCGCTCGCGTAAATGAACGTATAGGCGTGCAACATCTTTGTGTCGCTGTGGGCCAGGCACACGCCATCGCTAGAATGAGGCGCTCCGCCCCAAAGTCTAGTTCGCGATGTCTACGAATCCCCTATGGCGATGGTCACTGCTCAGCCTGGGCTTGCTGCTGCTCATCATCGTGCCATTCCTGCTCTTCGAGCAGCAGGTCACAGCCTGGAGCGAAGCCATCCTCAGCCAGGAAGGCTCACCGTGGGCCGGCGCCGCTGCGTTGGTCGGCTTGCTCGCCTCTGACATCCTGCTACCCATACCGTCCAGCTTCGTAGCGACGGCCTCCGGCTACTTACTCGGACTCTGGTGGGGAACCCTCGCCACGTGGGTCGGCCTCATGGCAGGCACAATGGTCGGCTACGCGCTCGGGCTACGCTACGGCCGCGCCGTTGCGTTGCGCTTCGTAGGCGAAGACGAATTGCAACGTGTAGCGGCGGCACACAAGCGCTTCGGGGATGCGACGATCGTCGCGCTCCGGGCCGTACCCATTCTCGCCGAAGCGTCTGTTGTCTTGGCCGGACTCAGCGCGATGCCCCTGACCCGCTTCGTGCTCCTGACAGCGCTCGCGAACCTTGGAATCGCCGTGACCTACGCGGCCGTCGGCGCATTCGCCGTGGATGCCAACTCGTTCCTGCTGGCCTTCACCGGCTCGATCATGCTGCCGGGACTGGCGATGCTGCTGGCGCGACTCTTCAATCGCTCGTAGGTTCGTCGTCGCCGTCGTAGAAGCTTCCCATCTGTCGGAACTTCTGATAGCGGTCTTCGATCAACTGCTCACCGGTGAGGCTCGACAGCGATTGCAGATGGCTCTCCAGCGCGTCACCCAAAGCAAGAGCCGCCGCGTCATAGTCAGCGTGAGCGCCATCGAGCGGCTCCGAAATCACCGCGTCGATCAGCCCTAACCGCAGCAGATCACCGCTCGTCAGCTTTAACGCTTCGGCTGCTTGTTGCGCCTGCGTCGAATCCCGCCACACAATCGCCGCGCAACTCTCCGGCGAGATCACGCTATACACCGCGTGCTCGAACATCAACACGCGGTTGCCCACCCCCAACGCCAACGCGCCACCGCTACCGCCTTCGCCGATACACGTCACGATTAGCGGCACGGGCAGTTCAGCCATCGCGTACAAGTTGCGTGCAATCGCCTCGGCCTGTCCGCGCTCTTCCGCGTGCACGCCCGGATACGCGCCCGGCGTATCAAGCAACGTTAAGATCGGACGATTGAACTTCGCCGCCAGCCGCATCGCGCGTAGAGCCTTGCGATAACCCTCCGGCTTCGGCATGCCGAAGTTGTGGTGAAGCTTCTCCTTCGTATCGCGGCCCTTCTGCTGGCCGATCACCATCACCGGTCTGCCGCGAAACGTCGCGTAGCCGCACACGATCGCCGGGTCGTCGCCGAACAAGCGGTCGCCGTGGATCTCCTGGAAGTCCTCAAACACCCGCTTGATGTAATCGGTCGTGTGGGGCCTTTGCGGATGGCGTGCTAGTTGGACGTGGTCCCACGCGGAACGCTGCCCAGAGACAGCCGACTGCTCAATTTCGTTTTCAGGAGGCAAGTTTTTAGGATGACATGACTTCCAGTGACTCTGCACCACAAATCTGCTTGACGCGATCTTGGAACTCGCGGTCAGCACGCACATGATCGGCGAGATCGTAGAACATCAGGAAGTCTTTCTTCTTCAGCAGCCGCAGGCGAACATCAGCCTCGCCGGGCTTGCTGGAAAACAAATCACGTAGTTGGTCGAGCGTTTGCTCGGTGCTGCCGTTGTCGAGTTGAATCGTGATCGAGACCCGGTGCGGAAGCGGCACACGTACGAGATCCAGTGGCACGATCTCATTCACTGATACCTTCAGCGGCCCTGATTCGTCTACCCGTATATCGCCCCGAATCAGCACCGCTTGGTCTTCCACCAGCATCGGGCCGAGACTCTCGAACTGGTTCGCAAAAACCAGCAAATCAACGCTACCCTTCAGGTCTTCCAGCACCGCCGCCGCCCACGGCCGGCCCTCGCGGTTGCGCTTGCGGGCGATCGAGCCCAACACGCCGCACAGCGCGAGGGGCGTCGCATTCTCGATCCCCTCAAGTGTCGACGTATCCAATTTCGATAGCTCCGACACCTTATCGCGGTAGGCATTCAGCGGATGCCCCGTAACGTAGATCCCCACAATTTCCTTCTCGCCCGCGAGCTTCTCGTTGTCCGGCCATTCCGGGACGTTCGGCAGACGCTCCTCCGCGGGCGGCGCATCAGCGGCCATAGCGTCGAATAACCCGTGTTGTCCGGTCGATCGATCCCGTGACGCCCGCTGCCCCGCTTCGACAGCGCCATCCAGCGCGGCCATGAGCTGGCTGCGATGGCCGCCGAACGTATCCAACGCACCCGCCTTGATCGAACTCTCAAGCATCCGCTTGTTGACATGCTGCCAGTCGACCGACTCGGCAAAGTGGAACAGCGATTCAAACTTGCCCACTTCCTTGCGCGACTCGATAATTGCCACCACCGCGTTCTTGCCGAGGTTCTTGATCGCCCCCAGCCCGAACAAAATCGACTGATCGTCCGACGGCGTAAAATTCCAAAAACCTGAATTGAAGTCCGGCGGCAGAATGGGAATCTCCATGTCGCGGCATTCGGTGATGTACTTCGCCACCTTCGCCATGTTGCCGCTTTCCGAAGACAGCAGCGCCGCCATGAAATACACCGGGTAGTGCGCCTTGAGGTAGGCCGTCACATACGCCACAAACCCGTAGGCCGCCGAATGTGACTTATTGAAGCCGTACCCGGCAAACTGCTCCATCAGTTCGAATAACTTGATGACCTTCTTCTTCTGGAACCCTTTCTCCAGCGCACCTTGGACGAAGCGCTCGCGCTGCGCCGCCATCTCCGACGCATTCTTTTTACCCATCGCGCGCCGCAGCAGGTCCGCTTCGCCGAGCGAGTAGCCCGCGATGCGGTTCGCGATCTGCATCACCTGTTCCTGGTAGACGATCACGCCGAACGTCTCGTCGAGCAGGTCGCGCAGCTCGTCGAAGTCGTAGGTGACTTTCCTGCGGCCGTGCTTGCGCTCGATAAAGTCGCTGACCATGCCGCCCTGAATCGGCCCCGGCCGATAGAGCGCGTTCAACGCGATCAAGTCTTCCAGACGTTCCGGGTGATAGCGGCGCAAAATGTCCCGCATCCCCTCGGACTCAAACTGGAACACACCGCTCGTCAGACCTCGTGAAAGCATCTCAAACGTCGTCTTGTCGTCGAGCGGCAAATCCTCGGGCCGCAGCGAAATATCCTTGAACTCCTTGAGCAGCCGCAGCGCTTCCTCGATCACCGTCAGCGTCGTTAGCCCCAAAAAATCCATCTTGAGCAACGACAATTTTTCAAGGCTCTTCATGTCGTACTGCGTAACGATTTCGTCTTTGGCCGTCTTATAGAGCGGGATCAACTCTTGTAGCGGCTGCGGCGCGATCACCACACCCGCCGCATGCACCGACGGATTCCGCGCCACGCCCTCAAGCTGTAGGGCGGTTGCCATCAGCTTCGACACGCGCGGGTCCTTCTTCATTTGCTCGGCGAGCGCCGGCTCTTTCTTGATGGCGTCCTTGAGCTTGATATTGAGAACGTTCGGGACCATCTTCGTCAGCCGGTCGACCTCGGCGAACGTCATGTCCATCACGCGCCCGACGTCTTTGATGGCCGCCTTCGCCGCCAACGTGTTGAACGTAATGATCTGCGCTACCTGCTCGCGTCCGTACTTCTCGGTGACGTACTGGATCACCTCACCGCGGCGGTGCATGCAGAAATCAATGTCGATGTCAGGCATGCTCACGCGCTCGGGATTCAGAAAGCGCTCGAACAGCAACCCATACTGCAACGGATCAATATCCGTAATATCCATGCAGTACGCGACCAGCGAACCCGCCGCCGAACCGCGCCCCGGGCCCACCGGAATATCGATCGACTTGGCAAAGCGGATGAAGTCCCACACGATCAGGAAATACCCGGAGTACTTCATGCTCTGGATGATCCGGATTTCGTGGTCGAGCCGCTCGCCGTACGACTCAATGCTCTCCTTGAGCATCCCGGCTTCGCGCATCAGCTCCAGCCGCCCGCGCCGTTTCTCAAAACCCTGCCGCGCCACCCATTCGAAGTAGCTATCGGTCGAGTGCTCGGCGGGCACGTCGAACTTCGGGAACGGATTCGCGACCTTCTCAAGCTTCAGGTTGCACTTCTCGGCAATTTCCCAGGTGCGGTCGAGCGCGTCCTCGTTGCCGTCGAGCGCGGTCAGCATCTCGGCGCGCGTCTTGAGATGAAACTCCTGCGTCGTGAACCGCATGCGGTTCGGTTCGGTGAGCAGCTTGCCCGTCTGGATGCACAGCAGCGCGTCATGTGAGGCGGCGTGATCCTTAGTGAGGTAGTGCGCGTCGTTGGTCGCAACCAGCGGGATGCCCGACTCGCGGCTGAGCTTGTGCAGGTGCGGGATGAGTTCTTTGTCCTGCTCAAGGCCATGGTCCTGGATCTCGAGATAGAAGTTCTCCTTGCCGAACATGTCCTGATACGTGTAGGCAAGGCGGCGACCTTCGTCGTAGCCCTTTTGGAGCAATGCTTCGTTGAGGTCGCCGCGTAGGCAGGCCGACGTGCAGATCAGGCCCTCGCTGTGAGCGGCCAGCAGGTCTTTATCGATGCGGGGCTTGTAGTAGAAGCCTTCGAGGTAGGCGGTCGAGACCAGCTTGATCAGGTTCTGGTAACCGACCTGGTCTTTGCACAGCAGCAGCAGGTGGTTGTAGCGGTCGGTTTCGCTGCGGGTCTTGTGACCTTCTTGCGAGACGTAGACTTCGCAGCCGATGATCGGCTTGATGCCCCGGCGGGTGCCTTCGTTGTAAAACTGGACCGCGCCAAACAGGTTGCCGTGGTCGGTAATCGCAACCGCAGGCATCTCCTGCTGCTCGGCCAGGTCCATGAGCTGGCCGATCTCACAAGCACCGTCAAGAAGGGAGTAATCCGTGTGACAGTGGAGATGAACAAACGGCGCGGGCATCGCGGGACTCTCAGTATAAGAACGCCCCCCAACCGGGTCAACGCACGACCTTGCGCTCTCACCACTGAGCACTTCTGCTTAGGCTCAGCCACCAGATTGCTAGTGGGAGCCGGCGCCACCCCTTGACACCGGGTATACCCTGAAATCGGAAGCGCGCCGCCGCTTCCCCAACCGATCCAACACACAGGTCTGTCCAAACAACCTGGGCCTCCCGCCAACTCGCGGGACGCCCAGGCCGGGAACACCTGCGTCCGCTCGGTGACTGTCACCTTTTTCGCACGATGGCAATCGCGGCCAACCGCTGCGTCCGCAACCGAAAAAAGGCTGACTGTCACCCGATCCAACGACCCCACACCCGAGCAAGAACCAACAGCATTTCATACACAAGGGCGCAACCCGCCCAGGAGAAAACTATGTCGACCAGAAAACAAAGAGAAGCCAACAAACGAAACGCAAAACACTCCACCGGCCCGCGAACCAATAC
>Ga0310124_10003306_pt1 | contig 10883 bp, 9 predicted proteins | sample CB11b_AW_Bot5_MG_FD_203507 | JGI IMG/M metagenome (GOLD analysis project Ga0310124, IMG submission 203507) | Marine microbial communities from Western Arctic Ocean, Canada - CB11b_AW_Bot5 | ecosystem: Environmental > Aquatic > Marine > Oceanic | place: Canada: Western Arctic Ocean | collected...
CGTGGCCTCTACGATCTTCTCGTCCTTGATATCTGCGACCCCGTCCGCCAAGTCTCCGGCAACCAGCACCCGCTTCTCTCCCCGTCTTTTCATCAAGCCCTCGTCCTCGACCTCGACCTCAAAATCGTGCTGGTGTTCAGCCTCCTCTAATTTACTGAGGTCGACCAGGTCTTCGTGGCTCTTGAGGTGATCCAGATAGAGGATGCCGTCCAGGTGATCGACCTCGTGTTCAAGAGCCTGGGCGAAGATCTGGTCTGCGACGAGCCTGAGCTTTGCGCCCGACTCACTAATGGCACGCGCCTTCACACGCTCGGACCGCATGATGGTCCCCAGATACCCTGGCACGCTGAGGCACCCTTCTTCAACTTCACGCTCGCCATCGCGCCGGGTGATCTCCGGGTTGATCAGGATTCTGGCGTCCTCTTCCTCCGGCAACTGGAGGACGATCAATCGTTTGAGTTCGCCAACCTGTGGCGCGGCGAGTCCTACACCGCCAGCGTTGTACATCGTCGCCACCATGTCGTGGGCCAGTTCACGGATGGCGTCATCGACCTCACGAATTTTGCGCGACTTCCTGCGCAGGATCGGGTCAGGGACGGTTCTTATCTGAAGGATTGTCATTTTGCTCAGGCGTTGCTCTTAAAATACTGGACTGTGTACGAGTATAGATTCAGTTGCAGAGGCGCGAGTCTATCCAGCGACCGTGACGACCTAAGACACAGAGGCGGGATCGACGTCGACTGTCCAATCGCGGCCCAGCTTGACACGATCTAGAAGGCTTTCCGGTTGCGCTCCTTTAAGGACGATGTGCCATCGGGTCACTCCACGCATCCGGAATGGGTAACTGGGGCTTGGGCCAATCACCTCTGTCCCGGTATCGCCGGATGCGATCCGCTCATCGTTCAGCGCCGCGGCCATCCGCTTCGCTTCTTCAAGTGCCGCCGAAGGATCGTAGTGCGAGTGTCCAAGTCGAATCAGGCGCGTGAAAGGTGGGTCTGCGTGCTCAGCGCGCAGACCTATTTCCACTTCGTAAAACGCTTCGAAATCCTGGACGGCAGCGGCCTGAACGGCGTAATGCTCGGGCTGAAAGGTCTGGATGATGGCGGAACCGCCGTCCGGCCCGCGCCCCACACGTCCGGCAACCTGTGTCAGTACCTGAAACGCACGCTCTCCGGCGCGGAAGTCCGGGATGGAGAGGCCGGTGTCCGCCGAGATCACGCCGACAAGGGTGACCTCCGGAATATCCAGTCCTTTAGCGACCATCTGGGTTCCGACAAGCACCCGTGATTCGCCCTTAAGGAATTTGTCTAGTACTTCCCCGTGCGCCCTGGCAGTGCGGGCGACGTCACGGTCCCAGCGCAGTACACCGACGTCCGGAAAGCGGCGTTCGACCTCTGCCACAACTGCCTGAGTTCCGCTGCCCATCGGCCGCATGTCCTCGGCGTTGCATCCCCCGCACTTGACGTTGGGCCGGACACGATATCCACAGTAGTGACAAACGAGGCTATCGATTCCGTCCGGCATGTCGGACCGGTGCATGGTCAGGGACGTATCGCAGCGCCGGCATGTGCGGACAGAGCCACACTGACGGCACTGGACATAAGCCGCTGTTCCTCGCCTGTTAAGGAACAGGATCACCCGGCCTCCGGCATCAAGAGACTCGCCTATTCCTGCCAGTAGCGTCCTGCTGAACAACCCCGCGTTGCCGGCCCTTAGTTCCTCTCGCATATCAACGATTCTGACGCCGGCCTGTCCGGCGCTGGTGCGGGCAGGGCCGGTGAAATCGGTCAGAGTCCCCATTGATCCGTCCTCAATGCCGACCCGTGCGGGCAAGCGAAGTAGGTCGATCTCCGCCCGTTCGGCGCGCCTGAACGTCTCGATATCCGGGGTGGCGCTGCCAACGACCAGGACGGCGTTGTGCTCAGCGCAGAAACGCTCGGCGACCGCGCGTGCGTGGTAGCGCGGTGCGGGGTCGTGCTGCTTGTAGGTCCACTCATGTTCTTCGTCGATGACGATCAGTCCGATATCCTTGATCGGAGCGAACACCGCGCTCCGGGAGCCGAGGACGATCGGGAAGTCACCTTTGGCGATACGCCACCATTGATCAAATCGCTCTCCCGGCTGTAGACCTGAGTGGAGCAGTGCCACTTTCCCCGGGAATCGAGATGCGAAACGGGCGAGGGTTTGCGGCGTGAGCGCGATCTCTGGCACGAGAATCAGTACGGATCGGCCCAGTTCAAGGCATTTTTCGGTAGCCCTCAGATACACCTCAGTCTTGCCACTACCGGTAACGCCGTAGAGCAGGAACTTACGGGGCGGACCCGACTCTTTTTGGGTGGTGCGCAGCGCAGATGTGATGGCGCCGATCGCTCCCGCCTGGGCGGCCGTTGGGTCAAGCGGCATCGTGGTCTGGAACTGATGCTCTCTCAGCGGGTCTCGCTGCACCTGCATCTCATCGACTCGCAACAATCCGGCCTTTTTTGCCCAGTCGACGCGTGAGCGCCCGAACTCCCTCGCGAGATCAGCCTGGGTCTCGATGCCGGGCGAGTCGATCACGCGTCGAAGTAGTGACGCCCGCTCGATGCCGAGGGTACCGGAAGCACTGTCCAGCCCTTCCGCCGCCCTTTCCACCACTTCCGCCTCCATGGCAAGCGCCAGAACACGAACGTATCTTGGTTTCTGTCGCTGATGCTCCCACTCGGACCTGGTGACGAGCAATTTTCGTCGAATCAGCCTGTCCACAACAACACCGCCGCCTCTTCCGAGTCGCCGGGCCAGTGATGGTCTACGCATTTCCCCCACGTCCTCAACCATACGTAAGGCGCGATCATCTCGCGATCCAAGGTCATCGGCGTCGGCTGCATCTGCGACCCGTTTAGCATCCACGCTTACCCAGGTCCGAAGCCGACTGGCAAAGCCGGGCGGGAGCATTGGGGACGCCGCCATGAACAGCCCGACCCGGTAGTAGTTAGACATCCAGATCGCCACTTTGATCTGTCGCGCAGAAATAAGTGGGTTCTCATACGCCACGCGCTCAATGTCCCTGGTCTCTTCGATCTCGGGAACATTGGTCAAGCCGAACACAATTCCCTGGACCGTCCGTGGGCCGAACGGCACCCACACCAGATGACCTGGTCGAACGGACATCTCTTCCGGAACGCTGTAAGTAAATGTCCGCGCCTGGCGACCCGCGCCGTCAACGGCGACCTGAACGAAACCGGCAACATCGTTGCCCGGCGTTATTTTTGAGCGCGCTTCCATCAGGCGAGGGTACGCGAAAAGGAGGTATGGGTGTGAGCAGACAGTGTCAATCGCCGCTACACCAGTAACAGGAGAGCGCTATCTCAATAGCCGACCAGAGGTCTAGCGGCGTTCCTTTATCCTGGCACTGCGGCCGGTGAGGCCACGGAGGTAGTAGGCGCGGGCCCGGCGGACCTTACCCTGCCGTGTGACCTCGAGCGAGTCCAAGAGCGGGGAGCATACGAGGAACGTCCTCTCTACACCAACGCCGTAGGAAACCCGTCGAACCGTGAAGGTGGCTCCGGGAGCGGGCGTGTCGCCCTTGCGGTGTCGCCCCTTAAGCACAACGCCCTCGAAAGCCTGGACACGCTGACGATCGCCTTCACGAATCATCACGTTGACCCGTACGGTATCGCCGGTCTGGAACTCCTGGATGGAGTCGCGCGGTGTGGCGTCGATCAGCGCTCTTGCTTCGATCACGGTTATACCTCTGTGCAGACCGGGGACAGTTCCCGGAGTGGTGTGCCGGGCCGTGGTGGTCCCAATTTGCTGGAAACTCCAGACAGGAGGGGCGCGCGCGACGGCCAATATAAAACTGAGTGAGTAATTGATTGTAGAACCACCACCCGTCCGTCGGCAACGGTTGAGGGTGAATCACGACCAATCAGGCTGATCCGCTGATCGGAAATCAGCCTCCCGCGCCGGCTTCAGGGTCAGACACCACTTCTGGAATGACAATCCGCTCAGGTATGTTGCGGTCGTACACAACAAAGGCCCGCCGTGTGCCCTCTAACCCTATTTCCGGGTTTGGATTGATAAACGAGACCACGCTCTCAATATGAAAATCGGAAGTCCGGATAACAAGTTCGTGTGTTTGGACGATCGTGGTCTCTATGCCCGTGAGATCAAGGTTCTCGGCCCCGGTAATCCGGTAAACCTCCCCATCGTCGGGGTTGAGCGGATCCGAGTACTCAAATACGTCCATGGTCGGGATGATCTGGCCTGACCCTATCCCTAGTCCGGGATCAAACTCGGTCTCCAGCCGCCATTCATCCGTGCCACGCTCCCGGTATATAAGCCGACCATCGGCAACGATGAAGTCCTCTATCGGATCATCAGGATCGCCCACCGTCGCACGGTATCTGCCGGGCAGGGACCACTCGCCATTAACCGTGGATATGAAAGCTTCATCTCCAGAGGTGACGACCGTTTCTGTTGTGAAACGGAACGATTTCAGGGTCGCCGACACCTCTACCGCGCTCTGCAACACGTGCGCTGCTGTCAGGCCACCGGCACCAATTGGAGCGGAGGACTGTGGTTTCGCCTGGGCCGTCGCCAGTGCGATCTGTGCCGCCGTAAGATCCGGTTCGTTAGAGCCACCGTCTTCAGATCCGAAACTGCAGACGGTAGCGCCGATCAACATGATGGGCATTAGCAGCAAGAGCACACGCACCCAGATATTTCGGTTCACTCTTTATGGTCCTCATTTCCTAATAAATCAGGGCGCCGCTCGCGGGTGCGGGCGCCTGATTGCTCGTTCCTCCATTTTTCCAAACGCGCATGATCCCCGGAAAGCAGTACTTCTGGAACCTCGCGACCGTCCCACTCCACCGGTCGCGTGTACACGGGGCCCTGCAACTTGCCTTGGAGACCATAGGCAAACGAATCAGAGGGTGCCGAGTCCCCGGACCCAAGAGCTCCCGGGATCAGTCGCGTAATCGCGTCCACTAGCACGATCGCCGCGGGTTCCCCGCCCGAGATCACGTAATCGCCGATCGATATCTCTTCATCAACCAGCGCCTCGATAAATCGTTCATCCACGCCTTCATATCGACCACAAACCAGTATCAAAGAGTCGCGTGAGGCGAGTTCCTTGGCGATGTTCTGGTCGAGCCGGCGTCCCTGTGGAGACAGCAGGATCACGTGAGGCTCCGGCTGTCCGGAATCAGACGCGTCCTTCTTGAGGTCCTGGACGGCATCCGCCAGCGGGGCCGCTTTCATCACCATCCCCGCTCCACCGCCGTAAGGTGTGTCATCGACCGTACGGTGCCGATCCTTGGTGTAGTCGCGGAGCTGGTGGGTTGTAATCTCGACCAGTTCAGCTCTGACCGCACGCGACACGATGCTTGCACCGAAAGGTCCTTCGAACATCTCGGGGAAAAGGGTAACGATTCTGATTCGCACGATTAACTCTCGTGCGAATCATCGGCCCCATGTGAGCCGTGATCAGAGCGAGAAAATCCTTGACCGGGGTGAGGCCCGCGCCGTCCGGAGAGGATGTCGATCGCGTGGCCCAGCACCGGGAGAATCACTTCAAAAGTCTCCCTCACGCCGCGAGGGCTACCCGGAAGGTTGACGATCAGCGTGCGGGCGCGGACACCGGCCACGGCACGGCTCAACATAGCCGCATGGGTGGACGCTAACGACTGTGCCCGCATCGTTTCGGCGATACCCGGCACTGTGAGTTCGATCACATCCATAGTTGCCTCCGGGGTCACGTCGCGCGGACCCAGACCCGTGCCTCCGGTCGTCATGATTAAGTCGACGTCGCCGCTCTCCGCCCATGCACGTAACTGCCTGGCGATCAGGTCGCGCTCGTCCGGGACCATGACACGGTCAGCCGTCTCAAACCCGGCGGCGGTGAGCATCTCGACAATGGCGTCACCGCTCGTGTCTGCGCGATGACCAGCCGCCCCGGCGTCGCTGCTGGTCAGGACGGCGAATCGGCGGCGGCCTTCGGTCCCAGCATCATGGTCATGGGCGTGCACTTCCGAGTGGGCATGGGCATGGCCTTCGGATCTAAAGTCCCCAGATTCGGGCGAATTGTGTTGTCCGGCATCGTGAGTCATCGTGAAAATATGCTAGCACGGAGCGTGTGAGAAACAGTCCGAAAGCACGACAGATGCTTGATCAGGTTTTCTGATCAAATTCCCGGACTTTTCAAGAAAAGTGCCCAAACACGTAATTCGCCTCCCTAGCGAAAAAGTGCCTCGGATTGATACCTATGTACAAGTGCGGAAGAGGAAGTCCCAGATCAGGACCCCGGCGTCGCTCATCTCAGGCCTGAGATGTACAGGCATACGACTCGACATTCACTCAGGTATTCGATCAGGAAACGGCCCGCCAATTGATGCCCGTCATGCTCCCCACGCTCCCGGACTCAACACTGCGAAGTGCCGTGGCGGAACCGCGCTCGCATGGCTCTCCGGCGCTCCCTGCCCCGACCGACCCGGAAGTAGCCCGCATGACTGAGACACGCCACGTCCCAGTCATGGTCCCCGAGGTGCTCAGTGCACTTGAGGTAAAGCCCGGCGGTTTCTACATCGACGCGAATCTTGGCGAGGGCGGCCACACAGAGGCGATCCTTCGGGCAAGCGCCCCGCACGGAGCCGTGCTGGGAATCGACGCAGACAAGGAAGCCATCAGCTCGGTAGTGGAACGCCTTTCGCGCTCGCCCGAACTCGCCGACCACCTCATCACCTCGAACGCAAATTTCAGATACATGGAATCGGTCTCGACCGAATACGGCCGTAACCCGGGTTCGGTCGACGGCGTTTTATTCGACCTCGGCCTTTCGTCGCTACAGCTCGATACCGAAGAGCGCGGATTCAGTTTCCGGCGCTCGGACCCGTTGGACATGCGTTTTGACGTACGCCAGACGCTAACCGCGGGCGACATCGTCAACACTTATAGCCGTGACGAGCTGGCCGATGTGATCTACCAGTACGGCGAAGAACGAGCTTCCCGTCGCATTGCGGCGGCGATAGTAGCAGCGCGACCCCTGCAGACGGCGACGCAGCTCGCAGACGTGATTGCAAGCGCGGTACCCCGCCGAGGTTCTCGACGGATTCACCCGGCGACAAAGACCTTCCAGGCGTTACGGATAGCCGTCAACGACGAGCTTGGCGCCCTTGAAACCGGCCTGCGACAGGCCATCTCTCTACTCAAGCCGGGCGGACGTCTCGTCGTGATCGCCTACCACTCTCTCGAAGACAGAATCGTCAAAAACCTGTTCCGGCAGGAAGCAAGCAACTGCATCTGCCCTCCGGAACGACCCATCTGTGATTGCGCCCATACCGCCTCTTTGCGGCTGGTGTCCCGACGGGTCATCAAACCGTCTCAGGCGGAGATCGAAGGCAATCCGAGGAGCCGAAGCGCAAGGCTCAGGGCGGTAGAACGCCTATGAAGGCTTTCACGAGATACCGCTCCTTCGAACCACCTGATACGTGGGGAGTCACAGGGGTGAAGCGAGCAACCGGCAACTCTGACAACGGGTATCTGACAGGGACAGGAAAATGATCCAGGAAGACTACAGAGCGGCAATAGATGTCGGCACAACAAAGGTCGTGACCGTGATCGGCCGCGAGCGTCCCGACGGGAATGTCGAGATCGCCGGCATTGGGGTATCGCCCTGCGATGGTCTGAGCAAGGGCATGGTTCGGGACGACGCAGCGACGTCGCAGGCCATCAGGGCGTCCATGCAGGAAGCCTCGGCGAACGCAGGACTGTCGATCAAATCTGCTTACGTTGGGCTATCCGGCCACCACATCGAATCCCATAACCGCTGGGACCAGGTACAGGAAAACGCGGCCGAAAGTGTGATCACCCAGGATGTCCTCGACGCTTCGCTCGCAACGGTCCGTGGCCTTGAGTCCGATGGTCCCGGCCAACTTCTACACGTAATCTCCCGGGGCTACGCTCTGGACAACCGGCACCTCGTTCGGCTGCCTCTCGGCATGCACGCCAGGGAGATCCACGCACACACTCACATCGTCAAGGGCGACGAGTCCGCCATCGAGCGTCTCAAGGCCGCTGCGGAAACCGCAGGCATCCACGTGGCAGGCCTGATCGTCGAGCCGATCGCTTCTGCAGAAGCGGCGTTGACAACATCTGAGCGTGACGACGGAGTGGTGCTCCTAGATATCGGCGGCGGCACCACCGACATAGCGGTGTTCGTCGGCGGCCAGATCGTGCATAGCGCCGTGCTACCGATCGGTGGCTGGCAGTTCACGAACGACCTCGTTCTCTCGTTCATGACCTCATTTGAAGAGGCCGAAGAGTTGAAACGGGAGTCCGGTTCGGTTACTCCTGAAATTGCCACCATGCAGGAAGAGTTGCTCATCAACTCCCTCGCCGACTCGGTGGACGGTTCGATCTCGATAACAAAACGAGAACTCGGCCAGTTACTTAAAGAACGTGCGCAGGAGCTTTTCCGCCTGGTCAAAGGAAAACTGGCCGCGCCCCAACTCACAAACGTCCCAATCGATCGCGTCGTTCTCACCGGCGGCGGAGCGAAGCTAGACGGAATGCAGGCGCTCGCACGCTACGTGTTCCAGGGACGGGTCCGCATCTCCGGACCGAGGCCACTGGTTGGGCTTGATGAGCAGTACCAGAACCCGGCGTACAGCGCCGGAATCGGGATGCTGATCTGGGGGTTGCGCAACATGCCCCGTGGTTCACACCTTGGCGTTTCAACCGTCAACGGAACTGAAGTCATAAGTAGCGGTGGTCGCTGGTACGACGCCTTCAGCAGGTGGCGAAATCGGGGACCGAGTGGTTCTTCGAAAAGTACCCGTGAAGGGGTTTCGGTGTGATCAAACAGAACCCGTCCGGTCTCAACAAGTGATCCGGACAGCTTGAAGAATTACCAAAAACCACGGCCAGGGCGTCGGCCAACCAATTCAGGGACCAACGGGCAACAACGGAAGTGATCCGTAGCCGGCGGCCCGCAGATGTGTGCCAGGAGGCTTAAAACGATATGAACGAAAGAATTGAAGCGACACCGGACAACATCGGAATAGCGAAAATCAAGGTCGTGGGTATTGGCGGCGGCGGGTCAAACGCTGTTTCCCGTATGTACCGCGATCGAATGGCAGAGGTTGAGTACATCACCGTTAACACGGACGCCCAGGCGCTCGTGCGTAGCGACGTGCCGGTCCGCCTGCGGATTGGTGACGAGACAGCCCGTGGCCTTGGCGTAGGCGGCGATCCTGAGAAGGGTCAGGCGTGTGCCGAGGAGAGCCGGGACGAGGTCCGTGAGGTTCTCGAAGGCGCAGACATGGTGTTCATCGCCGCCGGCATGGGCGGCGGCACCGGCACCGGCGCAGCGCCTATCGTTGCCGAGACCGCCCGGGAGATGGGCGCTCTGACGGTCGGCGTCGTAACCCAGCCTTTCGCATTTGAAGGCCGACGACGCATGAAGCACGCCGAGGAAGGCATCGCCCGCCTCAAGGACAAGGTAGACACGCTGATCACAATCCCGAACGATCGTCTCCTCATCATCTGTGATGAACAGGTGACGATGGAAGCTGGGTTCAGGATGGCCGATGACATTCTCCGACAGGGCGTGCAGTCCATCGCAGAGCTCGTCACCGTAGCCGGCGAAATCAACCTCGACTTCGCCGACATCAAGGCCGTGATGAGCAACGCCGGACCGGCGTGGATGGCGATCGGCTCAGGAAGTGGTGAGAACCGGGCTATCGAAGCCGCAGAAGAGGCAATCCAGAGTCCTCTGCTGGACGTTTCTCTTGAAGGCGCACGCGGCGTGATCTTCAACATCACCGGCGGAAGCGACCTGACGATCAACGAGGTCCACCAGGCCTCTGAGGTGATCTCGCAGGTCGTCGACCCGGAGGCAAACATCATCTTTGGGATGGTGACAGACATGAAGATGGAGAATGAGGTCAAGCTGACCATCATCGCCACCGGATTCTCGGCCGAGAACGGCTCAATCAACATGGCGGACGCAGAGGCCATGACAGCTGAAGTGGGCGATCTCGACATCCCACCGTTCTTGCGCCACCACCCGGCAGCACGACGCCGGGTACGCGGTAACATCGCCGCAACGACGATGGACTAAGCGCCACCCCGGCGGTCATTCGCCGGAGGTCTCAGGCAAATTTGAAAAGGCCCTTCACATTCGCGTGGAGGGTCTTTTCGCGTGTCGTTTACCAATCGTGCATTTAGGGCTAGTAACTCCCGATATACGTTCACAAATGGTAAAATATGGATCCTTCAAGGGTTCGATCTAACATCCAGAAGTCACCACTCACGGGGCTCGTTGGGTCCATCGCATTTGGCCGCTAATCGGCTTAATCCGAGACTTGACACCCCCCTACAGTTAGTGCAAGCTCTGCGTCTCACGCACGATATGTAGGGGTTGGAGACATCAGGCCACTAGATAGTGTGTGGCCCTTCCACAAAGGGTTTGGTGTATTAATTCGGGAGGGTCGGAGGCTCAAACGTGCATTGCCCGTTTTGCGGCCATGACGACTCAAAGGTCATCGACTCACGGGAATCTCCCGACGGAGTTCGACGGCGAAGAGAGTGCACAGGCTGTGGACTAAGGTTCACGACCTACGAACGGGTGCATACCACCCCACTCTTTCTCGCGAAGTCGGACGGTCGGCGGGAACCGTTCTCGACGGACAAACTTGAGCGGTCACTCCGGATTGCATGTGCCAAGCGCCCCTTAGAGGTTGGAGCGATTGGCAAGATAGTTGCAGATATCGATTCCGAGTTGCACCGTCTCGGCAAGGCCGAGGTCGAAAGCCGGGTTGTCGGCGAGATGGTGATGGAGCGGTTACGGGAACTGGACCGCGTGGCGTACATCCGTTACGCATCGGTGTACAGGGACTTTGAAG
>Ga0310124_10003308_pt1 | contig 10881 bp, 10 predicted proteins | sample CB11b_AW_Bot5_MG_FD_203507 | JGI IMG/M metagenome (GOLD analysis project Ga0310124, IMG submission 203507) | Marine microbial communities from Western Arctic Ocean, Canada - CB11b_AW_Bot5 | ecosystem: Environmental > Aquatic > Marine > Oceanic | place: Canada: Western Arctic Ocean | collected...
TTGGGTTTCCCGCCAATGCATGCCCAGGGGATGAACCACTCGGCGGTCCACTGATCCGACTCGATGGCCACTGCACTTGACGGCTTGGTCTTCAATGCCCGCGGGTCATTCCAGGTTTTTTCGCCCGTGGCTTTTTCATACAGATCTACGAAGCCGTTCATATCGAAATTCAGCCGGTAATGCGACGATCCGTCGTCGTCCGCGGCGATCACCATTCGCAGCCGGTTGACCTTGCTTTGTGATTCTCGATCTTTTCTAAGAAGCCCGGTATCCGGTTCCGCGCAGGTGAACGAAACATAGAGTCCGTCATCACTCCAGGCGGCGCGGGCGGTCGTTTCACCAACCAGAGTCTCCCGCGTGTAGTACAGTAGATGTGTAAATCCGCCTAGTTCATTCGCTCGTACCCACATCTCTTCCGCAAGGTTCCCATCTACTTCCGGTTGGGCATCGCCGGGGGCGATGTGCTGAATCACGGCGACCTTCGGCTTGATCAGCGGCTTGCTCATGCCGTCACGGCTTTCCAATTCGTTCAAGAGACCTCGCGTCTTGATGGCTTCCCGGACGGTGTCGTCCAACTCGTCGTTCGCTTCGCGCTTCTCGATCGTGAGCGGAAGGATTCGCTCCCGGGCCCTTCGCATTGCATCGATAGCGCCCTCAGGCACCGACTCGTTGCGCCAGCTCATCTTTTCCGCGTAGATCCATACATACTCATCTGCCGCATCCATGGCGTAAAAGAGGCTGTCTTCAAACAGGCGCAAGCAATCCGAATACGACAGGTAGGTCCCGGTCCATTGACGGCGCCGGCCGATGCCGAAGATCTCGTCCATGAACAGCGCGTGGCTCGCCTGCACCTGGGCCGCATATTTCCGGCGGTTTTCAGGGGCGATCAGGGCCAGTTTGCGGTGCCGGATGTCTGAAAATCCGCGATCGTAATCGGCCTTCGTCTTGTACCCATATGAACTTTCGTTGCCGTCGACAAAGACGACTTCGGGGCCGGCGGCATCCAGCAGGCCGTTGAAGAAGGCGTGATACAGCCCGTAGATTCCCTTGGCGGTGTCGCTGGGGCCAACGCGGATCGCGAGGTAGGCATTGAGAAAAACGATCTCAGGCATCTCGGATTGAATGGCGGACATGTATTGGGCGCCCCTTTTCCGTACCTGGTCGAAATATTCATCGTATGACTTCGTGTCGAAGTGCTTCACCGCCCGCTGACGGCGCGAGGGGTTGGGATAATAATTCCACACGGTTCGATGATAAGTCTCGGGATCGAACAGCAGGCCGACGCAGTTGCCGGCGACCGCCGCCCGGGTGAGGAGGCGGATGTTGTGCAGGATGTTTTCCCAGTGTTCATCGTTGAACCAATCCATCGGTTCCTTGCTGTCGGCGCCAAGATGTTTCTCCCCGGCAAACGCGAGGATGAAATTATGCCGGTAGGCGTCCCACTCGATGGCGGCCAGGGCGTTGTTGACGGACTGCATTTCCTCTTCTGACCATTTTACTTCGTGACATAGCCCGTCCTGGTATTGCGTGCCTTCGTGGTTGATCGGGATGGCCAGACCGTCAAAGGGAACACGTTGGATCGTATGCGCGTTCGTTCGCAGATATTCCAGCGAGAGAAAGGCCGTTTCCCAATCCCACTCGATGATCTTTTTTTGCGGCAGATCCCAGGTTCGGATGTGGGATTCGAATTCACTGGCAGTCGCCGACAAGGCAGTCAGCGCCAAAACCGCGAAACGGATTCTGATGTGCGAAAGACAGTTCATGTAGGCAGCATAGTAGAGAATGGGTACGCATCCTGTCAAACGCGCGATGCCGGGCACGGTGATCGTGGACGGCTACGACACGGTGGACGGGGGTGAGATCCGATTCTCCGACGAGAACCACTATACCGGCGGCACCATGGTCAACCGGGCCCTTTGCTGGGGCAGCAACGACGAATGTTTCGGCAGCGGTCCTGTCACCGTGGGTGACCATAACGCCACCGTCTACCTGTCGACGAGTTCGGGAACATTCTCCAATGACTTCTACATCGCGGGCAACGGGTGGGTGGACAACTTCTTCGGACCGGTGGGCTCACTCACGCCCGGGCTTGTGATCGTTTCGGGATGCTAGGACTACACTTTTGAAGGGTGGGGCCGATTGATCGGCAATGGGGATCTACGCAAATCGAGCTCCAACACGTTGACGATCAACAATGACAATGACGCGTTCGGCTTCGACACCTACAAGGGAGTGATTGCCGTCGAAGGGGGCACGCTAGTTGTCGGTAACAACGGCGTGCTCGGCGATCCGTCGGTGGGTACGCACATTTTTCCCGGTGCCACCCTGGACCTCAACGGAAAGAATATCTTCGCCTTGTCATCCGTAATCGTTGTCCGATTTCTCATTTATGGGAACCCTGAATGAAGCTCAGAGGCCGCACTTGTTTCTGAATACAACTCAGTCACCTCTTAAAACTCCGGCCCCGAACACCGACAACCGAAAACCGCGGCCAGAGGCCGCGCTGACACCTGAAACCGAAAGGACCTCTAACAGGTTGAAAACTCCGTCCCAGCCAGGGGCCCTACTGGACGCGGAGTAAACTCCGCGCTACGTTCCCTCCTTGCAGTAATTCTTCCGGGTAAATAGGATCCGGTGTTATGAACCATTGGAAATGCGTACTCGAACTGAATAACCATCGCGAGATCGTCGCCGGCAGCGCGCAGGCGCTTACGGACGCAATCCGCCGTGGCGCCGATCTTCGCATCGGCACGGACTTTCGCCACAACGAACACATCCGTCCGGGCGGCGACAACCCGGAGATTATCCGGGAAGTCAGCGATTTTAGAACCACCTATCTCATTGAGGACCAATGGGTTGCGGGAATCATGACTCTGCGTATGCCGGTGGATTGCCTGGAAGGTTTCGGCCCCCGGGCCTCAATGTCCTTCTTCATGTACAACCAGGACGGAAGCCAGGCGATCGCGAGGCCGTACCTGGACGGGAAAACGACACAGACCGACGACGATGCCTCGCCGGGCGAAGATGTGGCGGACTTTCCAAAGACGGAGATCCTTGATCAGCACGATATCGGCACCAACGCGCCCAGCGAGAACTTTATCTACGAGTTCGAGGAGTACAGGTACCTGGTTCGGGACGAGTGGCGGGAAATGTATGCGCACGATGCGGACGGCCATTGCACGGGCGGATCTTTCGAGGCGTTGATGTCTGCATTTGAAGAAGGCTGCGAAATCAAGGTGGGCATCACGGGCCTGTGCACAGATTTGTGCGAAGATCCGAAGAAGGCTCCTTCGCATGAACTGATCGTGCAGTGCGGGCCCGGCTATTACGAAACTGTGTCGAAACGGTTTGCAGCCGGCGCACAGCCTACGGTGCGCGTGAAGCCCGCGGCGCCGATGCGTTACCGGAGCCAGGGGTGGGACTTCGGGTGGCTGCTGCCACGTACCGACGGCACCGTCTTTCGTTGGCTTTGCGACCCCTACACGCTGAAGTTCGAGAAGACCGAACGCCGGTACCCAATCCGGTGGTTCGTCCGGTGATGCTCCACCGTAGCACGGGTATCCCGTGTAGCGAAGCCCCACTAGAACCCCAGAGAAACGTGGCACGGGCATCTTGCCCGTGGCCTGCGCAAGAGAAGCCAAAGAAAGAGCGCACGAGAGAGCGCTCTCTCTCATTCGTGCTCACAGAATTCGGATAGGATCCGAAACTTTAGTCAACGCCTGATTGGTAGGTTGTATCTTTGCTATCCACGTGGAAGACTGTATAATCCCCCCGCATGATACGTGTTGGATTGATTCGATGTGATACGCATGGATTGTGGTCTGGGCCGCTGATGGCCGAGCACGATCCGCTGGTTCTGCAACGACCGCGTCTTCCAGTTGAACAGGGACAATACTCCTGGATGACCGGCGGACTGCATACATTCTTCTACACCAACTACGGCGACGTTCTGAATATGTCCGTCCCTTTCCAGCGCGGATTCGAAATCACGAAGCTCTGGGACGAACATCGAGTGGCGGCGGAGATGGCTTCCGAAGTCTTTTTCGGCAAGGCGAAGGTTTGCGATACCTTCGAGGAAGTTCGTACGGGGGTCCCATCGCTGGGGGTTCCTTGAAGGAATCAACTTTTACGGGAAGGACAACGCAGTGGTACGGGAGGGGATCGAGGTGCCGGACGGCGAATCGTGGGCAGAAGTCGAGGCCGTGCTTCCCGCGGGCGGCGTCAGCTTTCACAACCTGCTCACGATTCACGGCAGCGAGCCCAATCGATCGGACACGCCCCGCCGAAGCCTTGCCATTCACATTCGCACCGAAAACTCACGACCGGCCGATGCTCCAAACCCCGTACCGCTGATCCAACTCCTGGATAACATGGACTACAATCCGCTGATCTATGGATCTTGAACAAAAACAAGGTGTGTAAGGAAACGCGCGGAACTTTTCTGAAACCTAGCCGGAGGCAGACGCCTTCGTAACCATCATTCAATTGTTGCGGGTATACTATGAAGAGAATAACACGAGACTCGATTTCGATACTGAGCGACGATCTGGCGGGCCGGATCAAGGATTTCAGATTACGGCTGGCGATGAAGCATGCCGGGTACCCGGATCCGGCGGTCGGTTATCCGCCCATGGCGGATGATTGGGGGCTGTTTCCCCAGGCCCGGGCGACCAGAAGCCGTGCCTACTACGGCAACGAAACGTACGCGTATAGTCATCATCAGGCGTTGGCGAAATTCAAGGATCACTTCGTCGTTTCGTGGGCCTGTGGATTCAAGCACGAGGATCATGCCGGTCAGCATGTCCGGTACGCTGTATCGACCGACGCGCTGCACTGGGAGTCCGATCGGACTCTTGCGCCATCCGAGCCGAATGCCGGGATCGTGCGGAATAATACCGGCATGTATGCCACCGAAAGCACGCTCTATTCGCTGGTCGGGGTGTGCAACACGCGAGGAAACCGGCAACTCGGAATCTGCTCCATGGAAGCGGAGAGGATCTCGCTGGATGTCTACGCGACGCAGGATCTGGATCATTGGGAGCACTACCCGAATCTTGCGCAGGGCGTATTCGTTTTCGAAGGGCCGCGGCCCACCCGGGACGGAGCGCTGATGTGTGCGGGTTGCATGATTGACGATTGGAGCCAGGGTATCGTGCTGCGCTGGGAGAATTCAGCCGACCTGGTCACCGCACCGGAAATCATCAAGATCCCGAAAGCGGAGAATATCGAACCGATTCAATGCACCTGGTATCAGACCGCCGACGGAAAGATCTGGATGTTTCTGCGCGACGGAACGTTTTCCTGCCGATTGGCTCTCACTCATAGCGAGGACGGCGGCCGCACCTGGTCAACGCCACTGCTCACCGATTTTCCCAATACCTGCTCCCGCGCCTGTGCCGGCAAACTCAGCGATGGAAGATTCTTCATTGCTGGAAATAACTACGACCGCCTGCTCGACCGCAGATCGATGTTGATCGCGATCAGTGATGACGGGTCCGAATTCGATTCCATGTACACCATCGTATCCGGGAGTCCCACCCGCCGGATCGAAGGCAAACACAAAGAAGACGGATATCACTACCCAAATTGTCTCCCGGACGGGGACAACCTCTTCGTTACCTATTCCTACAACAAGGAAGACATTGAGGTCTCCGTGGTGGACACCACTTCTCTGGTGTGACGACAATATCGAATTCTCAATGTAGAATGTCGAAGTTTGGTTGTTTCATACCCGGTCTCCCCAAAACTTCGACATTCAGAATCCCCAGCTGTGCACAACAATCCCGGAAAAACATTTGAGCCTAAGCAGGCCGTAAACGGTGCGCGCTTTGACGTGATCGTTGTCGGCGTCGGGACCATGGGCGCCGCGACGTGCCACCACCTTGCGGCCCGGGGCGTTCGCGTTCTGGGTCTTGAACAGTACGGCAGTCCCCACCACTTGGGCAGTCATGGCGGGCGAACCCGCGCTCTGCGCTATGGGTATGCGGAGCACCCGGACTACGTGACCCTCGTGCAGCGGGCCGCGGAGCAGTGGCGGAGCGTGGAGCGGGCCGCCGGTCGGACGCTGTTCTCCAAGACCGGTGCGCTCATTGTGGCGGAGCCGGGCACGCCGATGTTCGATGACACCCTGCACTCGCTTGAGCTGCATCAAATCCCGCACGAGGTGCTTGGGCCCGATGATCTTGAGGCCCGATTCCCGCAGTTTCACCTCCCGCCCGAAAAACAGGGCGTGCTTGATTTCCAGGCCGGCTTCCTGCGGCCGGAGCGGTGTATCGAGGCGTTGATCGAATTGGCGTTGCGAAAGGGTGCCACGATACAAACCTATGAGCCGGTCGTGGACTGGCAATCGGACGGTAGTGGCGTGAAGGTCACTACCTCGCGGGGAACGTACGCCGCCGATCGTTTGATCTTTGCTGCCGGCGCGGGAACCGATGCGCTTGTTCGGGACCTCGGAGTGGATCTGGTTGTCTCGCGCCAGGTGCAGGCGTGGTTCCGTCCCACTCAAGCCGAGATGTTCCAGCCTGGTGTTTTCCCGATTTGGGTCGTCGAACCGAAAGGGGATCGCTACATCTACGGCTTTCCTATCGCGGATGATGACTTCGCGGTGAAAGTCGCGGATGACAGCCGCCTGCACCACACAACACTAGAGACGGTCTCTCGTACGCCGACTGTCGCGGATGCAGAATACCTGCGCCGGGAGTTCTCGCGCATCCTGCCGGAGGCGGCGGGGACCTTGCTCACGATGCAGGTGTGCCTGTACACGAATACGCCGGACTTGAACTTCATTCTCGATTTTCATCCGGCGCATGGTAATGTTGTGTTAGGTTGTGGGTTCAGTGGTCACGGCTTCAAGTTTGCGCCCGTTGTTGGTGAGGTCCTCTCTGACCTTGCCCTTCAAGGCCGGACGACATTGCCGGTAGATTTTCTGCGCCTCAGCCGATTTGAGTAACCTGGATTAGTAAGGAACGCTACGATGGAAGTAATTGACAGGAAGTCCATATCGATCCTCAGCGACGAACTCGCCGCCCAAATCAAGGATTTCAGATTGCGCCAGGCCATGCAGCACGCCGGGTACCCGGATCCGGCGGTCGGCTATCCGCCCATGGCGGACGATTGGGGGTTGTTTCCGCAGGCCCATGCTACCCGAAGCAGGGTGTACTACGGCAACGATTCGTACTCGTACAACCACCACGCGACCATCGCAAAGTTCAAGGACCAGTACGTGGTGGCATGGTCGGCCAGCATGAAGCACGAGGACCATCCCGGTCAACATGTGCGATATGCCTGTTCGTCCGACGGCCTGCATTGGGAGTTGGACAAGGTGCTCGCCCCCTCGGATCCCCGGACCATGGTCGTGAGGAATAATGTCGGGTTGTTTGCGTCGGACACCACCCTCTACGCGCTGGTCGGTGTCTGTGACACCAAGGGTAACCGGCAGCTCGGGATGTGTTCCATGGAGGCGGAGCGAATGTACCTCGACGTTTACGCGACGCAGGACCTCGAGAACTGGGAGCACCACGAACGGGTCTCGAACACGATCTATCTCTTTGAAGGACCGCGTCCGGTTCGTGAGGGCCGCCTGCTGTGTGGCGGATGCGCGGTAAACGATTGGAACCAGGGCCTGTTGATGGTGTGGGACAATGCGACGGATCCCACGACCGAGCCCAGGCTCGTCAAGGTCCCCCGGGCCGGGTCGCTAGAACCGTTGCAGGCCACCTGGTACCAGACGGACGACGGCAGAATATGGATGTTTTACCGGGACGGGGCTTTTTCCTGCCGGCTCGCCCTTTCCTTCAGCGATGATGGCGGCGACACCTGGTCGCAGCCCCTTCTGACGGACTTCCCTAATACCTGTTCGCGCCCTTTTGCCGGCCGGTTGACAGACGGGCGCTATTATATCGCGGGAAACAACTACGACCGGCTTCTCGACCGCAGGTCCATGCTTCTGGCCCTGAGCAACGATGGTACACAATTCGACCGGATGGTTACGGTGGTGTCCGGAAATCCCACGCGGAGGATCGAAGGCAAGCACAAGGAAGACGGGTATCATTACCCGAACTGCCTGGCGGACGGCGACAAGTTGTTCGTCGCCTATTCCTACAACAAGGAAGACATCGAAGTCGCGGTCGTCGACACCGCGTCGATGCCATGACGCAAAATCGTAGCTGGGGATCAGGTTGAAATCGCAGTACTTCGGACCGGCAGCGATTCAGTCTGGCAAGCTAACGGATCGTTATCCATGAAGACGGTGAAATATTGCCGAACTCACGAACCATTTTTCTTGCGAATGAAGCCACCAGCATCGGTCTTCTTTGTCGTATTCTTAATCGACGATCTCCACATCCAGAACTCGAGAAAAACCTCAATTTTTCTCCATCGAAGCTCTTTGTCGTAACTCTTAATCGACCCTCGGTCCGATGACGATTTCGATTAAGATTACGACAAAGAATTCGAAGTGCTAATGACAATCAAAACACGGAGTCTTTTGCAACGTTAGGGTGAAGTCCACACCACGCGAATGGGAATGAGGATGACGCAAACCTACATCGAGAACTTCGACCGGGGTCCCGGCGGATGGATAGGCTGGAAAAGCAATGAGGAAGGAGCTCTTGCGCTGGAGGTCCTAAACGGCGAGCTGGTGACGCGCAGTCCGTGGTGGATCGACTACAACCATGCGCCGCCCGGCGGGGGATACATGAACCTGCTCTATTGTCTTCACACGACCGCCCACGCATACCGCCATCCCCAGCAAAGGCAGTGCGGCGGTCCCAATCACTTTGTCGACGGCGGCTTCTCCACGGACTTTACCGGCGCCCGTGCAACTCTCCGTCTCCGGGGAGAGATCTCTTTGTGCGGCGCGCAACTCGTATTGCTGGCCCAGGCGGTAGTTGGAGAGGTCTCCGTGAATAGTGTCCTCACCGGACAGCCGATTGGCGTGACGGAAGAGCTGTCGGAGCAAACGATCACGCTGGATCCCGATCCGGAGCAATGGCTTTGCATGGGATCCAGACACGACCGGACCGAGACGTACGGCTGGGGCGAGATTGGCGACGTGCTCGGCGACCTGAATGTCGATATTATCTTCGTTCTGTTTCCGCTTGAAGTCGTGCCCCTGGAGAAGCTGAAGGACGATCTGCACCGGCTCCGCGCCGGAGAGGAATACATCGCGGATCCCAGCCTTCTTCCTTCCGGGCATGTGATGCTGGATGAGGTGCGTATTGAATTCCCGTAGCTGTTAATGAATCCTCGCTCCCCCGATTGGATCGGAACCTTCGGCCTGTGGGCGGGACCATAAGGCTGCGAAGCCCCGAAGCCGCAGATGAGCCCGAACAGAGCGGGCAAGTGTTTCGCTCTCTTACCGTTCCATCCGGGCACCAGGGTGACTTTTCAGTTTTCTCTTTAGGGGCTTCGCAACCCGAGGCTTCCCGCCGCAAGAGCGGGGATCTTGCTGTGGAGAGGCGACGCGGCACCTGGAGCTCCCTGCCGCACGGGCCGGGAATCGGCCTGAATATGCCAGTTCCATGGGTGGCCTTGCGACGGGTTGCATGCTATAGTACGAAGTCCGTTGTTCAAATAAGCTCGAAAAATCCATGAATAAACGATTCAAGCGCGCATTTACTCTCACGGCAGTTCTGCTCGCCGTTTCGACCATCGTGGCGAACGCCAACCTGAACTACAGCATCCCCTACTTCACAGGACCGGACGCCGGAGCTGCGGACGGCGAATCAGGTATTTATTCAGGCATCAACGGTGCCACCTGGCAGGCCATGGTTGTTTTGGGTGCCACATTCGATGCGCTGCTTCCGCTTACGTGGGATGCCGGTAACATTGAGTGGAACCTGTCGGGATTCCGGCAGGAACGATATGAGGCGGGCCCGAATCTCTACACCCAGTCAGATCAACGGGATGTGGCCATTGTTTTTACGGTTCCGTTCGATGGCACCCTCAGCATCACCGGAACGCTGCAATTCGACGGAGCCGGTTTGAATTCACTCGACGCGGGCGAGGAAGTAAAGATCCGGGCCGAAGTTTGGAAATTTGCGGCGGGGTCGACTGGCGCCGGGTTGATCCTGGCAAATCTTTTCTACAACGCGTCCCTTGGAAACGAGGATCCTGCATGGGACCTGGGTTCCGGTCCCGAACTGCAGGGCATTCCCGTCGCTGCCGGCGAGCGGATCGCAATCAATGCGAGAAAGGTGGGCGTGGCCGGGAACATGCGTGCGGATCTATCGGGCATTACGATTTCCGCACCCGACGGACTGGAGCCGATCATCGTTACGCCGGTAGCCGCCGATGACGCGGTGCTCATCGCCTTCGACAGTCAGGAAGGAATCAACTACGTGGCGCAGTACACGACGGATTTATTCTCGGGGCCCTGGGTCGAGCTTCCCAGTGTCCTTGTCGGCACCGGTTCGACGCTGTTTTTTTATGATGATGCCGGTGTGGATGCGCTGAGATCGTACCGGCTGATTGAGGCGACGCCGTGATGAGTACGCAGTTTGTAGAGTACAGTAATTTATTCGCGTGAAACCGTCACAAATTCTGGAGTGCGCCGTCGCCGCCCCGGCATTCGCCGGGGTCTCCGCTATCGCTCCGACTTCGTTCTGCCGGCGCACTCCAAAAGCTCGCGGAACTGCGAACTAAACTATGTACAAGCATGCGGTCCCAAATATGCGATGCTCCATCTCCTTTGCCGCCTTCCTGTGCCTGGGCCTCTCCGTCCTGTCGGCCACCGCCGAGATCACCTACACAGTCCCGTGGTTCACTGGACCCGAAGCCGATGCATCCGGTGTATATACCGATGCCAACGGTGCTGAGTGGCGCCTGATTGGGCTCCAGTTTCTCGGCCTGACCTACGCCAGCGCCGTGCCGATGAAATGG
>Ga0310124_10003309_pt1 | contig 10881 bp, 9 predicted proteins | sample CB11b_AW_Bot5_MG_FD_203507 | JGI IMG/M metagenome (GOLD analysis project Ga0310124, IMG submission 203507) | Marine microbial communities from Western Arctic Ocean, Canada - CB11b_AW_Bot5 | ecosystem: Environmental > Aquatic > Marine > Oceanic | place: Canada: Western Arctic Ocean | collected...
CAGCGCCGCGGAGACGTCGCCGAGCATGTTCGACATTGCTCCCCGCGTGCCGCCCTGGAACGCGTGGTGATCCCAGCCGCCGTAGTCCAGGGCAGCGATCTCCAGGCCCCGGTCGGCCTTGATCAATTTTGCCAGATCGCTCAACTGGTTGGCGAAACCGCTGCGCGGGTAGGCGGCGTCGTGCGCGTTGGTCGTCGTGACGATCCGGCGCAGCTCGCGGATCAGCCTGATCGTGGAAGCACCCGCATCGCTCACCTGACGGCGCATCCGCTCGGCCGCGGACTGCGGTGCCTCCGCGGCGGCCTGCATGCGCTTGTCCTCAGTGCAGCCGTAGAGGCTCTCGAAGGTGTTGATCGCGTGCTCCACGCCGATCGAAGGCACGGCCAGAACCGGGTGCTGACCCCTCAGCGAGCGTGGCAGCGTGGGCTGAAGCGACAGGGCGCGAAATTCGCTGTCGTCGTTGCTGCGCGTCGCGGTAAGAAACCGGTTCAGCCAACCTTCCGTGATGGAGCGCACGCCGGGTGCCGCGCGCTCCATGAAATCCTGGGCGTCAAAGTGGCTACGAGTCGAATGCGGCGACCCCACGTTCACGATCGGCGCGATCAGCCCCTGCTCGAAGAGCGGCAGCAGCGGCTGCATGCTCGGGTGCAGGCCGAACATGTCGTTCAGCGGCAGGACGGTGCGCCGTCCCTTGGTGCCCGGTCGTGGAATCGCGATCGTCGGCCGAATTTTGTAGTAGGTCGCATCGCCGTAGGGAACAAAAGTGTTCAAGGGATCCGCGCCGCCGCGAAGGTAGATCGTGACCAGCGTCGGCCGGTTGCGGCCGGCCGAGTCCGGCCCGCGGCCGAACAGCAGTTGCGGCCCGAATCCTCCCAGCGCCGCGGCGCCGACGAGCGTCGAACCGGATTGCTTCAGGAATTGTCTGCGTGTGGGGATCATGGAGCTGCCTCTCACTGCTGCTGAAACGCCGGCGACCCGAGCATCAGCCCCAGCACCTGACGCCGGTAGACGCCGAAGGCGTCGATCGCGTGTGCCATGACCTGCTGCGTCTGCTCGTCCACTCCGGCGGGCAAAAGTTTCCGGACCATCGCCTGTTTCATCTGCTCGGGCGGCAGTTGCACCAGGTTGTCGACAAACTTCTCGTCCATCCTGACGCCGTCAAGTCGACCCTCGGCCAGGCGGAGGGCGAACTGCCAGCGATGAAGCAGGACGCCCGGGTCGAGCCAGGCTTCGGCCTGGTCGTAGTAGCCCGTGGGATCCTCCTCCCGGTAGATCGGCTGTCCCATGTGACCGAGGGCTTCGACCAGCTCGTCGTAGCGCTGCACCGCGGCGCCCGTAGCGCGTATCGCACTGACGGTGAACTCGAACGGTGTCTTGAACTTCGACTGGTAATGATTCGGATCGACGAACTGCGGACTGTTGACGATGGCGCGGTATACACTGGGCAGGTCGCCGCGCGTTCGCTTGAACACACCGGCCACCCGTTTGACCAGCGTTTCTGGTGGATGGTCGTCCACCAGGTAACGGCACAGCTTGCGGCTGATGAACTTCGCCGTGCGCACGTCCTGGGCGAGGCGTTTGATGACCACTTCCGCCTCATTCAGGCCCGACCCCGCTTTGAGCCGCCGGCCGAGAACCGTCTTGGGCAGGCGGTCGTGGACTTCCGGCCGATACTGGAATCCGTACGCGGTGTTGTCCTTCGAGAACCCGACGGTCCAGCCGGTCAGGGCCCGGGACAACTCGATCACATCCTGCTGGGAGTAACCTCCACTGCGGTTCTCATGCTCCACTCCGAGCGTGTGGAGCTCCATCAGCTCGCGGGCGTAGTTCTCGTTGAGCCCGCGGTGCCGCACCCTGGCCATGATGGACCGCAACCGGCGCTGGCTTCGGACCCGCTTCACGGCCATCACCTCTTCGTCGTCGGTCAGCGCCTTCTGGCTCACGGCGTTGTCGAGATAGATCAGCATCGCCGGGTGCTTGGCCGACGCCATGAGCATGTCGCCGAAACGACCGAACGCGTGCTTGCGAATGACTTGCTGCTCGTAATGGTTCGCGAGGACGGCGATATCCTGCTTGTTCTGATCGCTCGTATCCACGTTGAAATGGTTTCGCCAGAACTCGACGATGACTTCGCGAAACTGCGCCTGGCTCTGGATCGCCCGCATGAGCACCGACGTCGCCAGCTCCCGGCTCGCCTTGGCCGTCAACCGGTTTCGATCGCGCCGCTCCTGCCGCGTCTGGGAATCGCCGGCCGGAGGCGGCCGGTAATTCGCGAAGATCTGCCCCATATCCATGAACAGCGACGGAAATGTCTCTTCCAGAGTCCCGTCCAACGCGCTATCGTCGATGCTTTGCGGGTCAAGCTGACCGTTGACCCATTGCTGCCAACCGGTCTCGATCAACGAATCCACCTGGCCCGGTTTCGGGCCGAACGCCAGGCGATTCAGAACGTGGACGGCGATCTGCCGCTCGCTGAGACCCGCGGGTTGGGTGTCGCTTCGCGGACCTGCGGCATCTGCGGCGCTCGTTGCAACTTCGGGCTCGTCCGCGCCGTGCGTTGGCGCGACCCATAGGGCCACAATGAAAAGTGCGGCGCCGAACCGCGCCCATGTGATGCTGACTCTCATGTCCGCGTTCCAGGAACCCCTCCATTCATTATACCCTCGCCGTGCGCGCATCAACCGCGTTCACGATCCAGTATGCGGCGGGCGTGCTCGAAGACATCCAGCATCATGCGGTGCGTCAGGCGGCCGGTGAAGGTGTTCTGCTGGCTTGGGTGATAGCTGCACAGGATGGTTGCCGCCGTCGGGACCGTGTGCTCGGCCCCGTGTGCAAAGCAAAACGCCGATCGTTTCTGGATGCAGCCTTCCTCCTGGTAGCGCTTCATCACGGCGTCGAATGCGATCCTGCCGAGGCAGAGGACAACCTTCAGGCTGGAAAGCATTTCGAATGTTTCATCCAGGAACGGCCGGCAATTGGCCAACTCCTGCGACGTGGGCTTGTTTTGAGGCGGTGCACAGTGCGCGACCGCCGTGATCATCGCGTCGGTCAGCACGAGCCCGTCTTTGCGGTGCGTCGCTCGATCCTGGTTCGCGAAACCCGCCTCGTGCATCACGCGGTAAAGAAAGTCACCGCTACGATCGCCGGTGAACATCCGCCCGGTCCGGTTGGCGCCGTGTGCCGCCGGCGCCAGGCCGACGATCAGCAACGCCGCGCCCGGATCGCCGAAGTTGGGTACGGGTTTGCCGTGATAGGCATCGTCTCGGAACGCGGCCCGCTTGCGCCGCGCCACGTCGAGGCAGTGTTCCCGTAGCCGACCGCAGCGGGTACAGGCTAGCAGTCGGCGGTTCAGACGCTGGTGTGTGGCACGGGATGACACCGCCTGGTTCCGATAATCAAAAGGTGGGGCTCACTACGACGTGCCCGCGGACCGATCTAGATTCTGATGCCGTCGTTTCCGCGCACGGGGCGCGGAAGTGTCGGGCGTCGAGTGTCGGGTGTCGGGTGCGGAGCGGGGAGGTGTGCCGCTCTATTCGGCTACGACGCCGGTGCCATCCTGCACGCTCGACCCTTGCGATCCTGCCGCGTAAGGGTAACAGAACCCCTATGAGGTCAACGCCATGTCACGGCACCGCGTGATCGACGGGCTGATCGTCGTGCTCGTCCTGAGCCTCGCCGCGACCCTGTTTCGCTCTCACCGGGCCGCTACGGCGCAGTTCACGACCGACGACGCCGTGCGCGGCGAGCTTCGACGCCTCCACGACCGGATCGTGGTGCGTGCCGCCCTGGAAAACGTGCCGCGGACCAAGGCGGGCTATCCCCTCGCCCTACCCACCGAATGGTTCGCGGACGGCCTGCCGCGAAATCCGCTGGTGCCCATCGAGCAGCCGTGGTTGGAAATCGCGCCACCCGGCGATGTGTCGCAGAATCCCGACGACCCCGTGATCGTCGGCCCCGACCAGGCCGGCATCTGGTACAACCCCGAACGCGGAATCCTGCGTGCCCGTGTCATGCCGCAGTTCAGCGACACCGAGACGTTGCTTGTCTACAACCGGATCAATGACACGGCGGTGACGTCTCTGCCACGCACCGAACGCGTGCCCTACGTCGAAGACGTGTCGCCGGAATCGGGCGCGGATTCGGTTTCGGCTGAGGTGCCGGTCGCGGTTCCGGTGGTGGACATGCCCGCGGACGCCGCCGATCCGGATGTCGACGCACCACCGTATGAAGCGCCGCCCCCAGCGGCCGACGAATCGCCGGATCCCGACGGTAGCGATGCGGAGAAGGACGATCAGCCGAGACGGCCGACACTCAAGGACCACCAGCTTCAGGCTGCGGACTGACCCGCTCGATCATCGCGTGCTTCGCGAATCCCGCGGCACAGTACAATACGGCCGGTGTCCACGATCCACCGCCATCAATTTGAGAACGGTCTTTGGCTGCTGGCCGAGCCGGCGGCAACGGCGAAGTCGCTGGCTATGTCGCTGCTGGTGCCTGCCGGTAGCGCCGCGGAACCCGATGAGCGGCAGGGACTCAGTTCGATCCTGACCGAGATGATCTTTCGAGGCGCGGGCGACCTCGATGCGCGGGCCCACAGTGACGCGATGGACATGCTCGGCGTGCAGCGCGACACATCGGTGCAATCGATCCATCAATCCATCAGCGCCACGATGATCGGCACCAAGCTGTCCGCGGCCCTGCCGCTGATCCTCGACATGGTGGTGCGTCCGAAGCTGGAAGATTCGGCCCTCGAACCCAGCCGCGATCTGGCCATCCAGGCTATCGACTCACTCGAGGACGAGCCTCAAGAGAAAGTGTTCGTCGAATTGAGGCATCGCCACTTTCCGCAGCCCCTGGGCCGATCCCACCTTGGCCGTCGGCCCGACGTCGAGTCCGTCGAACTCGATCACGTCAAGGGATATTGGCAACAGCGTTTCGTCCCCGACGGCTCGGTGCTGGCTTTCGCGGGACAACTCGATTTCGAACAACTCAAGGGCATGGTGGCCGACCACCTGGCCGACTGGCAGGGCGCTGCGGCGGAACCGACCGCGCGGAACAGCGCCGCGCGAGGTTATACGTCCAGCGAGGCGGATTCGACTCAGGTCCACATCGGGCTCGCATACGACGCGCTACCCGAAGCGGACGAGTCGAGCATTCTCCAGCACGCCGCCACGGCGATCCTGTCCGGCGGCATGAGCGGGCGACTGTTCACCGAGGTGCGCGAGAAGCGCGGCCTCTGCTACGCGGTCTATGCTTCGTACCTCGGCCTGCGCGACCGCGGGGTCGTGCTCAGCTACGCCGGCACGACGGTGCCGCGTGCCCAGGAAACGCTCGACGTCCTCGTCGGTGAGCTGCGCCGTCTCAGTGATGGCATCGAGCAGGACGAATTCGACCGCGCCGTCGTGGGGATGAAATCCCGTCTGGTCATGCAGGGAGAATCGACCAGCGCCCGGGCCCGCGCGGTCGCCGTGGACCAGTACCTGCTGGGCCGGCCCCGCACCCTCGGCGAACTGGCCGACAGGGTCGAGTCGATCACGCTCGACAAGCTTCGCGGTTTCGTCACCGACCATCCGCCCGGCGACATGACCATCGTGACCATCGGCCCCGAGGCCCTCGACCCGGGCGGCCATTGCGGCTGAATGGATCGAGCGACATCGTTGCCGGCAACATTCGTGCGGGTGGCATCGCACACGCGAATAGAAATGCAATACCTGATCACAGGCGGGCCGACGCGCGAGCCGATCGATCAGGTGCGCTATATCAGCAACCGCTCGAGCGGCCGAATGGCAGTCGCCCTCTGCCGGGCCGCGGTCGACGCCGGCCACGAGGTGACGCTCCTGCTGGGCCCGTGTGCCGCGGCGCCGCCCGAGGGTGTGCGCCTTGAGCGATTCGAAAGCTGCGCCGAACTGGAGGAACTGCTTGATAAGCATTTCGCGTCGTGCGACGTGCTGATCATGGCCGCGGCCGTGGGCGATTTTCGCCCGGTAACGGTCACCTCCGGCAAGCTGCCGCGCCGCGAGGGCGCGGCGCCGAACCTTGCGCTCGAGGCGACGCCGGATCTCGTGGCCGCCCTGGCGAAGTGCCGCAGCGAGCGGCAGCGCATCGTGGCATTCGCCCTCGAATCGCCCCAGCACATGGAGCAGCGCGGCGCCGAGAAACTGTGCCTCAAGGGCGTGGACGCCGTGGTGGTGAACCCCCTGACGACCATCGATTCCGAGTCGATCGATCCACTCTGGATCACCGCAGCGGGTGGGCGGGATGCGCCCGGCGCGATGTCGAAGGAAGACTTCGCGACGTGGTTGCTGGAACGGGTGGATGAGGAATTCAAAGGAAAGGCACGAAGGCACGAAGGCACGTAGGCACGAAGGGTTGTGGTTTGGTGACTTGCCCGCTTTGGTTTTTCCCTCTGCTCGTTCGATCGACCGCCCGCATTTCAAAGAGATATACGCACGCACACGGATCCGTGCGACAACTCCCCCCTTCGTGCCTTCGTGCCTTTCCCAATTCCCTTCGCGCCTCGCCTACTGCCCGCGTTCAAGTCGCTCAATCAGGCTCGTTGCTTCGTCTTCATCAAGCCATTCTGTATGGGTATCACTGTAGGCGACGGGAATGCCCTTCTCGTGGTCGCCCGGCTTGCCGTAGAACAGAACGTCCTGGGAATTGACTTCGGCTCGCCGGCCGGCCGCCTCGAAAACGTAGGAAGAGTTCTGTTCGATCCACTGGGCCTTCTGGTCCCGGCTCAGTTGGCCAAAGCCCTCGGGCACCTGGGCGTCGGAGAAGGGCGATATTAGGATTTCAGGATCGATGACCTGATCTTCCACGAGCGTCACGATGTCCGGTGGCAGGACGTCCTTGTGATGAGAGGCGTGGACCAGAGCTGCCTGCGCCAGGGTTCGCGCGTAGGTGCTGCTCTGCATCTTCTTGGCGTTGCGCCGCGCCGCCCCAAGGGCCGGTAGCCCGGTCGCGATTGCCGGCAGCATGACCCCGGTCGTCATGAGGGTCTGACCCATCAGCATGCCGCTGGTGTTCGCCGCCACCAGGGCGCTACCCGGAAACGGGCTGAGGCCGCTCATGTGCCAGCCGCTCTCATCGGTCCACGCGACCGACGCGGCGGGCGAAAGAACGCTCTGAAGCTGCGGCAGCGTCGGCACGACCATGGCGGGCGCGTCGATGCCGAACATGTCCGCGATTCCCAGAGCCAGCCGCTCGACCACGAGAAGAAGGGAATACCCATCGGGGGCGGCCTCCGGTAGGTTCGCGAACTGAATCGCGATGGCGAGCTGGCCGCCGAGGGCCTTGCGCAGGACCGCGAAATCGCGGTTGTCGCCGAGCCCCGGCCGACCGGCCGCGCTACGCTGCGCCGCGGCGACAACGACCTGCGGATAGAACGCGACGTAGAGATTGTCCCCCTGCACCGTCCAGGCCGGGCTGATGAAAGGCATCGCGACGTAATGAATCGTCAGGTCGCCGGCCGTGACGGCCTTGACCCGGATTACCGAGTTGTCGCCGCGGCCCATCGCGCCGAGCATGCCGTTGGCCATGACGACAAGACGCTGAAACGCCGTGTCAACCTTGGCCCCGTCGCGCAGGCGGTTGTGCACCACCAGCCCAACTGGGTCGTGCCGCCGACCTCGCGGTCGATATACGTGGCCCACGTGTCCCCCAGCGCCGCGAGCAGATCGTCACGCACGTTCAGCTCGAGCATCGCAGAGACCTGCTCCATGCCCTGGTCGAACTGGTCGACCTTGTCGGGTTCCGCGCGCTCCAGACCGGCGCGCACTTCATCGAACAGCCGCACAAAATCGAACCGACCCACGGTTCCCCAGCGTGTGGATTTGGGCAGCATGTCAAGGGCCGAATCGTCCAGGGGTGGTGCGTCCAGGAGAATTGCCAGGCCGCGGCGCGGCGCCGGAGCCTGGACGAAGGCGTGTGTGGCCCACTTGCGATCGACGAAAGATCCGGTCCAGATGAGCTGGTGCAGGCCGCCCAGGCCAAAGGCATCGCGAGGAATCTGCCAGTCTTCAGTACGACGAGGGTTGCCATCGGCTTCCACCAGACGGTCGATCATCGCCACGGCGCCGCGGATATTCGCGTAAACCACGGCGGCCGGTTCCGGCGAAACCTGTTTCAGCGCGCTTCGGAACGCCGTCTCGCCTGCAATCGCTGGTGCGTCCGCGCCGCCCTCGGGGCTGATCAGCGCCTCGAGTTGTTTTGAGACCGGACCGATCGTCAGCGCCACGAGCCCCTCGCGCCGCCGCACCTGGGGGGGGATGGGAATGGCGCCGATTTCCGCGATCAGTTGTTCGATCGACGCTTCGAGATCCGCGGAATCCTGATCCGCGTCAATGAGCAGCGCCATGGCGGGCAGACGCGACTTCGGGTCCACTTCGCCGAGGTAGAACGCCGAAGGATGACGCCACAGGGAACCACCCAGACGACCGATCAATTGAAGCGGCGCGACGGCCTCGGGTTCCTCGGCACCGGCGCGCTCGATCAACGCCGGGAGCAGCATTTCGTACACCGCAATGAAGTTCGAGGCGTCGATCATCGTCCGCAAGTGAGACGTTTCGAACTTGGGTCCCATCGCACGCGTCCCCGCCCAGCCGACGTAAATCAGAGCGTCCGCGGGAATTCGGTCGGCCAGAGGCTGCGCCCGGGCGCCGCAGCAGAGACAGAGAACCAGAACAACCGCAATGTGACAGTCCTTCATGATGGCGATCCCTGACGGGTGATGGGTGGCGTGATTCTGACACACTGAACTTTGGACAGCCTCGGAACATGACTCAACGTGGCATCCGGGCGCCGCACGCGTACTCGTACTCGAAACTTGACGCCGTAAGGTGTAGTGACGCCACTGTGTTAGGGTGGGATCCAGCGACGATTGCGCATACGATGCTGAATTCGAGTACGCGTAAGAGTACGAGTGCGATGGTAGATCTCGAATCAGGAAAGGACCAACAGCATGCCAATAGCCCTCTCACAAATCGCAATCTCGGTCGTGTGCGCTACTCTGTTGATCTGCAACACCGCAGCCGCAACGGTGCAGACCCAACCGGTCTCGTATGAAGACGGCGAGGTCGCCCTTCGCGGGTCTTTGAGCGTCGATGACGCCGTCGAAGGCAAACGCCCAGGAATCCTGGTCATTCACGAATGGTGGGGTCTGAACGACTACGCGAAGCGGCGCGCCGAGCAACTCGCCTCCATGGGTTACGTGGCCTTCGCCGTGGACATGTACGGCGAAGGCAAGGTGGCCGACCATCCCGCGGATGCGCGAACGTGGTCGGGACACGTCACGCGCAACGTGACTCAGTGGCAGAAGCGCGCCCTTGCCGGCCTCGAGGTGCTCAGACGCCGACCCGAGGTCGATCCGAAACGAATCGCGGCAATCGGCTACTGCTTCGGTGGAGCCACCGTACTGCAACTGGCCTACAGCGGTGCCGACATTGCGGGCGCCGTCAGCTTTCACGGGTCGCTGCCGGCACCCGACCAGCGGCAGGCCGCGCAGATCAAGACCCGGATACTGATATGCCACGGCGCATCGGACGACTTCATTGCGGCCGAACGCATCGACAAGCTGCGCACGGCGCTGGAAAGCGCCAGCGCCGACTGGCAGATGGTCACCTACGGAGGCGCCGTGCACAGCTTCACCAACCCCGCCGCCGACAAGCGGAACATGGCGGGACTCGGATACGATAAACGGGCGGATCGCAGATCGTGGATGCATATGAAGATGTTCTTTGACGAGGTGTTTTCGGATGACGGCGTCAGGAGTGTCATCCCATGATGACGCACACACGCACTTTGATAACGGCAATCATCGTCGCACCGTCGATCGCACACGGCGCCTTGGCGGTCGATCTGCAAGGCTTGATCGACGCCGCGAAACCCCAAAGCGTCGTGGTGGTGCTGGCGGGTGTCTACGACGAGCCGATTGTTATTCGCAAGGCCCTGCCCCTGCGGGGACAGGACCGCGCAAAATGCCGCATCGAGGTCACCGCTGACGAATCTGCGATATTCATTCAGTCGAAGCAGCGCGTCACGATCGACTCGCTGACCATCCGCTGGCAGTTGGCCACGAGCGGCCCCAAGAAACGGGTCGTCGCCGCCCTGGTCGCCCGCGACACTCCGTTGACGCTTCAGGATTGCCACCTCGAGGCCCTGGGCAACTTCAAGCGATCTCCGTCGGCGCTGACCGCGGCCGGATTCTTCCAGGTCGCCGTGAGGCGGTGTCGCTTCGACGGCCACGAGTTCGCGGTCTGTATCGCCGACGGTTCCGAAGGGCTCATGCGCGATTGCGTCGTCCTGGATCCCGGCCACTGCGGCATCACCGTGTTTGCGGGCTCGAAGCTGACCATCCTCAAGAACATCGTCGCCCGGTCGGGGTTTCACGGCATCCGCTCGACCGGCGGAACGCTGATCGCCAAAGACAATCTCATCATCAACAACGACAACCGCGGATTCTACCTGGGCAACAAGAGCGCCCACGGACTGATCAGGAATAACGTCATCCTGGGCAACGCCATGGGCATCGGCGCATTCGCACGGACGGACGTCAAGGTTGCGAACAATCTGATTCTCGATTCGACCTTTGCCGGCATTGGCACGAGATACTCCTGCCGCCTGTCGATCCAGAACAACGTCATTGCCGGTAACCAGCGCGGGATCATATTGTTGGGCGAATCGGGCCACGATCCGGCTTCCGTTCAGATCAATAGCTTCTGAAATAACAACACGGACACGGAGAACTTCGATCGGCCCGACAACGCGATCACGGCCGATCCCGGCATTGTCGATCCCGAAAAGGGAGATTTCTCCTTGGCCTCCGTCGAAGTCGCCAAGCACCGACAGGGGCTCAAGAACTCAGACGTGTTCAAGGAACTC
>Ga0310124_10003312_pt1 | contig 10872 bp, 9 predicted proteins | sample CB11b_AW_Bot5_MG_FD_203507 | JGI IMG/M metagenome (GOLD analysis project Ga0310124, IMG submission 203507) | Marine microbial communities from Western Arctic Ocean, Canada - CB11b_AW_Bot5 | ecosystem: Environmental > Aquatic > Marine > Oceanic | place: Canada: Western Arctic Ocean | collected...
CCACAGAAAGTCCCGCTCCACCCAGAACGGCACGCAGGCGGGGCCTGACCCCTTTTCAACCAGCACTCGTTGCAACTCGAAGAAGGGGTCAGGCCCCGCCCGCGAAACGCGACAGGTGGAGCAAACCCCGTTGTGGGCGGCGTCTGACCCCAGGGTCCGAGTTCCTTCTCATGAACGGGCTGCTAGGCCTCACCACGCTGCTGACGGTAGACCTCACGCAACACGTCCTCGACCGTCTTGAACGAAGAATCCGAACTGGCACCCAGCACCGCGTCCAGTTTCGCACGGGCCTCCGACGCCGAATGGCCCAGCCCGACCAGGGCCTGCAGAGCCTCGCTGACCAGGTCGCCACCCGCCTGGCCGGCCCCCGCTGGGGAATCGCCGTCAACCATCAGCGCAAAGGGAGTCATCTTGCGGTGCAGCTGGGCGATGATCCGGTCGGCCACCGCCGGGCCAATACCCGGCAGCAACGTCAATCGCTCGGCGTCCCGCTCGACAATCGCCTCGGCCACGTCTCGCACCGGACGGACCATCGCCTTGAGCGTCTTCTTGACGCCCACTCCGTCGACCGAACAGACCAGCTCGAAGAACTCACGCTCGGCGTCGCTGGTAAAACCGACCAGCCGAGGGGTCATGCGTCCCTTCTGAGGATTCCCCTCGAGGTATTCGATCGTCCGCAGGCTGATCTCCTCGCCCTCGCGACCCTGCAACGCCCGCCGGACAAAATCGGGCACGTAGACCGCGTACTCGAACGACCCCACGTCGATCGTCGCCTCGGTCTCGCCCAACTCGATCAATCGACCAGTGATCCGTGTTCTCACGCCGAGAGTTTCCTGCCGGGGCCCCGGTGAACGTGCAGATGGCAGATCGCCACGGCACAGGCGTCGGAAACGTCGTGGGGTTTCGGAGGAGCCTCGAGACCCAGTTCCGACTGCACCACGCGCCCGATCTGCTCCTTGTCGGCCCGACCGCTGCCGGTCAACAGCTTCTTGATCTGGGTCGGAGTGTAATGCACGACGTCGGCTCCGCCTTCGATCCCCATCATCAGGATCGCGCCGCGGGCATGAGCCAGCAGCAGGGCGGACTTGGGATTGCGGGCCAGCGAAAACACCTGCTCGATCGCAAGCACCGACGGACGGAACTCCGCCATCACCTCCGCCAGGCCGCTGCCGATCTCCGCCACCCGCTCGGCCAGGGACCGCTGTGCCGTCGAACGGATCACCCCCGCCTCGTGCAACACCAGCTCACCCCCGGCCATCGACATCACCGCGTAGCCGGTCCGGTTCAGCCCGGGATCGACACCCACCACGTGGGCTCGTGCCGGGTCGGGTGCTTCGGCGGCTGACTTCGTCATTCTCTGCGCCACAGCGTCTGGTCGTTGCGGTCCTCGAACGTGATGTCCAACGCCGCAAGCCGGTCGCGGATCGCGTCGGCCAACTCGTAGTTCTGCTGCTCTCGCGCCACCGCTCTCAACCCGATCAGCACCTGCATCAGGTCCTCGACCAGCCCGTCGCCGTCCCCGGCGGATGCACTCACAGCCGGATCCCGGAACACTCCCAGCAATCCGCCCAGTTCCCGCAGCAGCGTGACCGCCGCCACCAGGCTCGATACCGACGACTCCTGGGCCTGGGCCTGGGCCTGAAACTCTCCGTCGTCCAAGCCGTGGCTGTCGATGAAGGCGTTGATCGCCGTCCGCAGGTCAAACAGTGCCCCGACGGCCCCGCCGGTGTTGAAGTCGTCGTCCATCGCCTCCAGAAACCGGTCCCGGAACGAGCCGAACTCGTCATCCACCGCCTCGGACGCCCCGCGGCTGGCCGCCACCTGCAGGTCATAGGCACTCTCGCCGGTGATCCGCTGGAACGTTTCGAACAGCCGGTAGAACCCATGCAGGCTCCGACCCGTCTCCTCGATCCGCTGGTCGCTGAGCTCGATCGGGCTGCGGTAATGAGTCCCCAGCAGAAAGAACCTCACGATCTCCGGGTGGTGCACCGCGAACAGCTCCTTGACCGAGGCGGCTCCCTGCGACCCGGCCAGCTTGCCCGCCACCTGCTGGCTCTGTTCGGCCTCGAGTTTCGGCTCATCGGCTGCGGTGGCGTCGGCTGCTGCGGTGTCGGCTGCGGTGTCGGCTGCGGTGTCGGCTGCGGTGTCGGCTGCGGTGTCGGCTGCGGTGTCGGCATCTCCGTGCCGATCGTGCCCTCCACCCACCTTGCCCGCAGCGGCTCCCGACTGCATCAGCCCGTTGTGCAGCCAGTAGCGGGCAAACCGCTTACCGGTGCACGCCTCGGATTGGGCGAGTTCGTTTTCGTGGTGAGGGAACAGCAGGTCGAGACCTCCACCGTGGATGTCCATCGACTCGCCCAGCAACTTGATGCTCATCGCCGAACACTCGATGTGCCATCCCGGCCGACCCGCTCCCCAGGGACTCTCCCACGCCGGCTCACCCTCGCGGGACCGCTTCCACAACGCGAAATCGGCCGGGTGCCGCTTCCTCGCGTTCGCCTCGACCCGCGTCCCGGCCAACGTCGCATCGACCGAACGTCCGCTGAGCCTGCCGTAGTCCTCGTCTTGGGACACCTCGAAGTAGACGTCACCCTCCAGCGGATACGCGTGTCCCGACTCGATCAAGCCGGCGATCATCGTCTGCATCTCGTCGATGTGATCTGTCGCCCTGGGGAAATGATCGACGCTGTCGACTCCGATGGTGGCGAGGTTTTCGAAGTAGTCCCGAGTCATCCGCTCGGCCAGCTCCGACACCTGTGTCCCCTCCTCGGCGGCGCGTTTGATCAGCTTGTCGTCGATGTCGGTGATATTGATCACGAAGCAGACGTCGTAGCCGTTGTAGGTGAGATACTTCTTGATCGTGTCGAAGATCACCGGTCCGACCATGTGCCCGATGTGGGCCGGCTTGTAGACGGTCGGTCCGCACAGGTACATCCCCACCCGCCCCGGCTCGACCGTCTCGAACGGCTCCTTGCTCCGCGTCAGCGTGTTGTAGACTCTCAGCGTCATGTCGAGAGGTCCGTTGGTTGCCGGGGCTGATCCTGCGACCCGGTCGAGTCGACCAGCACGGCCGCCATGGCACTGATCGCCTCGCCGCGGCCCACCGGCCCGACCCCCTCGCCGGTCTTCGCCTTGAAACTGATCCGCTCGACGTCGGTCTCGAGCAATCCCGCCAACCGCTCGCGGATCGCCGAGGCGAACTCCGCCAGCCTGGGGGTCTCGACGAAGACGATCACGTCGAGGTTGACGACGGCCAGTCCGCGGCGGGCCAGTTCGGACCTGGCGGCCTCCACGAACACGCTGCTGGCGGCTCCGCGGTACTGCGGATCGGTGTCGGGAAACCAGCCACCGATGTCTCCGAGTGCGGCCGAGCCCAGCAGCGCATCGGTGACGGCGTGCAGCAGCACGTCGGCATCGCTGTGCCCGAGGGCCCCGCGGTCAGAGGGCACCTCGACACCACCGATAAACAGCGGATGTCCCGGTTCCAGTCGATGGGTGTCGTGGCCGATACCGACCCGCATGCTTGGTCCCCGGCAACGGACAAAGAAGGCAGAAGGTGTGGCCGCCTGCCGGCCCGGAGCGACAGGACGCCCCCAGCCAACGCCTCGATCGGCGTGCCGCGGGCATGATAGCGGTCGACTCGAATCGTGACAACGCGAGTGGTTGCCACTGCTGAGGCCGGATTGACACCCGCCGGAGACCTCTCCTAGACTCCCGCCCCGCTTGCCACTTCTCTCTCTCACCCGGCCCAGGCAGATGACGACCGCTCGGCCACTCGCTCGTCACCGCTGCACGTCGAGAGGACACCCGGCGGTGTCCGTCGCGACCTGCCTGTTGCTGGCCAGCGTGCTGCTGACGCTTTGCGGCTGCCGGCTGCTGAAGAGCTCCGGCAGCGAAACGCTCGAGAAGATCGGGCTGAGATGGCAGCCGCTGGGTTCGGGCCGAGACGTGATCCGGCTGGAATTCATCTCCGTCGTGCGACCGGGCAACGACCCGCTGCTGGGCGAAACGCTCTGGAATCGACTCGACACCATCGGCCGGCGACCCGCCCCGATGCGGGCCGCCCTGGCCGGCCAGGGGATCCGCGTCGGCCAGGTGGGAGCGACGCCCCCGCTGCCACTCGAAGAACTGCTCGGACTCACCGCCCCGATACACGATGACGATGACACCCCCCGAAACGCTCGACGGGGCCTTGCCGGCTGGAAAGTCTTTCTGCGCGACGGTGGCGAAACCGAGGTGGTGCTGCACGACGAGCCGCTGCCGACCCAGCTGCTAGACCTCACCGAAGCCACGTCGGATACCGAATTCCACAACGTGAGGTACCTGTTGAGAATCCGGGTGCGGCAGCTCAGAGCAGGTTGGGTGCGGCTGGAGTGCCTGCCCGAGGTGCACCACGGGGCTCAGAGACTTCAGCCGACGGCGACCGAGGCGGGATGGGGCCTGAGAACCCGGCAGGACGTCGTCCCGCTGTACGACCTGAGATTCACGGTCGACCTGACCGAGGGCGAAATGACGGTTGTGACCTCCACCCCGATCGCCGAACGCGACTCGATCGGACACCGCTTCTTCACCACCGCCGACGGCCGCACACAGCTGTTGGTCGTGCGACTGGCCGGAGTGCCCCGCACCGATCCGCTCCCCACTCGCACCGCTGAAGACCGGGACTGATCGCCGCGAGCGGGCTGTTAAGGGACTGGCTCACCCGCCCGTGGTGGGGGTGCCTGTCCCGGTTGCCAACAGCGCGTCAGGGAACGGGACAGGTACCCCGCCACGGGACAGGTACCCCGCCACGGGCGGGTGAGCCAGTCCCTGCACCTCGTTCGACTAGACCGATCCGGCGATCGAGTGGCCGCTGGAGCACAGGTCGTCGCAGGCCTTTGCCAGCCGCTTTGCCACACCCGCCTCGGCCGCCTTCAGGTAGCTGCGGGGATCGTAGGCCCCCTTGACGCCGATCTCACCGTCGACCTTCAGCACGCCGTCGTAGTTCTTCATCATGTGATCCACGATCGGTCGGGTGAAAGCGTACTGGGTGTCGGTGTCGATGTTCATCTTCACCACGCCGTACCCCAGCGTCTCACGGATCTGTTCGACCGGCGTCCCCGATCCTCCGTGGAAGACCAGGTCGAACCGTGCCGACTCGCCATGCTCGGCGATCACCGCCGCCTGGCCGTCGCGGAGGATCTCCGGCTGCAGCTGAACCACTCCCGGCTTGTAGTGGCCGTGGACGTTGCCGAAGGTCGCGGCGAACAGGTAGCGGCCGATCCCCTCGAGCTGCTCGTGCACGTAGAGCATGTCCTCGGGCGAGGTGTAGAGCTTTTCGGCGGGGGTCTCGGTGTTGTCGATCCCGTCCTCCTCGCCACCCACCACCCCGGCTTCCACCTCGAGAATGATCTCCTCGGCGGCACACTCCCCCAGCAGCTCACGAGACAGGCTCATGTTCTCTTCCAACGGCAGCTCCGAGGCGTCGAGCATGTGCGACTGGAACAGGTTGCCCGCTCCGGCGGCCCGCCGCCTGGCCGTGGCGGCGATCAACGGCCTCAGGAAGGAATCGACCTTGCCCGGCTGGCAGTGGTCGGTGTGGAGTCCGACGAGGACCTCGTGTCGCTCGGCGAGCCGATGAGTCGCCTCGGCGAGCACGATCGCCCCCAGCACGTTGTCAGCGACTCCCAGTCCCGAGGCGAAGGCCCCGGCTCCCAGCGAGACCTGGATGATGCCGTCGGATCGCTGATCGGAAAATGCCTGCAGCGCCGCGTTGATCGTGACCAGCGACGTGACATTGATCGCCGGGTAGGCGTAATCACCCGACTGGGCCGCATCGATCATCGCGGCATACTGTGCGGGTGTGGCGACGGGCATCGGAGTCGCTCCGGGGTGCGGAAGTCGAGGGTTCGTGCCGGCTGGGTCAGGTCAGCGGCCAGGTCAGCGGCCAGGTCAGCGGCCAGTTCGAGAGACCGGCAGGAGGGGCCCAGGGACCGAATCGCTGCCCACTTCGACTGTAGGCAATCTCCTCGGCACTGCCAACCCGCCGGAAAGTACCTCGACCTGCAGGTCATCGACCCGCAACTCACCCAGGCCTTCCAGCGCGACCCTCAATTGAATCTCCCCGCTTCGCTGGGCTCGCCGGATCAACTCGAATCGCCGCCAGCCTCCGATCCGACGGCAGTGCAGGCGGGCTTCGGGACCACCGAGGGTATCTTCGAGCACTCCGCCGTCGAGCGAGCCGGGTCGGGCCGAGACCAGGCGAATCCGACCGGTGATCCGGACCAGGTCGCCGGCCTGCACGGGAACCGGGGGCGAATCCACGATCACGGTGTGCTGCGGAAGTCGGGACGGGACCGTCGCGAGCAGGTCCGATTGAGCCAGCAGCCTCAGGCAACTCCCGGTCTCCCCGTCCCGGCCCGGACCGCCCCGGTACACCTCCGCCGTCGTCGTCATCCCGGCCACCGCCACCCTCTGGCTGCTCCAGCCGGCTCGGATCATCTGCTCGAGATCCTCGAAGTCGCCGCCGACCAGGCGGGGTTCGGCGACGACGCCCCGCGACCGGACCGCGGCGACCAGTTCCCAGTGATCCGGCAGAGTCTGAAAGCACCGCGAGAGTGTGCTGGCCACCGGCGACGTCGATTCACCGACAGCCTGCTCCCAGTGAGCCCTCTGCAGGATCCTCAGCGTCTGCAACGTGGCGTCGCTGTAGATGCGGGAGGTATTGGCGGCGGCCTGGTCGAGCGTGGCGGCGGCCCGCGAGAGGAAGCTGGCGGCTCGAGTCATCAGCCGCGGTGCGTCGGGCTGAGCGTGACCCAGTTCGACCAGTCGCCGGTCGACGTCACGGACACGATCGAACCGGGCCTGGGCCAGCTTGAGCGCCATCCGCGCGGCTCGTACGGAACCCGCGGCGACTCGACGACGCAGTGCGCTGACCAGCCTGGGGTTGGACGTGAGCACGATGTTGGAGCGGCGGTCGAATCGTCCGATCTCCAGCACCACCCCGCCGGCCACCCGGCGTGTGGGGACGCTCCGCAGACCCGTCGTCGTCACCTCCCACGCCGTCGCCGTCTCGTCTCCTCCGGGCACCACCACCGACACGTCGGCCAAGGCCATCTGGCCGGGGACGTATTGTACGTTTTCGCCAATCCAGTTCGTCATCAGCAACCGCCCGTAGTCGCTGCGGAACAGCACCGCCTGGACCCTGCGGTCCACGCGCCCGCCGACCGGTGCCTTCACCCCCGCCGCGTGGCTCGCCACCACCCGTCGTCGACGCCGTACGCGTGTGTCGTGGGACGCGGAACCCTCGTCGGTCGCTCTTCGGGCTGCGCGGGGATCACCCGGGTCGCTGCGACGGCCAACGGTCACCGGCAAGAGGCCGACCCGTGTCGAGGTGGCCAGGAACGCTTCGAGCAGGTCGAGTTCGAGGTTGAGCAGTCCGAGCATCAACAGCCGCTCGGCCGCGACGGGACGGTCCGAGTCGAGCCGGGCGGTGGTGCGAAAGCCGATGCCGCGGTAGCCCGCCGCCAGCGCCGAGCGGACCTGCAACTCGATCTGCTCGGGCTCGACCACCAGCGATTCCGAATCGGTCCGGACCCAGCTGAATGCCAGTGATCCCGGCCGACCGCGACCGCGATGCTCCACGAGCCACTCCTGGTGCAGCTTCAACGGCAAACCCGTCCCAATCACCTCGCGACCGATCAACGGCAGCAGCCGGTGGCGAGACACCACCTGCTCGATCCCGTCCATGTCCGCCACGATCGGTCGCCGCATCCGGCGGTCGGCCACCCGCAACTGGTTGACCCAGCGGATCAGCGAGTTCCACGCCAGCCGAGTGTCTCCGCCGGGGCCGAGCAGGCCGGAGTAGGTGGCGTTGGGATCGAGGAACCAGCAGAGGATCCCGTCGGCCTCGGACCCGATCGGCACCAGCGCTGCGGTCCCCGAGTCGGCCACCACGCCGTCGACCAGAGGTGGCCGCGGGGGTGACGCCATCGCCCACAACCCCGCCGACCGCAATCGCGCGATCAACGCCACATCCCGGTGATCGGGGACCTGCACCAGGTTGACACCCGACGCCTTGAGCACCTCGGGCGGCTCGCCGCGGTACACCACCACCCGTGGCAGGAACGGGAGATTGTTGACGTGGAAGCGGTCGAGACGGACCTCGGCCGGCCCGCCGCGACGTGGCTCGCGATCAGCCTCCGATCCCACCGTCACGACTCCACCCGGCGGAGCGACGATCGGACCGGCAACCAGATCATCGACCAACCACTCGGTCGATCCCGGGTCCGGATCCAGACGTAGCACCACGCGATCGATGTAGGCGTCGCGACCCTCAAGCTGCGGACGCTTCAAGCGAGCCCGCAGTAGCACCAGGCGTTCGCGGAGCCGAGCGGGGAATTTGTCGAGAGTCAATCGCTGCCAGCGACCACTTCGGGTCACTCGCGGGCCGGGGATCAGGTCGGTCAGGACGTCCCCGGTGCGAGGATCAACCTGGTGAGGAAACACCACGCGGACACACAGCTGCAATCCCCGCGAACGACTCCACAGCGAAACCCCCACCGCCAGCTCATCGATCACACGAGCCGCCCGGATCGGCTGCTCCCACGACACCGATTCCCCCAGGCGACGGGTGCGGACCATCACCCGCTCACATCCCGTCGAATCCACACCACCGGAAGGTTCGCGGCGGTGTAGAATCACCTCGAGGGTCGTCGCGGATACCTCAACCCGCGATGTCAACTCGCGGCCATCAAAACTCTCGGTGAATCGCTCCGCCGCCGGTAAAAGCGACGACACCCCAGAGACGAACACTGCCGAGACCGCTGCCAACAGCAGCCAGCGACAACGTGGCAGACCGCGTTCAGGCCGGAATTCGAGCTGCTCGGACAAGGGGGAGGAGTCCATTCCTGGGGGGCAGCAGGCCGCGTGTCGGGGTCGGGGGAACCGGTCGGGGGAACCGGTCGAGGGAACCGGGAGTCTAGGCCAGGACCGGGTTTCGGCCAAGACCGGGTTTCGGCCAAGACCGACGTCTCAGACCGGCTTGCGGCCGACATAAAGCGTCACCGATCCCAGCGTCAACGGCCGGATCGATACCGCCTCGAGCCCCGCGTCCCGCATCAACTCGGCAAAGGCTTCGCCCTGAGGAAACTCGGCCGTCGAGGCGGGCAGGTACGTGTAGGCCCCGTCGGGGTCCGGTGACAACCAGCGACCGATGCGAGGCACCACGCGGTTGAAGTAGAAGCGAAACACCGCAGCGACGACCGGGAGCCGCGGCACGGAGGTCTCGAGCACGACCACGTGGCCTCCCGGACGGCAGACCCGGGTCATCTCGGCCAACCCCCCGATCGTGTCGCCGACGTTGCGGATGCCGAATCCGACCGAGACGACCTGGAAGCGGTCCGAGCCACACGGCAGCTTCAGCGTGTCGGCTCCGAGATAGACGACCCGAGGGGCCTGTTGCGGGGCCTCGAGCCGTTTCCGGGCCTTTTGCTGTGCCCGCAACAGCATGGGGTGCGTGAAGTCCGAGCCGACCACGGTGGCACCCGGTCCCAGGCGGCCGACCCACGCCAGCGTCAGGTCTCCGGTTCCGCAGCAGACATCCAGCACCGGCAGGCCCGGCTCCAGCACCACGCTGCGTACGGTAAGGCGCCGCCACCAGCGGTCCAGGCCGAGCGTCATCAGGCGGTTCATCAGGTCGTAGCGCGGAGCGATCGCGCCGAACATCCGACGGATCCGCTGTTGCGACTTGTCAACCGGCATCCGCCCGCCACCTCGTGTCCCGTCCCCGCGACCAGACTAACCCAGCAGCCGTGACGGGGACAACAGACCCCCAGTCCGGGGTCTGACGCCGCCCGCAAAGAGGTCTGCTCCACCTGCCACGTTCCGCCGGCGGGGCCTGACCCCCTTCTTCGTGTTGCAGCGTGTGCTGGTTGAAAAGGGGTCAGGCCCCGCCTTGGGACCGCCTTGGGTGGATCAGGACTCTGGGTGGGTCCGCCGCAGGCGGATCTGACCCCTGAACCTGGCGTTCTTCAAAGGGCTGCTGAGCCCAGCACTTGGCGTGATTAGACAGGCTGATAGACTGGGCGTCTCGAGTGGACCCAGAGGTGGAGATGAGCCTGTGTCGAGCGACCTGGTGGTGGCGATCACCGGAGCGAGCGGGTCGATCTACGGGGTCCGGCTGCTGGAGGTGTTGCTGAGGGTGCCTCGACGGGTGCACCTGATCATCAGTTCCGCCGGCAGCCAGGTGCTCGCCCACGAGCTCAACCGGGCCGTCTCGACACAGCACCTGAAGCCGCGGGACCTGTTCGGGCACGACGATTCGCAGGGCGAGTTGATCGTGCACGACCACGACGACTTCACGGCGGGGATCGCCAGCGGCAGTTTTCCCACCTCGGGCATGGCCGTGTGTCCCTGCTCGATGGGCACGCTCGCCGCGATCGCCGGCGGACTCTCCAACAACCTCATCCACCGTGCCGCCCACGTGCACCTCAAGGAACGACGCCCGCTGGTGCTGGTGCCGCGCGAGACGCCACTGGGAATCATCGGGCTGGAGAACATGAAGACCGCGGCGATGGCCGGAGCGGTGATCCTGCCGGCGGCACCGGGGTTTTATCACCGTCCCCAGACGATCGAGGAACTGGTCGACTTCGTGGTCGCTCGCATCTGCGACCAGTTAGGCGTCGAGGCCGAGTTGACCAGCAGGTGGGGCGTTCCTGAGGAACACTCCGAATCCCACCTCTAGCAGCCCGTTGAAAAATACAGGCTCGGGATCCGGCCGGCGTCTGACGCCGCCCACCCAGAGTTCTGCTCCACCTGCCACGTTCCGCCGGCGGGGCCTGACCCCTTCTTCGTGTTACAGCGTGTGCTGGTTGAAAAGGGGTCAGGCCCCGC
>Ga0310124_10003313_pt1 | contig 10867 bp, 8 predicted proteins | sample CB11b_AW_Bot5_MG_FD_203507 | JGI IMG/M metagenome (GOLD analysis project Ga0310124, IMG submission 203507) | Marine microbial communities from Western Arctic Ocean, Canada - CB11b_AW_Bot5 | ecosystem: Environmental > Aquatic > Marine > Oceanic | place: Canada: Western Arctic Ocean | collected...
TTTCGTACAAGTTTCAATCGGACGCCACCCACTAACTTCTCACCAGTCTCACTTCTAGTACGAACCCAACCGACACGACAAACCGGGGGTACACTCCGCGCGGAATTTGATTCCACTCACAGGGCATTACGAACCATAGCCGCCGAGGGTAGTTATGAGTTCCGAGGTTGGATCGAAACGAGGAACGGGTGGAGTCAACGACGCTTCATTGACGGGTTACCGGGGTTCAATGACCCTTCTCGACTAGACCATTACCTGAATTCCTATACGGCTGTCCGTACACAAGACAATAAGTTTGGAGGGCTCTATACCTTCAACTACGATGTTCTCCGCGGCCGACACTTACTGCAGCAACTGCGTGTGTACTACAACGCACAATGCTGTGGGATTAGCGTCGAATATCAAGTATTTAACTTCGAAGGACTTGGTATTCGGGCACCGATTCCACGGGATCGCCGATTCAATGTCTCCTTCACATTGGCCGGCCTAGGTACATTCGCAAATGTTTTTGGGGCATTTGGCGGAGGGGGCGGTAGCGGCGGGTTCGGGGGGGGCGGAGGCGCCGGAGGCTACGGCTACTAGTGCCACGAACAATCCTAGTCACAGGTGCAGCTGGATTTGTTGGTACCCATCTCTTGGAATCACTTCTATCTGAAACACCAACACCACGCGTCATCGGATGGAAGCGGCCGCATCCAAATACGGATGAAGCCTCGCACAGAGTGAGGAAAGACGCTTCCATCGAATGGCATGACATCGACCTTCTTGAAAGCAAGGACGTAATCAATGCCATTACCGAGGTTCGACCGACGGAAGTTTTTCACTGTGCAGGCATAGCGAGCGTGGCCGATTCCCCTGAAAATACTGCACGGACACTGGCAGTTAATGTCCTCGGAACCCGTCACCTCATGCAAGGACTCAAGCAACTGAATACAAACAGTCGAGTATTAGTGCCAGGTTCTGCGACCGTCTACCGTCCCAAACTCGGACCACTAAACGAACATGACAGGGTCGGGCCGATCAACCCCTACGGCCTGAGCAAACTGGCACAGGAAATACAAAGCCAGCGATTTGTCTCCGACAAGCAGCAGATTGTAATTACTAGATCTTTCACCCATATTGGACCTGGGCAGTCTGTAGCGTACGCCGCTTCAAATTTCGCACATCAGATCGCTTCCATCGAAGTCGGGAAAATAAAACCAGTCATCCACGTCGGTCGACTGGATGCGAAGCGAGACATCATGGATGTACGTGACACCGTAATGGCGTACCGAGCATTAATGTCTGCGTCGTCAATAGCTGGCATCTACAATGTCTGCTCGGGGCAGACCTACCAAATGCAAGACATCGTTATAAAACTAATCAGCCTCGCAAACGTGCCAATTCAGACGCAGCTTGACCACAAGCGCGTTCGAGCCAACGATTACCCGGAACTCAGTGGTGACAGGACAAAAATTACTGAGGCTGTAGGTTGGGCGCCAAAGACCAAGCTCGAGCAAACGCTCACCGACCTTCTTAATTATTGGCGTTCACGCATGTAGCGAAACAACCTCGTTTCAAAGCGATTGAATGACTATTGGTTCTGTTCACATGGACAAAATCCAAACGCACTTACACGTTTTTCATGGTGTAATGGAATACGGCACGGTGAGCCAACGTTCGAATATCGGGAAGACATGCCAAACAAAATCTGACTTGGCCTTTTACCAGGTGCTTTAGGGTTAGTTTCAGCGTTCGCAGCGTCTATCACGCTACTATGGGACATAATTAAGCACTATGGCGATACGACCCGCAGTTGTGTTCGGCGCCTTGCTACTCACGACCGCATCCCTTGCTGCGCAAACCCAAACAGAGCCGGTTCCTAGGCCGTTTCCAACTGTGTCTTCGGCGGAAAATCGTCCGATTACACAAGCAGCTGACCCGAGTAGCACGTCAACCGAAGATCAACCGATTGGCGAAGTCCTTGGGGTCCCCATCTACCCGAATGCGAGCTACCTTGGTGCGTACGACGCTGGACGTGGGCAAACATTCCACTTATTTGGAGCAAACATCTCATTTCAAGAGATGGTGAGTTACTACTCGACAATACTTGACGAACGGGGAGATCGAGTCTTTGATGCACCGGCCACGCATCAATTTGACACGGCTCGTTTTCGAGATGATGAAATGACCTATCGCCCGAGTGTAACAATCAAAGACTACACGTGGAATGATTCAGAGGGTTATCTCAACCCGGTTCCAGGTGCCGAGCCAGCCCGTTATCAGACCGTAATCCAAATTACGACAGCACCGCCTGGCGCCACTGAACGTTAAACTCCTAGCTTTAATCCGAGCTTTTCACTTGCTCAGTGGCAACGTAGACATTCCTATTCTTGTTATCAAGAAACTCTGAAGACTTCTCGTCCATCCCAGCCTGTAGAGCCTCTCCGGTATCAAGTCCACGTTTAGCCGCGAAATCTCTGACTTGCTGGGTTATCTCCATGCTGCAAAATTTTGGCCCACACATAGAACAAAAGTGAGCCGCTTTCGCACCGTCAGCCGGCAACGTTTCGTCGTGATAGGCACGCGCGGTTACGGGATCAAGAGCAAGATTAAACTGATCCTCCCACCGAAATTCGAACCGCGCTTTTGACACCGCATCGTCCCATTCCTGCGCTCTGGGGTGCCCCTTCGCAAGGTCCGCCGCATGTGCTGCGATTTTGTACGCAATCACACCCGCCTTAACGTCGTCTCGATTCGGCAAACCGAGATGCTCCTTCGGCGTGACGTAACACAACATTGCCGTACCATACCAACCGATCATCGCTGCCCCAATAGCAGAAGTCAGGTGGTCGTAACCTGGTGCAATATCCGTGGTAAGCGGCCCCAGCGTGTAAAACGGTGCTTCGTCGCACCATTCGAGCTGCTTATCCATATTCTCCTTAATGAGATGCATAGGGACGTGCCCGGGACCCTCATTCATAACCTGTACATCGTGCTCCCATGCAATACGAGTTAATTCGCCTTGTGTTTTGAGCTCTGCAAACTGAGCTTCATCATTCGCATCGCGAATCGAACCAGGTCGTAACCCGTCGCCCAGAGAAAACGACACATCATAAGTTTGCATGATTTCACAAATCTCGCGGAAGTGCGTGTAAGCGAAATTTTCCTGATGATGAGATAGACACCACTTGGCATGGATAGAACCACCTCTAGACACAATGCCGGTCATCCGGCTCGCTGTCATCGGCACGTATCGAAGCAGAACACCAGCATGGACTGTAAAATAGTCAACACCCTGCTCGGCCTGTTCGATCAAGGTATCCCGATAAAGTTCCCAAGTCAGTTCTTCCGGCTGACCGCCAACTTTTTCCAATGCTTGATAGATCGGAACGGTTCCAATCGGGACTGGAGAATTACGAACAATCCACTCCCGTGTCTGATGAATATCAGGACCCGTCGAAAGGTCCATCACGGTGTCAGCGCCCCACAATGTGGACCACCTGAGCTTGCTAACCTCTTCGTCGATAGAAGAACTAACTGACGAGTTACCAATATTGGCATTAATCTTGACTGAAAAGTTTCTCCCAATGACAGTCGGCTCAAGTTCAGGATGGTTAATATTTGCCGGGATAATTGCCCTCCCCCGCGCCACTTCGGCACGAACAAAATCAGGGTCAAAACCCTCCCGAAGAGCAACAAATTCCATCTCAGCTGTTACCTCTCCTTTGCGAGCGTAGTGCATCTGTGTCACTGGTCCTACACCACGAACAACAGGTCTGCGTAACGACGATGGCATCTCAACGGAGCCATAAACACGGTCAGATCTTGGCACCTCCGTAGTATCACCACGGCCAATAATCCATGGTTCACGTACGGGCGGAAGACCTGCCCGCACGTCACTGTCATGCGGCCCACTCGTATCGTAGACACGCAATGGTGGCTCGCCATCAGACAAAGTAATCTCACGCATCGGAACTTCGACCCGGTCACCGGACACATACACCTTGCGTGAATTGGGAAACGCCTCAGTAAAATCTGTTTTCATCGAAGGGGAGGAAGATATAGGACTCAACATGAGCAACTCCTTCAGCTCGTAATAGCGCACGACTATAGCACGCAAACATTTGTTCTTTACTCCACAAACTCTGAAAACTCTATATTGAAGACACCAAATTGAACTTCGGCGCGTTTCAAGAGCCGACAGACTCCGCAAACCTCTATAGTACAATCGTTAGGTGCGAGTTGCGCTTGGATCTGATCACGCTGGAGTTGCTCTTAAAAATAAACTGAAGCGTGCATTTGATAAAGCGACGTCAGGCGATAATCCACTCCATACGTGTGTTGATGTCGGCACTTATAGCGAAGAGAGCGTCGATTACCCTGAATTTGCGCAACAAGTGGCTGAAGGAGTGGCGACTAACACCTTTGACCGCGGAATTCTTGTTTGCGGTAGCGGTATCGGAATGTCGATTGCGGCCAATAAAGTATCAGGTGCGCGTGCGGCACTTATCCATGATGTTGAAAGCGCACGATTGTGTCGCGAACACAATGACGCAAATATTATCGCTTTAGCGGGCCGCACTCTAGATCCTGACACTGCTCTCAGTATCGTGAACGTTTTTCTCGAAACCTCCTTCGCGGGCGGTCGACATCAACGCCGTGTCGAACGAATCACAGACATTGAGCGGAAAGCGAAAGGAAGCTCTTGACAAATATTCTTGATGGCAACCTGTCACCAGCGAATACGGATCGCTTGGCCTCGTTGCAGCAGGTAGACCCCGGCATCGCCGAAACTATCAACCAAGAAATCACGCGGCAGAACTCAGGCCTTGAGCTCATAGCCTCGGAAAATTTCGTAAGTCAGGCCGTACTAGAAGCCATGGGGTCGGCGCTAACGAATAAATACGCCGAGGGGTACCCTGGTCGACGCTATTACGGAGGCTGTGAATTTGTCGATGTGGCCGAATCACTTGCCATCGACCGAGCCAAAACACTATTTGGAGCCGAGCACGCAAATGTGCAACCCCATTCGGGTGCTCAGGCAAATATGGCCTCGTACTTCGCACTCATTAAGCCGGGTGACACGGTGCTAGGAATGGACCTCGCACATGGTGGACACTTAACTCATGGCCACCCACTAAACTTTTCAGGGCAGCTGTACAACATCGTACCCTACGGTGTTCGTCGAGACGACGAACTTATTGATTACGACGAACTCGAAAAAAGCGCTCGCGAACATCGACCACAGCTAATCATGGTAGGTGCGAGTGCATATCCTAGAGTGATCGACTTCGAACGAATCGCAGGCGTTGCCCACGAAGTCGGTGCGGTCATGATTACCGACATGGCTCATATCGCAGGTCTCGTCGCTACGGGATTACATCCCAGCCCGGTCCCATATTCCGATATCGTAACGACGACAACGCACAAGACCTTGCGAGGACCACGTGGAGGACTGATCTTGTGCCGTGAGGCACACCGTAAGGCGGTAAATCGGTCGCTATTTCCTGGCATACAGGGAGGTCCGCTCATGCATGTCATTGCGGCCAAAGCCGTTTGTTTTAAAGAGGCATCGGAAACGGCATTCGTCGATTATCAAAAACAAGTGATCCAGAACGCACGTCGATTAGCTGACGGCCTGGCTGCGCAGGGGTATCGAATCGTCAGTGGCGGCACCGATAACCACCTCCTACTCGTCGATGTATTTTCAAAGGGTCTTACAGGAGCAACATCCGAAGATGCCTTAGGGCGTGCCGGCATCACCGTCAACAAAAACGCTATCCCATTTGACAAACAACCTCCGATGGTTGCGAGCGGCATCAGACTTGGCACACCTGCGCTCACTACGCGGGGCATGACTGAGCCTGAGATGGACATCGTTGCGGATCTAATTGGTCGCGTTCTTAGCGCTCCGGAGGATGATAGCGTCGCGCACGCAGTACGAGACGAAATCGAAACGTTGTGTCAGAAATTCCCACTGTACCAGACGCCAGTCACCCAATAGATTTATCGGATCAGGTGGCTTCGGCACTATCCGATAACGGTGCAGTTTCAAAAGCAATGCCTGCTTTTGAAGCGCGCCCGGGGCAGCGTGAAATGGCCGAAGCAACGGCCCGTATTCTTGTCAATGGCGGAGTGCTTCTAGCGGAAGCCGGGACCGGAACCGGGAAAACTCTTGCCTATCTAGTACCGGCCATTCTAAGCAAGCAACAAGTTCTTATTTCTACAGGAACAAAAAATCTACAGGACCAGATTTACTACAAAGACCTACCAGCCCTTCGTGACGCCCTTGATATTGATGTTCGTGCAACGTACATGAAAGGACGAAACAACTACCTCTGCCTGCATCGTTTCTCGGCACTCAAAAACGAAATCTCCACGCTCCCCCTAGTTGAACAAACCCGCCTTGAGCAGTTAACGCAGTGGGCGGACCAAACGACTACTGGAGACCGAGCTGAGATTGAGGATCTTCCTGACGATTTTTCGGCCTGGGCCGATATTGCCGCAACGTCAGAAAACTGCATCGGGACAGAATGCCCAGAATTTCAAGAGTGCTACGTCACTAAGATGCGACAGCAAGCTCTGGAATCAGACATTGTAATTGTGAACCATCACCTACTATGTGCGGATGCAGCAGTTCGGCAAAGCGCGTACGGTGAAGTCATTCCAACCTGTTCATTCGCCATCATCGACGAAGCACACCAGTTGGAAGACGTAGCCACACAGTACTTTGGAGTATCTGTCAGTAACAACCGCCTCGAAGAATTGATCCGTGACGGACGCCGGTTAGTTACCGAAACTCTAGCCAGCACCGATTCTGACAATTCATGTGCGCAAGAACTTTCTGAGCTTTTATCAGGCGTGCAAGACGGTGCTCAAATCTTCTTCAATGCCCTTGCACTCGCTATGCCTGAGATGGATAGAGCACGATTGACAGCAGAACTCTGTGTGCCCATCGCAGAACCAGGCCGACGACTCATCAGGAAGTTAGAGGACCTTGTAGATGCCTTGTCTAGTCTGAGTAACTCATCGGAAGATATTGCGACCTTCGGACATCGAGCAGCCAAGGTTTATGAAAATTTGACATTTATCCTGGAAGCAAATGAACACGCGTTCGTATACTTCTTGGAACGCCGAGGCCGGGGAATCTTTCTCCGCGCATCCCCGATCGATGTCTCATCTATCGTAAGGGAACTACTATTCGACCGGATGCAGGGAACCGTTTTGACCTCTGCCACTCTTACCGTTGACGGAACATTTAAGTACCTAAAAGGCAGACTCGGGCTAGACCATGCGGACGCTTTACGGCTGCCATCAGAATTCGACTATAAAACCCAGTCAATACTGTACCTGCCCCGCACAATGCCCACCCCCAACACGCGAGGATTTACAGACGCCGTGACACAAGAGGTTCGGTCACTCTTACAAATCACGTCTGGCCGTGCATTTCTATTATTCACAAGCTATGCCAACCTCCGCGCTGTACACGAACAATTGGAATCTACAGTGCCTTATCCGCTTTTGGCACAAGGGACGGCGCCACGGAGTGTTTTGCTTCGGGAATTCAGAGAAACTCCCAACGCGGTTCTGCTCGCAACTGCAAGTTTTTGGCAAGGAGTTGATGTTTCAGGCGATACGTTGAGCTGCGTCGTTATAGACAAACTTCCCTTTGCATCGCCCGGCGACCCACTAACTGCCGCTCGAATGGAAAATATTGAGGAAAACGATGGCAACCCCTTTTTAGACTACCAAGTGCCATTAGCGATTCTGGCTCTTCTTCAGGGCCTAGGACGACTCCTCCGTCATCGTTCAGACAGAGGTGTTTTGGCCCTTCTTGACCCGCGATTACGCACTAAAGGTTACGGGAAGCGTTTTCTTGATTCAATTCCTCCCGCACCGGTAACACACAAGCTCTCAGATGTGGATCGCTTCTTCAACGCCCTGGAAACAGAGTCCACAGAACCATGATCACCGTAATCCACGTAGACTCCAATTAGTCAAAATGCACATACTTGGCGAACACTTAAATGTCATAACTTTTTTTCGGCAGCGGCCTACTCACCGCATCCCTGCTTATCCAATTCTGAAATTGAAAACCATAAAATAGCCAAACATCATGACGCACATCTCTCGCGACGTCTTGGAAACAAACATAGGTGCGGTCAAAAGCAGAATTACTCAGGCAGCTTCGGCATGTGGACGCAACGCAAAAAACATTCGACTAGTCTCCGTCGCAAAGACATTTCCTGTTTCTTATACAGACATGGCGTTCGGCTTGGGACTGACAGACTTCGGAGAAAATCGAATACAGCAAGCAACGCAAAAAATAGAACAATTGCCAAAACTGCCAATTACATGGCACTTCATAGGACACTTGCAGTCAAACAAAGCGCGTACTGCTGTGACCTGCTTTGACTGGATTCACTCCGTGGACAGCGAGAAACTTCTCAAGAAACTCGACGAAGCTGGAACAGAACTGGGCAAGACTCCACAAGTTCTTATTCAAACGGACCTTGCCGGTGAAGCTACTAAACATGGTGCAACCGTAGACAAGCTCCGCTTACTTTTTGAAACCGGAATGCGTTGTAGCGCTGTCAAAGTACGAGGTCTTATGATCGTGCCTCCATGGAACAGCAATCCCGAAGCCACTCGACCCTATTTTCAAAAGCTTCGCGAAATCAGAGACACATTAAAATTAGACGGTGTTGGCGAGACAGTTCTTGAAGAACTGTCGATGGGTATGAGCCACGATTTTGAAGTCGCCATCCAAGAAGGAGCAACAATGGTACGTGTCGGAACTGCATTATTTGGCAGGCGCACCAAGTAAATACTTCAACAGCACATTTAGGTAGTGCCGATTACAACTCACCTGCCAAACCAAACGGCAATCCACAAAATTTATAACTTCAAACTGTGCGGAAAAGAAATTTTGACGCCATCTATTCAGCGAACACCCTGAAATATTCGATCCCATCGAGTTTGCGTGAAAACCCCGACAGCACCTGAGGCTAATCGTCTAACTGTCGCACCTAATCCGGTATCCAATATGATTTCCGGCGCGCCAGCGTCATAAGACCAGTAGATGACAACCGCCTTTCCCTTAATGTGATCGTGGGGCAACGTACCCCAATAACGGCTATCTTCCGAGTTGTCTCGGTTATCTCCCATCATGAAGTAATGCCCGTCGGGCACAGTAATCGGTCCATGGTTATCCCGCTGGGCAACCGCTATTGCACCGGGCACAAGACGAGTCATATGAGATGGAAGATACGGTTCAGGGAGAGGTTCATCATTAATGTAAACAGTCTTATCACGAAGTTCGATCTTCTCTCCTGGCAGGCCAATAACCCTTTTGATGAAATCTCGTTCGGGATCAAGAGGAAACTTAAACACTACGATGTCTCCTCGATCGACAGGCCCATTTGGAAGCACCGTCGTTTCGGCATCAAAAGCAATCGGAGAAAAAACGGCTTTGTTGACCAGTAGGTGGTCTCCAACCAACAGATTGTTTTCCATCGAACCAGTCGGAATCTTAAACGCCTGCACGACCCAAGTACGTATAAAGAGCGCAAGGATTACTGCAATCACTATTGATTCAAAATATTCACGTGCCGTCGACTTCCGAAACGACGGCACCGACTGTCGAACTTTAGTCATCACCAATCTTAAGTACTGCCAAGAATGCCTCTTGGGGAATTTCTACATTTCCGACGCGCTTCATGCGTCGCTTGCCCGCTTTCTGTTTCTCTAATAATTTTCGTTTGCGGCTGATATCCCCACCATAACACTTGGCAAGTACATTTTTTCGAAGCGCCTTTACACTTTCTCTAGCAACGATCCGTGTACCGATAGCTGCTTGTATAGCAACCTCAAACATCTGTCTCGGAATCAACTCTCTCATCTTCCGTGCAAGTATTCGGCCCCGAATGTAAGCAGAATCTCGGTGGACAATAATTGACAAAGCATCGACCGAATCACCGTTGACCATGAGATCAAGTTTGACTAGTGGTGATACCCAATACCCACTAACATGATAATCAAGCGAGGCATAACCACGAGAAATCGTCTTCAGGCGATCATAGAAATCCAAGACTACTTCATTGAAAGGCAATTCATAGGAAATCATGACCCGCTGGGACGCATGGTATTCCAGGTTCTTCTGTACGCCTCGTTTCTCTTGGCACAACTTAAGAATTCCACCAACCTGCTCGGCTGGTGTCAAAATCATCGCCGTAATAACTGGTTCTTCAATCTGTTGGATACTTCCCGCATCGGGTAATTTGGCAGGACTATCAACTTCAAAACTGTCCCCATTAGTTGTTGTCACGCGATAGAGCACACCAGGGGCAGTTGTGACAAGTTCCATATCAAACTCGCGTTCAAGTCGTTCCTGAACAATCTCCATGTGCAGCAAGCCAAGAAATCCGCAGCGAAAACCAAATCCGAGAGCAGCAGATGTTTCAGGCTCAAAAAACAACGCCGCATCATTAAGACGGAGTTTCTCTAACGCGTCACGAAGCTCGGGATACTGATGACTCTCAACCGGATAAAGTCCAGCAAATACCATCGGTTTCATCTCTTGAAAGCCCGGAAACGGAGTGGCGGTACAACGCTTGACCCCCGTTACCGTGTCACCGATTTTGGCATCAGCAACATTCTTGATATTCGCAATCAGAAAACCGACCTCACCAACGCCTAATTGGTCTACGATTTTTGGTTTGGGAACAAACACGCCAACTTGCTCGACTTCGTAGTCTTGTTCAGCGGCCACTAGTCGAATCTTCATTCCCGATCTAATGACGCCGTCAGCTATACGGATCAAAACTACGACGCCGCGATAAGCGTCGTACCACGAATCAAAAACTAAAGCCTTAAGAGGTGCATC
>Ga0310124_10003314_pt1 | contig 10867 bp, 8 predicted proteins | sample CB11b_AW_Bot5_MG_FD_203507 | JGI IMG/M metagenome (GOLD analysis project Ga0310124, IMG submission 203507) | Marine microbial communities from Western Arctic Ocean, Canada - CB11b_AW_Bot5 | ecosystem: Environmental > Aquatic > Marine > Oceanic | place: Canada: Western Arctic Ocean | collected...
GGCGCGCGGGTACTTCGTGTCGACCGTCGGTCGGGATGAACGCGTGATCCGAGAATACATCCAGCAGCAGGAGCGAGAGGATCGGCGACTCGACAAGTTGCCGTTGGAGTAGGGGAGCCACCTTCAGGTGGCGCAAGTGACCGCGTCGCGGTCACGTCAGGCCGCTTTGAGCGGCTCACAGTTAAAGCCCCCGGCTTTGCCGGGGGATACTTACTTGCCCGGGCCCTTCGGGCCAGCCTATCGTTGTCTGCCGGGTCAAGACCGGTCAATACCAATGAAACCTTCTGCCTGACAACGCATCCAACCGTTAGCACCCGCTCTGGGAACATCAACACCGGGAGGCCCATCCGTGAAATCGTCCGACTTGTTCGTCAAGGCACTGGAGAACGAAGGCGTTCAGTACGTGTTTGGCATCCCAGGTGAGGAGAATCTCGACCTTCTGGATTCGCTCTCCCGGTCTGATTCCATCACCCTCATCCTGACCCGCCACGAGCAGGCGGCCGGGTTCATGGCCGCGACCTACGGGCGGCTCACCGGGAAGGCGGGTGTCTGCTTGTCGACCCTCGGGCCCGGCGCGACGAATTTCGTGACCGCCGCCGCCTATGCCCAGCTCGGCGGCATGCCGATGTTGATGATCACTGGCCAGAAGCCGGTCAAGTCCAGCAAGCAGGGCCAGTTCCAGGTGGTCGACATCGTCGACATGATGCGCCCGCTGACAAAGTACACGCGACAGCTCGTCAGTGGCGCGCACATCCCCTCACGCATCCGCGAGGCGTTCCGCGTGGCCCAGGAGGAGAAGCCCGGCGCGGTGCACCTCGAGCTACCCGAAGACATCGCCTGTGAAGAGGTCGACGAGCCGCTGCTCAGTGCCAGCCTGGTGCGACGACCGACGGCGGAAGTAAAGTCGATCGCCGCCGCGGTCTCTCGACTCGAGCAGGCGCGGCGACCGCTGCTGGTGGTGGGGGCCGCCGCGAACCGGAAGCAGACCTCCCGCATGTTGCGCCGCCTCGTCGGTTCGTTCGGGATCCCGTTTATCACGACACAGATGGGCAAGGGCGTGCTCGACGAGCGAGATCCGCTATGTCTGGGGAATACCACCCTGTCATCCGGCGACTTCGTTCACCGAGCCATCGAGGCGGCCGACCTGATCGTCAACATTGGGCACGATGTGGTCGAGAAGCCGCCGTTCTTCATGCGGTCCGGCGGGGTCGAAGTGATCCACATCAACTTCTCGACCGCCGCCGTCGACCCGGTCTACTTTCCCCATGTCGAAGTGGTTGGAGACATCGCGAACAGCATTTGGGCCATCACCGAGCGTCTGACCGCCCAGGACCACTGGGACTTCACGCGGTTCGTCGAGGTGCGCGAGGCAGGCGAGGCCCACCTGTTGGAAGGGACCGACGACAGCCGATTCCCCGTGTATCCGCAACGGCTGGTCGCTGACGTGCGCGCCGTCATGGACGACCTGGACATGATTGCGCTGGACAACGGGGTGTACAAGATCTGGTTTGCGCGGAACTACAAGGCGTGCGCGCCCAACACCGTGCTCCTGGATAACGCGCTGGCCACCATGGGCGCCGGGTTGCCCTCGGCCATCGCGGCCAAGATCGTGCATCCCCAGCGCCGGGTGATGGCGATTTGCGGCGACGGTGGCTTCATGATGAATTCGCAGGAGCTCGAAACCGCGGTTCGGCTTGGGCTGGACCTCGTCGTGCTGGTCTTGCGCGACGACGCCTTCGGCATGATCAAATGGAAGCAGGCCAATATGGGGCTGCGCGACTTTGGGCTCGACTACGGCAACCCCGACTTCGTGCGGTACGCCGAGAGCTACGGCGCCGTCGGCCACCGGGTCGAGAGCGCCGCCGACCTGCGCGGCATCCTCCAGGCCGCATACGATCGACCAGGCGTGCACCTCATCGACGTGGCCGTCGACTACTCGGAGAACGACCGCATCCTGAACCGCGAGATCCAGGCCCGCAGCGCGTTGGTGTAGGCGGCCGTTGCACACGGTTAGAATTGATGCGGACCCTATGGCATCTTTTCCGTACTACCTGGCCAATCGACCCGAGCAGCCGAACACCGACCTCGAGGTCACTGACAAATACTCGGGCGAGGTAGCCTACCGGGTTGCCCTGGCCGACGTGGCCACAATCGACCGTGCCATCGGGGCCGCGGTCGACGCGGCCGAACCGATGCGGCGCATGGCCCCGTATGAGCGCCGGGATGTCTTGAACCACTGCGTCGTTCGGTTCCAGGAACGCTTCGACGAGCTCGCGTTGTCGCTCTGTGTCGAAGCCGGCAAGCCGATCAAGGACGCGAAAGGGGAAGTCAGCCGTCTCATCGACACTTTTCGCATCGCGGCTGAAGAGTCGGTGCGTATGACCGGCGAGGTGATGAACCTGGAGATTGCGCCGCGGGCGCGCGGCTACCGGGGCATGTTCACGCGCGTGCCGATCGGACCGTGTTCGTTTATCTCGCCGTTCAATTTCCCACTCAATCTGGTGGCCCACAAGGTGGCTCCGGCGCTGGCTGTCGGTTGCCCGTTCGTGCTGAAGCCGGCCAGCCGAACCCCGATTGGCGCCCTCATCATCGGGGAAGTGCTGGCCGAGACCGACCTGCCAGCCGGCGCGTTCTCGATTCTCCCGGCTCGTCGAGACGGGGCCGACCTGTTCACGGTCGACGAACGGTTGAAGCTGCTCAGCTTTACGGGGTCTCCCGGAGTGGGCTGGGCCCTCAAGGCCCGGGCGGGCAAGAAGAAAGTAGTGCTCGAGTTGGGTGGCAACGCGGCGTGTGTCGTTGACGAGGACGCCGATCTCGATGACGCAGTCGAACGGCTGGTCTTCGGTGCTTTTTACCAGTCTGGTCAGAGCTGCATCGGTGTGCAGCGCATCATCGCGCACGCCAGCATCTATGACGCGCTGAAAGAACGGCTGGTCGCCGCCACCAGCCGACTGGTCGCCGGAGACCCGAAGGACGAGGCGACCTTCATCGGTCCGATGATCTCGACCGGTGAAGCGGAACGACTGCACGGGTGGATCCAGGCGGCGGTCGCCGCTGGCGGCACGCTGCTCTGCGGGGGGACACGCGACGGTGCGATGCTCACGGCGACGTTGCTGGAGAACGTTCCTAAAGAGCAAGACGTGTGCACGCAGGAAGCATTCGGTCCGGTCGCGGTGCTGAGCCGATTCGACTCGTTTCCCGAAGCGCTGCATGAGGTCAACGACAGCACGTTCGGGTTGCAGGCCGGTATCTTCACGCGCGACCTATATCACATGCAGCAAGCCTGGGATGAGCTCGACGTCGGCGGCGTCATCATCGGCGACGTTCCGTCCTGGCGTGTCGACAACATGCCTTACGGCGGGGTCAAGGACAGCGGTCTCGGTCGTGAGGGCGTGCGTTTCGCCATGGAAGACATGACCGAGATTCGAAACCTGGTCATTCGAACGCCCGGACGCTAGGCCCTGGGGTCGGAGGTCGAACAGATGGCCAGGAACCTGCCCGACGGCTGGCACACGCTCACGCCACGGATCTTCGTCCGCGCCCGGGGCTCCGTCGCGACACGCTTGGGCGCTGTGGAGCCATGAGGACACGGCGGAAGTTGGTGGCGATTGTCTGGGCGATGCTGGCGGGCGCGGGCGCCCTCGCCGAGGCTCAGGAGACCGTCGATGCGCGGTCGTCACACGGCCTGGCCTACGATCTCGTCGGCCAGGGTCCGCTGGTCGTCTTGATTCATGGCACGAACCTCGACCGACGGATGTGGGACGCGGAGGTCGGGTGGCTCCGTGAACAGACCCGCGTGCTCCGCTATGACCTGCGAGGGCAGGGTGGATCCGACTTTCCCACCAAGACCTATTCGAACCACGGGGACCTGATCGATCTGCTCGGCGAAGTGGGTGCGCGTGACGTCACACTCGTGGGTCTCTCGGCGGGCACGCAAGTTGCGGTCGACGTCGCGCTGGCCGCGCCTGATCTGGTGGCACGCATGGTGCTCCTGTCGCCGTCCATCGCTGGTTACGTGCCGACGGCGATGCCCGCCTTCCTGTCGGACTTGACCACGGCGCTGCGGACCGGAGACTTCGACGGCGCCAACGAGGTGCTGCTGGCCTCCTCACTTATGTCTGTCCCCTCGAACCGGGTGCGCCTGGTGCGAACGATGGTTGAGGACAACGACCGCCTGTGGACGATTCCGTACACACTGGTCGAGCAGACTTCGCCACCAGTCTTTGAAAGCTTGGAAGAGATCGACCAACCTACGTTGGTACTGGTCGGGGGGCAGGATGAGGTGGCCATCTGGGAACAGGGCGTACTGTTGGAGCGCCGTATGGGAGACGCTCGAAGCGCGACCATCCCCGGCGGCCATCTGCTGAATCTGGCTTCTCCGGCACCCTTCCGACGGGCCGTCAGTGAGTTCCTCGGTCTTTTCGAGGATTGAGGAGCCCGGCGCGCCCGATCCCATGAAGCGCTCACCCGGGACAGGCCGCTAGTGCCGAGAATTCGTCTGATCGCGCTCGTGATCTGGGTCGCGCTTGTGCTCGCGCTCTCGGTGCTCTACGCGATGCGGCCGGAGCTGCTCGAACCGGAGCGGGTGGTGCAGACCTTGCGCGGCTCTGGACAGTCCGTGCTGCTCGGTTACGTTGTACTCAGCATCGTGCGGGCGTTCACGCTCGTGCCTAGCACGGTGCTGATCATCGTCGGGACCCTGTTGTTTCCGGATCGGCCGTGGTTCGTGATGACCAGCTCGCTCGGCGGCGTGGTGTTGTCAGCCGTACTCATCTACTACTTCTTCGACTTTCTCGGGGTTGGCGCGCTCTTCGAGCGGAAACATGCGAAGCAGGTCCGATGGCTCGAACGGCAGATGAACCTGAAGGGGTTCTGGCTCGTGGTCGGCTGGTCGATGTTTCCGTTCGTGCCGACGGACGCGATCTGCTACGTGGCCGGTACGCTGCGTATGCACGTGGGTAAGTTCGCGGCCGGTGTTGCCCTGGGCGAGTTGCCGATTGTCGCGTTCTACGTGTGGGCGACGGGCGCCCTTGTTTCGGGGTAGAGGCACGAGTCGGGGTTTCCGTGCGTTTGCACGACCGGATCGGATAGATTTGATCCGCATCTGACGTGTCCGGGAGGACCAATGAACCATTTGCTTCGATCTCGTGTGGTCGCGCTCGCACTCTCGTGCCTCTTCGTTGCCAACGTTGCCGCGGCGCAACGGCGCGACTTCATTCCGCCGGTCCCGGCGCCGGACGCACCGGTGGTGCTCTACACCGGCGAAGTGCAGCGCATTCGGGTGGTGCCGGTGGTCGGTGACCTGTCTCATCCCTGGGGGATGGCGTTCCGACAAAACGGCGACATCCTGATCACGGAGCGTGACAAGGGCACCCTGCGGGTCGTGCGCAACGGCCAGTTGCTGGACCGTGACATTCCGGGCGTCCCGGTGGTCGCCGCGGAGTCTGATCGGGCCGGGCTGATGGACGTTGCGGTGCATCCGACCGACGACCGCATCGTCTACCTGACCTATTCAAAGCCGATCGTCGTCGACGGCGAGCCAGGCGTCACCGTGGCGCTGGCGCGCGGGCGTCTCGATTCCGGCAATCTGACCGAGGTCCGTGACATCTTCGTCGCGCAGGGGCTCGATACCGGCATCGCGGCGTCACGGCTCATCTGGGGGCCCGACGGGAAGTTGTTCATGACGGTCGGTGGTTCGTATGTGTTTGCCGACACCGGCAGTTACGCACAGGACCCGGGCACGCACTTTGGCAAGTTGATGCGGTTGAACGACGATGGCACGGCCCCTTCAGACAATCCGTTTCTGGGCGATGCCAGCTATCTCCCTGAGATCTACTCCATGGGGCACCGGAACCAGCTCGGGCTGGCGTGGCACCCCGAGACCGGCGATCTGTGGGCGACCGAGAACGGGCCGCAAGGGGGCGACGAAGCGAACATCATCAAGCCGGGCGCCAACTACGGCTGGCCGCTAGCGTCCTACAGCCGCGAGTATTCCGGGGTCCGTGTCACCGAGACGCCCTGGCGTCCGGAGTTCGAAGATGCCGACGTCTTGTGGTGGCCGTCCATCGGTCCCTCCGGTCTGACGTTCTACACCGGGCCACACTTTCCGGCGTGGCAGGGCAACCTCATCGTCGGGTCGATGATGGAGGGCCGGATGCCGCGGACCGGGCACATCGAGCGCATCGTGTTCAACCGACGCGGCGAGGAGATTCGTCGCGAGTCGTTGCTCACCGAGCTCAAACAGCGTATCCGAGACGTGCGGCAGGGTCCCGACGGATATCTCTATGTGCTGACCGACGAGGACGATGGCGTGCTGCTGCGTATCGAGCCGGCTACGGCCATCCCTGACCCGCCCGGAAGCGCCATCTTCATCGACCGGCTCACCGAAGCTCGGGTACCGCCTGTTCCGGAGAACGAATGGACCGCAGAGCAGCGGGCCCTGGTGGAGAAATACGCGCCGGACGGCAACGCCGGCACCGCGCTCCGCACGCTTATCCGGGTGCCAGCGCTGGCCGATCGCTTCATGCCCCTGCTGACCTACGTGAGTAACGATTCCACGTTGTCGGCACGGCATCGCGCGATCTTGATCTTGCGCACGGCCTGGCTCGCCCAGAACGGCTATCTGTGGTCGGCGCACGCCGACCGCAGCGACCACGGACTGAGCGCCACCGAGATCCGGCAGTTGGCCGAGGGCGCGGGCGACGGCTTCACGACGTTCGAGCAGGTGTTGATCGACCTGGCCGATGAGATGTTCCGGAACGCATCAGTTACGGACAGCACCTGGACCGAACTGACGCGGATGTATGACCTGCCGAATCTGGCCGACGCCGTGGTCACGGTGAGCGAGACGACCTCGTCGTCCATCCTGTTCAACACGCTCGGCATCCAGCCCGATGCCGGCGCCACCGAGCTGATTCCGAGTGCCGATGTCGCCTACCGTATTGACGTGCCGCGGGCCGATCCCCCGTTGACCACGCCGCGGATCGACCCGATCGAGGGCGACGGGATCCGGGTGGGCCGGACGCTACGCCAGCATCCGCCGATGGCGGACCAGTGGTACGCCAATCCGAGCTATGTGCAGAGTCCCGAGCGGTCTGGGATGACACCGCACGACCGCGAACTGCTCATCCTTCGGACCGGGTGGAACGCGCAGGCGGTCTACGAGTGGGCCAAGCACGTGGGCAGCGTTGGGCGCGCTCGCGACCAGGGGCTTGAGCCGGAGTGGATTGCGCAAGGCAACGATGCGCGGGGCTGGAACGCCGCCGAGCGTCTGCTCATCGACGCCGCCGACCAGATGTACAGCGACACGATCATCTCGGACGAGACCTGGGCCGCGCTGTCAGAGACCTACGACAGCCGCCAGATGATGAGCATTGCCGCTATCGTCTCCCGCTATCGCAAGGTGTCGATGACCCTGAACACACTCGGTGTGCAGCCGTTACCGGACGACGAGCGCCTACCAGAGCTCGAAGGGTATTGAGAGTCGGCCACGCGGGGTTCGGGGCAACGCCGCGGCCAAAGAAAGGAAAAAGGCCCCGGCCCTGTGGAAGGACCGGGGCCCGACGAGCAGGTTCTGCGTCGGCGGCGTTGGGTTAGCCCCGCTTGGGGAGCCCCCCCGCGCCACCTTTTGCGCTGGAGGTCCCTACGAGGACGCCACCTCCGCAGAGCCACTGGTTAAATCGTTCACAGGATCACCTCCTTCGCGGGCGCACTACACAATGGCGGGTCCCAACCCACCCAGTCTCAGGGCCGCCCAAAGCCTCTCCAAGACTGCCGCGTGCAACCGCGGAACATCGTCGTCCCCAATCCTTGGTCATGCCGGGCTGGATGTCAAACGAGCCGTCCGGATGCCCGTTCTCGTCGAGCCGGTCGAGCGCTGGCCGGCGGCGGCCTCGTTCTGATCGACCTCTACCCCCAGCCGGCCTGAAGCGTTCCGCGGAGCGCGCGCGGACGATTCCCGGGACAGGCCGCGTACAATGACCGGGTGGTGTTTCGCGATGATCGCGGGGTAGAGTACGACCCGGTCCCCCTCCCGACCCATGAGGTGACCGACGCGGTGGCGGTCGACGCGCGACGAGTCCACCGCTCCGCGCCCCGCAAGTCCATCCCGCTCTACACCGGCACCGATGGTCTCGAGTTGTCGCAGCAACCTCGCGGGCACCGCCGGCACTGGACCGATCCCCAGTGGCTGGCATTCGAGGAGTATCGACGACTCGAGCAGGATCTGTCGTCTGATGACGAGCCACTGGCGGCCGTCATGATCGTGCGCCCGCACGACCCGATCCCGAGCTGATTGCCACGACCGGCCCCGAACCCCGCGCGGCCGCTCTGCAGGGACCCCTGAACGCCCCACTCCGCTGGCCGCGGGGCGCGCATTGTCGCGCGCCCTGGCGCGTGACAGGATTGCCGCGTGAGCCCCGTCGACATCCTGATTGTCGTTGCTTTTGTCGCCTACGCCGTCATGGCCGGCCTGCGGCACCGGCGGCAGGCGTCCAAGAACCTGGAGGAGTATTTCCTGGCGGGTCGCACGCTGCCCGGCTGGAAAGCCGGGCTCAGCATGGCCGCCACACAGTTCGCGGCCGACACGCCACTGCTCGTCACCGGTATCGTGGCCGTTTCGGGGATCTTCGGGCTGTGGCAACTCTGGATCTTTGCCGTTACGTTCCTGCTGATGGGGTTCGTGCTGGCCGGCGCCTGGCGTCGGGCCGGAGTGGTGACGGACGCCGAGCTGACGGAAGTGCGATACGCCGGGCCCGCCGCGGCCGTGCTGCGCGGCGTCAAGGCGTTCTATCTCGGCACCATCATCAATTGCGTGTCCCTCGGGTGGGTGCTCTTCGCCGCAGCCAAGATCGCCGAACCGTTCCTCCTGTGGCATGTCTGGCTTCCACCGGGCCTGTTCGAACCGGCGGTGACCGCCGTCGAGTGGGTCGGGCTGCCGCTCACCCTGGGCGGGCTCGATGACCCGGAGGTGTGGACCAAGACCGCCAGCAACGCGATCTCGCTGGGGCTGATTCTGACCGTCACGGTGCTCTACTCGGCCACCGGTGGGCTGCGCAGCGTGGTTGACACGGATGTCGTACAGATTGGCATCATGTTCGCCGGCACCCTCGCATTCACGACCATCGTGGTGGCCGAGGTCGGAGGGCTCGCGGCGATGACCGAGCAGGTGCGGGCAACATTCGCCACCGGCGGTCCCGGCGGCATCACGCCGAATGAGATTCTGGCCTTCACACCTGGCCACGCCAAGGACGCAACCGGGACCATGCTGTCGTTGCTGGGTCTGTTGTGGCTGATCAACTCGGTGTCGGACGGCACTGGATATCTCGCGCAGCGGTCGATGGCCTGCCGGTCTGACCGCGACGCGAAAACGGCGGCCGTGGTGTTCACCTTCACTCAGGTGGTCGTGCGGAGCCTGCTCTGGTTGCCGCTTGGTATCGGGTTGCTGGTGCTCTTCCCGCCCGATCCCGGGCTGGCGCCGGGGTTGCTGCAAGGTGATCGAGAAGCCAGCTTTGTTCGCGGGATGGCCGAGCTGCTGCCGGTCGGTGTCATGGGGCTCATGTTGACCGGCATGCTCGCGGCGCTCGCCTCGACGGTCGACTCACACCTGAACTGGGGCGCCTCGTACTGGACCAACGACCTGTACAAGCGGTTTCTTTGCCAGGCGTGGCTGAGGCGCGAGCCGAGCGGGCGCAGTCTGGTCTGGGTCGCCCGCGGGTCGAACCTCGTCATTCTGCTGGTCGCACTCGTGATTATGACTCAGCTCACGTCCATCAATCAGGCCTGGCAGATCAACTTGCTGTTCGGCGCGGGTCTGGGCGTCGTGCAGGTGCTGCGCTGGGTCTGGTGGCGGATGAACGCCTGGGCCGAGATTGCCGCGATGCTCACATCGGCCGCGCTGGCGCCGCTGCTGCTGGCGTCGCTCGGAGACGACCAACAAGCGCTCCGATTGCTGATTCTGGCGGCCGCCTCGACGGTGGCGGCGTTGGCCGCGGTCTGGATCAAGGGACCTGAGGAGGAGGCCGGCCTCATCGCGTTCTACCGACGGGTGAGACCGGTCGGCTTCTGGGGTCCGATCGCGTCCCAGATCGACGTGACGGCCGCCGCCGCCGGCCCGCCTCGTCTCGGACGAGCGATCGGTGCGATGGTCCTCTGTTCGTTGACGGTGTTTTGCTTCCTGGTTGGCTTGGGCACCTGGCTGGTGGGTAGCCCGTCACCGACGTGGATACCCTCACGCGCGATCTGGATCGGCTGTTTGCTGTTCGTCGGGCTGGCCGTCTGCCCAGTCTGGTATCGGCTTGGTTACGGCACGGAACGCGACTAGCGCGACACGGTCACGATGACGGCGTCGGTGGTCGCGAGCCCGCCATCGTGCGCCTGGACCTGCAACTCGTAGGTCCCCGGTGCGTTGAACACAGCCTGGGTCACCCAGCGCCCATCTACTGGCGCCTCAGGTGTGGACCAGCCCGGGGACCATGGCGAGTTTCGCCCGACCCGCGTGTCTTCCCAGTTGCTGATCTGGGGCGGGTCGAAGGTTACGGATCCTGGTCCGTGGTACACGAACCAGGACACTCGTAACCCCGTGGCGCTGTCGGTCGTGATGCGACCAGGCCGCCTGGGATTGGTTGCGGCCAGTCCCCTGGCTTGCGGGACGTCGTCGTCGGTCACCACGGCGGTGAGCTCGAGCGGCTGACCGACGCGGACGGTTCGAGTGGCGTCGCCCTCGAGCGTCAGGGTGGGCGCCTGGTTGTTCGTCAGCTCGGGCGTGCCGCCAGCGGCACCGGCGGCACCGTTGTTCGCCTGAATCACCATCTTGTCGATGAAGTAGTCAGGTTTCAGGGTGGCATACGCGAGCTCGGTACGCCCGTTG
>Ga0310124_10003316_pt1 | contig 10863 bp, 7 predicted proteins | sample CB11b_AW_Bot5_MG_FD_203507 | JGI IMG/M metagenome (GOLD analysis project Ga0310124, IMG submission 203507) | Marine microbial communities from Western Arctic Ocean, Canada - CB11b_AW_Bot5 | ecosystem: Environmental > Aquatic > Marine > Oceanic | place: Canada: Western Arctic Ocean | collected...
CGAGAGACACCGGAGCGTTCGGTCTGTGCCATTGTTCGCGATGGCCCCGGCATTTGCGGCAGCTGTCCTGGTCGGGTGGACCCCGGCACAATCTAGTCTTCGGGACCCGGGGAAGACAACTCAACGGCCCGCCGACCGACGGCGGGCACCCGCACAACCCTCAATGACCCTGAAGCTCTGACGCAGCGGGAGATCACAGCAACGAGGTCGTTCGGCAAGAGCCAGCAAAGCGTAGAAAGAGCAGGCGAGAATACTCCGTACGATCACCGACCCGGAATCTCCTCAAGGAAAATGACCGGCTGAAGCCTGACTCAGGAATCGGTGACGTTCGTGAAGGCATGTCCATCAAACTCCAGGCGAAGAGGGCGAAGAGGGCGAAGCAACTCCGAACGGTAGTTGCAGAACGGCAGCTTTAAACCGACGATGCAGGTCGGAGGTCGAGTCTCGGGCAACTCACCGAGTGCTTTGAAGATCATGAAAACCACGTTGACGCCTTTCGTCGCTCTCATGTTGGCCATTGGTCTGCCGGCGTCATCACCGGCTGATGATCCTCTGACGTCCCTGAAGTCGACATTCAAGGCACATTGCATCAAGTGTCACGGCAAAGGCAGGAAGATCGAAGCCAAGATCAACCTGCTGGCACTGAAATCGGCCGATGACTTCCAGGCTCGTCCCAAGTTGCTCGAACGACTGATCACGGTGCTGAAGGATCGTGAGATGCCCCCGCAAGACGAGCCGCCTCTTGGGCAAGCCAAGCGGAAGCAGATGGTCACGCAGCTCCAGGCGATCCGCAAGCGAGCGTTACAGATGCACGCATTCGAACCCACGCCGATCCGGCGGATGAACCGGTTTCAATACAACAACGCCGTAGTCGATCTCCTTGAACTCGATCGCGACGTCTTCCGTCTCAACGAGCGGCTGCTACGTCGGCGTGATGATTACTTCCGGCCGGAAACCAGGAAGATGCCCGCAGCAGTCCGCATCTCCATTCGCCCTCTCGCCAAGGACATCGACAATCAGCGGCCCGAGGGATTCAAGGGTGTGTCGGCCTTTCCACAGGACAAACGTGCCGAGCACGGTTTCGACAACCGCGCCGACCACCTGACACTTTCACCGCTGTTGATGGAGTCGTTTCTTCGGTTGAGTCAGACGATCGTTGAGAGTCCCGATCTCAATCCCAGGGAATGCCGAAGCTGGAATCGTCTGTTTGCACCACCAGGGAAGCCGACCCGCGGTCCTGTCAATGGCCGATACGAGGCCGAGAACAACAGCCTGGTGAAAGTCGCGGGAATCTCCAAAGGTCGTGCCCGTCGGCAGGATATGCGTGAATTTGGAAGTCAATGGAGCGGGAATGCGCAACTTTTCTGGAGTTGCCCAGAATTGAGGCGGGAACTGACCGTCTCATTCGAAGTGACCGAGGCGAGCAGCGGCCTCCGCTTCGGGTTCACGAAAGCCCCCGACTATGGCACGTTCGAGCTGTCTCTGGATGGCAAGAAGATCGGCGAAAACGTCGACCTCTACGACCCGAAAGTTGTGCAGACTGTCCACGACGTTAGAGACCTGAAGACCAAAGCCGGCCGACACACGCTGAGATTCCAGTGTGTCGGGAAGAACGAGCGGTCGACACGGTACTTCTTCGGACTGGACTACATCGATGTCACCGGACGCAAGCCAGCACCGAAGCCGAAAGCAGCGCCGGTGGCCGACAAAGTTGCGATCAGGGCCAGGCTCAAGAGACTGCTGCGTCGGGCGTTTCGCCGTCGGATTGATCCCGACACGCTCGATCGGTTCACGAAGTTCGCCGAAGGCCGGCTCGCCTCGGGAGCATCGTTCGAGGACACGATGCGGACCATGGTCGGCGCCGTCCTTGGCATGCCGGAATTCCTCTACTTCTACGAATCGCTCGGCGAGAAGACCTCGGTAAGAAAAGGAAGTGGCCGTCAACGTGTGGATGACTTCGAACTGGCCTCACGACTTGCTCAGTTCTTCTGGAGCAGCATTCCCGATGACACGTTGCTCGACCTCGCCGAGTCGGGAAAGCTAGGCGATCCCGGAACACTCCGCACGCAAGTCCACCGCATGATGAACGACCGGCGGTCGAGCCGATTCTGTGACAACTTCCCCGGTCAGTGGTTGCAACTGGATCGACTGATCACGTCGATCCCGGACCCGAAGAAGTTCCCGTACTTCTATTACAGCGGCTACCGCAGCAGCATCCACATGATGCCCGAGCCACTGCTGCTCTTCGAAACGGTTTATGTTGAAGACCGCTCGATCATGGATCTGCTCGACCCGAAGTTCACCTGGCAAAGCCAGATGCTGAAAGCGAATTACGAGGGCCACCGCAAAGCACCCATCGAAGTCCAGGTGCAACTCTTCAAACGCGTCCCATTGGACGACCCGCGTCGCGGCGGAGTCATCACCAACGCGGCAATCATGACCATGACATCCACGCCCACGCGGACTCAGCCGATCACAAGAGGTGCCTGGGTCAACGCGGTGATCTTCAACGATCCACCAGAACCACCTCCCGCCGACGTCCCGCCTCTGCCCGAAGTCGACAAAGAGAAACTGGCGAAACTCACCATTCGCGAACGCCTGGCGGTGCATCGCAAACGTGCCGACTGTGCCGGCTGCCACAACAAGATCGACCCGTTCGGCTTTGCCTTGGAGAACTACGGCCCCACGGGAGTCTGGCGCGACAAGTACGAGAACGGACGGGAAGTGGACGTCAGCGGAGTGCTGTTCAATCAGTACGAATTCAAGACCGTGGTCGAATTCAAGCGACTGATTCTCCAGGAGAAACAACGGTTCATCCGCGGCTTCGTCTCTCACCTGCTGACCTATGCGCTCGGCCGAGAACTTGGGCCTGCGGATTCACTCACGCTGGACGCGATCACCGCCAGCGCGATGGCGGGCAAGGACCAGATGCGGACCGTGCTCGAGAGTATCGCAATGAGCGAGCCGTTTCTTCACAAGAACACCCGAGGTCCGGCGCCAGCACGAAAACGTCGGTCCGGTTCTCACCGGCCCGACTAGAATGCACACGGGTCGAGCCGGAAACAGCCGGCCCGACCCTCCGAGCAAAGGGACAGCCCACGACATGACCAATCACGAAAACCCCCACTCCGTTTCCCGACGTCGATTTCTCGCAGGTGCCGGCGGTGCCGCGCTGAGCCTGCCCTGGCTCGAGAGCTTCACCAACCAGTGCCATGCCGCCGACGGCGGCAAGGCAGCCACCCCGGCGAAACGTCTGGCCTTCTTTTACCTCCCGAACGGGATCACGCGACGGGGCTTCTTCCCCGGCGAGGGAGATCGGCCACTGCCGAAATTCGCCGGCCAAAACAACGTCTGGCGTTTCGAGGGCAAGACCCCGCCGGCGGGCAGCCACCCGCTGACCTTCACGCCGACGCTGGCCCCGCTCCACAAGATGCGAAACAAGGTCTCGCTGATCACCGGCCTGGATCGCACCTTTCAGCACGGGACCGACTCGCATGCTCAGTGCGCGTCCTGTTTCCTGACCAGCTTTGCGCCCTTCGAGGTTAAGAACTCGGCCTATCCACTCGCCCGCACACTGGATCACATCGCGGCCGACAGCATCGGACAATCGACGCCCTACTCCACTCTTGAGCTCAGCTGCAACGACCACAAGAACAACATCGAGTCCATCTACTTCGACAACATGTCGTGGTACGGCACCGGTCATGTCGCTCCGTCGATGAGAAATCCTCGCAAGATCTACGACCGGCTGTTCGGCACCCGAGCCAACTCGCGTTTTCGAAACATCACCGACCTGGCCCTCGGCAACGCCCACCAGTTGAAGCGGCGACTGAGCACCAGTGATCGACGCAAGTTCGACGAGTACTTCGAGGCGGTGCGGACCATCGAGAAACGCATGGACCGCATCGACTCGATGAAGTCCGAACTGGCCGCGGCCGACATCAAGCGGCCGGCCGAGCATTTGCCTCGCAACGAGTACATCCACCTGATGGGCGATCTGATGGTGACCGCATTTCAGATCGGCGTGACCAACATCGGTACGCTGATGGTGGGCCCCGAACGCTGGACGACGCCAACCAACTGGGAGGGAATCCTCGACCGGCCGCACAGCCATCACGCCATGACCCACGCCCCGCAAAACCACCTGGAAGACCTGCTCAAGCTCGACCGCTTCCACGTCTCGGCATATGCCCGGCTGCTCGAGCGGATGGACGGCATCGAGGAAGCGGGCGGAACCACTCTGCTCGACAATACCATCTTCACTCTCGGAGCCGGCATGGGTGACGGGACAACGCACCAGTACAACGACCTGCCACTGGTCGTCGCCGGCGGCGGAGGCGGAACGCTGAAGCTGGGCAAGCACGTCCACTGCAAGACCGGCACACCATTGGCCAATCTCTGGCTGACCCAGCTGCAGTGCCTCGCCATCAAGAGCAAATCGTACGCCGACAGCACCGGCACGCTCTCCGAGATCCTGGCGTGACTGACCCCGGGCTCCCGGTTTTTCAAGGGGCTGCTATGAGAAGCTCCACAGGCGAGCGGCGTTTCGACCGAGGATCTTCTCGCTGTCCTCTTTCGAAAAGAACGGCGTCTTGCTACGGATCAGGTCGATCTCCTTGTCCAACGTCGGCCGGCTGTAGGCAGCTCTGGCCGCGCCGGGGTACCCCGTCCCGAACAGCAACCGATCCGGGCCGAACGCTTCGTAGACCCGTTTCACGTGCGGCAAGGCATCGGCAAAGGGGTACTTGCCCGACTTCGACACCGAGCTGAGTTCGGAGATCTTGACCCAGACGTTGCGATAGCGGGCCATGCTCAGCAGCAACTTGAAGTCGGGTTCGGGATCCTTGGCTCCCAGGTCGACCTGGCTGAAGTGATCGACGACGACCTTCACCTTCGGAAAGGCCCGGACCATCCTGGCGAGCTTGGGCAACTGCTTGGGGCCGATGAAGAAGTTGAACACGGCCCCCAGCTTGTCCGCCTTCTTCCACAGGCGGTGCGTTTCCCGTGCATCGATCCAGCCGTCGCCACCGTGTCTGCCGTTCTCGTAGTAGATGGCGCTGAACCGCATGCCGTGGAGGCCCTGCTTCTTGATCCAGAACTCGAGTTTGTCAGCCACCCCCGGATCGGTCGGATCGATGAGCCCGTGCCCCTTGAGACGCTTGGGATACCGTTTCACACAGTCGGCGACGTAGCTGTTGTCCCAGCCGTGATAGATGACCTGGACGAGGACCGAGTGCGTACAACCGTGCTGGTCCATGTCCTTGATCAGCATCTCGACGGTGCCCGGGTGAGGTGCTCCCTTGAAGTCCTTGTTGTACGGATGGGGAAACGGGTAGCGACGCGGGTCGTTCGCCCAGACGTGCATGTGAGTGTCGATGATCGGCGGCTTCGCCGACCCGCCACGCTGGGCGGCCCCGATCGGTTCACTCAAGGTGCTCTGCACCGACAGAGTGCCGGCGGCGACCGCGGTGTGCACGGCGGTTTGAAGAAAGTCGCGGCGGTCGACGTTCGATTCGGTTGCGGCACCGCGGCAGGCGGGCTGGCGTTGCATGGGTTTCTGCTCAGCAGGCTGGGTTCGAGGAACCGGGGTAGTCTAGATCGTGTAGTCTTGAACAACCATGGACTTCACGTCACGTCATACGGTTGCCGAGTTGATGGACCAACCCGGGCTCGACGAACAGCTGCATCGGCAGGCACTTCGCGGCTTGCGGCGGGTGAACTGGTTCAGCCGCAGCAGCGGCATTCTCTGGTCGGCGATTCGGGACCTGGCGCGGCAGGTCGAGCACAGGCCGTTGCGGGTTCTCGACATCGCCTGCGGCGGCGGCGACGTCACCGTCGCCATTGCCCGCCGGGCGCAACGGGCCGGGATCGAAGTGCAGGTCGCCGGTTGTGACATCAGCCCGGTCGCCGTTCGGCACGCACAGCAGCAAACCCAGGAGGACACCACGCAGGTGGAGTTCTTCGAACTGGATGCGCTGACCGATTCGCTGCCTGACGACTACGACGTCCTGGTCTGCTCGCTCTTTCTGCATCACTTGGCGGAGCCCGAGGCGGTCGAGCTGCTGAGAAGAATGTCGGCCGCGGCGCGGCACCTGGTGCTCGTCAACGATTTGCGTCGAACACAATGGGGGTACTGGCTCGCACGGTTTGGGTGCCGGCTGCTGACCCGTTCCCACATCGTGCACACCGACGGACCCCTGTCGGTGGCGGCCGCCTTTACGACCGAAGAAGCGCTGCAGCTGGCCAGTCGGGCGGGAGTCGCTGACGCGGCAGTCTCCGGACATTGGCCTCAACGGTTCCTGCTCAACCTGAGGCGTTCATGACCATCTCCGCCACGATCGATCTGCACGAGGCGGCGGGCACTGGCTGGGATGCGGTGGTGGTCGGAGCGGGACCGGCCGGATCGGTCGCCGCACGAGAATTGTCATCATGCGGTCTCCGCACATTGCTGGTCGATCGCAAGTCCTTTCCGCGGAACAAGGTCTGCGGGGCGTGCGTCAACGGACGAGCGGTGGCAGCCCTGGCACAGCTTGGGCTCGACGGGATCCTAAAACGGTCTCACGCAGTTCCCCTGGACTGTTTCCGCGTGCAAAGCTGCGGACGGCGGGTGGATATTCCACTGCCGGCGGGCGTTGCCGTGACCCGAAGTGCCCTGGACGCCGGCCTCCTCGAAGCGGCCGTCGAAGCGGGAACGGACTTCCTGCCGGAAACGTCGGCAACCCTGCTGGACGTCTCCGCCGGCGGCAGTGCCCGGGAAGTCAAGCTTGTTCAAAGTGGACAGAATCGGGGAAACACCCGGGCCGCCTCCGCCAAAGTCGTCCTGCTGGCCGACGGCGTGGGGAACTCGAGTCTGCCGCGACATCACCGGCTGCAGAGCCAGGTGGCGGCCTCGTCCCGCATCGGCTTCGGAGGAGTAATCGACATCAACAACTGTCCGGAAAGTTACGAAACCGGGACGATCTCCATGGCGGTCGCAACAGGCGGCTATGTCGGACTGGTACGGGTGGAGGATGGCAGCCTGAACATTGCCGCAGCTCTCGATCCGGCGCTGGTCAAGGGCCGCCGTCGGCAGGCCGAGCCGATCGCGAGGATTCTCGAAGAGTCCGGGTTCCCGGAAATCGACCAGCTCGAATCGGCCAACTGGTCGGGCACCGTTCCGATCACCCGCAGATCGCCACGACCTGCCGGACGACGCGTGCTGATGCTGGGCGATGCGGCGGGGTACGTGGAGCCATTCACTGGCGAGGGAATCTGCGGGGCGGTCTGCAGCGGGGCAGCGGCCGCACGGCTCGTATCCAGAAGACTGGCTACCTGGAGTCATCTCGTCGAACGAGAATGGCAGTCCCGCCATCGCCGGCTCGTCCGCAATCGTCAACACTGGTGTCGCTGGTTGGCGAGGCTGGCTCGGCATCCGCGGGCGGTTCGCGCCGCGTTCGCGACGGTGTCACTCGTCCCGTGGCTGGTGCGGCCGATCGTGAAACATCTCAATCACCCACCGGGCAAGTTGACCGAATCAGTGGAGAGTCACTCATGAGTCTTGAGATCCTCGGCATCGGAACGGCGAACCCGGAGCATTCGATCGAACAACAAGACGCGGCCGACCTGGCTCAGACTTTCTGTTCGCAGAGTGCCCCTCAACTGCGAGTGCTGCAGGCCTTACATCGCAGAACCGGTGTCCGCACTCGACACAGTGTCGTCCTGGAGTCCTCGACCAACTCCACGCCGGCCCGTCAGTCGTTCTTCCAGCCGGCGATGTCCGCCGACGATCACGGCCCCACGATGGCCAGTCGCATGCAGCGATACGAGAGTGATGCGGCGCCGCTGGCCTGTGCTGCGGCGACCGCAGCCCTGAACGACGCCGAGCTCTCGCCGGCCGACGTGACTCATCTCGTGACCGTTTCGTGTAGCGGTTTCGCCGCGCCGGGATTCGACATCGCGTTGATCCGCGACCTCGGCTTCTCAAGCGATGTGGCCCGTACTCACATCGGCTTCATGGGGTGTCATGGTTCGCTCAACGGATTGAGAGTGGCCAGGGCGTTCACCGACGCGGACCCGAACGCTTGCGTACTCGTCTGCGCGGTCGAGTTGTGCAGCCTGCATCACCAGTACGGCTGGGACCCCGACAAGATCGTGACCAACGCCCTGTTCGCCGACGGAGCCGCCGCGGTCGTGGGTCGCCGGGCCAGGGCAGCCAGTTCGAGCTGGAAGCTGGCGGCGTCGGGGTCGACGATCATCGCTGGTACGGAAGACTCGATGAGCTGGCGGATCGGCGACCATGGGTTCTTCATGACGCTCTCGCCCCAGGTCCCCGATACCATTCGCCGGCACCTACCTGAGTGGCTGGGCGGTTGGCTGGCCGGGCACAACCTGTCGGTCAAGGAGATCGGTTCGTGGGCCATTCACCCCGGCGGCCCGAGAGTTCTCACGGCCTGCGCCGACGCGCTCGGCTTCGACCCGGGGTGCCTCGACCCGTCGAGAGAGATCCTCGCCGAGTTCGGCAACATGTCTTCGCCGACAGTGCTGTTCATCGTGCAGCGACTGCGTGAAGGCAACGCGGCCAGGCCCTGCGTCATGCTCGGTTTCGGCCCCGGCCTGGCGGTCGAGGCGGCCTTGATTCGTTAGCCGAGAAACGGAGCTGTGAATTGAAATCCGAAATGCAACGTCACGACGACGCTTGCAGGATGACGTCGTCGTCACCCGTGCAGAGAGTCGTATCAGGATCCCAAGAGAAGAGCGATCGCGAGGCCAGTTCGGTAGGTTATTGGTGCTCACCTGGTCGCTGCCGGAGACGCTCTACGCGATGATCTCTTCAATCGGGTGACCATAGTCGACTTCCAGCCGCTTCCGGCCGGGGACTTCGAGACGGCGCGGATCGAGGCCGAGTTGCTTCATAACAGTCGCATGAATGTCTGTGACGTAGTGCCGATCCTCAACGGCGTGGAAGCCGAGTTCGTCGGTGGCTCCGTGGACCGTTCCGCCTTTGATTCCGCCTCCAGCCATCCAGACCGAAAAGCCGAAGTTGTGGTGACCTCGCCCGTTCGAACCCTGGCCGCCGGGAGTCCGTCCGAATTCCGAGCCCCAGACCACAAGCGTTTCGTCGAGGAGACCGCGTTGCTTGAGATCCTTCAGGAGACCCGCGATGGGCTGGTCGATCTGCTGGCAATTCCTGGCGTGATTGGTTTGCAGGTTGCTGTGAGCATCCCAGGCCCCCGCCCCGCCCCCGCCGTGATAAATCTGCACAAACCGCACGCCGCGTTCGACCAGGCGTCGCGCGGTCAGGCAGAGCCGGCCAAACGACTGCGTCGGTCCGCCGGTTGTCCCGTAAAGCTGGTGCGTTGCCGCCGTCTCGCCCACCGAGTTCACGACATCCGGCACCGCCGTCTGCATTCGAAACGCCAGCTCGTACGACTTGATGCGAGCAGCCAATGCCGGATCGTTCGGGAACTCGTCCGCCGTCAGTCGATTGAGCCGACCGAGCAGTCGTTGCGCTTTGAAACGCTCGGCCGAGCCAGCACCTTCTGCAGGAATCGCAAAGGGCAATGGGTTCTTTGGGTCGACCGACAGCGTAACTCCGTCGTGTTGGGGGCCAAGATAATCTGCTCCTTCGGTCGCCTTTCCACCGCAGCAGTCTCCGATCTTGTTCCCCATGACGATGAACTGCGGCAGGCTGTCGTTCAGTGAACCGAGTCCATAGTGCACCCAGGCTCCAATCGTGGGGAAGAAACCGTCGAAGCGGTTTCGCCCAGTATGAAACTGGAGCTGAGCGTCGTGGTTGCTCGCCGTCGTCCACATCGACCGGACGATCGACATGTCGTCAACACACTCCGAGAGGTGCGGCAACCAGTCACTGACCTCGATGCCGCTTTTGCCGTGTTTTTTATAACCGACCTGCAGCGGATACAGCGTGTCGTAAATCTTCCCGTTGGCGTCGCCCTTCACCAGTTCGATGCGGTTTTTGATGTAGGGCGATTCCAGCACGCTGGCGAACGGCGTGTTGGGGATCGTCTTGCCGCCATATTTTGTCAGAAAAGGCTTCGGATCAAACGTCTCGACCTGGCTAACGCCTCCAGCCATGAACAGCCAGATCACGCTTTTTGCTTTAGGAGCAAAATGGGAGAGGCCATCCGGCGGAGCCCAGTTGGTGTCGGATCCGAAGCCGTCGCGCTGGAGCATCGCTCCCAGGGCCAGCGAGGCAAAGCCGGTTCCCAGATCGGAGAGGAATTGTCGTCGAGGTTTTGCGAAGTGTTTCATTGGATCTTCGTTATCGGATCGTCACGAAATCGTTGTGGTTCAGTAGCACCAGTGCGAGTTGACGTCGAGCCTCTGCGCTGCCTTTGAACTCGGCAAGAAACCGGGTGCACTCGACCTGTTCTTTCGGAGCAGGCTCGCGGCTGAGTACGTGTTCGAACAACGCCTTGACGAACTCGCTGCCGCTCAGTGTGCGGTGAGTCTCCGCGATCTTCCGAGCCTGGCTGGCGACAATCTGGCTGTTGAACATCGCGAGGGCCTGTTGCGGAGCGACCGTCGCTTTTCGCTGGTAGCACTCGTTGACCTTTGCTCCGTTGAACAGACTGAGAAACGTCATTTGTCTCTCTTTGTCCTGGCGGAAGTACAGGCTGCGGCGAAGTACTGTTTGCCCCAGTGTGTGCTCGATGGGCGGGCCGCCCATGGCCAGGTCGAGGCTGCCTCCCAGCGACAGCACGCTGTCCCGGACGGCTTCGGCTTCCATCCGGCGCGCATTCATTCGCCACAGCGTCTGGTTGTCGGGATCTGCCGCTCGCGTCGCGGCCGATGCTTTGCTCGATGAAGAACTCAGTCGGTAGATGCCGGACATGACGATCTGCTTGTGAAGCTTCTTCAGGC
>Ga0310124_10003318_pt1 | contig 10863 bp, 9 predicted proteins | sample CB11b_AW_Bot5_MG_FD_203507 | JGI IMG/M metagenome (GOLD analysis project Ga0310124, IMG submission 203507) | Marine microbial communities from Western Arctic Ocean, Canada - CB11b_AW_Bot5 | ecosystem: Environmental > Aquatic > Marine > Oceanic | place: Canada: Western Arctic Ocean | collected...
ATATTGACTTACACTGCCGGCATCGTGCACGGGTTTGTCCGCAGCCGGCCGGAACTAGAAACGCCGGATGTGCAGTTCCATGGCGCGCACGCCAGCTATGCCACCTCTGCCGACCGCGTCCTGGACAGCGAACCGGGCATGACCATCGCGGTCTGTCAATTGCGTCCCGAAAGCCGTGGGTCGATCCACATTCGCGATAACCGGCCGGGCAGCGAACCCGCCATCAAGCCCAACTTCCTAGCCGACGAGATTGACCGCGCTGCCCTGATCGGCGGCATGCGCATCGCCCGCGATGTGGTCGCCCAACCAGCAATGGAACCCTATGTCGAGTTCGAAATGAACCCTGGCTCGGAGGCTCAAAGCGACGACGAACTTTTATCCTTTGCTAGGGCGACGGGCGCCACGGTCTTTCACCCTATCGGAACCTGCCGCATGGGCGAGGACCCCACGGCGGTGGTCGACAGCCGTCTGCAGGTGCATGGCCTGGAAGGCCTGCGCGTCGCCGATGCCTCGATCATGCCGACCTTGGTTTCGGGCAACACCCACGCCCCCGTGGTCATGATCGCGGAAAAGGCCGCGGGCATGATCCTTGAGGACGCGGCTAAATAGTACGCACAAAATAAGGAAAACTACATGCAACAATATCTTGATAGCCGCGGCCACGGGCTGACGACGTCCAGTGGGGCGGCCGCTGAGGCCTTCAATGCGGGCATGCACGGGTTTGTCTGCTGGCGCACCGATACCATGGATCATCTTGACGCCGCCATGGCTGCCGATCCGGATTTCGCGTTGGCCAAGTTGACAAAGGGCTGGATTTTACAGACTGCCCGTACGGCAGCTTTTCGGGCGCCGATCGAGGGACTGCTGGCCGCGGCGGCGCCCTTGATGGAGGCCGCCAACGAGCGTGAGCGGGCCTATTTTCATGGCTTGACTGCTGCGGTCAACGGCCGTGGTGTGGAAGCATCCACCATCATGGAGGCCATGCTGGCCGAGAACCCCACAGATTTATTGGCCCATCGCCTGACCCAATTCGAATTGTTCTGGAACGGCCGCGCGGCCTGGATGCGTGATATCGCCGAACGGGCCGCCGCTGCCTGGCGTGACGACCTAGCCGATTACGGCTGCTTCCAAGCCGTGCGGGCCTTTGCTAGTGAAGAGGCCGGTGACTATGAACTGGCGGAGCGTTGTGGCCGCGACGCGGTGGCAATCGATCCCACCGATTGCTGGGGTACCCATGCGGTGGCCCATGTTTACGCCATGCAGGGCCGGATCGACGATGGCGCGGCCTGGTTGGAGGGCCTGAGCGGCAATTGGGGCGAGGCCAACCAGATCGGCCATCATCTGTGGTGGCACCTGTGCCTGATGTTGCTGGAACAGGGCGATTATGACCGCGCATTGGATTTGGTGACGAGCCAGGTGCGCAATCCGGAGTCGCCCTTGGTCAAGTCCATGCCTGACGCCACCATCGATTTGCAGAATGTCGCCTCCCTGCTCATACGGCTAGAAATGCGCGGCGTGGATCTGGGCGACCGTTGGGGTATTCTGGCCGAAATCTGCGCTGGTCGCATTGACGATCACGCCAATCCGTTTTCCGGCGCTCACGACATGATGGTCTTGACGGGAAGCGGACAGTTCGACTTGGCGGCGAAATTACTGGATAGCATGCGGGCGTTCGTGGCCACGGGGGACGGTAGCCTGGTGACCGCCTACCGGACCGCCGGCATTCCCCTGTGCGAAGCTATACTGGCCCACCGGCGGGGCGAATACGAGCGGGTCATCGCGCTGCTATCGCCCGTGCGTCATGATCTGCATCTAATCGGCGGCAGTCACGCCCAGCGCGATGTGTTCTTCCAAATTCTGCTGGATGCGGCTCACCGCACGGGGCGAAGAGATCTTATCCCGCTCTATTTTGATGATATCCGCCGCCTCGGCTTCGACAAGGTGGAACAGCGCACTTTGTACTGCGATATGGCCGCCTAGATCAGAGACAGCACCGCCTCGGCGAATTCAACCGGCGCCTCTTGCGGCAAATTATGGCCTGCCAGGGGGACGACCTGACGGGCATAGGGTCCGGTGAAAAAGCGGTCGTGGCCGGCGCAGCCCGAGGGCGCCATGACGCCGTCGCCTGATCCATCCATGGCTACCGTGGGCACCGAAATCAGGGGCCGCTTGGCCAGGCGCGCCTCGATATCTTCGACGCTTGGGTCCCCCGCTACCAGGCCATAGCGGTGGCGGTAGGAATGGATCACCACCTCGACAAAGTCCGGGTTTTCGAATGACACCGCCGTCTTGTCATAGGTCGTATCGTCAAAGTGCCAGTTAGGCGACCAGAGTTGCCACAACAATTTGCAGAACGCGTGATGATTGGCCGTTAGACCGGCCTCTCCGCGCGCACCGTGGAAATAATACTGATACCACAGGCGGTGTTCCATATCGGGCGGCCCCGGGCGGGGGGCGCCGGCGATATTCTGGATGTTGTAGCCATTGCAACTGACCAGTCCGCCGACCCGTTCCGGCCACAGGGCAGCCACGATACAGGCCGCCCGGCCGCCCCAGTCATAACCCCCAAGCACCGCCTTGGGTAATTCCAGGGCGTCCATCAGGGTCAGCAGATCATGGCCTAGCACCGCCTGCTGGCCCGAGCGTGGGGTATCGGCTGCGATAAACCGAGTAGGGCCATAGCCGCGTAAATAGGGCGTGATGACACGGCAGCCGGCTGCTACTAGGCGTGGCGTCACCGCATCATAGGCCCGAATATCGTAAGGAAACCCGTGCAGCAGGATCGCCGCCCTGCCATTCGGTAGCCCGGCCTCCTCATAGGCGACATCCAAGACGCCTGCCGCTATGTGTTTCACTACCATTGAGCGCTCCCGACTTTTCATTCAATTGTGTTCTAGGCCCAATCAGCCCCTTGGGCAATTGCGGCAAATCGGGTTAGATAGACGGCAGCACTTGCCACACTGGAAAGCAGAAGAGAGAACTGATGAAAAAGCGCGTTATGATCCAATTGCCCTACGGCGATGGCCTGAAATTCGTGTTTGACGCACGGGACGATATCGAAGTCGAAGTTTTTACCGAGCTGGGCGAGGACAATATCTTCCAGCATATCGGCAACTACGACGCTGTTATTTTGGGTATCGCGCCCCTGACTCCGCGCCTGATCTCGGCCGCGACCAAGCTAAAGATCGCCTCTCGCTTCGGGGTTGGCTATGACGCGGTCAATGTGCCGGCCTTGACCAAGGCCGGCATTCCCTTGAGCATCGCGGGCATTGCCAATTCCGTGACTGTCGCCGAACATGCCCTGTTCTTCATGCTGGCCCTGGCTAAGCAGGCCATGGCCTACGATCGGGAAACCCGCAAGGGTAATTGGGCCATCCGGTTCGAGCAGCCGGCCTTTGATCTCGCCGGCCGCACGGTGTTGATCCTTGGCTTCGGCAAGATCGGGCGGCGTCTGGTCAACCGCTGCGTGGCCATGGAAATGAACGTGCTGGTGCACGACCCTTATGTGGTTCAGGACGGTATACGCACTGCCGGCGCGACCCCGGTGGCCGATTGGCGCGGCGTTCTGGGCACCATCGATTTTCTCTCAGTCAATTGTATGAAAAATGACGAGACGAATGGCATGGTGGGTAAGGCGGAACTGGTGGCGATGAAAAAGACAGCCTACGTGGTCAACACCGCCCGTGGCGGTATCGTGGATGAAGCCGCGCTTTATGATGCCCTAAAATCCAAAAATATTGCCGGCGCCGGGATCGACCCTTTTGTTGATGAACCAGCCACGGCGGATAATCCTTTGTTTCAGTTAGACAATATTCTAGTTAGCCCCCATTCTGCCGGGGTTACCCAGGAATCGGTCTTCCGCATGGGTCAGGTTGCGGCGCAGAATGTGGTCGATTGTTTCGATGGCAAACTGGATTCCGCCAATGTCATCAATACGGAGGTTCTGGGTTAGCGGCATTTTTCTGGGAAACCGACGTGCCATAGGCAAATTTACTGCCAACACTGGAGTGTCTGGCATGACAGCGATCTATTGAGCAAGGTGGAGGCTCCGCCTGGCCATGGCCGGGCTCTGGCCGGCCTGTTGGTCGTAGGCCTGGGCACTATGGTCGTGCCCCTGGACACGGCCCTGAATATCGCTTTTCCCGATATCACCGCTGATTTTGCCATTCCCATCGCCGATATCCAATGGGTCATTATCTTTTATATTCTGACCTACACCTCGCTCATGCTGGTCTGCGGCAAGTTGGGGGATCTGTACGGCCATAAGCGAATATTTCAGGCGGGCCTGATCCTCTCCGCTCTGGCTTTCACCCTGTGCGCCATGGCACCGACGTATCACTGGCTGTTGGTTGCCCGCATGGTGCAGGGGCTTGGCGGGGCTTTGATATTGAGCTGTGGGCCGGCTTTGGCGACGGCGTTATTTGCCGACAACCGAAGGGGCCGGGCGCTTGGCGCTTATACCATGATGTTCGGCATTGCCGCTGCCGCGGGGCCGTCCCTGGGCGGTGTCATGGTGCAACAGTGGGGCTGGGAGGCGGTATTCTGGTTCCGCCTGCCGCTCGCGCTGCTGGCTCTGGCGGCCTTACCCTGGCTGCGCCCGGCGTTGGGGCAGCGGCGGACCGGGGGCTTCGATCTTTTTGGCGCCTTGCTGTTGGCGGTGGGTCTGGGCGCTCTGATGCTGGCCTTGAACCAGATGCAAGTGGGTATGGTGCGTGGCGTGGTGGTCGCCGCCGTGGGGGTCTTGGCGCTGATCGCCTTTGTCCGGCGCGAATTACGCGCACGGGAGCCCATTGTTCCCCTGGCGGTTTTCCGCCGCCTCGACTTCGCCATGCTGAACGTGGTCAACAGCCTAGTTAATCTGGTTGGGTTCTCCTCCTACCTACTGGTACCCTATTTTCTGGTCCGGGCGACGGACTATTCCCTGGCCGTCGGCGGCGTGCTTCTGGCCACTTCGGCCATTGGCCAGGCGGCTATCGCTCCCCTGTGTGGCTGGTTGTTGAGCTGGCGGCCCTGGGCCAGCCGTCTGGCCCTGCTGGGCGGGTTCATGGTCGCGGGCGGCACCATGCTCATTGGCGCCTGGGGTGTGGGGGTTGGTCTCTGGGCCCTGTGCGTGCCCCTTGTGCTGCAAGGCATGGGCATGGGTCTGTTTCAGGTCTGTATTCTCGATGTCGCCACGGGGCGCCTGGACGTCAAGGACCGGGGCGTCGCCGGCAGCCTGGCAATGGTAAGCCGAACCATTGGGAACGTTCTTAGTGCGACCTGTCTTTCCCTTGTGTTCGCCGGTCTGCGGCAGGCGCGGTCGGAAGGCGGGATGGACACCGCGGCGGCATTTTTATCCGCCTTTCAGTCAACATTCCTTTATGCCGGTGCCGGCCTGTTGGCCTGTCTGGCCGTCACCCTTGTGCGCCCGCGTCTATGGTTTAGTTAGCCGCTCGTCGGGGGGCAGGGTGTCGGTGACCAGATCGCGGATGAGGCGTTTGTTGGGCAGGGGTTCGATCAGCATTTCGCCCGCCTGCAAGGGCGTGGTGCAGGCATAACCGGTGCGGCCATCGATGCGTATGACGCATTCCTTGCAGGCATTGGCGTTGATGCAGGAATAGCGCACCGCCAGGGAGGCGTCCCGGTTCCCTCGGATCCAGCGCAGGGCATCCAGAACCGATTGCCCGTCCTCGAAGGCAAAGTCGAAATGCTCGTACTGCACCGGCCCCTCGGGTCCGCCCCGGCGGATTTTTAGGTTGGTGGATTGGCTATCACTCATGACAATTTTTCCCCTCCGGCTAGGCGGCGTACCTCGTGCCGGGACAATTGCAGTTCATCGCCCACCAGCCGCATGACTTGATTATTAGTCCACGCCTCTTCCAGGCCGGGATGATCCTCCCGTTGATGGGCGCCACGGCTTTCGGTCCGGGCCAGGGCGGCGGTCGCGATGGACTGGGCCACCACCAGCATATTGCGCAGGCCAAGCCAGTCGGCCAGTTGCTGATTAAAGGGCGCCGGATCGCCGGTCGGCATCTCGGGCAAAGCGGTGGTCATTTTCGCTATGGCGTCCAATGCACGGTTTAAACCTATCCCCGTGCGAAAGGGGCCGACCTCCCTTTGCAGTAAGTCCTTCAGCGCGGCAATAGCGGCGGTCGGGCTGGGTCCGTCGCTCGTCTTGGCCGCCGCGTTCCCGATAACGCTGATATACGGCTTGGCGGCGTCTCGAATATCTGGCGCAGGGGTGCCTTTGGCCATGGTGGCGGCGGATCGCCCGGCCAGCTCGCCAAACACGAACGCTTCGGTAATGGCATTGCCTGAAAGGCGGTTGGCTCCGTTGGCGCCGCCCACGGCCTCCCCTGCCGCGAACAAGTTGGGGACAGTGGTCGCCAGGGTATTGTCTACCCGCAAACCGCCCATGTGATAATGGGCGATGGGGTAGACCTCTATCGCCATTTTGGTCAGGTCGATGCCGGCGGCGCCCAGGCGGTCTATCACCGGACCAAAAGCGGCGCGCAGGTCCGCATCCGGGATATGTTCGAAGGACAACCAGGCCCCGCCGTGGGGGGAGCCGCGCCCGGCTTCCACTTCCTTGTAGATGGCATAGGTGGCGGTATCCCGGGTGACCACATATTTGCCGTCCTCCGCTGTGCCGTAATTCTGGGTGAACTCCGCTCCCTCGCCATTCAGCAGACGGCCGCCCAGCTTGTAACGAAAGGGATCCCACATGATCGGGTCCATGCCGATCAAACGCGGCGCCAGATGGCCGATGGGAAAGAACTGCACGAATTCCATGTCGATCAGTTCGGCGCCTGCGCGTAGGCCCAGGGCAAAGCTATCGCCGCCCATGTTGGCGGAGGCGGAATTGCGGCCGTACAGGCTGGTCAACCCGCCGGCGGCGATCACCGTGGCCTTGGCGGCAATGGTCACCGCCTGGCCGGTTTCTAGGTGCAGCGCCACGGCGCCCGCCGCCTGGCCATCCTGGATTACCAGATCGGTTACCATCAGATCGGATATGCGGCGAACCGTATCATGGCGCCTAACCTGATTGCGCAGTGTGCGTGATGAGGCCGGCCCAGTGTTGAGGAAGTCCACATAGACACAGCGGTTGCGGTCATGGCCCGGGGCGTGGGCCTGGGTAATGTGGTTGCCCTTGCGGGCCCAGCCGACGCCCCATTCCTCCATCTGCCAGATCCGCGCCGGCGCGTCACGGCAGAGAATTTCCGCGAGAGGCTCATCAACAAGGCCCCGCCCGGCGGTAATGGTATCCTTTAGATGAAAGCGCCAATCGTCCGGCTCTTCCTCGCCGATGGCAGCGGCCACGGTCATCTGGGCCATGATGGTGGCGCCAGAGCGCCCGATCACGCTTTTATCCAGCAACAAAACTTGGGCGCCCGCTTCCGCCGCGGATATGGCCGCATACATACCGGCTCCGCCTGCCCCGATGGTCAGAACATCGGTTTCGAGGTAGTGACCCATGCGCTACAGCAGATCCGCGACGGCAGAGCGGTAGCTTTTGATACCGTCCATATGATCGGCCAGAGAACGGCCCGTGATGCGGGTGTGGTGGTCACCACGGTTGAAGGTGTTGTTGACGGTGATGTGAGAGACGCCGGCATCTTGCCAGAATTGAAATTCCCGGCGCCAATCATCGGGCCCGCCGGCCCCGACAGAGGTCCAAATTTCGATACCCATCCGGGCGGGATCGCGGCCCTCGGCTTCGGTATAGGCCCGCAACTTGGCGAAATCGGCCAAGGCGCTATCGCCCGGCGGATGGGCTAGCATGATCCAGCCGTCACCCCATTTTGCCGTGCGCCGCAGGGTCACATCTTCATGACCGCCGAACCATAGCGGCATGCCGCCCCCGCCCGGCTGGGGATTGATGCCGGCATCGTTGACCTTGTGCCATTTGCCCTCAAAGGTAACGTGGGGTCCGGCCCACAGCGCCTGTATCAGCTGCACCTGTTCTTCAGAACGTCGGCCCCGGTTCGAGAAATCTTCGTTCAGGGTGACGAATTCCTCGGCGTTCCAGCCGACCCCGACGCCCAGGCGAAATCGCCCGCCGCTCAGCACATCGACGCAAGCGGCCTGTTTCGCCACCAGAGCCGCCTGGCGCTGGGCCAGAATCAAGACCTGGGTGGAAAAACCGATCTTCTTGGTGCAGGCGCTCAAAAACCCGTACAGCACAAAGGGATCATGGAACAAATCGGCGGAGGTATTGCGTTCGCCCCAATCGGGCCGGGTGGCCGCATTCACGCCGATCACATGGTCGGCGGCGCCGAGAAAATCAAAGCCCATTTCCTCTGCCGCCTGGGCGTAGTCCCGAACCACCCCCGGGTCGCCGCCAATATCCTGTAGTGGTAGGTTCGCGCCGAGTTGCATATTCTTCTTCCTTTATCTTGTTTGCTCTAACGCGCCTTCCAGACCGGTGCGCGTTTTTCCTTGAATGCAAGGGGGCCCTCCTGGGCATCCTCGCTCAAATAGACGTTCTCATAAGCCGCATCGCCAGCCTCCAGCGCCTCGCTCCAACCCACCTCAGCGACAGCGTAAACCATTTGTTTGCCGGCGCGGACCGATAAAGGCGCATTCTGGGCAATGGTGGCGGCCATGTCCTGGGCCGCTGTGGCCAGATCGGCCAGGGGCACCACCTGATTGATCAGACCTACCTGATAGGCCCGCTCGGCCGAAATTGGCTTGGCCGTGACCAGCAATTCCATGGCCACGCGGGGCGGGATCAGCCAGGGTAGGGGTGCGGCCCAGGGCGCGCCACGGCTCCATTTCGGTTCGGTAATGGCAAATTTGGCGGTCTCGGCGGCGATACATAGATCGCACATCTGCGCTAGATAGAAACCGCCCGCATAGGCCAGGCCGTTGACGGCTGCAATCACCGGCTTGTTGGTGTGGATATTCTTGTTCAGATAGGGCAGAAAATCGGGGGGTGGCACCTTCAAGGCCATGTCCGACATCTCCTTCAGGTCCGCGCCGGCGCAAAAAACCTTCTCGCCCGTCGCCGTCAGGATCGCCACCAGGGCCTCGTCTTCGTCGACGAAGCGGCGAAAGGCGGCCCACAGGCCCTTGCGTACGGCGCCGTTGATGGCGTTCATGGCGTCCGGCCGGTCGATGGTAATGGTCGCGATGCCGTCCGACAGTTCATAACGGATGGGGTTTTCACTCATGGTAGAAGCCTCTCAAAAACCACGTTAACCGGTGCCGGAGGTAATGCGGTGTTGCAGGCCGGCGTCTATATGCAGCAGCACACCATTGATATAACGCGCCTCGTCGGACGCTAGGAATACCGCCGCATTGGCCACGTCCCAGGCTTCCCCCATGCGGCCCGTGGGAGAAATGGCGTCGCGGGCGGCGATCATGGCGTCCATCCCGCCTTTGCCATAGTGATCTTTCATGGCGTCCGCCACCATGGGTGTGTTCATTAAGCCCGGTACCAAAGCGTTGCAGCGGATGTTACGGCCGGCGAATTCCATGGCGATGTTGATGGTCAGGGCGTTTACCGCGCCTTTCGAGGTGGCATAGGCCAGCTCAGGCCGGGCCGCTTTCACCGCTGACAGCGACGAGACATTGACGATGGCGCCGCTGCCTTGTTCCAGGAACAACGGCAGCACCGCCTGGCAGGTCAGGAACATCGAGGTAACGTTGACCCGCATCACCCGTTCCCACTGTTCCAATGTGGTTTCGATCGGTCCGCCCAACGAGGCGATGCCGACGTTGTTATGCAGAATGTCAACCCGGCCGTAGATGGCGGTGCAGGCCGCGACCATGTCCGCGACAGAACCCTGGTCCGAGATATCCGCGCCATGGGCGGTGGCGGCAAAACCTTCGCTGGTGATTATGGCGGCCGTTTTTGCCGCGGCCGCTAGGTTAAGATCGACGGCGAAGACCTTGGCGCCTTCGCGGGCAAAGGCGGCGGCGGTGGCCTTGCCGTTGCCCCAGCCCGGGCCGATGGAGCCCGCGCCACACACCAGGGCTACTTTGTCTTGCAATCTGCCCGTCATGTCCCGGCCTCCTCCTCCGCCGCCAATTGCGCCCGCAATTCGGTTTTCAATACCTTGCCGTAGTTGTTCTTAGGCAGGGTGGCGATGAAACGATAGGCCTTGGGCCGCTTAAAGCGGGCGATGTGCTCCAGACACAGCCCGTCCAGCTCAGCCTCGGTGACCTTGCCGTCAGGTCCGGCCACAACAAAAGCAATGACCTCTTCACCCCAATCGGCGTGGGGGCGGCCGACCACGGAACATTCGGTTACGCCTAGATGGCGCAGCAAGACCTCTTCCACCTCGCGGGGATAGATATTGCTGCCGCCCGAAATGATCATATCCTTGGCCCGGTCTTTCAAGGTTAGAAAGCCATAGTTGTCAAAGGCGCCCACATCGCCGGTGTGCAGCCAGCCGCCGCGCATGGTTTCCCGGGTGGCCTCTGGATTGTGCCAATAGCCGGCCATGACCACATCGCCCTGGCAGACCACTTCGCCCATCTCGCCCACCGGGACATCATTGTCGTCGGCATCGACGATCCGCACAGCCACGTCCGTTCGCGCGATGCCGGTCGAACCCAGACGGCTCAAATAGTCGGGATGCGCCGTATCCATATGCGCGGACCGGGACAGTCCGGTAATGGTCATGGGGGCCTCGCCCTGGCCATATAGCTGCACCAGTTTCGGCCCCAACACGGCGAGGGCCCGTAATGTGTCTTCCACATACATGGGCCCGCCGCCGTAAATCACGGTCTTGATATTGGTGGTATCGGCCACTTCGATACCGGGCGAATTGATTAGTCGGGTCAGCATGGTGGGTGCGAAGAAAAAGCTGGCACGGGGGTAATGGCGCAGCAGTTCCAATGTTTCCACCGGGTCGAAACCACCGGAATCCGGAATGA
>Ga0310124_10003319_pt1 | contig 10862 bp, 16 predicted proteins | sample CB11b_AW_Bot5_MG_FD_203507 | JGI IMG/M metagenome (GOLD analysis project Ga0310124, IMG submission 203507) | Marine microbial communities from Western Arctic Ocean, Canada - CB11b_AW_Bot5 | ecosystem: Environmental > Aquatic > Marine > Oceanic | place: Canada: Western Arctic Ocean | collected...
GTCCATATTTATAAGCGGTCAGGATATCTCGTTTTACTCTATTGGCATCCAATATCTTTCCTTCTATCTTTGTTAAATCATACCACTGATTGACACTCATCCCTTGGTCAATAAACTTCTGGAGAATTGCCATCAATTTAATATACTCTGAACTGTCATTATTGGGGAACTCCCACGCCTTCATATAGTAACTCTCTTTCTCGTAATCTGGTACAAGACTTCTAACTGTATATGCGGCAGATTCAAATGTATCGGTGACCGATTGAATAGGGTCGATGCCTTGTGTCGAATTGGACACAAGAGAGGATGATGCTGTGGGTGGAATGGCTGATAACGTGGTGTTACGCATTCCGTGTTTCTTAATCTTCTTCCTCAGGTGTTCCCAATCACATAACAGATTATTTTCAACAATCTTGTCCACATTCTTATTGTATGTATCGATTGGTAATTTAACTTCTGAATATCTACTCTTTTTAAATGCTGTACAAGGACCACGTTCTTTGGCTAATGCCACACTTGCTTTAATCAGTCCATATTGGAACCGTTCGGCCCATCTATGTGCTAACTCTTTACTTTTTACTGTACCAAGTCTCGCTTCGTGTTTAGCGAGGAAATGAGCAAAGTCGGAGATACCAATTCCTAAAAATCGATATGCTCTTGCCGGATATTCGGCCGCGTCCAATGGATATACTTGTATGTCGATTAGATTGTCCAAGAATCGAACCAACAGATATGTTAGTGCATCAAGTCTAGTAATGTTCTGGAGTTTGCCGAAATTGACACAACTCAGAATGCAAAGGGATATCATACCGTTGTCGGTATCATAATCCTCTATATTCTCATACTTAGTCGTTTTCAATCCCTCGAAAGTCATTGCTTTCGTGGGCAAGAAAATTTCAGAGCAGAGATTTGTCTGTGTAACTGGCTCCTTGAACATACCCTGCTTATTGATATTATCAACGAAATGAATATAGATACGACCAGTTCCAACACGTTCTTTGACCAGTTTATTAAAGATATCTACAGCGGGCACACTCTTCTTTCTGATGCCACGCTTGGTTTCGTATCTTAAATAAGCCGCTTCAAATTTCTTGGTATCTCCATAATGCTCAAATAATTCAGGAACATCCTCTGCACTGAATAAAGTATAGTCCTCTTTCTTCATCAATCTATCAATGAAGTGATTGGTGATACCAATTGAATAGTCTATGAATCTTGCTCTTGTCGTATTGGAGCCTTGATTGTTCTTATACTCAAGAACATCCATAATCTCCCAATTAAAAATCGGATAGTTAACTACAGTAGCACCAGTCCTCAAAGCATTTTGAGTAAACTGTTTTGATACTGATTCGATTGCTTTGAGTAATGGAAGGGCTCCGGTGTGCTTGACTGTGCCTTGTTTAACAGGTGCCAAAACACCTCTAATAGGTCCCATATCGATGCCAATGCCTGCTCTCTGACTTGTCATCATTGATGTTGCATATTCAGTCGCAAGGATTGATTCGGCAGTATCGCCCATCTTAATCTTGCAACACGAACTAAACATTTTCAGTTGAGTACGAACACCAGAGATTACTGGAGTTGGTAGACTTATTTCGTCATTCTTTAGGGCAGTATAAAAATCGATAATCAAATTCGTTCTTGAGCCATTGCCATTGGTGTTTTCATCAGCAAAAATGACCATAGGAATAATCATAAAAGTTTCCTGTGGCATCTCAAGAAGAACGTCTTTGTTCTTTACATCTCTGATTAGATATTTGGATTCTAATTGAATGACGGAAGCATATCCGCGATTCATATCATTATCATAATCCAAAAATGTGCCTAACTCTTTTATCTCATCTTCTGTATATTTTTTTAGAATGTCTGGTGAGTATAGTTTTCTGTCTACGTGTCCCTTTATATATTCAAGGAATGGCGTAGGCTTAATTTCCTTGTATACCTGCTTCCGCATATCAATCATAAGCAGACGACCTGCAAAGAGGTCATAATCAGGCGTATCAGGGCCTATCTTTTCAGCGGCAGACTTTATTAGTGTTTGTTGGATATCTCGGGAAGATATCTTATTAACAATCTTGATGTGGGCATTGATGGCAGTTTCGGATACGGATACGTTCAACCCATTTGAACACCATTCCAGCATTTTGTGTATCTTATCGTAATCTAGAGGCTGAAGGGTGCCGTCCCTTTTTCTAACTAGATTTTCCTTCGTTTCAACCATTTCGACTCCATAAATCAATAAAAGATGCTAGACTACAGCATCCGGCGTTATCTCATTCTCCCATTATATCTTTAACAAAAGTGGGAATTATTCTACTTATACTAGGCAAGTAACTTTCTATTTATATTTTTTTCGTTATCTACGGCTGGCAGGAATGTATACTTCTTCATTTAACATCCTATTACCCTTTTTATCCGTATCTGTCAACACAAGTCCATAGTCATTAACTCCACGAGGAATGTTTTCAAATTCTGGCTTGTATTTTAGTTTGTTTTTCTTGAATGGCCCATAGTCGCAGAAATGATGCCATCTCCCATACTTCCATACTATACGACAAACGTCTGGGTGCATATCCACGAGCATCTGGCTCTTCTTAATAGTGCCCTCTGGATTGTAGCCAGTCTCTTCAAACTCTTCATTGTCGGTGGCCTCTACGTGATAGAATTCTTCTGTATTACCACCCTTTACAGTTTGTGTCGCACATTTGCCTTGAAGGAAATGATTGAACTGTATAGTGCAATCTCCGTCTTTTAAAATTCTCAATGAGAGGTCAGTATCTTCATTGTATCGACCTCGCCAACGATGTACGGTATCGTTCTTGATTAAGTTGCAAGAGTATATTCGAGTGTTAGTCACATATGGTGGATACTTCTGATTCGGTGCTATGAAGAACCTGTACTGGAGTCCGCCCATTTTGACGTTCTCATATCTATCACAAAAATCTTCGCACGACCTAAACAATGCTCCGTTCTCTACACGATACCTAAAGTTTTTTTCAAGTCGATAGAAGTCGGCAATATTATCATCCATTACCCAATGCCATTCTGTACCTAGAACTTCTTTAGCGTGGTCCCAACACCAATTTCTTGCTCTCCCTGGACCATCACTGTGATTTGAAAAAGGAAGAATCAATAGTATAGCATAGTTTAGGTTAAATTTCTCCAATGCCAATTCATATGATTTTTCATCTTGTGGTTCAATAGCAATATAGTGATGTACTTTCATCCGAGTCAAAGACCTAGATGTTATCATCGAATCCGCTCGACCCTTACTAATAGTGTAAAGGGGATATTGAGGATAATGTGGGTCCTCGTGAGGAGTTCTTTGAAGTTTTGGGCTCATAGGCATTTCAAAAATCTCCTAATTCTATATTGGGTTATCCATATAGTATTAAAAATCTTTGCTTTAATTATATACCATTCAATCACATCGTCTCCTATTTCCGTAGTGTTCGAGGGTCAGCGTTACCAACCCAGTGAGCAGGAAACTCCTCGACACCAGATTCTGTCCAACCATCCAATCCCCAACTCGGACTGTAGGTGACCGCGAACGCAATTAATAAACCTATCGTACAAATCCAACCAATATATGCTCTAATCACATTATACTCCAGTCAGTAATTAGCGGCCTACCATTCACCGCAAATTGGGTTAATGTTGGTCGTTCTAATACTTCAAAAGGTACATTATACATCATTTCGCTCCACTTGTCAACCCATTTTTCTTTGCTGTGTTTCTTCTTTGTTGATTCGCTTAACGCCAATCGGTTCTCATACGCATCAAACTTAAATCTCATCGTATGGATAGCCTCTGTTAATTCTTCTGGTTTCACGTTCCTGTCAAGTATTTTGAAATGGCCGTGGTCGGCGGGAATCGTTTCCGAAGAATGTTTACCACTCTTATCACTCAGCAGAATAACTGGCACTCCGTGAAGAAGTGCTTCCAATACAGTGATTCCCCACGATTCAACTGGACAAGTGGAAACATAACAGGCTGCCATAGACATTGTTTCTAGTGTGTCTCGATGAGTTAGCCCTCTGTAAGTATACCGTGGATTTTTCCAATGAAGATTATCATCCCAATACTTTTTCTGATTTTCGCTGTGTTGGTAATTATCTGCATTGGTAAGAACACAGGAAGATAAATCGGTGGATGCTAATTTCTTATGAAGTAGAAATGGATTCTTCGTCAAGTCGGTTCTGCCAATAGTTACTGTATCATACCTAAGTTGTTTTGATACTAACTCATTACCATTAGCAAAGGAAGAGTTTATCGTTCCTTTGACTCCCCTCAATGGCCATCCAGTAATACGTTTAACATTTTTATCGTGAAATTCTGCCTGGTGCTTTGAGACAAAATACAAATGTCCTCCAGCATCAATGAACTCCTGTATGCCTTTCCACCAAGTGACGTATCGTATATCTCGTACCAGTGGTTCGTGCATAACCATAATCGTTGGTATACCTTCCTCTATCAGAGGAATAGTAAAATACCAATCAATATCGTTAATGATTATAAGGTCTGGGTGGTGCTTTCGGACAGCATCAAGGAAAACCTTCTTTGTCTTTTTCGCTTGTCTATCTTCTGTTGTGATTTCTACTGGAATTGAATCGGCGGGAAATGCCTCATACAAATTTCTGACAAACTTCTCAATGCCACCACCCACAGTTTTACTGTGAATATTGTGACCGCTTCTCGACAGATAAGGAAGAAGAATTTTCTTACTCATTCTCATCCATCCAACGGAGAAGAGAGTTTGCTGTTACATCAAGGTGTGGATGCCAAGCGGACTTGGTCTTTTCGGTCAGTCTTTGACCTATCTTTTTCTGGAAATCGTCATAGTCTTCCTTTGTTCTGAAAGACATAATGACTTTCTTGTACGGTTCGTTATGCTCTTGGGTGTATGAAGGCATCTGTTTCCAGTGACTTCTCCAAGAATCGAGGTCTACTTCATCATTCGTGCCTTTTGTCTCACCCATAAATTCTCCGAGTGTTGTGGGCAACGATGAATCATCTACCTCTCCTAAATAGTTGTCGTACTCGGACGACTCTTCCACCTCAACTTTACGTTTATCAACCATAATATACCTATTTTTATGTTAAATTTTATCTATTATACACCATCCTGGATAGAATGTCAAGTCTTTTTACACATCCATAACTCCGTATTCTCCCTTTGTCCATATCTTCTCTTCTTGGGCCCTTCTCTTAATGAGGGCTTTGTTAAATTTTCCACCCGCACAAACAAATCCGCGGTGATGGTCAAACGCTTCGATTAAGAATAGATTGATATGACCATTATTTAAATGTTTCAACGCCACCGAATTACCAAAAATTGTCGGCCCAATATTATAGACCAACGACACCAAAGCATTTCTTTGGTGTTTGGTAAGCGGATATGTAACCAAATTGTTGATGAAATTATTCGCTTCCATCAACTTCCACTTCATTATTCGTTCTGCTTCTACTCTAGTATTAGCAGTAAATAGATAGGCACGAGTGCCATATCCTTTGGCTTTGTGACCCATATCATTGTATACTTCTACTTCCACTTCGCCTCTCATAAGAGATGGATTTTCTACCGTCTGTACAAAAACTATTAATTTCTCATCTGGCTGCCAGGGCAAAGTTGCTTCAACTTTGCTACTAATACCAGCCGATGCCGCCCAAATCAAACATAACGTCATAACAAAAAATGAGAAAATCTTAATAACCATAAGACATTACTCCTTTTTGACCTTTAAATTTTACACGTAATAAAATGTTAACCCTGTAATTGATACAATTGCAATCGCGGCATTTACTGTGACAATAGACCACGTCCGCCACAGATATCCCACAACAATCCAAATACTTGCTCCTGTTATCATTATAATAACGCCCTCTGGATGATGTCCCATAGCGTTAACTCCTACTCCAACTATTGTGGTCAATGTTCCTAACCATTCTAAAAACTGCGTAACCAATCGTTTATACAACCTCTTCTCCAATCGTGATAAATGTGTATCTTTTTTCATAGTATATACAGTATACATCGTTTGGAGGGATTGTCAAGCATTATTTAGTTTCAAATTTTGTCTTTTCTTCAATGCTGAGGGTATTCTGTTTTATCTCTTGAATCTTCTCTATTTCCTTCACCATTCCTTTTGGAATCTGATGAATCGTACCAACACATCTATCTTCTCTTACAGTATCGGTAATATAGATACATTCTTTATCGGACATAAAGTGAATTCCATATGTGTCAAAATAATCGATTTCAATCGGGAGTTCATCAATGTCGTGCCACCCTTCGTTATACGTGGCCGCGTCCAACCAGGTTACTTTCACTAGATATAGCGGCGGCTTAATCAAATTCTTCTTTAAGTCTTTCTTATATGGATATGCCATTTTAGTGACTTTTCTCGGTGTTATTTCTTTCATCTTTCCTTTCATAATATATCCATAATAAAATGGGCTCTTCGCCTTGAGTTATCACGTCACGGTATTGTAACTTTCCCTCAAGTCATTTCTGAAATAAGGACTTCACCCATTGCCCTATACATATTTAGTTCATTTCTGCTTCTTGGGTTTCTTCTTTTCTTTCCTAAACTTTTTTCTTTCATTTCCCATACTATCTCTCCAATACCACGTAGTCGCCGAAGTGGTGGTCGAATACTTCAACTAGGTTTTCATAATCACCAGACTTCATTTCGGTCATTATGTCATCAACATTCAAGCCCAACTGACGAGCAAATCTTGTCGCCTCGCCCATAAGACTAAAGGCATTACCAGCAGGTCCAGTTAAGTCTATAACTAATTCTGTCGGTTCTGTTTTGGCTCTGATTGTCATACTCTTCTCCTAGGTCATCTGCCCGAGGGCAATTTTCTGGCGTAACATATTAAGTTTGGCCAAGGTCTGTTTAATTTCTGGGTGCCCACTATTGCGTACTTGAATATTACGACACAACCAGGACACATTAGAAATATTTACTTCTGTTAAGCGACCAGTCGGCAAATCCATATCCTTTGGAACAAGGTCTGCCAATAGACCTACCTTATCAAGGTCTGTCAATAAATTCGTCATTATGAATCACTCCTTACATTATCATCTTCAATAATAAAACTGGACATACCTGCCAATTCTTTATTCAATTCCTTCTTCCCTCTCTGCCTGCCTCTAGCCTTGTCCGCTTTTCGTAAGCGGAGAGTTTCCGTTCGACTAAGAGAATTTTGTTTTTCATTTCCTAGCGGTTTCATTTTTACCTCACAAATGTCCACGCCACTCACATAATTCTTCAACAATCCGGCTATGTTCGTGTCCGCAGGTATTGAGTAATATAAGCATTAATAGTATAATTACTGACCATTTAAACATCAATCAATTCACGCTGAAAGGAAATCCATTAACTCTCGTGTGGTTTCGGCCTTCTTTACAGCGACCTCTTCTTTCTCTAGGGTTTCTTTATCTTTTGCCTTCGGCTTCATTGCTGAATAGGCCTCTTTCGTGGTTTTGGCAGTATCTGCATCGACAATCACTGAATTCTTCGGATACGAATAGAATCCGAATCCAAGTTCTTTCTGTCTCAGTTTTGCCTCAAACTTAACAAAATCTCCTACCTTAACTTCTTCATCAAGCAAAAAACTAGGAACGGAACCGAAAACTCGATATCCTCTGAAATCCTCGACCAGCATCTTATGTATATAAGAACGGCCGTAATTGAAGTTATTCTCCTGTTGCTTGAGTGAAATCACTTCACCGATGACCTCGCCTTTACCGTCTTTCATCGGAGTCATTCTGGCCAGGCGTTCTTTATTCTTTAAGGCGTACGCCTCATCAGATTTAACGACCTTTGCGACTGCGGCGATTTGCTTGGCAGTCACCGAGCCAAATTTCTCTGCCCGGCCGAGAACGTCCTTCACGAAATTGTTCTTACCAGCATATGAGTTGGTCAACAAGTCTTTGAACCAATCAAAAGTAGTTTCATCGACATCGGTGGCGTCACCCTTAATCGTCAAATCAGTCATTATGGCCTCTCCATCTATGTATATTTATCATCTTATAGATACTATTATACTGTATGGAGAGGCTCCTGTCAAGTCTTTTTTGCATTAAATTTACTTATATTTACGATAATATTTGCTTATGTGACATTTTAGACACAGTCCTCCCTATTATAACTGGTTACAAAGCAGTTTATAACCAGTTATAAACCGTTGATTTAGAATAGTTTTATAAATAGTTAGATGAAAAGATGGCCAAATGAACAGAACCACCCGCATATAAATAAACAGATAGAAGGGGAATTCAAATGAAAAAGTTTATTACATTCTGCGTTGCAGTTTTATTCGGTACTATGTTACTGAATGGGCCTGTTTTGTCAGAAGCATCAAAAGTTCCAGCCGAGGATAAAGCATTAACTGAAGAAACTCCTGGTGAGAGCGTTCCCAATAAAGATGGAACAATGCCTAACGTGGTTCCAAATAAACCTCCTGTAATTCAAAAATGGCCGGGATTGTTTGATTGTGGACCTACTGAAGTAATTTTAGGCATAGTAACTGGTAAATATGGCGAAAAGCCAATGGTTAGAATGGATGGCATTATACAAATACCTGGCGGTAAGGTTGTTGGTGCTCCTACTCTAATTTACTTTAACCCAGAGAGTACAACCTTTTCCATTGTGCAACATTTTCAAAATGGATTTAGTTGTATATTAATTTATGGGAAAAATGTGGTACCGGTAAATATCCAGCCCGAGGGGTCTGGTACTTCAGCACCGAGGTATTTTGATAAAGATAAGCCACCCAAAGAATTCAAAATAGATAAAAAGGAATTTAAGTGGCGAGGAACAGGCCATACAGACATCTTAGTCTCCCTTTAGAGAGGTAACTTATGATATGGATGTTAGTAGTAATAACATTAAACTTACAATCCTCACCGATTCAAGTTCAACACGGTGAGATAATAGAAACCTTTCATAGTCATCAAGACTGTCAGAAGAGACATACAGAATTTTTCGATACAGCCAAGGCCGAAGGTCAAAGGATTCCACCGAACTTCAATCTCGGCTGTATCGTTATAGCAATGCAACACGTTTAGGAAAAAATATATGATTCAGATATTAGAAAATGCGTCTAACAAACTCAACGAACTAAGAGAGTCACACGATAAAAAGTTCGTTCGCCTGTCTGTACACGGTGGCGGATGTGCTGGATTAGGATATGAATGGGCTTTTGAAGATAGTCCAGGATTATCCGATATCGTTGTGGACGATATGTTATTGATTGACCAAATGTTTGAAATGTATATTATGGGAATGCAACTGGATTTTAATTCAGATGCTTTTGAGCAGGGATTCACTTTTAAAAACCCGCTGGCCACATCCTCTTGTGGATGTGGTACCAGTTTCTCCGTAGTATAACCCACCAACAACGAGTATTCCAAGATGAAATCTTTAATAATTGGGCTGGGCCTCCTTATGGTCGCTGTACCCTCAGTAGCAGGGCCTCCTGCCGATGCTGTACCGATGCCATATCAGGACCAGGTACTCTGTACTCCCACTCTGACATCAATGATACAGGCATTAACAGATGATTATGCAGTCCATATTTCTATGACGTTTATGGAAAATCCTGAATCAGGTATTATGGTTGTAGAAAATCCCGAAACCGGCACGGCAGCCATTCTTCAGACTCGACAAGGAAGCACTTGCTTAATTTTTTCTGGTAGAGACCTGAAGAAGTTTGTTAGACCAGATAATATGGCACCGCCAAAGGTAGATATTGATGCCTTCGAACAGCAACAGCAGAAGAAGCCTACCGTAGGAGCCTAAGTGAATATTACAGTAACCGAAGCGGCCGCAAAAAAGGCTGAATCGATGAGTGTAGAGGCTGGTATGATAGGTATTCGAGCATATGTTCACGGAACCGGTTGTTCAGGTATGAGTCATAGTTTAACTTTTGTGGACGCCGTTGAAGAACGTGATACCGAAGTAGTGCCTTATTTTTATATCGACCCCATTGCGACTCTGTTTATGGATGGGGCAACAGTAGATTATGTCACTTCAGGATTAAGTCCGACATTTGAATTTCGAGATGTATTCAAAGAACAAGGCGGCACAGGAATGTGTGGAGGTTGTGGAGGTTCAGGACATTAATGAACGTAAGCGATAAATCAGAAATTACTATACCTTTAAGAAATTTGATTGCATTAATCGTGTTCACAGGAGTGGCAATCACAGGATATTTTAGTGTAACAGAAAGAATTACATTTTTAGAACACAATATGGCAATGCAGGATATATCCATTAAACATAATAATGAATTTCGTATTAGATGGCCAAGAGGTGAACTGGGAGCATTGCCTGATGATGCAGAACAGAATATGCGGTTGAATCAATTAGAGAAGCAAATGGACAAAATTACTACCGTGCAGATGGTCCATATGAATGGAGATTCAAAGCCCTAAAAACTCCCGGCGCCCGTGACTTATGAGGGCAAGATTTTGTGGAAAGAATCCCTTATATGACCACAATATATATGGGGAGTTTCTAGGACATATATGATTTAGCCAAAATCATGGCCAGCAATATTCCAGGATAAATAAAAATCGTTGGGTATTCAAATATAATCATTTAAATTTGGAGCGGATAAAGGGAATCGAACCCATCTCTGAGCGTTGGCAACGCTCGATAATGCCACTATACGATACCCGCTGAAAGAAAGAGGCCCCCGAAGGGGCCTCCTTTTTAGGGTTAATAAGAATCTCTTAAAAAGAGAATCTAAATCCTACAGTAAGAACTTCGTCCTCACCGCTTATGCCGTTAACATATACGGCTGAGTTGTCATCTAAATTATGTGCCACTTCCAAGATATACTGATTA